>JAAHTH010000886.1_pt1 | contig 27520 bp, 50 predicted proteins | sample 6116091 | NCBI WGS metagenome assembly JAAHTH01 (sample SAMN13939990, study PRJNA603662) | sponge metagenome | isolation source: marine sponge | host: Mycale hentscheli | place: New Zealand | collected 2006
CATAGAATAAAACTATCACTAATATATTCATAATAATGTCCGTTTGCTGAGTTTCGAGATGGTTCTGCAAATGCAGAAGGCATTGTCATCATAAATGTCAAGATAATTGTAGATAGTAGAATAGTTGTCAGAAGTTTAGTCAATACTATTTGGACATGTGAGTATTATATAAAATTGATCTGTATATAGAGGTTGATGTATTACAAGCATTATTAGGTTGTAAATTAATCAAAATTAATGGATTTAAGACATTGTGAAAACTGCAAACAACAAAGAGATTTTAAACGTCATATTCATATGGCGCTTTTTGTAATTCTATTGTTTTTTCTGTTTCCAATTGGAATCATCTATTACTTTATAACACCAAAAGCTTGTGTTATTTGTCGAAGTACTAATTCCCATATTGATCCAAACAGTTTATCTTCAGACGACACTGAATCCAAAGACTAATTTTTTTGTGTAAAAACTAGCATTACAATATTTATTGTGAGTCAACTCCCATACAAAAGGAGATTTGTTTCTTGGAAATATCTATTGTATAGTCATAACAGCCTATCTCTAATTGGAATGCTGCAGCATCTGCTCCTTTAATCTTTGAGAGTATGGTATCAAATATTAATTCTATATGATCATCATGAATAATTTCTTTATGTTCAAATGGTTTGTTTATTCCTAGTTTTTTTAGATGTGGAACTAACTGATGACTATTCCAGTAGATTTCTTGAATTGCATCCATCGTCTTATTGTAAATTAATAATAATCTATATTACATTTGTGTATGATTTGAGATCCAGATTTTTCTAATTCCTTTTGGATCAGTAATGAATAGTCCTGTTTTTCCTTTCTTGATATACTTTCTTTTCATCTGTTCTAAATTAAGACATAATCTGCAGTGTCTATTTGGATTTCCATTTCTAATCATGATTATTGTGTTTGTTGGGTCCATCAAATCATGACCATATTTGCAAAGAGTCTGCCTGGATTTGATTCCACTTGGAGCATTACTTCTGAGAATATTTTCTCTCCTGGTAACTGGTTCTAAGTGATTTACATTAATGCAGCTTCTATTTTTACAAAGGTGATCTATCTCTTTTCCATCTGGTATTTTGCCTCTAAGATACTCCCAAATCACTCTATGGACCATGAATACATTACCACCAATTGAAACGTGGCCATATCCTCCCTGATTTTTTGAACCAGTGAAGAGTAAGCAACTTCCTGAGGGTTTTATTTGTAAACTGATTTCAGTAACTCTTTTTTGTAAGACTTGTTTGTTCTTAACCAAGTCCAATGATTTTGGTTTAGTGAGACGCATTGATTCCTCCTGGTAAATATAATGAACCTAACTGACAAAGAGTGCGAGTTAAGATGTGACAGTCAGGCCATGTTACCTCCATGTGATTAAGATTGAGATAACTGTAATTCATGGATGGTATTTCCTCCAAAGTTCTGGAAAGTTTTCAAGTTCTTCTTTAGTAGCACCTTGAGTTAATGCTCTGACTAGTGTATAATCACGCATTAATTTTTCTTCATATACTCTAAGTTCTATTTGATTTTTAGTTTTTAGGAAACTTAGAACTTGTTTAGGTTCATCGTCAATTTTGGGTACAATATCATTAGTATCAAAGAATGAATCAAGTGTATTTTCTGTAGGATCAAATTTTCTATTAACAGCTGTAATCATAGCCCAAATGAAGCGATTAGGGTTTGTATTCTCATTCATACAGAAAGTTTTGAATTTTTTCCATTCATTATCATCATATTTGATTAGAGTTGTATGTTTGGCAGTATTAGAATATACTTTGTTTGATTCATTGTTACGTAAGTAAGTAAGTAAGTAAGTAACAATATTTTTTATTTCATTTTTTGAATTATGTATTGGAGTGGAAACACTGGTGTCATGACTGGACTGGAAATGCATACGATTAAACTCCTTGTTCCTGAATTGTGATTTGTGGTGCATGAGTTTTGATAATAGGTTTTAAATTATCAAAGATTTTTGCTGCAATGTAAGATCTGTTTTGTTTTACATCATCAGATACTAGTAGACGGTTTTCAAATCCATACTTTTCTATGATATTGTAGTCGTGAATGTTGATATCAAGAATATGTGTGAATACTGCTTCTTTACTAGTGCTTTTGTATATACAAAATGGGCATCGATAAAAAAATAATCGTTTAGACAAATTTATCCTCCTGGAATGTCAAGGAATAGTTTAATTGGTAGTTTGTTTTAGTTATCATATCTAATCTCTCTGAGGGGTTTTTGATTAGTAAGGGACTGGGTTTCCAATATCAATCCCTTACTTTTTAATTAATTTGGATTAACCTCCTTCTGTGCAATTTTATCTCGTTGGTTCTCTAATTCATCTAAGATTTTAGTAACAAGCTTGTTTCCGCCTAAAGTGATTTTATCACCAGTCACTTGTTCTATACGGTTAATTGTTTCAATAGGAAATCGTACACGTATTTCAGCCACATGTAACTTGGTACCATTGGATCATTTAAAGAGTATTTTTTTCTTATTAATTTTCTAATCAATTAGAAATTATGTATTTCAAAATAAACATTAAATTAAAAATAATAGATTAGTAAGCAATAAAATCAATATGAATATTAATATATCTTAATTTGGACCCCAATGCATGTCTAAAACTAAACGTATCAATACATTGGAAGATATTCAGAAAGAATGTAAAAAAGCTGCAAAATTGTTTATAGCAAAGAACTGATCCTATAACTAATTTTGAAAATTAATACAAGTCAGATCCTAAAAAACAATTGCAATGTAAAAAATTGAATGGTATTCGTTATTTCCACAACCAATCCCACAGATAATTACTAGATATTAATACTAATTAATTATTTTCTTTTCCTTCAAAATTTTCAATATCATTTCTTTAGTTTCAGGTGTTGGTTCTACTGCACGTTCTTTAACTAAATCATGGACCATTGTTTCTAATTTAACTATAGTTTCTTGTTGTTTTGATATAATGGATTTGTTTTGAGCTTCATCAAAGATTAGAATTTCAGGCTCTATCTCTTGGTATAAATCCAGTTTCTTTTGATCTGTTCTTCTCTGGTATTGGCTAAGATATGCACCATGACCAATTATTGCATGTGCAGTATCAGAATTTGTAACTCGTAATGCTTCTGTAAAGAAATAGCCCCTAAAGCAGTACAGATTATGCTTGAATAATCCTGATGTTTCATAACGCTCAGTATATCCAAGCTTGTTGCAGATGTATCTAAAAACTACTCCAGCATTTTGTCTGCAGATAACTAGCTTATTATCTGATGCATCTGCCTTGTCAGGCCAAACTCTATCATCATCATTTAATTTGTTCAGTAGTGGCTCCAAGTATTGGTTTACTTCTTGTGAGAAAAAGATAGTTCTTGACTGGTTCTTTTTTGTGTATATTGCAGGAATTAGTGCCTTCCAGTAGCCATCAATTTTTGTATAGTCTCTTTTGCGTAGTGACATTATTTCTCCAGGTCGTGCCCCTGATGATATCAAGCTTAGAAAATAGCCCTTGTACTTGTTATTTGCAACATTAAGTATGGCTCTAATTTCTTCTAATGATATTGCATATTTTTCCTCAGAGAGATTTGGTGGTAGCTCTAACTCTTCTCTAACTTCAAACTGGATTCTGTAATATTTTAGATAACCACGAACAGCCGATGTATAAACTTGTAATGCTTTGTGCTGTACCCCAAACTCTCTTGTCAAATAATCAGTAAATGCCTGAATCCAGTTCTTGCATCGCTCCATTCTCTCATCCTCATCAAGATCCTTTAGTCCCCAGATAATATCATCACGAGTTTTATGGTATGTGTTTAGTGAAAACATATCTAGCCTTTTGAGTGTTCTAATTACATTAGTTCTATGATCTAGGGATTTCTTGGATAGTTTCTGTGCTATAAAATCATCAAAGTTCTTTGCCTTGATTAGTACATCACTGGCATTATTCATGAATATATTCTCCCTTAACATCTCTAGTCACAGGATTTTTGCTAAAATAATTATTAAGAATTATACATAATAGGCCTTTTTCATTAAAAAATAAGGCAAAAGTAACAATTTTCAGATATATTATATCTTTAATATTTAGAAAAATAGTTACATTTGAGGTTAATTTATTGTAATTATTAGTAATTTGCATTAATTATTAATATTGTTAGTATTATATTAAGATTTAAAAACCACTAAATTTTAACGATTTCAATTATTGTTATGATATCTTCTGTAAAATCCACATGGAATTTTATAATGTAATCTCTTAGAACTATATTATTTATTTTTACTTCTCCTCTAGTATCATTATCTACTCTCAATATTTTGATCCGAAATAATCCATTATGAAGATTTGTAAAATAATTCATAAAATCAAGTTTAATTAGATACTCTAAATTAGTAATGAATATTTCATCATTAGTTTTTGCAAAAACTATTCCTGGTATCACTAATTATGGTTTTTAAAATGTTCTATAAACTCTTCCAAAGTATAATGTATTGGATTGTCATATACAACCCCAGGAATTTTTTTTATTTGGACAGAATTTGACATGTTTTATTTTATTTAATTTAATATTAAAACTAGGATATTTTGTTATTAATTTATGTATTAATTATGTGCCACTAATGCATGTAATTTCCAAACAATTGACATAATTTCAATAAAAATATAATCAATTATTGTAGGGTCAATATCTTCTATTGAACAAGGTGCATTACCAGAATTACATAATTTTTCTACGTCCGCCATTTTATCTTATCTTAATTAATTTTAAAAAGAAAAGTAATTAAATCTAAAGTACATATAAAAACTAAATAATTTGGTTTTTATATTAAATTAGTTAGCAATTTTTATGATAACCAATAAAGAAATACTTTATTCAAGTTGTACAATAATTGCAGGACTTTTGATACTATATACATTAAATTTTTCAGTAGCTAATAACACTACACAAATGGAGGAATTAGAAAAATATTGGGTTATTTTAGATAAAGAATTACAATATTTTCAAGATATAGACATAGTTGATGGTTCATTAAATGATCAAATACTAAAACGTACTTCAGCTGATTTTCTATATACAGATCATAAACTTAATACATTATATGATGAATCAATTGCATTTAACATTGATAAAAATGAACCAACAAAACCATTTATTTGGTTAAATGCAGCATTTTTAAGTTTTTTGCTTACAATATTATCAATTATAATCCATAATATAATCTCAAATTTAAAAAATATACCCCATATTACAAACAAAATATATCTAATAACACAGATTCTGTTTGCATTTTCATTTGTAATGATGATTATTATGGTTATGACATTTTTGTTTATTGATTGTACTAGATGTCAACCAGATTTGTATTAATTTTTATTTTATAGTATTATTCATTCTTCATCTGAAAAAAACTATTTTTGCATTCTTGACAAATGAATCCAAAAAGCAAATTTATCGCCCTCAGAAAGATTAGGTTTACCACTCTCTAAATTATCCAAAACAAAAGTACCACTAGTCTTTTTATCTCTCTTATCAGCAAGATCAGCTTTTACAATATCGCCTTCTTTGAGGGTATTAAAAAAATCTTTTATTGCCTGTGTTTCAGATTTATCAGTAGATTCCCCTTTGATTCCTATTGTTTTGCCTTGGGATAAAATACTAATTAATTGAATTGAATCGTTTGGAATCCTAAAATCTTTGATAATGGCATGCAATTTATTATTAATTTTTATTAATTAATTCCTGTTAATATATAATGATATTTTAGAATAAAAAGAGTAGTTTATTGATTATGATGCACAAAACCAATCAAATCTATTTGAACTGTTTGTTCCACACCATCATCAAAATAATTTATTTCAAAAAGTAGAACCTCATCTTCAAAAACATAGTAAGGTACGACTTCTTCTATGCACATGTAACATTGAGGATATCCACCAAATGCATCTTCAACCATTGGTTGGAAGAAATCAATTATTTCTTGTTGTGTTTCAGGTCTAAAATTTGTAAATTGGTTTAAGATTTCTTCATCAAATGTAATTTCAAACTTTGTCATTTAGAAGCTTGACAAAATCTGTTACATTTAGAGTTTTACGTGATGAATGATCAGACGCTCTGTATTCTTTGACTTTTGTACTACATTCTTCTGTCCATTTGAACCCCTTCATACTATAGTATATCCTCATACCCGTTATAACCATTGTTATAAAATAACAGTAATAATGATTATAGGCATGTTAGTGAATAGTGGTATAAAAAACAAGCATCCCTAAATGACACCTTATACAAATCATGTTTCATTAAATTTAAAATGTAATTCTAAAATTGCACTTTTTTTAGATATTTGTTAGATTTTATCATCCAGTAACCATCAACAATAACATAGATTCCTATCCAAAAGAACCCATTTAGTATGACATACCCCATGAGTGGACTAGATGGATAACGGTTCTGATCATCAGTTCCTAACTGCATGGCATGTACTATTAGCATTGGGGCATCTAAAATGTTCAGACTGCCAAGCTCTGAACTAGCTATTACAAAATACACAACTAATGCTCCCATCATAACTACTGGCAAAATTAGAAATGAACCAATGAAAATTTTGAATATTTCAATAATGGTTCGCTTATTTTGAATACTAGACATTAATTTTGATTAATTTCTATCCTAATAATGATTGGCTTATTTACACAAAAATATTAGAAAGGAGGTTTTTCTGTAACATACTTTTCACATATTACTGCCCTGATTTTAGAATTTTTTTCCAATAGTTTGCTACCTACAGAAGTTAGAATGTAGCTGTTTTGTATATGGTTTTCCAAGCAGACTATTCTATTAATTAAGAGAAAAGAGATAAAATCATTAATGAAATCTGGTGAGTCTTTTCCCTTGTTTATGTAAAAGTGAGCATCTATCTTTCTTTTTTGGTACAAATGCTCAATTATCTTTAGTGCTACCTGTCGTCTCTTTTCTCTCTCTAGCGACACAGTTTTCTTAATAATTTTCTACTAATAACACTTCTCAATTAATCAGATCTTCAGGATCATAATGATAAGTGCCATTAGTGTGTTTTACTATAACTGCATGTTTTCTAAATTTTAAAATCTTTTTTTCTTTTGTAACTAATCTGTTTATTTCTCCGAGCCCAATCATCACTAGTTCAATATCAGATTTTTCATATCCTTTCATAGTTGCCCACTCGTCTTTGTTAAAGACTCTTAATTCCATTATTTCCTCTTGATTGCCTTGTAAAATTTGTAGGCTATGAAAATTCCTGGTATTGCCAATAACATGTACACGATATATTCAACTGTATGTATTGAATTCCACATAATGTCGCATCTTTGTAATGCATCATTCCAAGTATGTGTCAATGGGCAATCTAATGAAAATGTGGGATGATTCATTTTTTCTCTAGCCACGCCTTTTGCTTGTGATCGGTAATCCACTGTTCAGCCATGTTCATTAGCTTGTCTACCTCAAATTCTTTTGATTTTATAGCTATTGCAAAATTGTTGTTATGAGTAGATGATGAATCATTTATCTCAATTCTGAGCTCGTTTGTAATATTTTGTTCATTTTTTTTTAGTTTCAATTTATCATATCACATCCCAAATGTATTTTGTTTCATCTGCCATTTTTGCATTAATTGGCCTCTTACCCCTTGTAAACAAATCAGTAGCTTCCTGTTTGGTGATAACTCTTCGTTCTGTAAGCATATGCAGCAAAGATATCATTCTGTTATCTTCTTCTTTTGGAAAAGGCATTATGCAGATGCTGCCTTGTTTCTAATCAGTGAACAATCAGGCTTGTAAACTAACTCTTGGCCATTCTTTCCCTGTTCCATATAGATTCTTGTACCTTTTTCAAAAATCAAAGTGTTTGAATGCTGTTTATCTTCAAACAGTAATACTTCAGCTTCAGGTTTTACTGCAAGCCATGTAACTTTTTTGTTGACAACTCCCACATCTCTCCAGTCATCAGGGTTTGGGATATAGGTTGTCATGTACATTCAAGAGCAATCTGTAGATTGTCCACATTCATTCGCATTTTATCAAAGTACGTGGTGTTTGGATCATCTTCTGGTGTTAATGCTTCTAATGGACTAAATAGTAAAATGTCACCACCAAGTTCTGCTGCCAATCGTACAGATAACTTTGGGTTTCTGTTCTCTTCAGTAAAGAAATATTTGATATCATTATCTTCTGCAAAGTGAATTAACTCTTCAATATCCTTAGCAGTGACAGGAGCTTCTGGGCTGAATTCCTGTATCACTGCCAAGGTTTTAAGGTCATATCTTTCTGCAAAATAAGAGAATGCGTTGTGGAATGGGACAAAGGTGTCCCTTTTACAGCTAGATAGATCATCCCTAATTTCTTGATCCAACATGTCTAATCGTTCGGCATAAAGCAATGCGTTTGCGTGATAGATTTCTTCATTTGCAGGATCTGATTGTGCCAAGTGACTTGCAATAGTCATAACCTGTTTTTTTGCCAAAATTGGGTCAAGCCAAATATGTGGGTCGTAAATGTGACCCAACTCTAAATCTTCATCATGAGTATCTTCATGTTTTTTATCATGTACGTCTTCACCAGAAACTAGATGATGAATTTCTTCTATTCCTTCAGGAGCTTCAATATGCCCTTCATTGATTTCTTGTAATAACATTTCAATATCTTTAATTGTTTTTCCACCATGCTTATGACCATCATTTTCATGTTCATGCAAAATTTCTTCAACTTCTGCAAGTGTTTGTGACTCATTTATGTGGCCATCTTCAAATTCTTCTATGGTATGTGCAATTTCTTCTAAAAATTCTTCAGTATGTTCATCGTGTTCTTCATCTCCGCCATGAGCACCATGATCATGCTCTTCGCCTTCTAAAAGAGTAATTCCTTCAGAAGAATCAACTAATATAACATGTGAAAAGTCAGAAGATGATTCTATTTCATCTATGTATGGTTCAAAATCTGCTCCATTATACACTAACATATCAGCCTTGGTTAAACTAGCCACGCTTTGAGGACCCAAATCAAATAGATGTGGATCAGCAGTTGGAGGTATTAGTGATTTGACAATTGCTACATCTCCTGCAATATTTTTTGTAAATTGTGTTAATGGGTAAAAAGTTGTATAAACTACAAATTTCTCTTCTTGAACCATTACTTTTTGTTCTGCTGAATAAATAATCACAGAGCCAATAATCCCAATAGTTGCAATGATTCCGATAATTAGTAGTGTTTTTGTGTTCACATCACAATAGAATTAATTGTTATTAATAAACTTGTAAAAAATTAATAACATCTATATTAACACAATAACAAAAATTAATAATTTTTTTATATACAATTTTGCATAATAGTAAAATTAGGAAATCCAATAAATATTGAGAAATTAATATACATTAATGGTTAAAATTGTAAAGTGTGGAAGTTGTGAGTGTAGCATTGTTTTGGATGACAATGGTAAAGCAGAATTCTGTATGAAGAAAGAACAATAAATAATCAATATTTTTTATTCTTTTTTAATTTTATTTTAATCATAAGTTGATTCCATTTGCACTTTACAGTAGTCATAAGATCCTAGCTATTCTTCATCTGAAAAAAATTCTAAAAAGAAGATGACTATATGCCTGGTAACAGTGTGGGAATGGTTAGGATTTACACATCTATAATGACAATCTGTTTGAACATAGATTAGGGCATTAACTGTAGTGTTGGAGCTAATCAAGGTATAAACATGATTCTCACCTCTAGTCCATCCTGAATTGCAAAAGTCACTAAGTGGATTTACTAGTTTGACTCACATGTTAAATCAATGAAATCACAATTATTTGAGAATATGTTTGTGCTATGATTAGTAGAGTAGTAAATATGCACCAGATAACAATATCATTGATACTAGCATTAATGCGCCTATAGCAACTTTGTAACGTTTTTTTGTTTTTTTTGGTATTTCTTCAAAAACAAAAGTCTCTTCAGTAAAAGTAGCTGGCTCATCTATTGGTTCAACATAGAGTTTTTTTACGTAATTTTTATCTGAATTGTATATTCTTTACAAGATGATAATTTAACTAGCATTTCACGTAATCTGATTACATCCCCTTACCTTCATTGATTAGTGTCGATATTGCCTGATCAAATTTTCCCATAATTTTTAACACTTTGAATATCTTATTATAATAATTATTAATTGTGAAATTTAAAACCATACAAGTAACTAAGTATTAATAATAATTAATCGGGTCATTACAAAGAGACAGATCAATTAGAATGAATAACTTATGGATAATAGTAATATTTGGCATAATTTATGCAGGAATTTTTACAAGTAGTAAATCCTTTGAAAATTACATTTTACCTAACATAAAATAACTATACACTAAGAGATATGGATAATTATTTGTGCATTTTGAACACACATAACGCTATAATCACATATGAGATTATTTATTATTGGACAGGTTTTACAAATTTTAGTCTCTAAACATTTTGTCATTTCTCCCCTGTCCAATACATTATAATTAAAAAAAGATAACTAATGATCACAACTTAATTTTTCTTCTAAGAGTATCATCAATCACTCTACTATAGCTAACTGATTTTTGACTAGTTTGTATCATTTTTGCTTGTATTAATCGTAGCTTTTTGTCTAATTCATTATCAATCATTATAGTTATTCGTTTTGCTTTTGCCATAAGTAATTATAAGTAGTCATCATACTTTATTAACATTGTCAGTTTAATAGTATAATATTTCTAAACATTAAATTTATTTAAAAAAAAGTAATTATTATTAATATTTAAATAATATTCTAATATGTTAATTTATTGTGAGAGCAACTTGTTTCGACATCTCTGAACAAGATTATCAGAAATTTTGTTGCTTTTACAATTTATTAATAATAAAAATTAGTAAAATAGAACCCATATTTGGTATAAAAAATTGATATTGAAATTAGAACCAGATGATTTAGAAATTGAATTATCTCTAGGTCCAGGCCCAATTATTCATATTTTCCCAAAGACGCAAGCAAATTTAGCATCAGGGGATATTATAAAGGGCCTTTCTGTTTTAGAAAAAATCGAACAATTACAGAACGAATTAGAAAAATTACTATTAGATCCACATATTGATGAAAAAAATAGAATCATTTCCAGTAATTTAAAAAATATTATCAGTAAAATCCTAAAAGATGCTGAAAATAAAACAATAGAATTTTTTGAAAAACAAATGAATAGCAAATTTTCTCAAGACAAATAAACACTAGCAAACAACGAGCCTGCAACCAATAATAATAAGAATCCAGTCAGAAAGATATCTGTAAAAATCATATCTACGTTAAATCCTCATCAAAATAGTCTTCTATCTCTTTTTTCATCTGATGCATGTATGTTTGTTGTTTTGTAGTTAATGATTTCCAATAGTTAAGATCTTTCTTTATCAAATTCATATTAATTTCAAAAAGAGAGATTTTGCAGAGCAATTCTAAGGGAGACAATTAATCTCTCTTATTACTGCCTCTTTCTCTGAAATTCATCATAGCAGTTGTGGTAGTGGTTTTAATTTCTTCAATTGGCTTGCAACCTTCTGGAAACCACTCTAAAAGGTGATCATCCATTTGAAGTCTTTGTTCTCCAATTCGTTCTGATGGTTTACTAGGCATTAGAAAACTCCCATTTGACCCAGAATAATTTCTATAATTTCTTGTGTTTGTTGTGTGTTCATGTTGTATCTATAAGTTAATCTTATAATTAAATCTTATTATTTACTTATACAACTAACTTATATATGATGAATAACCAAATAGGAAATATGCCCAAAGCACAAATAGATGGTTGGCAATGTTCAAAATGTGGGAATAAATGGTGTTTAAAGAGCACTACAGGAAATATTGTAACATGCCCACAATGTCAAAATAAAGAAGTTAAAGAATAATTAATTATATTTAACACTTTTACATTCACAATATAGTTTGTCATTATGGATGAGAATGAGGAGGATATAGAAATTAAAGTATTTTATCCTGAAGATACAAAATCTCTAAAATTATTAGGATATATACTATCAAATGATACAAGTTTGGCAATTATCAGAGTTTTGCTTGATCAAGAATTGTACACTAATCAGATTTCTATAAAAACAGGTATCCGAGTTAGTCTCGTAATTCACCACATGAAAAAGATGGGTGAAATAGGAATATTGCAAGTAAGATTAAAAAGAATAACACGTAAAGGAAAAGAACACAAGTTTTACAAAATTAATAACAATATACTATTACTAAAAAAAAGTAAAATAGCATTAGACAAAAATGGATTGTTTAAGAAAATTTTCAAAAATACTGTAAAGTTTAGTGCAATTTTTATTTCAATTGGATTATCTTCATTATGGTATGAATTTTTGAGTATTAAAGAATCAGAAATGACATCAATTACAATACCATTGGGGATTCTACTGTTTGGTTTTATTATTCATACTATCTTTCATTCTTTTCCAAGAAAAAGGAAGCATGATTAACACACTTGAATAAATTACATAACAACTAGTAATTATAACATTTAATGAAAGAACTTCAATTGGTTTTATAAAAATTATGTAGCCACCAAATAAGATAAAACCACTAGTCAAGAATATAGCAGAAGCTACAAGCATCCAAAATAAAGCTTGGTAACTATAAAAAAAAGAAAGAGGTTGAATGGTCAATTGTTAATGTGCCATTCGACAACATAAAAACTCCACCACCAAACAGGATGTGTATATGCTAGGATTTCTGGATTTGGTTCATCAGGAGAATGTTGTTGACTATATTCCCAGTCACTACCAGTATCTTGTACTATTGTTTGGTATCTGAATGAATCTGTTGTACAGTTATACAGTGTCCTTGGATCGTGGTAATCATTTCCATAGTTGTAAGATGCATATTGTGGTACTTCATGGAATGTACCTGGAAGATCTGCTATTGCTGCTGCTTTGCTTACATAGCTTCCAGTAGTAACTACTGTTGGCTCTGTATGTGGATTTGAACTAGATCCACCACAAACATCTGCTGCGTATGCATATTGAATCCCTAAGAGTTCAACATCTGTATTTCCTTTTTTACCTTCTTGTATTGATTTTCTGTATTCTTCTAATCCTTCTCTATCTGCAGCATCAACATACATTCGTTCATTTGGATTTTCATGAATTCTTTTAATCATGTTGTTTTGTGCTTTTAGGATCTGAGATGCAATTTTTAGATCACTATCACTAATACCATTTTTTTTAGCACTAGAAATATCTAGATGCCCAATTTTCTTTGCATCAATCTCTACATAAGGTGATACTTTTGTCAGTGCATCATCTATCTGTTCTGCTGATGGTGATTCTTTTGCATATACCATAGCTGTAGTTGGTACTGCAATTGATAAAACCAGCAAAGCAAATAATGATGTTTTTACTGTTTTTGATATCATTGTAATTAATAATAATTAATTATAATTAAACATATTATCAATCTAGATTAAGCTAATTTTTATTATATTGTGCAAAATCTTCTAGATCTTCGATTAATAATTGAGCACATTTAACAGATGGGTTTGATTCCTTTGCAAAACAGTCAGGTAACTTTGCAAGATTAATTGTAGTTTTCATAGTTGTACTCATGATAATATTGTGTATTAACAGGTATTAACATTAATTATTTTATTATTAATTTTTTTTAAACGCATGAAATAAAATCTTATTAAGAATTATTTCTTTAATTAAAAAGTGATAGTTTTCGATAAAAAATCTTGGCATTACAAATTAATCAATTATACATTTAGTGAAAAGTTTTTTCTAGATACAAGTCAAATAGATTGGAGAGCAACAGAAAGTCAGGAAATTAATACAAAAAAATTTAAAATAATTTACAAATCAAAACCAAAGACAGTTAATCTTTGTCCCTATTGTAGGGCTGTAGTTGGTTCGCTTCTAACATTACCGTTTCTATACATTTGGAGATTATTCCCACACAAGCCAAAGGAACCTGAAACTAGAGCAAGCATGAACAAGCGTGCAAATAGAAATTCGTGGTTAGCTCGAATTATTGGTGCTGCAATAAATATTGGAATGGGAAGTAAACACATTATCTTTGATGAAGATCCTATGGCATTATTAGGAATTGGTCAGATTATTGTTGGTGTATTTCTATTAACTGGTCATTGGTGGATGCCACAGATGATAAGATGGATAATAGAGCATACACCTAAAAGAAAAAGGGAATACAGAGTAGAAAAAATCAAAGAGCCTAGAAAACCCTCAGAACTAGCTAAAAAGATACACAAGAAACATGACATTATTTGCCCACCAATATTTTTTGTAGATGTAAAATCTGACGAGGAGCTACAATAATGGAGCGTAGCTGGTTGATCTGTGCATTGTTAGGAAAATATTGTGAGAAAGAAAAAAACATTACTAGTGAGGATTTGAAGTATAAAATTGATGAATATCTAATAGAATCAAAATTTACACCTTTAGGATCAGAGCCTAGTGATTTACAAATGCTTGATGAAATGATAGGGGAATTAATAATGTCATCAGTTGGTAGAGGGTTTAACAGACAAGACAGGCGTAGAGTGAAAAAGTAATGGAATTAGATAATTCTGAATTTTCTAACTCTTTTACTTATGATTTAAAGATCTTGTTAAACTCTGACATAGATAGTCAAATTTTACATTATCAGAAAAAATTAAAGAAAATAATGGATCAAGCTAAGATAGATAATAAAGAAATCATCATTAATGTTTGGAGAGTGGATAAATGATTAGATTTTCTTGGGAAAAGAAAGTCTGGTTTGGAGTTGCAGTAATTGAAGGATTTCTCTTTTTTCAGTTAGGAGCTGAGTTGGTTGGCTGAAAAAAATGGTGTTTACTATGCCCTGAAACATTTGATACATCACAGGAGTTATTTAACCACATGATAGACACCCTTCACAAAGACAAAGATGGTAACATTATAGCATTTGTAGGAGACAAGGAAGCAATGAAAAAGGAGATGGCAGAACACTTTGACTGATGACGAAATGTTTCTACGATATAATATGCCAAAACCTGGTATATCTCATGACCCAAAAGATGCACCACATTACAACTGTAAATTTTTTTATATTTACTGGTCACATATCAGAAAGAAAGTTTTGGCTATTCAAGATGATGACAGAACGCACTATCCATTCTTGAAGCAATGGGTTGGAATGGAAGTTGATATCAATGATCAATGGTCACTAAATAATGGAAATCTTGGATATGAGGTAGTATTACACAATGCAAAGAAAAACCCCATTCACTATTTTATAAGACTAAAAACAACTGATGCGGAATTTATCCTAAAGACAGAACATAATCTAATTGGAGTTTGTGATAGAAACAAGAAACTCATCTATGCATTTCAACCACTTCATATAGACCAATTGATAATGTTCCTTCAAGGAAAAAAAGACACAGATAAGATAGTGAAAAACAAAACACATGGACTATATGGATTAAAGGGATGGAGTATAGAATAAAAAAAGCATTAATCATTTCAGCAAAGGACTGGGATAAAAAAGACATTCACAAATTGACAGAAGATATTAGATCAAGACAGTATAGATGGCGTGGTAAAGCACTAACTCCAGAGGGAGAAACAAAATATTTTTTCGCTTACACAGAAGTTGATACTGCTGACTTTTGTTATGAACGTGGGTGGAAATTATTAGAAGTCAAACTAAATAATCTAAGATGAATTATGAAGAGAACTAGAGAACTGCATCCAGTTTGGATTGAATGGAAATCAATTCCAGATGTAATAAAAAAAGATTTGTATATGAAAAATTCCCTTGTAGGAAAATGGCATTACCACTATGAAAACAAAAATGGTGTAATTGGATTGATAAAAATTCAAGTTCCACAATTCAGATTCAAACCAAGTAAGATTTCTCTAGAAACTGGCATATCAACTGAATATATGTGGGAAGCTTGTGGGATATTGGAGTTTAAAAGATTCAGAACAAAGAAAGAAGCCGAGATAGAAATCTACAAGGCACTAAAGGAAAAACTTCCCAATAAAAACAAAACCAAATAAAATTTTCAACAAGTTTTTCTAAATTTATTGTTCCTATGAGAATAATTTTTTACTTACCATTAGAATTTGTCTTTATATTGATCAAGTGTGGGATAGATTCTAACATCATATTTATCCTGTTGATTTACTGAGTTTAGTAAAAAAAATTACAAATAATACTAAACCACCAATGCTACCAGAATGAAATATTTCTTATTCATTATCTCTTATCCCATGTACAAGTATGATGTTTGAACTTGTGGGTGTCATTCTGGGTTAGTTTTGTTGGAACAAATGATGGGTCTAATATTTCTGTACTACAAAACTCTACGTAGGGACTTTTGTCTGAAACTTTCTTTGGTATTATTACCTCAAGTTCTATGTATCTTTCAGGAGTGTTTGTTCTTACATCAAAAGTTATGATTAATGTTACTCCTACTACTACCAGAACAGTTATAGGCAGGAGTCAATATTTATCTATAATTAATTATTATTAAAAGATATTTCATATTAAAATTACCAGTAATTCTTTATTATGATTCAAATTAATTTTGCCAATACTATACCTACTGTGATTCCAAAAAGAAATGTAGCTGAGAGCAATAAAACACCGATATTTTTAACACTAGTATGTAACATTGTAAAAATTTATTCCAGTTATTATATTAAGATATTCTGATTTTGTTTTTATAATTAATAAAAAAAGATTATTCAATTCTAATTCAACTGTTTTTTTAATATTTCAAATTCTTCAATATTAATTTCACCTTTGGCCAAACGTGTTTTGATTATTGCCAATGGATCGTCTGAATTGTTTTTTTGTTCACTAGTAACATTTTTAATATTTTCAGTAGGAATTACTAGAGGTTTGTCATAAAAATTATATTTTTTTAACAGTTTAGTTATCTCTTTCTTTTTACCGTCTGACTTGCATTTTACAGTCATGTATCCTTTTTTATCAAAATTATTAACATAGGAATAAATTATTGCAAATTTGTATCCTATTCCCCTCATTCCCCCTGTCCACTTGAATGTAATAACATTATCCAAGAAAATAGAATGATCTCCATTGTATAAGGGAATATTAATTAAAATTCTCATATTTGAAATAAACATAAAACCAGTTCCATTAGCTTCTGTTAGGAAATTTTCAGGTGCTATTTTGAATTTCCCATAAAACTCCTCTGCCTTTAGTTTTGTGATATTTTCATACGGATCTTTATTCCTTCCAAACATTATTAATTAATTTAAATTAACTATTAATAAATGATTTAAGAATAATTCTTTTTTATTTTCGTTTTTTAATTATGTAAATTAAAGTCTCAATTGCTATAGGAATTGCATATCATTTAGCTAAGAACAACTTTGATGACATATAGAAAACAAAGACAATGTGTGATCAATATTCAATAGAGTACAAAGAACAGTGTGTTATTGGTTCAGTTCAAAGCATTACGAGATTTGTTAGTCAACATTCAGCTGATGATTTTTATCAATTATTTAAGCATAAATTGGAAAATAAATGCATTACTAGACATACCCAATTGTTAAATCTTCGATAAAACAATAATCAAATTTTTTCTATAAATTTATCAAAGGCTTCATCTTTTAAACAAGCAATTAGTAAATTTATGTTATCATGATTTGGTGGATTTATTAATAAATTAATCAATGCTAATCTGATAAATGTACTATTTTCATTGACATTTATTCCATAATTATCAAATTCGGACAATTTTTCATTCATGGGTTTTTTCAGGGTTTCGTAAGTTGTTAGATTTATTCTCAATCCCATAGTTTTGTAAATTTTTTCAGGCAGTTAGTATCAATTAATCTTAAAAAATTTATCCATTATAAGAATAGCCTAAATTAAAATTAATTAAATAACCTTAAATGTTTTTAAAAAAATAATCTATTATTTTCTTTGTTATCTAAAATTTTTTATATTCATCTGGATTGATCATTATGTATTTTTAATCTATAATTAATTATTTAATGATTCATCAAAATCAGTTCTATGTTGTTCTTTAAAGTGGATAGTAAGTTTGACTGGAATATCTGCAAATGTATCATCAATTAGTTTTTGATAATATCCTTGGTTGATTTCTTCAGTGGATTTTAAAGTGTTAACGCCAACTCTAAATGAGTTTCTATCATCACCTAGGTCAAATCCTAAAAAGCCATGACCATTAGGAATTTTTGCATAACCCTCCTGTTGAACATCATCTAAATAGGTCACAAGACCAATGAAAGTAATAAAGAGAAAACTAAGCAACAAAGCGTTTAGCCTTGTGACCATTTTTGTTATTAATTTTAATTAATTATAAAGTCTTTTAATAAAAAAATTATATTTATTCATATTAAGAGACAGTATTATTTACTGCAAGGATGCCTGTTTCCTGGACCACCCCATGTTTATTCAAAATCATCTTCAAAGTTTTCTGTATAATCTATTTCAAAATCATCTTCATAAACAGTTCTTTCCAGACTGATTCCACTGTTTATCCTTTCAGTCCATTTGCATGAATTGTTATTGATATAATGTGTTTCATTAGCATAATGTGCTTCAATGGTAAAACAAAAGCTTTTTCCTGTTGGATTTAATTTAATATTTTCTTTACATTGACAACTCTGATAAACTTCCTTTAGTTGATTAGGTGTATCTTCAGTGACAGGATATTTTTCTTCAGGTGTTAGTGGTTCATTGTGGATTTTACATTCATCAAATGCTTTATTGATTAGATCCGTATGAACCTGCCAATTAACATCATGCATTTTACCATCATATCTTTGATACAAGTCATCACATGGGATAGCGTTAATGATTTTTTTCTCACTTTCAATTACAATTTCATGAATTTCTTCTACGGTTAGTGGCACTGTAAAAGGTTGAGAATAGACTGTTGGAATTTCTGGACACCAGGTTAGTGCTTTTTCAGTATGATAAATATTGCATATTTTATTTAGAGTAGTTGTTGGAAGCTGTTCAATTTGTATTTCATCATTATTGACACACTTAGCTACCTTGGCCAATAGATCAATTCGTAAATCTTTATTCCCATGATAAGATTGAGGTAATGTTGCTAGTAGTAATTTTGTTTCACAGTGGGCGTATCTAATTGGCCTCTCTTGCATGTCAATACATTTATCAACTTTATCTCTAGCAAATTCTCTATTATCTTTTAAATCATATTTTATGCCTGAATAGGTATATTCTATAATTTCATTACAATTCATCTCTCCCAATTTTTGTATTGATGTTTTTGTTTCAATTACATGATATCCTAAAGTGGTTCCACCAATTACTGCACCAGTAATAATCCCAAAAATAACTATAACTTTTATCTCATATTTCATGTTGAATTAATTCTGATTAATTATTTAATAATTGCTAAGCTTGGTCATTATCTTTTTTTGAAAAACAAGTACCAAGTTAGTATGTTAGCTGCTGGTAGAAATATCAATACTAGTTAGATTAAATGTTCTCCTGAACTTAAAATTTCATTTAAATTTTAGTTATCAAATTTGACTCACTTTAGGAGTTTATTTTTGATTAGATATTTTACAGCATTGAAAAACTCTTGATCACTAATCTTATCATTATGCCAAAATTCACCAAGCTGCAGCATCCATGTTGGCACTTTACCATTTGTGGATATTAGTGGAGCATCTATTGAATTATCTTTAATTAAATGAGATACTGCAAATCTGAATGTTTTATAATCAGAGGCCCATCCAGTAATTCTATCCATTGATACTTTACCACCAGAAGGACCTACTCCAACATTTCCACTGCCTCCACTAGATAATGTATTTGTAGGTGGAGCTGCAGCAGTTGATGTTGATGGTGCAGCACTTAGGCCACCAAATGATGTAAAGTGAAATGTTACAATTTTTGTATCTGAACCATTCGAAATAAAGCATTCCCCTGGAAATTCGGGATCTCCTGGGGAAGCAAAAGTTCCAGAGCACTCATTGACTATCTGAATCCATTGAGAAGATCCTGATGGTTTGTAACCTATATCACCAGTTACACCATCTATAACTAGTGTTGCTGATGCATTGAATATTAAAACAGTATCTGGTGATCCTACCTCAATTACTGTATCAGATACTACAAATCCCACTGGAGCAGTCCCAGTGAATGGTTCAACTTTAGGAGGCTCTATTTGACCATTCCAATCATTTGAAGCTTGGATCAGAGTATTATCTGGAATTGTTACTACTACATCAGGAATTTCAGTATTGATAATTTTAATTGGTTGATCATTTGGAAATGATAGTACTACCTCCTGCTCTACTGTAACTGGTACTGGCAAAGCTATTTCTACTGGAGTTTCTATTGGATCAGCACTGAGATTTAGTGGAGTATCAGCATCTAATTGAATCTCATTTACTTCAGTTGCTTCTGTAAATACAAATCCTTCAATGTTTACTGTAGTATTTTCATTTGCTCTGGCCAAAGCTAGCTGCAAATCTCCAGTATTTTCAGGCACAAAGAAATTATCTTTAACCCAAGTTACAATTCCTCCAAGCCTGGTATTTAGCACGTGAAAGGTAGAGTCTAATCCCTGAGTTGGTTTATCAGTGTCAGTATTGAGACTAAATGAATCAAGGCCATGAGTGACTATATTTTCAATTGCAAAATTATCTGCTGCACCAACAAAAGTTGAATTTGTCGCATTCACATTGCCAGTTTGTGAAACCATGATGCCTCTAAGCAGAGTATTTCCAAGCTGGAATGGTTCTGTTCCATTATGGCCAATTAAAACTGATGTTGGATAAATTGAGTTATGATCATCATTTGTGATTCCTGACAAATCCAAATCCTCAAGAGAAAAATTTGTTACATCAGAATAGCATTGGATCAGTAAAGCGTGTTTATTTGGTGCTCCTGATATTGTAACATTTTTGATAATAACTGATTCTACTGATGTTTCTGGGAGCAAAATTTTAGAGGATCCAGTTTCACAGCCAAATCCTCTAAATTCAATACCAAATACATTATCATTTTTTGTAGGATCATCTACAGAAGATTTATTGATTGTTACATTTTCAATTTTTGCTGTACCATTGAATTGAAAAAATTTCATGTCTGCAGGATGGCTTCCTGCATTAATACCAGTATTGACAAATCTTGAGTTTTTTACAGTGACATTTGGATCACCTTCATGCGGAGCATTATAATCCCAAATTAACATAGCATGATCTCCAAGATTCTGAAATAGTAAATTATCAAAAACAAACGTATCAACAGTTACAACATCAATTGCACGTGTATTATTGAAATCAGCAAATTGTAGATTTTGAACAGTAATGTTGGCTTGTAAATTTAATTTTGTTTTTAGAATAGTATCAAATCCACTACCATTAATTATCAAATCTTTATCAATAATTGGAATTACATCTGTATAATTTCCTGCAGCAAGATTAATTATATCTCCTGGTTGTGCAGCAGTTATTGTTTCAGTTAGATTTCCTGGTGTTGCATCAAAGCTTCCTGCATATGCAAAGCTAATTGGTACAAATAATAAAATCAAGATAGGAAAAATTAACCTCTTTAGATTTTTATAATTATTGAACATTATGTACATTTAATATCTTCTTACGGTCATAAGAATTAATGAAAATTAATAACTGTTTCCTATAATTGATTCAAAAACTAATCTAGAATTTTATTTTCATATCTTTAATTTTACTTAAAATGTATTAATTTTTAATAATATATTTCAATGATAATTCTAGTGAGAAAAATCAAGGAACGTAAATTTTCCTAATATCATCTAGATTTTGATCTGAAATGTATGGAGTGTAATATGGAATTTTATGATTCATCAAGTCATGTGGATCATGTGAGTGGCCTAATCCAAGAACATGTCCAAGCTCGTGTCTCATAACCATGAGTAATTCATGCTTGTCTAACTCATCAATCTCAAAGACAGTAATTGTAGCATAATTAATAGTGTTATTTTCACTGTAAGTTTTAGCTAGTCCTGAGTATGGTAATGAAGAATTTAACAAAGTAATTTCTATATCTGCAGGACCTTGAGTTAGAGAAAATTGTGGTACTCTATGATCTAATGATTGTAAAGCATAATTCCATCCATAATATTTCCCATCTTTAGTAGTATCATAAGCTTCTAATCCTTGCCAGATAAAATTCTCTTTGAAATAATCAAAGTGCTCATTTTTGATAACACTTACAGTTATGGTATTGTTTTGAGAAATGTCCCATTTTTCAGCAAATACTGCGGATGGAATAAATGCAATAATTGCTAGGCCTAAGAGTAGTTTCCACTGTGTTCCCAATGGTATAGTTAGATGGGTGTTATAATTAATACTTTATGAAATTTTATGCCTACATTATAATTAATAGTTATTTTTAGGTATAGTCTAGTATTATTGTGACTAGGTTATTTTTATCATGTTTAAAATCAGAAACACTAATTCATTATGATAGATAACGTAATAGATTTTTTTATTAATTTTTCAATTTGGTAGTATATCCAAAAACTGCAAATACATAGCATAGAGAATGTGATGAAGATATTGTTGGTGTATGGTATTTGTCACCTATGACTATGTATTGTTCTCCAGATTCATTATTAGTTGCAATATGAAAATCATTCCATTGTTTACTAGCCATAGAATTTATTGAGAATCGAATTTTTCTATTGTCAACCAGTGTAGATATTGTATCTTTCATTTGTAATAGCCCTTGATTATCTCCTCTTACAGGGATGAATTTTATTCCTGTTGAATACAAGTTATTAATTATGTATTTGGGAACACTAAGATAATCATAGAAAATGTATTGAAAATTTGCTTTTTTCAAATGTTCTTTTATTTTTAAAAATTTGTCTTTTTTTATACTGTATGAACCAATTTCATAAAATGTATTGTTTTCAATTTTAACGCCTAGAGTTGTTATGACATCAGATATTAGATCAAGATACATTCCTGCTATTCTAATTTTTTTATTATTCATTATTAGTATCTCTTGAATGTTTTATCATTTTGTTTCTTTTTAAATTCTTGATCTGATAAAGTCTCCATCATATTTCTTAATTGATGGATACTCCAGTCTGGATTATTTTCTTTTAGCTTGTAATATTGGTCTTCAGTAGTAAATTGAGGTAATCTAAAAGGGATTTCTGATTTTACAGATACATCATTAGATTTAACTTGCGTTTGATTTAATGCATTTTTTGTTACTTTATCTGTAATGGGACTATCACCTTCATCATGCCAGTGGATACTTGGATCATATTCCTCCTCTTGTGTTTCCTGATAATTATCATTTTCTTCATTGTCTTCTACTAACCATTCTTTAAGTCCCATTTGATCTTTAATATCTAAACCACCAAAGATTGCTGATTTTCCTACTTTGTATTTACAGAGATACTCTTGTTCAGGATCTTCAGTAGATGATTCGAGCATTTTGTTTATTTCTTCCTCACTGTATAGATTTCCTTTAGCATTCCAAATATCATATTCATGTAACTCAAAGTCTTGAGGATCTTCCTCTATCTGATAGAACATTTTGACTGGACCTTTAGGAGTAGATACTAGTAGCAAGTCTGCACCGTTTGTCCTAACGATGGGCAGAATTGAATTAAATACAGGAGAATCATCTACTAGCTTCCATTTTGCAGCTTCATCCATGAATATGCATTTGTATTTTGTATCACCAGTCAAAGCTTCTTCAGACGCAGAGAATGCTTCTATTACTGTACCATTAACTAATCTTATCGTGTTATTTTTTATCCATTGCTCAACTACCACAGGAATTGATTTGTATAATCTGGCCAGTCGTCTCAAGTCTTTCTTTGCTAAACTGCCATTGGTAGCTGCAATGATACCCACATTGGAACCTGCATATCGGGTAAAGGAAAGATGTAAGATTACTCTTAAGACAATTTCAGTAAATCCTAACTGACGACCTTTGTTTAGATGTATCAGTAATGGTTTTCTCATCTGTTGTATTTCATCGCCAAACTTTTCCCTTCCATCAATAATTTTCAAAGCAAATTCAATTTGGAAAGGAGTTAATGGCATCTCTTCATTTGTTGCAGGATGCCTAGGGAGACCTATCATGTGAGTGGTACAACATCTAGCAGTCTGTTGATAGTCTGGATTATCTTTGTGTAACTTTGTATTACCACACCAGAATCTACGTGTGCCTAGAAGAATCAAAAAATCATCTATAGAAGTTGTATCTGTAGATGAGCTGAAAGGTACAAACCCTGCTTCTTTGGCTCTACTTACTAATTTTGTTCTTGTGGTTCTCGCTGTCAATCCAGTTAATTACCTCAATAATTTGATCCATAGTTCTCATGTTAACAATTTTTTCTCTAATTTCTACCTGTATTTTTGTAATATTTGCAATTTCATTTTGTGTAAGTGGTATGCGTAGTAATTTTGATTCCCCTTCTTGACCATGAATTAGTACAGGGTTGCTTTCTTTTTTGGATAGTTCCAAATCAGTAATGTAGTATTCTAATGCATCTACGGTTTCTTCTATGACTTGAAATGCTTTTTCTTTAATGTATCTAGGAATCTGAATCATGGCTACTTTGTTCATCTTTTTGTTTACTTTGGTGACCATTGCATCAGAAACATTTAGCTCTTGTGCAATATCTGAATGTCTCATTTTTGGATATTTTACTAACATTTGATGTATTGCTACCTGTACATCAGTAGTTAATTGTAATTGCATATTAATGAAATTTAGTAATAATGTATAATTAAGAATTATGCAATATTAATTATTACGAATGTCAATTTTACAATTTTCACGCACAAAAAGTATGATTTGTGCGTAAAGTTCTATTAAAAAATTTCTACATTACTAGATGATACTCAGAAAACAGTCGCTTATTATCAGTAGATAGTTTTGGTAATAAGATAAAATGAATGGTACTTCCTGATATTGTAACATTTTTGATATCAAGTATTCAGTATATTTCTGGGTTCTGTGTACTTGACGGTTGATCATTCCTCAAGTGGGCGACACTTGGAGAGCAGACGAGGTATTCATCAAGGTAAAGGGAGATAGAAAATACCTCTTTGCCCTAATGGATGATGAGACAAGATTCTGGATTGCCCAAGAGGTGGCAGATTCCAAATTCAAACATGATGCCAGAAACTTGCTTAGAATGGGAAAAGAAGCCATGCAGACAAAACCAAAGGTGTTCGTAACTGACGGATTGCTAGCATACCATAATGCTTTCAGAAAAAAATATGGGGGAAAAAGACAAAATACCATTAATGGTTGCACGAATCAAAAAAGTAGAAGGGGTTAAGGAAGTTAAAACCAGAATTCTAGTTTCGTTGAACTAAACGTACAAACTCTTTATAACAACAATTTTCAGATCTAAGCATAACATGGCAATTAAGATCATATTTACGTTAAGTGTGAATGATGGGAAATTTGATGATGTTATTTCCAATATACGACGTATGAATGAATTAGAATTACGAGAAGATGCAGATCGAAAAGGAGACATTATTTGCAGTGTAGAAGTGTCAGGGGACAATGCTGAAAGAACTGCTAACCTATGTGGTTCAATGTGTAATATAGAAGGTCTAAAATCTATGAAAGTTCTCGTAACAACAATACCAGATAAGAAAGTAGAAAAATCTAGTCGTTGATTACCATACATTCCGATGATTTTATCTTCAGCCGTTACATTTTTCATGATATTTAGTGTACTAGGAACGTTAGGAAAAGATTCAGATGCAGTAGAGGTAATCAAACTTGCAGGACTGCCTACAATTGTTGTTTTTCTATCCCAGTTAGGATATGTAACACAAGAGAAATGGATATCAACATTGAAGAAAATTAAATAAAAATTCAAATCAATTAACCATCAACCGAAAGGTAACAAGAACAAAATCAACCGATAACTACTGCAGAACCTATTTCTGGACTATATTAAACCCAAAAAACCAAAGTTGTCTGACTACTAAAATAAGGTGTAGTTGCATTTGAACAAAAATTCCTTTAACATGTAGCATATGCTGTATATCTTGATGACAAAAATTCAATCTAGAAAAGCAGTAGCACCAGTAATCGCTACATTGCTCTTAGTTGCAATTGCAGTAGTTGGTGGATCCATTGTGTTAATATTTTCACAGGGATTCTTTAGTTCTGCACAAGTAAGTAGCATACCACAGATAGATTCACTATCAATAATTGGATATGATGCTGCAGATAACGAACACAGACAACTTCATAATGGTTTGTTGACTGATAACCAAGCTTTGCCATCTATAACTGATGGTGAAGTAGATAACACACTATCCATTGGTGAAAGAGTTGCAATCTATGTCACTAACAAAGGTGGGGGTGAAGTAACAATTGATCAGATAAGATTTGCAGGAGCAGTATATTCCTATACTACTATGGAAGTTTTAGAGAGTTATGATGCAGACGCTCAAATACAAAATCAAGAATATACTATAATTGATAAAGTTGAAGATGGTCAAATTGCTCAAGTTTCACAATTTGTAATCCCAACTATCCCACCTGGTCAAACAGTTTCATTATTGTTAGAGTTAGAACAAAATGTGAAAATTGGTAGGGATCTACAGATCAAAATTACCACTGCAGGAGGAGCTGACTTTCTTGGTACAGTTAAAGCTGGCCAACAAAGAGGCTAATTCCTTTTTTTATCCATTAAATAACATATAATTACTGAATATTTGTTATTCATTTTCTATTTCTTAATTTCTTTTGTAATGAGAATTGTTTAAGGTCTTTTTCATCATGCCATGTACCATTGATAAAAACTTGTTTTTGTTTGTTGTGTAAAATTCGTACTTGGCCATTTTTTGGACTAGAATCCATGATAATAGAAAACAATACTAAACTAAAACCATTTACCTATCAAAAGAATGATTAGAATGTTCATTAATTAGATTCTATTTGAGGAGGCATACCATCATCTGGTCCATTAATACTTTTTTTCTTTGTACGTGATTTTATTACCTCTCTTGCAGCACTTCTAATGGAAGAAGATGTAGGAATATTAACAATACTTATTGTGTCTACCTTTTCAACAAAAGATACTCTCTTTTCAGCCACAACTACACAACAATATGACTTTTAATAATGTCATTGATTTTCTTATTAATTAAATAATTTACAAAAAAATTTCTAAATTATATATTGAAAGAATGGTGTTAATGCCAGGTTTCTAGGTTCATGCACTCCATAATATGTTAAATATTGCTTAGCTAACATTTCATGAATTTTTTCTATATTTAATTTGTTCAATGGTACAAAACCTCAAAAGGATCAAGTGTTTTTGTTTAGAATTTAAAAAATCGGATTATTCGTTGTCATATGTATAGTATGTTAAGGACTGTATTCTATAACATAACCATCGATAAGATAATTCCAATGGTAACTCGAAAACCATTTGTCGTTATTC
>JAAHTH010000889.1_pt1 | contig 27500 bp, 10 predicted proteins | sample 6116091 | NCBI WGS metagenome assembly JAAHTH01 (sample SAMN13939990, study PRJNA603662) | sponge metagenome | isolation source: marine sponge | host: Mycale hentscheli | place: New Zealand | collected 2006
ATTTGAATGACTTACAGTGTGTTGCTTGTGAAGGTTAATAGTTATTTTTAACAAAGAACAAATATAAAAGAGGACTTCGGTCCTCTTTTTTTTATAAATTATATTGTTAAAGTATTTATAGGTAATGGCTAACGGTAAAACATACGGTATTAATTTTCCTTTTCAGGATAGTAAAGAAGGTAAGTATCTTTCTCTTTCACAAACAACGGATGAAGAGATTAGAACTGACTTACTTCATTTAATTCTAACCAGAAAAGGTAGTAGGTATTATTTACCTGATTTTGGGACTCGAATATATGAGTTTATTTTTGAACCTATGGATGGTACCAGCTTCGAGGCAATTAAAGAAGATGTGAAAAATTCAATAGAAAAGTATATTCCTAACCTAACAGTTAACAACATTACATTAACACCATATCTTGAAGATTTAGAAGCTGAGGGTGAATTAAATCAGGAGAAATTAGGTATTGGTGGAATATATAGAATACCTGGTAGAGGAACTGAAGAGTATACTGCAAAATTAAGAATAGACTACTCAATAAATGACGGAACTTTTGATTCCAAAGATTTCGTAATCATAAATATTTAATAGTATATGGCAAATAGAAAGATATCATATACCGAAAGAGATTTCGAAGGACTAAGACAGGACCTGGTAAACTATACAAGACAGTATTACCCTGAACTTATCGACAATTTCAACGACGCGGCGGTTTACTCGGTGTTGATGGATTTGAATGCAGCCATTGGTGACAACTTAAATTACCATATTGATAGAAGTATCCAAGAAACGGTATTACAATATGCACAACAACGTTCATCTATCTTTAATATAGCCAGAACATATGGTTTAAAGATACCAGGTAACAGACCTTCAGTTGCTTTAGTTGATTTTTCAATTACAGTTCCACCTGCTGGTGACCAGGAAGATACAAGATACTTAGGAATCCTAAGAGCGGGGTCTCAAGTTATTGGTGCGGGTCAAGTATTTGAGAATGTTTATGATATTGATTTTGCGTCTCAATACAATAACGAAGGATATCCTAACAGAACTAAAATACCTAACTTCGACTCTAATAATACACTTATTAACTACACTATCACTAAGAGAGAAGTTGTGGTTAATGGTATTACGAAAGTTTATAAGAAAACGATAAACAATAATGATGTAAAACCTTTCTTTGAATTCTTCTTACCTGAGAAGAATGTTTTAAATGTTGTTGATATCATCCAAAAAGATGGAACATCATTCCAATCCACACCGTCATATAGTGAATTTGTTAATGCACAATCCAGATGGTATGAGATGGATGCCTTAGCGGAGAGCACAGTTTTTGTTGAAGACCCAACGAAAGTATCGGACAATCCAGGTATTAAGGTTGGTAAGTATGCTGAGACGGATTTCAGATTTATTACTGAGTATACTCCTAATGGTTTTATGAAGGTTCAGTTTGGTGGAGGAACAACAACACCTGACGACCAGTTAGCCGAATTTGCAAGAAATGGAGTATCATTAAGAATACAAGATTACCAAAACAACATTGGTTTAGGTAGAACAGTATCACCAAATACAACTCTATTTGTAAAATATAGAATTGGTGGTGGAGAAGCATCGAACGTGGGTGTAAATGTCATCAATCAATTGGGGACTGTTAACTTTGCGGTCACAGGTCCAAGTAATTCTATTAACCAACAAGTGGTTAATTCTTTATTTGTGAACAACGTTACTGCGGCTATCGGAGGTGCTAATCAACCGTCTATTGAAGAGATGAGGAATATGGTAACCTTTAACTTTGCATCACAGAACAGGGCGGTTACAGTGAATGACTATAATGCATTGATTAAGAAAATGCCAGGAAAATACGGGGCACCTGCTAAAACTGCTATCACTGAAAAGGACAATAAGATTAATATTGAAGTTCTTTCATTTGATGCTAATGGTAGTTTGACTCAAACTGTTTCAAATACCTTGAAACAAAATATTGCCAATTACCTTTCTAAATATAGAATGATTAATGACTACATTTCTGTTAATGTTGCTCAAGTAATTGATTTGGAGTTTGATATTTCAGTTGCTATTGACTCAGCTCAAAATCAGGGTCAGGTAATTACAAAGATTATTGACGAAGTAAATCAGGTCATGGCACCGATGGATAGGGACTTAGGACAAAACGTATTCTTATCTGATATTAGAAGAAGAATTCAAGATGTTGCGGGTGTCATATCAGTTTCTGACTTATCAGTGATTAATAAAACGGGTGGACAATATTCATCGTCAGAGACTTCTCAAAGATATTCAGACGCGGAGACTAAAAAGATATTACCTGTTGATGATACAATCTTTGCTGAACCAAATCAAATCTATCAGGTAAGGTTCCCTGAAAAGGATATCAAGGTGAGGGTTAAGAACTTAAAGACGGTCGACTTTAAGTAATAATAATTTACAAGAAAGACTTATGGGTTTATCATTGTAAAATGGATAAATAAGTATTTATCTAAAAACTGCAATATGGCTAAGTCTTATAGGATTAGAACAAAATTAGGGACCGACCAAAACATCCGTGTTAATATTGAACAAGATTTTGATTTTCTTGAAATCTTATCACTTAAATTAAGACAGGAAGATGTTTACTCACAATTCTGTGCCGATTACGGTGTGGTTGTGGGTCGTGTTGTTGGTAATAGTGGTTTCGGTATTCCTAACGCGAAGATATCTATATTCGTTCCTGTTGAGGAAATGGACTTAGAAGACCCTGTAATCTCAGCCTTATACCCATACACATCACCTGTTGATAAAAATGAAGATGGGTATCGTTACAATCTTTTACCTTATGAGAAACAATATGGTGGGCATACACCGACAGGGACATTCCCATCGAGGGGAGATGTTTTAACGAGAAATGAGGTATTAGAAATCTATGAAAAATATTACAAGTATGTTGTAAAGACCAATGATAGTGGTGACTTTATGATTACTGGTGTTCCATTGGGTAATCAAAAGATTGTCATGGATTTAGATTTATCTGATATGGGTTGTTTCTCTTTGAGACCTCAGGATTTGATAAGAATGAATATGGGTGCACCTGAACAGTTTGACGGGACTAACTTCAAAGCCTCTGAAAATCTTAATGCTTTACCTCAAATTATTAATAGTGTTAAGGATATTGATGTGACACCATTTTGGGGTCAAGAAGACCTATGTAATATTGGTATCACAAGAACGGACTTTGATTTAAGGGACTTGGGTATTGAAATTCAACCAACGTCAGTCTTTATGGGTTCAATTTTCTCTGATAATGACAACAGGCCAATTAAGAAAAACTGTAAACCGAGAACAGAACAAGGTGACTTATGTAATTTGTCTACAGGACCTGGTGAGATTTTAGCGGTTAGACAGACCATTGACATTGATGAAAATGGTGACCCTGTATTGGAACAATACCAATTATTAAATGGTGGTAAAGTAATTGATGGGGATGGAACCTTTGTTGTGGATGTCCCTATGAACTTAGATTATGTGGTTACCAATGAGTATGGTGAGACTGTCATCTCTAATGACCCATCTATTGGTGTTCCGACTAAGGGTAAATACAGATTCAAGGTAAAATATCAATCAGAGGAAAATGGACCGGCAATTAACCAAGAAGCATTATTCCCAATTCGTGGAGAGATTCAAAGGGCTAATTTTATTGTGCCGCAAATTAGGGAACATGGGTGGACTGGTACGACAAACAATTCAGGTGTTGACCCTGCGACTAAGAGTTCGACGGCGATTACTAATGTTAATTTCTTTAATGGAGTTCAGGTTGTGGAATCACAGACAATTTCAATTTTACCAAATCAATCCATATATGTTAAACCAAATGGTGATACGGAAAAGATTGAAGTTTATGTAAATAACATTTTACAAACACAAAAATGGATTGATTTCCCATCGGGTGGTAATGTAACGATAACAGTCACCAAAAAGACAACTACAAATGGTAATGTGGTCGTTGGTAATAATGCCACTATTGAGGTTGAGAAGTTTGACTATGACTATATCCAATTCCAAAAGTCATATGCGTTTTCTTTAGATTGGAATGACTATGCTGATAAGAACGCAGCAATTGCTTGTGAGGATTCATTCTATATGATGAATTATAACAAGGTGTATACCACATCACAATTGATTGATGAGTATAGAAAAGGTTATGGTCGTGCGAGGTTCTTAGGTATTAAAGAGGTATTAGATAGAGGATGTGAGGGTGATACTAATAAATTTCCTGTTAATGATGGTGTTAGGAACTTCAACGTGTTGTTCTTAATTATCAATTTATTACTGACAATTTTTACACCAACACTTTTATCATTGACGGTTATCGGTCACGTTATCTGTTTTATATGGCCAATATTGAGATTATTATTTCAATTTATCTTAACAGTCCTTTTTGGTATTATTGTTACAATATGTAAGTTAATTAAAGGTGTTGCTTGGGTCTTTGGTCAGGGTAGTAAAATAACATGTCCAGCATACACTGTAATTACATTACAAAAAAAGTGTCCATTATCTGCAATTCCTTTACCTAATTTATCATATCCTGAGTGTCAGGCTTGTGCTTGTGAGGAGCGTCCTGCAGGTGAAAATGATTCAATCAATGAAGATGATATTATTAATTCAAACATTTCAAGTTTAGCTGATGTTAATTCTTCTACATTTTTTGATAAAGTTAATGTTTTACAGGGTGGGGAGGTTGATGATTCATGGAATAATAAATTTAGAACTGGTTTTCAAATCGCTATGGCTGGTTTGGATACTGGTGACCAAGAAGAAGAATTTTCAAAAGTGCCGTTTATCGATGAAGATTATAATTCATCAACAACTAAAAATTTCAGGTCACGAGACTTACCACTAGCTGAGAAATTTAACTTATTTAATGCGAAAGCAAAATATCACGACCACGGTGGGTGGAACTTAATAAAGGTCAAAGTTAATAAGAATTCACCAATTAATTCATCAAAATCACATACTGATAATGTTATGATGATAATGGTTGATTCGACTGAAATAGGTAATTATTCTGCGGGACAGTTGATTGCTTTTCAAAATCCTGATAACTCTACTGACCCTAATATTAATACAAATATAACGGGTAATACTACATTTAACTCTAATGGTGTTGCTAATATTACGGTTCCATACATGTCGACAAGTCAGGCGTCCACCTCGACTAATTACGAGATTACGGGAGGTTCTCAGAATATTACATACAAATTTGCATCTGATGTTGAATACTTCCAAGTGATTACGGCAACTACGGTTGGTGATTATCATAATATATCTAAAAACTTACCTAATGGTGATGAGGTTGCCGGGTATGGCTCGACTTATAGTAATAGTTTTGCTCAAAGATACTTATTTGGTTGGCAGAGAGTTACTAAATCTGGTGGGGATAATCCTGATGAATATCCTGATGACAGTGGTAATGAATTATTTGAAACAAATGTTCCTAACATTAGATTAAATACTGATTGGAAAAATTTGGTTATTGTATTCTTAGTAAGAGGTGTTGATGTTAACACACCAAAACAAGATGTCGAATATGAGTTAACGAAATTATATGGTGGAACATCATTCAACGGTTCGGTTAAGGTTAGAGGTAGTTATTATTTGAATTTACCGATTCAACCGTATTCGTCGTCTAACAATAAGGCGGTTATTAGACACGATGAGTTAACAACAAATAGTTCTACGGATAATAGTGGGTATAGGAGATTATACTTTAAGTCATTTACTTATACACCATCACAGAGTGATTACCAAAGTTATACAACTAAATTACACCGTCATTATAATGCTTACTCTGTTAAAGATAAGGAGCAGATTGGTATGTTTGTTGGTTCAACGAAGAGTTTAGGTAATTCAATCTCGACAACAGATAACGCGGTTAGAGTTTCTGACAGTGGTAGTTGGGACCGTATGATTAGTGGAAATAATTACGAGTGGGGTTATTATGATGAGGAGATTGTTGAAGGGGTAGGTGCGATATTCTGTAGAGACGGAACACCTAACGAACCAACTGATTACGTCTTCATGTCCCCAACATATTATAGGTTATATCCTAACCATACAATTACTATGTCTGATAATGAGTATATCTTGATGAGGTCTGATAGATTACCAACATCGGATAAACATAATATGAGATTCTCATTACATCAAAATTCTAAATTTATGGTTTATAAAGTCTCTGAAGATGGTGAGGTTACCGGTATTAGTACTGGTTCAGAAAATCTCGGTGGAGAAGGTGATGATTTTAATGAGGATGCAGGTGCAATTGCGACTCAAGTAAATCAAACTTTCTCATGTGAGGGGATGGTTCCGTTGGAGTGTTATTCGGGTTCAGGATACTCTATTGGTGTTCAACCATCCGACGATAGATGTTACTATGTTGATAATGCAAAGACCGTTAAAAAAATGTATGGTGGATGTTATTATCTAATCACTAAGAACTTTGCCATTGGTGAAGACTTCCAATCTATTGCTGAATGGAAAGCAAGGTTTAGAATGATGTACGCTCTTTGTAATAATGTGGTTTCATTGAGTTTTGTTAATAACTGGGTTAACGGTTCATTATACATGTTTGCATTCCAAAAAGACGACATATATAGTAATGATGTTAACAGTAATAAGTTCTTAACCAATCCTGAGTATCAATACTGTGAAGATACGATTGTGTATCAGACTCAAAACAATTCATTCTTCTATAGAGCGACACCATATAATAATGGGTTTATTGGTAGAGATAATACACCTCAGGAAAATATAATAGGACAAAGTAATGCTGCGAATAGAAAGTTCTTAGGTAATCCTACCACGATTATGGATTTAGGACCAAGAGATGAGTTCATCAAAGAGTTATGTTACAACCCTGAATTCCAAGGATATATTGTGGATACTGTTAGAACTTCATCATACAACGACACATCTGATATTATGCAATTATTTGCTATATCAAGATTAACGAGTTCGGGTTTTTGGAACCAAATTTTTGGTCTTGGGGACGCAAGTATTGCTCGTTTATTCTCAAGAGATAATAGTAGGTTAGATGGTGATATCGCACAACTTATTAGTATTAATTCTGAGTATGGTGTGATTCCGTATTTAGGTTCTAACTATACTGATGATGATGTGTTATACTATGAGGTGAATGAAGACCCGACATTAGGTATATTCTTTCAAGCGAATACTGTTAACCGAGATATGATTACACCTGGTAGATTTACCTTCCAAGATATTGATGGTAGTTTCTTATACGATTATTATGGTCATAATGACCAACAAGTTCCGTTTTACAAGTGGGAACTTTATGGTGGTCCTACGACTATCTTTGGAACTGATGTTAATGATTGGGTGACTAAGAGAAGTGCTGGAGGGGATGGTATTGGTTCCATTAATTATCAATCAATTGATAGGATGTTATCTGGTCCTGAGTTTAATTCAGATGGTAGTTCACCAACAGTGAGAAGACCTGGATTTATATACAACTCTGAAATCGTAGGTAATGAGATACAACCAAAAATTAGTATGACAAGTAGACCTAATAAATTTATGTTAGGTTCACCATACTTCTTCTACTTTGGTTTAAGAAAGGGTAATAGTTCTATGAATAGGTTCATTGATAAATTTGTATTAAATCAAGATACATTGTGAGTAAGGAACCAAACAACATAAGGATAGTACCAAGTGAGGATAGATATAAGGGTGCTCCTACTGAGGACATTACGTTATCTATTGGACTAAACGGTGATAGAAGAACTATGGTCGATGGTGACAGGACTGTAATTCTTAATTTAGCTGAGAGGTTTGACAAAGAGAGACAGCAGAGTTCGACATTTAGAATTACGGGAAAGATAACAAATATATTTAATAATGTTATTTCAGGTGCTACAAATTACACACCTTTTAAGAATGATTTATATTATTTAGACCCTGTCACATCAGTTCAATCGGGGGTGTGGAGAGGATACCCTCAGTTTGATGAGTTTAACTTCTTTAGAACGTCTGCAGTTGAGGGTCACGTCCCTTTTGTTAGTAAGAGTGCGTTCACATATAATTGGACCGCATATTTAAGTTATGCTTCGAGTAATATCACAGGTCAGACTATGTCATACTATAATGAAGAGTTTAGTGCGACTACAGTGTTTCAAGCCGGTGATGGTGTTCCATTTGTAATTAGAAATACACAATACAATGGTAAACAATTAATCACTTTTTATTGTGGGACTAAACATAACTTAAAAGATGGTGAATTTGTTAAATTATCTTTTGATTATAATGGTGAAAACTATTTCCAAGTATACCAATTAGGTGATGAATATTATGGCTCTGAGGAGAAGATATTTTCAATATTTAATTTAGGGTATACTGGAACAACATTTGGTGATGGGGTAACTGGTACATTAAAAAGGGTGATTAATAGGGCAAATCCTGACGAAACTACATCAGAGTATTATGTTAGAAAACATAAGATATTGACAGATGTTAAAGACTATAATTTAACAAAAATGGGTTTTGAGAATAATCCATTTGATAATGATTCCAAACTCGAATATTCGGCATTAACACCGAATAATGTCCAAAGAGTGTCTATTAGAAATGGTAGTCAAAGTTATGGTTATACTTTCGAGAAGGACATTAACATCAACGAATATAAAGATAATCAAAGCAGACCATTAACGGAGTTGTTTGTTACCATTATAAATAAGGGTTATATGGGTTGGTTTAATAAACCATATAATAACAATACAACGGCATTGAATATTGGGTGGAATTTTAATTTCTTACAGTCAACAATGGACTCATGGTGGTCACAGTTAAATTCAGGAAACAAAGATAACATTCCTGTAGGTTCTTACCAATCAAACAATAAGACTTTTTATTACAACAAAGACTTGAGTGTTGGTGATGAAATTATGGGTGATTTTTGTGAGTGGAATGACTATGAAATGAAAGAAGAGGTTTTATCACCTCTAACACACAAATACAATTACAACTCAGTATACTTCCAAACAGGGTATTCTGTGGAGATGCCGATAGGTTATGTGTATTACCCACATTATCCTATTCAAGTTAGGGATTATTCTGACTATATAGAAACCGCGGTTGAGGGTGAAGTGGATAATATTCCTGATTACTCTTTCTATTCCAATTATGATGGTTTATGGAGGTGGAGAGACCTATATCCATATGGGTTTATAGACGCTGAGAATAACGGTGTTGACCATCCATTCTTAAACAATTCTCATTATCCATTCAAGGAGATTACATTCTTGCAGATGACCCCACAACGAAACCTAAACCAACGAGTTACAGGTATAATCCAACCATTAATAGACGATTGTGAATAAGTATAGATTTTCAAATAACGGAACTGAGAGAAAGATTCAAATTCCAATCGAGATAACTTGGGATATGGAGGGTAGAGATGATTCTATTGATGTATTCGAGGAGGAGGTAGTTGAACAGGTTATCAATCCTCCTGAGGACTTCGAGGTGACTAGATTTGACCATCAGTTATGGTTGTCAGGTTCAACACAGAGATATGATTTAAATTATCAGTTTTATTTCTTATCTGCTACGGTAGATATTAGTGGTGCAACATCGAGTGATTGGATTACTGATTATGAAGATGAAGGTTTTACTGTCGGTGAGATGTATTATTACTCGAATTCGTTTAAAAATAGTTTCTTTAAGTTAGACCTATATGATACGGCAAATTCAGAGACACAAAAAAACTATGTGACTATAATTTTACCTACACAACAAGGTGAGATGATGGAAAAGAATTTGAACGGAGTTGATGTTGATGTTAGAAAACCAAAATACCAATTGGATTATGTTGGTGATAAAGAAGGGTTTTTTGTGTACTGGTTAAAGAGTAGGGACTACATTAATATTGATGAATTTTATATGTCATGTAAGTTCTTTAATGCCAAAACAGGTCAGTTTGTAAGGATGACAAACGAACCACAATCTAATTTTGGTAACCGTTTTAATTTCCAAAAATCTGAGAAGTTTTATTACAAACTAATCTTGGATTATGATAATTATGATTATAAAGTTGAGACCATGAGTGGTACGAGAATGGGGACATCAACACCAATAAATTTCTATGAATATGTTAACCCATAATGAAAGCAGATAGAACATATTATTTAATTTCTCCTGAGGTTTTAAAGGACGATTTAATCCAAGAAACTTTCAGTGGGAATACTTTTGGTGTATATTCTGCGATGACTCAAATCCTTAGTGGTGGAACTAATGGTTCGTCAATACTAACTGGGTTGACCTTACCAATAGTCTTTACTCAAACATTTAACGATTTAGGTTACTACACACCTTTTGATGGGTTTATCCTTCAGAAAGATGTGGTTAACAATTTCATTTATTCTGGCGATTCTACAGACCCATACCAATTATTAGTATATAACACATCTGATAGAGACTTTAAGAAGTTTTTACAATTGGCCGATTATGTTATTGATTGGGGTGATGGAACGAGCACTCAGTCGATAAACTCGACATCTCCGTCTTATTTGTCTCATAACTATTCTTATAGTAGTGCCTTTACGGTGACTATCACACAGACTAATCCGTGGGGTGTCACAACAGTTAAAAAGAAGATTAATATCCCTATGACGGGTGTGACCATTACAAATCCTGAGGGTAATATCACATTTACACCACAAGGAGGTAATTGGTCAGGAACACCATTGTCATATGATTATATTTTTAGTGGTGATGCTGAAAATAATATAAGTTCACAAGTTTCTTCAAACTATGTTTCTGTTCCGTTTGTAGTATCAGGTTACACTAAAAGTAGGTTAACAAGTTTGGGTAACTATGGTGTGGTAAAATATGCTACCAATGTTCCAATCATTAAAAATGGTCAAATATTCGGAGTTATTGATGAGATTAACAACGATTACACCGCATATACCATTAATGATGTTTCATATTATGATTACCCTGATGGTACGACATTATACATTGAAAATTCGTCAGGTTTAACAGAGAATGACTTAAGTGTCAGTGCGATTACAAAACAAGAAGTATTATTAGATATGGTTTCCTCACCAGAAATTCAGAGTGAGGTATTTATTGAAAGAGGCAAAAACTCAGCGTTCGAAGGAATTGAGAGGTTGGGTGAAGTCGATAACATCGGAGACTTAACCCGTTATGGTTATGGTTTCTACAAAATTAACAAAGTATAAAAAATGGCTTTAGGAAGTTACGGTATTACAAGACCAGCGGATATGTCTCCTGAAGATGTGGAAATCATCATGCATTACACGCCGAGTAGAGACGTAACCGAAGACTTTGTCTTAAAAAAATTGGACGCGTCTACTATTTTAACCCCTTATTTTCACAACAATGATACGGGTGGGAATACAAATGAAATTTTGGGTGGTATGTATAATTTAACATTACCGGCTGAGGAGTTTAATGAAAAGGGGATTTACACATTATATATTCGTCCTGCAGAGATAAGAACAACGATTACTGATTGTGGTATTTTATCGGCATTACCAAACGTAAAAGGTATCGTTGTTGACTTAAACAATGTGGAACCTGAATATAGGAATAAATTTGTTGCTCAAGGATTGGTAGGTTTTAGAGTAGAATACTTAAATGATGACGGTACTAAGGTTCCTAATTTCTATAGGATTATTACTTCATCTTTTTACTGTGAACCTGTAACAACAAACTTAACTAATAGTTCACAAAAATCTATTAGGTATCGTTATGTTGAGAATGGTAGTGATTTGATGTTCTGCACATTGTCACCATCAAGTGCTCCTTCTAACAAACCAAACGCAACTCCATATATTGGACAGCCTGACCAAGATATTATTGTCACGAATACGTTCTTCAATCCAATCACATTAGACATTGAAATGGCTGAACACGATATCGACACTCTCGCTATCGCGCTTTACGGTAATCAAACTAAGAGTATGGAAGATGGTATTTACACGATTTATGACCCATCTAACAACATCTACAAACAATACAACTTGTTTGAAATTAGAGATGAGTTTAACAACTTATTGTTTGAGGTTCGTCAAGATAGAGGTGATAATATCGACTTCAGTAAAAATTTCAATAGTGTGATTAATTAATGGCGTTAAGTAAGAAATATCGTTACCCACCAGCACCTCCTGCTGGTAGTGAGTCTTTTTCTCCTGATTTGGTAGGGTTTCAGGTAGTTGAGGGCGGTGGATTAACGCAAGGAAACTTTGAATTTACCACAGCGGTTGTTGAGAAGGTTAACAGGACCTTTGACAATGGTGTCTTTTCTATTCCTTATACTTTGGAAAATCTTCAAATTGAATCCATTGAGGAGTCAAAAAGGTTACAAGCCAAAGAATATGGTGTTTATCCTAACTATGATATTTCAAATGTTACTAATTTCTCTTTGTATGGTTCATTACAGAAGAGATTTTCTGCGTCAGTATTAAAAGTCATCAACTTTTTCCCTGCGGGATTGGAGGTTGATAGGGTTTTTACTGATTATACTACTGCAAATACGGCTTCTAACATCTCATACGACGCTATTGATGATGAAACAACGTTTGATATCGATGTTACTCGTATTAAGAACCCGTTGGATATTGATTACAGTGTAAATGCCGATAGAAACGTTCAATTAAGACCGATGGCTGTTCACCCATTAAGGAATATAACAAGAAATTACTTGAAATATTCTTTATTTATTGGGACGGGAGAGACAGAATACCTATTAAGTGATTTTGATGCGTCTCCATCGTTATCTGCGGGGACCATTACGGTTACTGTTCAAGGTAATCCATTCAGTTCAACAACAACAACTGAATCGTTACTATTAAGACCTAACAAATACGAAACAGAGGTTGTTTTTAGTCAAGATTTTGATGAAATTGAGAAGTTTTTACTGAATAGATTGGTAACCCCAAAGTATACTGCGTCATTTAGTGTTCCAAGAGAAGATAATTCGGGTAGATTTTACAATTCTGCGGAAAAAGTTACATGGCCTGTTGCTGGTTTGTGGAATATCGACATTTATTCTGAAAGATATGATGTTTACCTGGCAAAACTGAACGACATTGCTATAGTAATGGATAGTTTCAGAACCAATTTGATTAGTAGGTTCTTAATTTCAGGTTCATTAAAGGAATTTGATACGGGTGACCAAAAGTTAGAGAAGGTTTTACAAATATACGGTAGAAGTTTTGATGAAACAAAGAAATTCATTGATGGTTTAGCGTATATTAACTCGGTTAACTACCAACCAAAGAACGACATACCTTCAGAGTTACTTAAAAATTTGGCTCAGACATTAGGTTTTGATACTAACAACTCACCTATTACAAATGAAGACTTTTTATTCTCAATTTTCGGGACTAAAAACCAATCAATTTATCCTGGTCAAACAAGGGATAAAACGCCTCGTGAATTAAATTACGAATATTACAGAAAAATCATCATCAATTCAGGTTACCTATACAAAACAAAGGGGACTAGACAATCTATAGAATTTTTGATGAGAATGGTGGGTGCACCAAAAGCATTGGTTGAATTTAACGAGACCATTTATATGGCTGACGGACCGATTAACATTAATCAGTTCAATGAAGAATACGACTCATTATCAGGTGGGACAAGATTGGAGATTTTACCAGTATTAAACCCAACAGACACTTATAAAATTAAGGGTGTTACTTATACTGCATTCACACCAACATCTCAGACCACCTTTATTGATACAGTAAGAGGTGATTACCCAATAGATGAGGAAGGTTACCCTACAAATCCTACCTTTACCAATAGTTACTTCTTTGAGATGGGTTCAGGGTGGTATGAACAAACACCAAAACATAGGGCCAACCAACAATTAGACTTAACTAACTCTGTTTTCACAGGTCAAAATCCTGATATTCAAACTGCTCTCGAACCTTACACTTATGGTGAGAAGTATTTTGATAGATACCGTGAGTTCCCATATATGGATTTGGGTTACGAACTTACTGCTGTAAAGGATAACTTAAAGTCATGGGCGCAGGATACTACAGGTGTTAGAAAAAGTACTGGTGCGTTTAATACCTACTATAATGTTAGTGATGAGAGACTAGTTCTTAATAGAAAGAATATTGAACTATACATGAACATGGGTCAGGGTCTTGTATATGATGTGTGGGACATGAGTAGAAAATACGATTACCCAATACCATCGACAGGTCTTACATCGCCATATCCAACACCAGGAGGGATTGACTGGACAGTTGTAAATCCAAGACCAAAACAAAAGACTTTCTTTGAGTTTGCTCAGTCGTTCTATAAGAACATGATTAATGTTCGTAACAGACAAACTCAATCATCAAAGACGGGTGGTTACCCGACACTACAATCTATCTATTGGAAATACTTAACTTCTGAGGAGGCGGTTAATATCCCATCTAACCAATACACATACCAAAAGATGATTGATTTCACCAATGGTATTGGTGACTATTGGATGAGATTGGTGGAACAAGTAGTTCCCGCTTCAACATTATGGACAGGTGGTCAGAAGATGGCAAACTCAGAATTCGACAGACAGAAGTTTGTTTACCGAGTTCAAAGAGGTTGTGAGATTGTTCCTGTTCCTTGTACGCCGTGTTCAATCACAGGACCACTATTCAAATACGATTGTGTGGACCAAACAGTGGATTGTAACTTATATCCATCATTAACATTCCAACAGATACTCAATTCTCAAGTAACAAGTGTGGTGAGTAGTAGTGGTTATACAACTGCTGATTGTGATTTAAACTCTATCGTGTCATCATGGTATGTGGACCTAAGATTGGACTCAGATATTCTTGTTCAAGAACAATTTTACACGGGGTATGGGGCTAATGATGCACCAACAAATGCTCAATGGCAGTCTGCAATAATTAACCACTTCTTGTATTTATATCAAAACGGTTTGGCTTACTCTATTAATGGTAATACAATCACGTTTACGAATATAGGGTGTATGTCGAATTTTACTAACAAAACTATCTACTTGAATGTGGGGATAAACCTAAGTATTAACTGCGGATAATGGCTTGTATTAATAATGTAAGTGTAAGATATTCTTCATCTCAGGCTACGGTTTGTTCAGGTAATGGTACATCAGCTACTTGGTCAATAACACAAGCGGGTGGTTCACCTGTAGTGGGTGATACTTTTCATGCTAATTCATCAACTTGTTTTGCCTCGGTTCCGACTAATATTGGTAGTACATTTTATGTTGTCATAACTACTCTTGGTAATGCAGTATATACAGTTGACGGTTCTGCTAGTGCTAATAATGGTAAAATTACTGCGGTTAATAATTGTCCTGCACCGTCACCTTCGAATACAAGAACACCGACACCGACACCAACTAGAACAATTACACCGACAAGGACGGTTACTCGTTCTATTACTCCAACAGTATCGCCAGCACCATGTGGTCAATTAATTAACCCAAATTTTGAATTATATAATAGCTCTTATCCTTGTCCATCTGGTTTACCATCATTAAATCCTCCCGCATCCAGTTTCTATGATGCAGATTGTATACCTGGTTGGAATACTACGGCCCCTGATGGTGCGATTGAAATTTGGGCTAGTGGTTTTACAACTGCGGGTGCAGGAACAGAGGTACCGTCCTATAATGGTAATTATTTTGCGGAGATAAATGCTTCAAGCAGTTCCTCACAAGCTTTGTATCAAACCTTTGCGGTCGTTAATGGTGATACCTATCAAGTGCAATTTGCTCACAGAGGTAGAGTAGGATATGCTAATACAATGAGAGTTGCGTTGAGTGGTGCGACTAATGGGATTGAATATTTACCAGGTGTTTATGTTGGTAGTACTACCACTTGGAATCTACATGCGTATAATTTTACCGCTACTGATACTGAATATAATTTGATGTTCAGTGCGACTACTAATACTGATGGTGGTAACTTTTTGGATGCTATAAATGTGGTGTGTCCAAGTTTGTTTGTTTCATCTTCCGTTACACCAACACCTACACTAACACCTGGGTTAACTCCGTCTTTTACACCTACAGTTACACCAACTCTAACGCCTACAGTGACACCGTCGTTAACACCATCTAATACTCCTGGCGGTACACCATCAGTTACGCCAACAATGACGGTTACTCCGACTGTAACTCCATCAGCCGCGGCAATTGACTGTCAATGTGTCCAAGTGGATAATAACTTATGGGATATTGCTGATGACGGGAAAGCGTATACTGAATATGTTAACTGTGATGGTGAAACGGTTACATTTACTGCGGATTCATCTAATGCCTCGTTTGCGTACTATCTTTGTACCTCTGGTGGAACCTTAGGTCAAACTACGGTTACAATAAGTGGTACACCTTATACAAGTAGTTCATATCCATTCCAACCTTTAGGACTTGGTAGTTCATATAGCATGAGCTATGCAAACGTTAGTGGAACATATTCATGTAGTGGTGGAACTTGTGGTCCTAATACTGAGACTTGGACGTTAAGTGCATGTTGTGACCCGTCTGACACTATTGAGATAGATATTAACCTTCAAGGTGCTCCGAATGTTTATGTGTTCTACGATGCTACTTCATTGGACGATACTGAGGCAGCTGCGGCTTCTGAATCTATCCGTTCATGGTATGCTACTCAATCAGCGCAACAGACCGTTGGAGAATTATATGAGGGTATCATTGGTAAAAACTCTCATAATGGTGAGAATTGGATTTGGTGGAATACTTACCCATACCTCGGTTCTTTAACAGGTGGGACTTTAAGTGATTCAACATCGATTGGGGAGTTCTCAGCCTTGAATAGTGGGGTTGAATATTCTGACTACGACTCACGTTGGTGTAAGGCGAATGATAGTGGTGAGTGTGTACCAAGAAACACACAGTTTAATGATAGCGGTACAACATATCAAAGAATCAATAGAGGTCTTGATTTAACTACAGGTAATTCCGATTGGAGGTCCAATGGGGTGCCGTTCAATCACGGTGACTTGAATTCCACATCTGAAACTGGTCCTGGTACATTTAATGGTGGTGATAAAAACTTTATCGTTGTAAATATTATAGATGAAGCTGACGGGCTTGTCGGTCTATATCACGGTAGTTTTATTAATTCGGCCACATTATTGTCTAATCCATTTAATCTTGATACTACTAGATGGAATCCACCTACTACACCAAATAACTTAACAACTGATAGGGTAGAATACGATTATGAACAATATTTGAAGGTTTGGGAGGATATCAAACTTCAAAACGGTAAGGTAGATTCTTTAGTATATCCTGTTGTTACGAGTAATGTAGGAACAAAAGGGTTCCTTCCACATGTTGTTGGTATAGTTGAAGGTGAGACTATAAATGCTACGGAATTCCAAAATAAGTATGGAGATTCAATTCTGTCGGTTGGTCCTGAAAACTTAAACTTATTAGGTCTATCAAGTATAAATGTATTTTCTGCCTTCACCGCGACTACTGCGTATCAAAATTTAGATAGTGCCTTCCAAAATGGTCCAGGTCTCAAAAACTTTGGTGTTAATGTTGACCCAACGGTAACTAACTTTACTGAAGCGGTTGTTAGTCAATCGTTAAATAGTTTCATTGAATCTACTCAATTATCAGAAGGGTATGGTTACACTTATACGGGAACCTGTTACTCATTTGCCTACCGAAGTGGTGGTGTTCCTGTAACAACTGTAGACTTTAGTGCGTTAACTGAAAATTTATGTGAAACTGGTCCGTGTATATGTCCGTCTCCTACGCCGACGCCAACACCGACGATAACATCAACTCCAACAACAACACCTGGTGGAACACCGTCAACGACATCGAGTGTTACTCCAACAATTACGAGTAGTGTTACTACTACGCCAAGTGTCAGTGTTACTACAACACCTGGTAATACACCATCGACAACATCGAGTGTAACCCCTACAATTACAATCACGCCAACTCAAAGTGTAACTACAACACCAAGTGTTAGTGTTACTACAACACCTGGTGGGACACCGTCAACAACATCGAGTGTTACCCCTACAATTACAAGTAGTGTAACTACAACTCCGAGTGTGACACCCACAGATACACCTGCGTCAACACCTTCAGTAACTCCAACAATAACACCTACCGATACTCCTCCAGTGACTCCAAGTATTACTCCGACACTTAGTGTTCCGTGTAATAGGTTGGTTAACCCATCATTTGATATATTCATGTCAGATTTGGGACCATGTCCTCCAGGTTGTGTTGGTGATGATTGTAGTGGTACGACATATTATCATTTCTATCCTGAAGATTGTATTCCTGGTTGGAATACAACAGATTCGTCAAATATTATTGAGATATGGAAAGGTGGTAACAACCCTGATAATAACATTCCGGCATACTCGGGAACTCACTTTGCCGAGATTAATGCACAATCGGCATCTGCTCAATCACTATACCAAGATTTTACCGCACTAAATGGTCAACAATACCAAGTTCAGTTTGCCCATAGAGGTAGAACTGGGTTCTTGAACACATTGAAGGTTGGTTTAAGTGGTACAACCAGTGGGTTGGTATTCTTCCCTAATGAATATACGGGTCTGACTACTTCATGGACCTTAAATGCCATCGATTTCACCGCGTCAGAAACTGATTACCGTTTGGTATTCTCGGCAACCTCAAGTCAGGCAGGTGGAAATTTCTTGGATGCTATTGATGTTGTTTGTCCTCAAAATTTCGTTACACCGAGTCCGACACCGACATCAAGTGTCTTACCAACTCCGAGTCCGACGCCAACAATACCAATTACTTGTTATGATGCCACAATACAAGGTAACTATCAATATGTTGACTGTTGTGATGTGTATCATGAGGGTTATACAATAGACCCAATATTAGTCAAAATAGATACAAGTTACTCATATACTATTGATGTGGTTACTTTTGGTTCAATAACATCACAATCGTGTGATTATACCGATTTAGACTATACGTTTGAATTAACGGGTACTTGTGATACAGGTCTTGGGACATTAAGAATCTTACCGACGGGTGGTGTTCCTCCGTATACGTTAGATAATATAGTACCAGGAACTTTATCGGGTGGGACATCGGTTTTCCCATTTGTTTATACGGGATTAACTGAAGGAAACTACACATTCCGTTTAAATGATAGTTTGGGTAACCAAAATAACGAATTATATATTAATGTTAATGTTGATGGTTGTTTAGAGGCTATTATTAGTGATTATTCTGCTACGACATGTAATGGTGTAGATGGGTATATTCAAGTTAGTGGGGACTCAACATCTTTACCATATACGATTGACCTATATCAGAATAATATATTAAACCAATCGTTATCGAGCACCGTAAATCCTACAGATTTCTATGGATTACCTCAAGGAAATTACTACGCAATTGTTACTGATGATGGTGGTGCGACTGCACAGACACAAACAGTAATTATATCAGGAACTTCATCGCCTGAGTTCGGTCTTTCTATTACGGGAACATCAAATTGTGGGTTCTACGAAGGTGCAATTGCGGTGACAGGGTTGACGGGAGCATCACCATTTACATATGTATGGTCAAACGGTGAAACAACATCTTCAATTACAGGATTAAGTGCCAATACTTATAGTGTTACGGTAACCGACGCTAATGGGTGTGAACAAACTCAATCAGGTGATGTTTTAGCGTCTAATGCCATGAATATGATATCTTATACTACAACACCTGCGGGTTGTTTGGTGAATGATGGTATCTTAACGGTTTATATTAGTGGTGGAACCTCACCATATACTTACCAAGGTCAAAATGGGTATAGTGGGACAACCTCTGACACCAATTTCACATTTACAGGTGCAAGTGCTGGGTTATACCAATTTACCGTAACGGACTCATACGGTTGTGTATTGACAGATTCTGTTGATATTCCTTCGTTGGGTGGTTTAATAAGTGCGTCATACTCAGTTACTTATACAAATTGTAATTCACAAGCCACATTAATCATGAATGCTAATGGAACGGGTGTTCCATTTACATATGGTTATACAGGGCAAACATCAGGAGGAACAAGTAATATAACGAGTTCAAATAATCAGGTAACATTCCCTAATTTAGACTTCGATACTTACGATATTTCTATCGAAAGTGCTGGTGGATGTTGTTACAATGATACAGTTGTTTTATCCGCAACTCCAAAGTATGAATTAAGTGTCAATACAACAGGTGCCACATGTGGTGGTAACACAGGTTCTGCTTATATTGAGGTAAGTAGTGGTTATACACTACCATTAGATTATATTTTATCTGATGGTCAGAACATTATTGACACAACACTTACAGGTTTTACCTTCTATAACTTACCTCAGGGTGGTTACACTATTGAGGTTATTGACGGGTCAGGATGTGAGATTTCTGAAACGTTCAATATTACAGGTAATACTGGTGTTGATGTTGTTATCACCAAAACAGAATGTACCCCTACAACATCTGCAAGTTTAACTGCCAATACCTTATCAGGTGATGCGCCATTCACATATTTGTGGTCAAACGGTGAGACAACACAATCTATTTTAGGATTAAGTGCTGATACTTACACGGTAACTGTCACCGATGTAAATGGATGTAGTAATTTCGCCTCGATGAGTGTGATATGTGCCGAGAAAGAGGTAACTTCATTCCCAATCTATAATATTTGTAGTGATACCTTTACTACTGTCATTAAGAGAAATGGTTTTATCGAAATGGCTGGTGACGGTTATTTGGATTTGACTCAGAATCTTACAATGTATACAGGTTGTACCTTTATTAGTATGATATTCAACTATGATATTGATTACAGTGGTCAGACAGCAACTGATAGTTTCTATACTGGGTATACGATAAGTGATGTTCCAAGTGATGAGTTATGGGCAGATACGATTGAGAGTGTATTAACAGGATTTACGGGTATTAATGGTGTTGAAACAGACATTATAAATAATACGATTAAGATGACGGGTGAGTGTAACAATAATGAGATTGTTAACATTGACTTACGTATTGATTATAATTTAGATTGTGGTGTCATTCCTTCACCAACACCATCTCCTACACCTTCTATCACTCCAACAAATAGTATTACACCGACAATTACTCCTACTCGTTCAATTACTCCGACGAGAACGATTACACCTACGGTAACTATAACTCCAACAACTACAGTTACAGTTACACCAACTAGTACAATCACTCCTACAGTTACTATAACTCCGACAACTACGGTTACAATGACGCCAACTAATACGGTAACTCCTACGATGACGTTAACACCAACATCGACAGTCACTGTGACACCAACATCAACAGTAACCATGACGCCAACGGTAACACCATCGTTGTCTAATCCACTTGATGGTGCATACTACTACATATCAACGAGTAGTTATGACGTATGTTTCAGTAGTGTTCCTACAGATATAATTTACGCTCAAGACGGATTGAGTGTTGGTGAGGTATTGTATCAAAACAGCACGGGTACCGACCCTTACACTATTGCTGAGTTACAAGCTTTATTGTCGACTTCAAATACTATATTCTATGTAAGACCTGTGGGTAGTAGTACCGTATTTACGGTTGTTGACAATGGTTCAGGTAATGCAATTGCACAATCACAATCGGTGTGTGTGAGTATGACTCCAACACCGACATTGACGATGACGCCAACAACGACAATCACACCAACTAATACAATTACTCCGACATCTACGGTTACTCCAACACAGACGGCTACTCCGACTAGCTCAGTAACACCTACTGAGACACCAGCATCTACACCTTCAACAACACCTACAATAACTCCAACATCTACTATTACACCGACATCAACAATTACTCCAACACAAACGGTAACACCTACTAGTACGGTTACTCCTACTGAGACACCTGCGGCGTCACCTTCAACGACTCCAACATTAACACCAACTAATTCAATTACTCCGACACAAACGGTAACTCCTACAAACACATTAACACCGACGGCTACACCGGCATCTACAATAACGCCAACATCAAGTGTTACGCCAACTAATAGTGTAACTCCAACTAAGACACAAACTCCGACACCTACAATAACTCCAAGTGCGACACCAGGTTCAACAGTTTCGCCAACGCCAAGTATAACACCAACGGTATCTATCACTCCAACAAATAGTGTTACACCAACTAGTACTGTGACTCCAAGTTCAACACCTGGTTCTACGGTATCGCCAACACCAACAATTACTCCGACAGTGTCTATCACACCGACTAATAGTGTAACACCAACTACGACTCAGACACCAACTAGTACTGTGACTCCAAGTTCAACGCCAGGCTCAACAGTTTCACCAACACCAACAATTACTCCGACAGTATCTATTACACCAACTAATACTATAACTCCAACCTCATCGGTTACACCAACAAGGTCAATAACCCCAACGTCAACGATAACACCAACGGCATCGATTACTCCTACGAATACACAAACACCAACACCGACGGTAACTCCTACACGTTCGATTACTCCGACTCGTTCGATTACACCAACACCGACCTTAACAGTTACTCCGACACCATCTCCGTTAGTATTATTAACTCAAGGTTTATGGCATTCATATAGGATTGGTTCAAGTGGAACGGTAACGAGTTGGTCAACAGTTTCTGACCCATTAATTGCCAATGGTATTATTTGTGAATACTGGGCAGACTTTGTCAATTCTCAGAGTTTTGGTAATAGTGTGAAATATCAAGCACCATTCCAAGTTGGAACATATCTTGGAACGTTTACGAATTATAATATGCCGTTTGGTCCTGGTAATTTTATTAAAGGTGACTACACTAATGTTGATAATTCGACGAGTGTTAACGAATTGGTTAGTGTTGATGCAAATGGTTATATCACGGCAATTCAATCAATTAGTTCAATTTGTCCTTCACCAACACCAACACCTACACCGACAAATACTATTACTCCAACAAGGACTCAGACACCTACACCTACAAAAACTTTAACACCGACACCAACTAAGACTCCGACACCTTCACCGGTACCTCCAAGTTTCAACCTTTACCTTACGGTAACTCAAGTAGACCCTGATGGTGGTTGTGATAGATTTACTGCCACGGTTACTAAGAATGGTCAGGCATTTGCAACTATCACTAAGGTTAGTAACTCATATGCAACATTCAGCCCTTCAAATGTTTTATCTGTTAATAGTAGTGATAATATTCAGGTTACAGTTCAGAACGCGGTACCAACAGGTAGTGGATGTGGTGAACATACGACATATACTAGAATAGAAACAGGTAGTCTAATATTTGGAGGTTGGGTAACAAGAGCAACATTAAATGGTAATACACAAACGGGAAGTTATAGTTTTAGTCCTACTGAAAATTCTGAAGATACTATTAATATCCTCTTAGCGTAAATATTTTAATAATATTATTGGATATCTAAGATATCATGGCCATCCCTCATTTAAAAATAAATTACAAAGTAAAGAGAATAAACTGAGTAATTTACTTGTCCTCTAATATTTATTATTAAAACTGTTTAATGGCTCAGGTTGTTTTAAGATTAACGTTAAGTTCCAACGCGGTTGGACCATTCAATATATATACGGGTTCCACATCCACTGAACCTATACTTTCAGGTCAAACAAGAGACCAGTTAGTTGCGGGTGTGGTATACAATTTCCCTGCTGAGCCGACGGGTACTACATACAATTTAACGTTCGAAAACAAACAGCCTGATTGTAATGACCAAGCACTCACAAAAAGTATCATCATATATGGTGAATTGAATGTTGTTGATTTATCGGTTGTTTATTTGCCTGGCTCTGTTGTTGCTCAGTATATTGCGAAACCTCGAGTTATACCTACAAGCAATTTAACCATTGCGTTTGATAACGTATTGTTTACAACTACAGGTGGTACGGAGACTTTGAGTCCAAGTATTCTAATTCCTGCAAATTCAACAGGAGGTACTGAAACGTTGACTGCCACAACATTAGATTATGTATATGTTGACCAAAATAATGTTGTTTTTAGTGGGTTTACTTATAATGGTGTTCCGTCTGATGGTTTTAATTTTGGTGAGGATAGTAATGTTGAATTTGATGTACCAGTTTCTCCTACTCCAACACCGACATCTACTCCGACTCCTTCTGTGACACCAACAGGTGGTGCAGTTAGTCCAACACCGACAGCAACTATAACACCAACTCCGTCAATAACATCAACACCGGCAGCTAGTCCAGGTACTAGTCCATCTGTGACTCCGACAGTATCAGTAACAACAACACCTTCGGTTACACCAAGTATCACGGTAACTCCAACATCATCTATTACTCCTTCTGTTTCGATTACTCCAACACAAACGGTTACTCCAACTGCAAGTGTAACACCATCAGTAACTACAACGCCTGGTTCGACAGTAACTCCGACACCAACAATAACTCCAACTTCTTCAGTTACGCCAACAGTGTCTGTAACTCCGACAGCATCGGTTACACCAACACAATCAGTAACACCTACACAGTCAATTACCCCAACTCAAACGGTAACACCAACTGCAACGGTGACTCCATCAGTAACGACCACACCTGGTTCGACAGTAACACCGACACCAACAATAACTCCAACAGTTTCCGTTACACCAACCGCATCAATCACACCAACGGCTTCAATTACACCAACACAATCAGTAACACCTACACAGTCAATTACCCCGACACAAACGGTTACTCCAACTGTTACGGTAACACCATCGTCAACGCCTACAATTACGCCAACATCGTCTATTACACCGACAGTGTCAGTAACACCGACTCAATCTGTAACTCCGACAGCATCGGTAACTCCAACTGCTTCAATAACGCCAACAGTTTCCGTGACACCAACAGTATCTGTAACACCGACACAGTCTGTAACTCCAACTGCATCAATCACACCAACACAAACAGTAACACCAACAGCTTCGGTTACTCCAACAGTGTCGTCAACACCTGCGTCAACACCATCAGTAACTCCAACATTGACTCCGACATCAACAGTTACACCAACGGCATCGGTTACTCCAACAGTTTCCGTTACACCAACCGCATCAATCACACCAACGGCTTCAATTACACCAACACAATCAGTTACTCCAACGGCTTCGGTTACTCCAACCGTTACTTCGACACCGGCAGCGACACCGTCATCAACACCTGCCGCTACAGTAACTCCATCGGTAACACCATCAATTACTCCATCGGCAACACCATCAGTAACTCCAACACAAACGGTTACTCCGACGGCTTCAATTACGCCAACCGCATCTATCACACCAACAGTTTCGATAACACCATCAACAACACCTACATCAACGGCAACTCCAACACCTACACCTTCGATTACACCTTCGGCAACAGTATCCGTAACACCAACATTAACACCAACACCGAGTATCACACCTAGTGTGGCTGGATTACCACCAGCATATTTAATTATTGAACCTACATCAATTGCGGGGACTATAGGTACTTATATGAATGGTCAGGGACAGACTAACTTCTTTGGTTTTAGTACGAGTACTACGATTGCTGATAATACAGATGTGACTGATTATGTTAGCTTCTTCTCTGCAAGTGCGGGTACAGGTAGTATACCTTCGGTAATATCACAGACGATACCACAGTCAACGGGTGGTAATGATAGTGAAGGTAATAGTATTACACAGTATAACTTTACGACTATTGAAGTGGCGTCAGGAACAATTACGGGTGATGCTTACTATTCATTCTTGATACCTGATGAATCAATTGGTGGTACTGGTTCAGGAAATAGACAAACAGTTATTGATGTGTCTAATGGGCAAGGACCTAATACTTTTGTTACTTCAGCGAATAGTCCTTCGGTTTATGCAGGTACGGTAGTTAATCCTGGTGGTCCATTTGTAAATGGTACGTATAGATTGTATACCACTAATACGATTGGAAGTGGATTATATTTTAATAATAGTAGTAATACGTTGTACTTTAAAGGTAATACAGTTGCGTAAAAATAAATTAATAAAAAAGTAATAGTGTAGATTTATCTAACTATTTAAATAATAAAGAAATAAAACATGGCATTCATTTATAAAAACCCGTTATCGTCTGCACAGTTAGATGCGTCAAGTTCGGTGCAAAGACAAAAAGTAATTGGTACGAATTTTAGTGTACTACAGACTGGTGGTTACATGGAGGTTTATACTTTGAATGACCTTAAGTTTACTATACCTGCTGGTGAGACAGGATTGATTGAGTTTACGGGTAATACTATACCAATTAATTACTCTAAAAGAGCCTTAGCGTTTTTACCTGATACTGTAAATTTAAATTCAGATAACATATCATCTGGTCGAAGAAGATTAGGTATGTTAGTGTATGTTCATGAAACGCAACAGACATATCAATACACTATACCGAATTATGATACCTTATGGGACGGAGCAAGTGGTTCCACAACTGAATCTGAGTTTGGTTCTACAATAACAACGTCTACGACGGGTGGTGCAGCTTTTATTGATGCGTGGTTAGATTCAACAATTGAAGGTGTTAGTGGTGTTACAAGAGAAAATGCTCGTTGGAAAATATTCTATGGTACTGACTGGCAAATTACAGGTGGTACTTACAACTCAGGAACGGGAACTTTAGCCTTAAATAATAATACAGGTGGTACTATCAATGTAACAGGGTTTACGACAGGTGGTGGAACAGACACTACATATGATTTAGATAGTGTACAAGTTGGCTCAGATGCAGCTATAACGCTTGTGGGTTCAGATGCATCACTTGACACGATTACACTTGTTGCTGGTACAAATATGACCATTACAGATGATGGTTCAAATAACATTACCCTTGACGCTACAGGTGGTGGTACAGATACATACATTACAGGGGGTACTATTACCTATAACTCAGAAGGTCGTTTAAGGTTAAGTCTAAATAATGATAGTAATGTTGATATTACTGGTCTAACATCTATTACAGGTGCCACCTTAGTGGGTTCAACACTTACATTATCGGACAATTTAGGTTCGAGTGTATCGGTTTCAGGTTTTACCACTGTAAACTCTGATACTTACATCACAGGTGCAACATATACTGAGTCTACAGGTATTTTAACTTTAGGTAGAAATGACGGACAAGATGTCGGTGTGGGTGGTTGGTCTTATGTTAAGACTATTACGGAAAATAATAACAATTTAACGGTCACAGATAATGCAGGAAACGCGACCCTACTTGGTATTGAAGCAATCACAGGATTGGGATACAACGATTGGGGTCTTACAGGTCAAACAAAAGGTGGATTAATCTACTTAGGGACTGAGTTACCATTTATCACAGGTGGAACTTATTCATCAGGTACCATTACATTAGGTATTAATGGTGG
>JAAHTH010000805.1_pt2 | contig 27377 bp, 4 predicted proteins | sample 6116091 | NCBI WGS metagenome assembly JAAHTH01 (sample SAMN13939990, study PRJNA603662) | sponge metagenome | isolation source: marine sponge | host: Mycale hentscheli | place: New Zealand | collected 2006
GTAACTCCAGAGGTAACTCCAGAGGTAACTCCAGAGGTAAGTGAAACATTTGATCCTTACGAAGCATTAAGTATTGCAAAACCTAATTTCCAAACTCCAGACAACTTTACTCTTGGTGATATTGGTTTGCCATATGACGGGTTAACTCTTGGTGATTCAGATTTAGGCATCAATTTTTTCACACCAGAGCCAGATGTAACACCAGCGCCTGATGTAACACCAGATGGTACACCTACTAGGCGATCTAAAGGTTCAGGTAGACAAAATATATTTAGCGATTATGATCAAGCTTTATATGAAGGTGTTAATCCAGATCAATTTTCTACAAACTTAGGTGTTGAGTCAGATGGTATGATGGATAAGTATCAAGCATTAGGCACAGGTGAGTTTGGTAATTATTATGGTGATACTGATTTAACAAGGAAAGAGATTAAAGATAGGTTTTATGAAAATCAGGGTGATATAATTAAAACTATAGATGGCTTTGACTACTATAATCCAGAAGGAGATCATTGGCTTGAATGGCAAAAGAAATTTGAGACAAAGAGGTATAATTATGCTAAAGAGAATAATATTGATTATGAGCCATACTTTACAATGCCAACTGTTGATGAGTTTATTGATTTGTTACCATGGGCTGCAGAAATTGATAGAGATAAACTTAAAAGATTACTTGATAAAAAACGTAAGCCAGGTAGCAAAATAGATGGCAAGCATGGTGAGTACAGTAGTAATGCGAATAATTGGAAACTTAGAAAACCTATTGTAGATATTGAAGATGAAATAGATAGAGATACAAAAAGACTAGATCTTAAGCCTGGTGAATTTAATTCTGTTGATAATTACGAGTATCAAGATAGTGACTGGTGGATGCAAGATTTATTGAAGCTTAATGCAATCAATAATAGAAAAAGAAAAGCGTTCTTGCCATATCAACCAGTTGCTGATAGAATTGATTTAGATGTTGTTTTAGAAGATCCTACAAGAGCAATTGCAGCAATTAATGAACAGTTAGGAATACAAACACAAGCTGCCGGTGCATTTGCAGGTCCTCAATCTTTAGCTGCAAGAACTGCACAAGCTCAAGGCAAGGCTGCTACAGCAATTGCAAATGAAATAGGGCGAGTAAATCAAAGAAATGTATCTACTATAAATAGAGGAAATATTATACAGGGTAGATATGATGCATTAATTAATAGAGAAAATAGAGATAGGACAGTTAAGGAATATGATGATACTACTAAAGTTTTACAAATGTATATGGACGAGCAAAACTTTGATAATGAGCAATATTCAGATGCATTAGCAAATGCTGTAACAAATAGAGCTTATACATATAATTTGAATTCACTACAAGACTATTATAAAATTGATCCAATGAGCGGTGGTATGATTGGTCAGTTTTCTGAGAAAGCATTTGATCCGCAACCTATTCCAGGACGTTTTGATTTTATCAGACCATTTGCAGAAGTAAGTAAACAATATGCAGCTGCTACAGGTAAAGCACCTAATGAAGCTCAGTTAAATGCTTTAATGAAAATGTATAATCAAAATTTAACTAGATCTCAAACACCTCAACAAACAAATGCGCAAGCTGCCTATTTTAATCCAAATAATGCACCTCTTCCTTTTCAACCTCAATATAAGAAAGGTGCTGAAACTAAAAAATGGGCATCACCTTTTTATGTTGGTAAAACAATTTAAAATAATTAACTTAGTATTATGGCAACTTATGTACCAGGAGTACCTCAATATTTACCAGAATTTAAGCCCTTTACACCGGACTATAAATTTTTAAGTAATGTATTAGATACAAAAACAAATAGATATAACACTAACTATAAACAAATAAATGATCTTTATAGTAAAGTTGTTTATGGGGATCTTTCTAGAAAAGATACTCAAGATATAAGATCTCATTTTACGGAGCAACTTGGTCCCCAATTGCAAAAGGCAGCAGGTTCAGACCTTTCTGTGATGAAAAATGCTGAAGCTGCGCAAGCAATATTTAAACCATATTTTGAAGAAGACATTATTGTAAGAGATCTTGTAGCAACAAGAAAGTATAAAGAAGATATGGGTTATGCTAAGATGCTTCAGGATTCACCAAGTGAAGAACAAAGAGATTTATATTGGGGTGTTGGTGTTCAAAAGATGAATTATGAAATGGAAGATTTTATAAATGCTTCAGAACAAGATGCATTAAAAATGCAACTTCCTAGTTATGTACCTAATGCAAATTTATATGAAAGAGGTTTAGAATATTTAAAAGGTCAAAACTATGATGTATCAATAGATCAAATTACAAAAGATTGGATTATTACAAGAAAAAACGGAGATTTAATAACAAAGCAAGCTTTAGAAGATATGAAAGCTGCTTTTCAGGATGATCCTTTAGTAGTGAATGCATATAAAGCTCAGTCTTTTGTTGACTCAAGAAGATTTGCAGAAGAAGCTGTAAATGCAGGTCAAGCTGGTAATGTTAGAGAAGGTCAAATGATGTGGGCTAATCAAACTATTAGTAATTATGAAAGAATATTGGCAGCTCAAAATATTAAGTTAAAAGGTCAGGCTACTCAACTAACAGGTCTAAGTGCATCTTGGGATGCGTATAGAAAAGAACAAGGTATTGTACCTAATAGTTCTGAAGAAAAATCAATGCGAAAAACAGAATCAGATTTACAGGCCACTATAAATAGAATAAATGGTAATGAAAATGCTATAGCTGATAACAGAGGAGATGAAGATCCGAATTTAGATGCTTTATTAAATAGAGCATATCAATTAACAATGAGTAGTAATATAGGATCAGATCTTATAGCAGCAGCTAAAAATTACGGTAAAACTCATGGTAGTGTTTCTTTTAAAGTAAATGAGTTTGGCGTTCAAGCTAGAAAACAAGCTTTTGAGAAAGAAATGAAAAGACTTGATAGAGCCTTAAGTTGGAATAAAGCATTGCTTAAAGAAGGGATGTTGCCTGGCATGGAGAACCCTTTAGCTGAAAAACTTAGAAACTCATTAACTGGCCCTGTATTTACAGGTAATTCTGAATCTATCAAGGCAGATCCTAAGTTAGAAGGTGGTAAATTTGCTGATGCGCAAGCTGCTGAAGAGAGTGCTATGTATACTGCATATAAGGAAAATATGGCAGATATAATTGTCCAAATGCAAACCGCATTAATGCCAAATGGAGGAGTTAATAAAGATGGTAGAATATCTTTTGAGTTTTTAGGTCCTTTTTCATATACACCAAAAGAAGCTAAACAGAAGTTAATGAAGATGGATATTTCTAAAATTAATGATTATGTTTCTACTGTTTTAGAAAGTTCAGATGACTTTACAAGTGGAGGAGGACCTTATAATGAAAAGGTATCTGCATTAGTTGGAGAACTTGAAAAAAGTCAACTTCAGATATCAAACTTAAATAATTATCATGATCAAAGATATAATAATAATGTTAAAAATGTTTTAGATGCTGTTAAATATGTAGATAAAGGAATATTTCAAGGTACAGGAGAGTTAGAAACTCTTATTAGACAGGTCAGTAAAGACATAAAAAAGGACCCTCAACTTTTTATAGGTAGAAAGAAAAAAGATGGTAGTTACAACATTATGAATAGAAGAGACTTTGTAGCTAAGTATTTAAAAGATAATCCAGCAAGTCAAGAAAATTTAAAAAAACTCCGGAAAAGTTCCAAAAAGTTTGCAGGATCACCAATGGCTAACTCTTTGTCAGATGAACAAAGACAGTATATCATAGATGCTGGTATGGATCCAGAAAGAGCAGCAAGAGATGCGGAGTATGCAATGTCTATTAATGCAATGTCTTATAATAAAGGAGGAAAAATACGACTTACACCTGCTAATTATAATAGGTATGCAAAAGAAAAAGCAACTGAAATGTATAATGCTCAGTATAGTTTAATGGGTGCTTTGCAATCTTATCAACTTCCACCTTCTCAAGATGGAACGCAAAGAAAACTATTTGCAAAAAATGATTTAAAGCAATATTTATCGGGATCAGCTACATTAGATGATATGTCAATTGGAGATATAACAATTTTTCCTGTAGATACAGAAAGGTTTACTGCTAATTCAGGAGCAACTATACAAAGCCCGGAAGGTGTGGAATCGTTTATTGATGTTTTAGAAACATTAAAAGCACCTAAGCAAAACATAAATATAAGACTAGTAAATAAAGATTTAGATGAAGGTGAAACTACAGATCCGCAAGCTAAGGCTGCCTTAAATGAATTAATGGCTGATGCGGCTATGAGAATTACACCTGGTAGTGGATTTAAACCTGGTAAAGAGAGTGATTATCCGGTACTAATAGAAAAACATTCTTATTATAAAAATGCGGATAAATCAGCGTATGTAATTACATTTCCATCAAAAAATGTTAATGAGATTACATCAAAAGGATCTAAAACAGGTGAAGGTAATATTTTACCTTATTTAAAAGGAGACGTAAATACATCATTTATTGTAGAGTATCCTAAAGATAAAAGCGCTGTTGATTTTCAATCTTCGGCTGTATATAACTCATTGGTAAATGATGAAAACAATAGTATATATAAAGCTTATAGAGGTGGCGATTTTAGATTTTATTTGGATCAAAATAACCAAGTAATGTTAAACGTTCAACAAAAGGTTTATGATGCAAAAAAAGATGCTTTTGTAATTGACCCAAATCAAACAGTAACTAAAAATCTAACTGAAAGCATAATGCTTCAAGGTAAGGGTGTAAATACACTTGATGATATATACTCAACACTTATAGATCAGATGATGCAAAATAGTGCTGTACAAACAGCAAACTATGAGGCAAGTAAAAAACTTAAACTAAATCCATAATTCAATGGCTGAATTTCAAGAAAGCGGTGAAGGAACTACGCAAGGACCTATACAAGATACAAATAGTATTAGCAATCAAGATGCATTTATATATGAACCTGTAAATAATTTACAATTACCTCCAGATTTAGATATCTTTAATGAAGATCTTGATCCTCAATTTTTATCTAACATAAAGCAAGTTGAGTCTGCTTTAAATAGAATTGTGCCCCCATATGATAATAATGTAAATTCTCCATATCCTGGAGCTGCGGGACCTACTTATAATCCTTTTAATTCTTCTGCTGGAAATGCAAATCCCAACAATAGTTTTAAAAGTCAAATATCATCAAGTATAGATGATGTTATTTCTGGCGGAGATGCACGTATTACAAATCCAATTTATTCAAATAGAAAGGCCACATCATTTGATAGATATTCACATCATCCTAAGTTTAATGATTTAGGGTTTTTTCCATATGCTGATAATGAAACTTATTATAATGAGAATAGCACTAGATCAGATGACTTTGCTAGAATGTCAAGTCAGTATGGTAAACTATTTACGCCAGGTTTTATATCTGGATATAGATCTATTGGTGATTTATTTGATGAAGATAGAGACTATATAACAGGTGCTGATATATTAACAGCTCAAGAGTTTGAGGATGCCACAATGATCGGTAACTCAACTAGAGAGGGTAGCTTTCACTTTTGGAATAATTTAGCTTTGCAATCAGCATATACAATGGGTATTATAACTAATATTGCAGTAGAAGATGCGGCAATGGCTGTAGCAACTAGAGGTAGAAGTTTAATAGGTCCTAAAGGAGTGAAATTACTTCCTAAGCTTAAAAATCTTGGTAGATCAATTATGGATATGTCTATGATTGGTAGAACAGCTAAAGCTACCAGGAACATGCTAAAGAATTTAAACAATGCGGATAGAGCAAAAGGTTTTTATCAAACTGTAAAAACAGGTGGTAATTTTGTAGCAGATTTATTAACGCCTAATACAGCAAGAGCTTTTAGAAGTTTTAATACAACCAAAAACTCTGCTGGAATGGTAAGTGATATGGCTAAAATATCTAAAACATTCGGTGGCTTTTATAAAGATGCAAGAGCATTAAACTATGCTGTTTCCGAATCTAAAATGGAAGGTGGATTTGTATATAACAGAACATTGGCTAACGGTTTGATGCTAAAAGAACTAGAAGCTGAAGCTGAAGGTAGATCTATTACAGAGTTAGAAGTAGAAAATGTTTTAGATGCTGCAAATAAAGCATCTCAAGCAGATGTATTTTATCAGATACCGGTTATTTATTTTTCAAATGCTATACTATTTAAGACTGCATTTTCAGGCTTTAATAGAACAATGGCCAGGCTTGCTGGTCAAAACATAGGAACTTTAGGTAGGAGGATGGCCCAAACAGGATCTACTTTTGTAAAAAAAGGAGGAAAAGTAACAGGAATAAGAAGAAATGTATTTAGTGATGTAGGAGAAACTTTTACTGGTATAGGACCTGCATTTAAAAGAATTAGAGCTGCTGGAATTAAAGGTGGCGCTTTTAAAGCTGGACAAGTTTTACTTGGATATACTACAGCAAACTTTTCAGAAGGTCTTCAAGAACTGTATCAAGAAGGATTGGCTGTTGCTACAGAAAATTATTATCTTACTAAGTTAGCTGATCCTAGTGTAACTCACAATGTAGCTCTTAATTCTGCCGTAAAATCAGGTATAGATTCTCAGATGAGTGCTCAAGGACTTGAGGTATTTATGTCAGGTTTCTTAATGGGTACTACAGTAGCTGTGCCACAAAAGGTAATGTTTCAAACTATACCAAATTTATTCCAAAGAGTTACAGATCCTGCAGGATATAAAGCAGCAAAAGATAAAGTGGACAACTATGTAAAAAATAGTGTAGATGCTATTAATAATTCTTGGAATAAAATGGCAGATGATCCAGCTGAGTTTTTTGATGCTAGAAAATTAAATATATCAACGCAATTTCAGGCATCTAAAGATATAATAGATAACATTACAGAAGAAGATCTTATGGGTTTTCAAGATACTAAAGATGAGGCTGTATTTGCTAATATAGTCACAGCTCTTGAAAAAGGATCTGGAAATAGTTTTAGGGAAGTCTTAATTGATTTAAATCAACTTTCAGATGAAGAACTTGCAAATGCTGTTGGTGATACCATGACCGAAGAGGAGAAAAAAAATGGTAAATCAAAAGATAGATTAAATTCTATGATAAATAGATTTGATAGACTTGATAATAAATATGAAAGACTTAAAAATGAATACCCTAAAAAGTATGATAGTTCTAAATACGTAAAAGGTACTCCTGAATATATTATAGAATCATTGCGCGAAAAGGCAGAGCAACATGCTTTAAACTATTCTTTATTTTTAGATGATTCATTTATAAGAGCTACTGAAAGAATGCAGAGCATGTATAATCTTGTAGAGTCTTTTCCAGTATTAAAGGATAATCTTAAATCTATATCTGCTAGAGATCTTACATTACTTCTTGATAAACAGACTTTTCAATTAGAGTTAAAATCATTAAGAGATGAGGTTTCTTTATTAGAATCTATAGAAAATAAAGACTCTACACAAAATGACTTATTGAAAGATTATAATGAAAAAATTGCAGTATTAGAATCTATTCAAGATATTCTATATGATGAGAAAAATCTTACTAGAAAAGATGAAGGTGGATATTTTTCTAAGAAAAACAAAAAGAAACTCATAAAGCCTATAACTAATTACTTAAATGTATTAGCAAAACAGCAACGTTCATTTGCAGATAATCAAAAAGTTGAGGAATTAATTGATATTATAATTGATCATGAAATACTAAGTGTTAGAGCTGCAGCCTTTAACAGAGCAATTGAATTTTTAACTGATCCACAAGCCTATGATAGATTTGTCATGGATTCATTTAAAGTATTTCAAAATATATTTAGCAATGCAAGAAACTATTTTGAAACGGCCATAAAGGATTTTGTTTTTACAAATGAAGTAAATGGCTTTTTAAATGGTTTATCTCAGCTGGGAATATATGTTCAACCCGAAGAGCTAAAATTATTAAATAAAACAAAAGATGTAAGTGTAATACAGACATTTATTACAGAGACCGGCATCTTATCTGAAGAAAATAATCCAGGTGGATTGTATGACATTGCTGTTAAATTCAGAGATGGTTTAATGACTTTAACTGAAGAAGCAAAAGAAGAAACTGAAGAAGCAGAAGAAGCAGAAGAATCTATAGTAATTGAAGGCGAAGAAGAACTTATTAATTTTTTAAAGGATAGCAATATAGATGCTGGATTTAGAACTACTAATTCTAAATCAAATGTGTTTTATGATAAAATAATTAATAAATTATATCGCGCATACAGTAAATTAGAAGTGGACTCAAGCCGAATTCCAGAACAAAAAAGTAAATGGTTATCAAGGAATACTAAATATCTTTTAGCATATACCGGTTTAAAAAACTACTGGATATCAAGAATAAAACCTTCTCAATCAAATCAAGATTTAGATAAAGGATTTGATAGTTTCTTATCAAAGTTTGCTGGTTCTGAAATTTTAAGTGATATATTTAGAATAACGGATGTTGATATGTTTGAGTTTAACATTACGGCTATTGAAGAAGCTACTCCTGCTCCTAAAACAGAAACTACTACAGAAAATATTAATACTTTGTTAAAATCTAAAAGTGTTTCTGAAATTATAGAAAATTTTACAAACACTAATTTAGATTTTGCAGGTAAAGAAAATCTTCTTAAAGAAGATTTAGAATTTTTTATAAGCCAATATGAAAACACTAAAGAAGATGTTGAAGAGTTTATGAAAACTCAAGGAAGTACTCTTATAAAAGAAGTATATAGAAAAGATGAAAAAAGTTTTTTCAAAATGTTAGCTGCTTTAAAACAAACTAGTAAGGTTGAAACAGAAGTAGAGCAAACTCCCGCTCCTAAAACAGAAACTACAGAAACTATTACACCTGAAATAGTCCTGGATGATGATGGAACACCTGACATAAATGAAATAAATTTTTCTAGTAATCCCGAACTTGAAGATGAAGAGGAAGAACCTACTAAAACTAGTGGTGAAATTATTGATGAAGGTGAACTATATAACCTTAAGAGGATAGAAATAGACCCCGGTGTATTTATTTTTACAATAGAAGATAAAAAAGGCAATAAACTTACAGATGATAATCTTAAGAGTGTAGGAGTTAATAGTTCTCAAGATGGAGTATTCCAAACACTAATAGAAGCAAGATCTGCATTTGGTATAGTTAATGATACAGATGATACATTTACATTTGGAAATTTAGAACTTTATCAAGGAGCAAGAGTTAAATCTACAGCTTCTAGAGGTAAAACATATTTAGTGTATTCAAGCAAATCTGATATGCGAAAAAGGAATGCAAAAATAATTTTAATTCTTGATGATCAGAATGCAGCAAACAAAATACAGGAAGTTAATAAAGGCAATAAGAAGAATGTATTAGAATTAACACAAAAAGATTTTAGAAATAACTATGTATTAGCAGAAGATTTTGCTGTGGTTGAGGTACCTAAAAATGCATCTAAGCTTAGAACAAGAGAAGCTGTTACATTTTACCCTCATAAAATCACAACAGACGGAAAGAAAGAGAACATTGAAACAGCTGTTGCAAGAACACAAGCAATACTAAATGCATTAAGCAAAGAAGATTTATCTAAGCTAGTTATTCGCGTTAAAGCAAATCCAGACTATGTAGAAGGATCAACAGGTAAATATAAAACTGCAAAGTATGATAAAGACGGCAAGGATATATCTGAAGAAAATCCATTAATTGAAAAACTATCTGAAAAACTAAGCATTGAAGTGATTGTACCAGATGAGCTGTTAGGAAAAGTTAATGCTGCAATAGACAATATAGACTCATATATAGCAACATTAGAACCTAATGTAGCCAGTAAGATAGATTCTATTAAAGCTAAGTTTGCTCTTCAGGATAATATATTAGGTTATCTACCAAATAATAATATACAGCTTATAGATTTTAATGGTAATAAAGTATTACCTCTAGATATGACAGAGAATCTGTTTAAGAGGGTGTTTAATTATTTTGGATCTGCTAAAAAGCAAATGAGTGAAACTAAAAATAATTTTAAAGCCCAAGGTGCGTTACTAGATTATATAAATAAAAACATTGATAATATAGAACAAGGGATTACTTTAGGAGAATTAGAGAAAGCAGGGTTTAACTTAATTAAAAATTCTACTTTTAGATATCTTACTCAACCAATAGAAGATAGAAAACCTTTATCTGAATTAAGTACAAATACTTTTGATGGTTCTATTGTTATAATGGAAAATACAAGACGTGCTGGTAAAATAGTTACAAGATTATTATCTGATAGAAAAGGACCCACACGATCTAAGCAAATATTTTTAAGTAAAGTTGAAAATCAACTTAGAGCTACAGGTCAATATAAATTATTTCAATCAAAAGGTAGATATGTGGCTGTAATAAAAACAGATGAGAATACATTTACTGCAGTTGAATTAATACCTAAAAGTTTAGATAACATTACTATAGAAGGGATTATCACAGATATATTTTCAAGAGCTGTTGAAACACGCAAAAAGAATTTTAAAAATGATGAGATATTAGATAATGCTTTTAATACAATATTTAATAATGAAACTTTACCGTCAAGATTTTATATTGCAACAGCAAGGGGATATAGTGTTGAGATCAAAGTAACTAATAATGGTGATGTAGCATTAGCGCTGTATGATAAAGAGTTTGGTCTTGAGGTTGAAAAAATCTCTATACCATATAGCCAAGTGATTAGAGATTTAGCTGATCCTAAAACTAAAGAGTTTGATGGAAAAACTAGAACTGATGTATTTAAAGAATTTTTTAAAGTTTTAAATACCGCAATACAAAATAGAAATGCGGCAATAAAGAATGATAAAAAAGCTGATCCGAAACTAAAGAAAGCTCTTGAAAAAGCATCTAAATTAGATTTAGGTATTGATTCTATAAGAGAAAGTTTTGCTGAAAACACTACTGTATCTAAGTTAGTTTCTTCTACTGTTCAAAATCTTGATCCTAGAGTTAGGTTTGATTTTACATTATTGTTAAAAGCAGATGGCACAAAGCAAAGTTTAGATGCGGGATCTAAATTTATACAAGCTCAGTTTGAAGAGATTAGCAAAAATGAAAATAAAGAAGTTGAAGAAACAAATGACTCAAGTGCAGTAAATAAACAAAATGAAGCTAAAAAAGCATTACAAAATAAATTAGAGCAATTAAATGGTCAAATTAAAAAGCTAAAAGGAACTTTAACAAGAAAAGAACTTAGGGGTAATCAAGAGTTACAACGGTTAATTGCTCAAAGAAATAAAACAATTAGCGATATTAATAAGCTAAATACTGCTAATAAAGTTCTTATAACAACTAAAGATTTAATAGGAGATGCTAATTCAGTATTACCATTAACAGAAGATTTTTCAAATCATGTTGATGATATGAATGAGTTTAATGCATTCTTAAAAAGAACTATGCCTTCTTTTATAAGTGTAGAAAGTATAGATACTTTAACAGATAATATGACTGTAGGCCAAATGAGAGTGGGCGCTTTTGCAATACAGTTAAAAAATATAGCAGAGGGAATTAAATCTACTAGAGGTATTATTTATACCGGAGTAAATAGCCCTTATAAATATCATGAATCATTTCATGGTATATTTAGAATGTTACTTACAACTGAAGAACAAGAAAGACTTATTGCTGCAGGTAGAAAAAGAATAATTGATGCTGAAGGTCAATCTGGTCTTGACCAAAGAATACAAGTTCAGATGTATAATAGTTTTAGTACTTTAACTACAGATGAAGAAAAAAACAATGCTAGAGCATATGCTGAAATACTTGCTATAGAAGAATTTATAGCAGATGAATTTCAAAAATTTAAGGTTAACCCTAAGAGTGCAAATGTAAGTTCAGAAACTAAATCATTTTTTACCAGAATAATTGAGTTTATTAAAAAAATATTTTCAGCAAGAAAAGGTACAGGTAAAGATATAATTCAATCTTTATTTGAAGATATTGATTCTGGCAAGTTTAGAAACTATTCTATTGCTGATAATGAGTTTACAAATCCTAGAAATATCATAATAGGTGTAACAAACATTGCAAACAAAATAATAAGAATTTCTGAAAATAAAATACTAAATCAAGATCTTGCTATAGAAGTTCAGCTTGGTATGGCAAGAAGAGCATTAGATATATACGAACAAGACAGTATAGAAATAGAAGATGCAATTGAGCAAGCATACGATGAGTATTTTGATTTGTATGATCCTCAATCTGAAAAATGGAATTATCTATCAGCTGATCAAAAAATTAGTTTAGAGGAGTTAAGTATAGCTCTAGAAGAACAAGAGGTTGATATAATATCAGGTGTTACTGATTATTTGAACGCATTTGGTTTTGAGTTAGAGGTAGATGAAGAGCAAAGCGATGAAGATGAAATAGGTTTAAAAAATATAGATCAATATGATAAAGATCCTTCTTTACTAGGTGGTCTAGTTAATGCACCTAAAAAAGTTAGAGCATATCTATCTACAATTTCAGCAACTAAACAAGACTTCTTTGGTAATTCAGAATTAAAAGATGGTGTTCCTATAAGAATACCAATTGACCCAAATGTTGGATATACAGGTGTTATAAAGGCAGCAAAGAATACAACAGATTTTAAAACTATACTTCAAAGAATATATTATTTTGGTCAAGAAAGTAATGAGAATACAAAAGCAATACAAGAGCAAATATTTGAGGACTATGGTATAGTATGGGAAGGTCAAGATGGATTATCTAATGGTGTTTTAACATATGATCAAAACAAATCAAATGAGCTTAATCTATTGATTAAAACATTTATAAATTTTGCTGTACCATATTTACAAGTACAGATTGATTCTAATAATAATTCAGTTGTCTATGATGCATTTAGTGCAGATGATGCTAAAAGTCAAATAGACAAATGGAGACAAGCTTATTCAAGAGCTGGAGAGAGAAGAAGAAGTCCGGATGGCAAAGCGGAAATATTAAGAGAATTAAATATTCTTTCTGATTTAGTAAGCGGAGAACTTAAGGATAGATCTTCAGAGCCAAATTTAGAAGAGGATACCGTTAACATCAGTAATGTAATACAAGAATATTTAGGTATTAAATTAGCTCCGGCATTTTTGAAATTTAGCATATTAAAAAATAAAATTGAACAAGCTACATACACTAAAGCAGATGATGAATTTATACAAGCTTTTGAAGGCCAGGATCCTTTAAGTTATGAAGATGTTAGAGAGCTTATAATATCAATTGAGACTGAAGGAACTAAAGATGCTGCAAAATCAAATTTATTTGCACCTCGTAAAGTAAATTTAGATGAAGAAGAAGATTCAGGTTCTAGAAGTAGAATTAAAATAATAAGCTTAAAGAATGCAGTTTTTGATGAGTCTATAGGATTATCTACATTTAAAAATGCAGAAGACAATTTAGTTTATGGTCATCAAATACCAACATATGAAATTGAGGCTACTGAACTTTTAAATGATGTAACTTCAGAAGGTTCTGTTATTGATGATGTCAGGGAATCATCTCCATTCTTATCAAGAAATTATCTTTTAAAGAATCCGTTTTTCAAAGCAATGTCCGCAACTGGTAAAATTATTTTAAATAGATTATCAGGTTTGAAATATGGAGGCTTTAATGTAAACGAAGAAGGTGCATTAGAAACAGGGCGTAGTGCAGAAGGTAGAACATACGGTAAGCTAACACCGGAAGAATTTGCCAAAACTATAATATCAATATATAAAGCTGATTTTAATGCGGGATCTGGTAAATTAAAAAATATAATTATAGACAAAGTAGGTGGTCGTACTGCAGTTGCTCCAGCATTATCTAGAGTTTTGGAGTCTGCCAATAATGGTAATACAATTACACTACCTGTAATTAAAGCTGTTGAGAAGACTATAGAAAGTAATGAGGCTATAACATTAGAAGCATTAAATGCATTTATAACTAATATAGAAATAGAGTTTGAATCTATACAAAGGGAGTCAAATCCTAAAACTCGTGATTCTAGATTAATTCCTGGATTTAATTCTGATAGTAATGGTCAGCAAAGACAAGAGTATATAGAAATTCTTGATGATGATGGAAATCTTGTAGATGTTAAATATAACAGAGCTTTTAGATTTTATAAAAGTGAAAATATACTATCTCCTCAAAAATCTGTTGTTGAAGATACAACGGGTACTGTTGAGTTTAAAAATAATGGTGATCAGGTAGAAAGAATAAGATCTGGAAATCAAACACTTCTTGTCTATAAAGAATCAGATGCTAAAAAAATAGGTCATTCATTGGTAAACTCAACAAGAAAGGCTCTATTATCAGATGGAAAAGAAGGATCTAATAAAACAATGCATAGTGTAAAGCTTTTAAATATATATGATAAGATTGAAAGTGATGAAGCAAGAGATGAACTTAGAGTTAAGTTTGGACCATCTATCGTTGAAAAAGAAGATGATAACTTTAAGTATCCAATAAAGATTGGATCAATACTTTATTATACAGATAACGTTAATATTTTAAATCTTTTTAGGAGGAGTGATGACAATAAAGGTAAGTATGCTGTATATGAAGTTATAGATAATATAGCACTTGATGATGTTTCTGATGAGTTAGTTTATGGACAATCTAATAATATCACAGATCTTGAAGTAGGTTTAAAAAGTAGTCTTTCTTTTGAAAGAGAGTTGTTAGATCCGTTTACAGAAAATAAAACAGCTACTATATATGCTGTATTTTTAGTTAATAAAGCTTTGAGAATTCAAAATGATGAGATGAGAAGCAATCTGGCAACAGAGGCATCAGAGTCAGTAACTAGCGATTTAGATAAAGTAAATAAAAAAATAAATGCTGAATTAAAAACAAGAGACAATATTGATGATAAAGCAATTGAAGAAATCAATAAAGCTGCTATGGAAGAGGCTTATAATACTTATTTTGAAGATAATCAAGATCAATTACGTAAACTAATTAACTCAAAAACAAAAATAAAATCAAACTCATCTGCTAAATTAGAAAAGCTTGCTTTATCTGTAATTCAAGATATGGTTGATTTACAAAAAAGAAGAATAGATGATAAAAAAAGAGTTAGTGATAAACATAAAGATGGATTTGCTATTGAACTTGCCGCATTAGCTAGAGCAGCTGGCGAATCAGAAGAGTTTATAAGTTTACAAGAAGCCTTAAGCTCTATGAATTCTTCTATACAAGAACTAAGAGCATTTGTTAATAATAGACTTGAAGCTGAATTTAGAGGTTTTTTAACTCAGTATGAAAATACAATTACAGAGGAAGAGTCTTGGTTGAATGAAGGACTTAAAACAATTGAGGGTTTAGATAATGAAGATACAGCACTATCAAATTCATTATTGAACTTAAAGTCTGGAGAAAGAATATATAATATTAAACAAATATTTTTAAATAATTGGATTAATGTATCATCATGGAACCAGATAGTTCATGGAAATCAAGCAATGCTATTTTCAAATGCGGTAGAAGAAGTTAAAAGAGCAAAACTTCTTAAAAATGGTGGTATTAAATCTATTGAGTCACCTTTAACAGATCCATCTGCAGGTATAGATAGACCTTTAGATAGTATATCGGCAATTGTTCATACAGATACATTTGGTAAGTCTAAGCATAGTAATAAAGATGTTGAGAGTCAAGATGGTCAGTTATATATCACAATTAAAGGTATGATATACTCATACTTTGGTCTTGGTAAATTAACACCTAGTATGAAAAAGCTAGCTAATAAAATTAGACAAGGGGAAACATTTACTAGAGAAGATTATTTTGGTGCCGCTGAAGGTACAGATAAAGATACAGATGCTGGATTTTTTAAACTTAAAAGCTTTGTAAATTCTCAAAAGTTTGCATATACAGATGGTCAAACTACTATGAAGATGTCTATTAGTTTATTGAGCTCTGATCTTACTAGAAAAGATGGTAGAGTAAGACCAAGTATGAGACCTTTAGATAATGTAAGATTAAAAGCAGAGAGATTTGAAGAAGAGCAAGATGTATTTTTTGGTAAGAATACTATTGTTGTTGTAGGTCCAATGTCTGCATTTAAAACTTTAAAATTTAATATAGTACCACATCAAGAATTATATGGTGCAAGTGAATTAGCTGTAACCGAAGAAGGTGTTGAATCAAATGTTAGTTATATAGAGCCTTTATCTTCAGATGATGTTATGGAGTTGGATCCCAAGTACTTTGGTTTACAAATGGAAAATCCATCTAGTAAAACAGAAGTACCAGATGCTTCACAAATAAAAGCATTAATTACTGGAGAGCAAGATGATAAGGTAGAGGTTACAATATTAGGATCTAAATTTACAGTATCTGAAATAAGAAAAGCTTATAACTTTGCTCAAGGTCAAAGACACTTACTATCATACGGACTAAAAAGAAATACACTATTTAGTTTTGATATTGGATATGCATTAGATGAGCTTCATAAATCATATAAAAAGGGTAGAATTACAGAAAACCTAGCATCTTTCTTGTTATATGCGGAGCAATCACTAATAGCATCTCAGTCTTCAGGTCAGATGGTTAACTTCTTTAGTTCAGAAAGTATTGAAAATAGAACTGTAAACTTGAATAATAGTATGACTAGGGACAAGTTTGAATCTTTATTGCTTTCTTATTTTAAAGCTGGTATGGATGCAAAAATACCAGGAGATTCAGCTGCGTTACTTTCTGATTATGGTCGTGCTGTTGTTAGAATTGTATATGCTATAGATGAAAAAGGCATACCATTTAGATCTGAAGTTGTAAGAGAAGATGTTGCAATAGAAAAGTATGGATTAGATTTTTTAAATTCAATACCAAATATAAACGAAGGTGGGTATGATATAGGAGATGACAGAAATATAAGTGAATCATTATTAGGAGTTCCATCAGATAAAGAAGGTGTTTTAAATGAACCCGCTATTATCTATGATAGACTTAGAACAGATGTTAGATTATATGAAGATCCTACAAAAGAAGAAACATATAGAGGTTTAAGAGCTACTGAAATAATTGGTACAATAAAGGATAAAGCATCTTATGACATTACTCAAAATCTTGTTGATATAACAGCAGATGAAGTAGAGTCAGAATTTCAAAGATATATAAGATCATCTCAATATTCACCTAAAGCTGGAGAAAATATTGTTAGAATTGAAATACCAGATTTTGATGTTTCAAGAGGTAGAAAAGAATTTGCAACATTTAAAGGTTATAGATTTAGAGAGGATGCAGATGGTACAGTATCTTTCTTAACTCAAAGTGCATCTATACCAAAAGTTATTAAAGAAGCATTTGCCACACGTATTCCTTCACAAGCACATCAATCTGCGATAAATGGTGTATTTGTAGATTATATGCCTGCATACTACGGATCTACAGTAATGACGGCTAGAGAAATAATAGAAGTAGCAGGATCCGATTTTGACATTGATAAATTATATATGCAAATGAAAAAGTACTTTGAAGAAAACGGAGTACTTATTGAATATGGAAATACATTTAGTCATTATGTCAGGTTTATAAACGATGCTGTAAATAATAAATCAGAATCATATGGTCAAGCTTTATATAGAGCAAAAAAAGATAATATAACTATACCAGATGCTATTGCTAAGTATAACGAGGATTTAGATTTTAAATTTTCTAATGATGCATTAAAAGCATTGATTATCCTTGGTGCACCCATAACAGAAGAAAATTTTAATAATCATTTAGAAAAGCATAAAATAAAATTAAAAGGTAAAGAGGTAAAAATGGCGCCTTATTCTGCAGCAATGGATAATGTAGTTTTAGATTTAAAACTAGCACTCCAGTCAAATGAAGGTGTAACGCAATCAAAACAGGGAGAACTTCCTATTGCATATACACCTGCTGATATAGATGCTTTTCAAGAAGAGTGGAATTCATTTGAGCAGATATTTAAGGATCTTGCTAAAATAACAAATGAAGATGATTTAGATACCGATAATGCATGGGGTCAACTTAGAGCTTGGATAAATAATAAAGGTGCTAGTATTGGTACTGTTGTATTACCTAATACTTATTTAAGTATTATGCGAGAGTATAACATTAAAATGCAAAAAATTACATTAAAAGTAGGCAATCAAACTAAAGAAATAAATAGAGTTCCTAGATTCAATGGTGTAGATTACGGTGATTTTGGTGATGCAAATGAGAAATTAGATAGTAATGGTAGAAAAGGTAGAAGAGTTCAAGAATTGATTTCTTCAATTATTACACTTATGACCGATGATGCTAAACATAGATTGTCTGGTAAGTTTAGACTTAATAAAAAAGCATCTGCAGTTGTAGTTACACTATTAGCTCAATCTGTTCCATTAAAGACAGCATTATATTTAATAAATGATCCTATTGTTGCATATTCTATACAAGAGTCAATAAGAAAAGGATCAAAGCAGCAAAATATTATTGCTAGTAAAGTATTTCAATTATTAGAAGCATTTCCTAATATAAAGGATCCAACATTTAAATCAGATAATAATAAACAGAATGAAATAGAGCAAGAAATATTTAGACAATTTGGTTATATACCTGTTAAAAAACTTTCTGTTACAAATGATTTAATGAAAGGTGTAATATTAAAAAATAAAGTCTTTACTACTAAGGAGGATTTATCTGACATGATAGAAGATGGGCAGCTTACTGAAAACGATGCTCTTGCAATGGTGAATATCTTAAACCAATATCTAAAGTCTGTTAATATTTCAGATTTTACTAGAGATTTAGCAAGTCTTATAAATGTTGGTAAAGGTTTTGGATCTAATATAGTTCAAGTTCAGGAAAGAAAAGAGCAGATGGTAGATTTAGGTTTATTTTTATCAGATTCAGATAGAAAAAAATTAGATCCAAAAGATAGACCTCTTTACGATTTAAGCCCGCTAATGAAAAACTCTTATTTGGGTATGTATGCTGATATATTTGAAAACTTTGACAGTGTAGTTTTACCTGAATTATTACTTACAAAAACAGAGGAGTTTGAAAATATAATTGATTCAGTAATTCAAACTTCAGATCCGAGTTCTGCAAAAAGAAATAGATCTCAAATATATAGAGACTTAGTTTCTTACTTAACAATTAAAGCATACATTCAAAAAATAGGTTATGAGAATGAAACAGATAGTAGATTTCTTTCAGGCTTAAATAATGAAATACTTTATGATCCGGAAAAAAATATTGTAAAAAGTATCAATAATGCAATTGAATACATTAGAAACAATGATGATATTTCATATAACTCTTTCTTAGAAGAATTTGTTATAACATATAATGCAATGGATGTAGACAATAAAAAAGGTCAGAATACATACAAAGCATTAATGAATACTTTTTCTAAAATTACAGACTATGATAGAGTAACCATTCAAGATGACTTGCAGAGGTTATTTGAAGATGACTATTTAAGATCTACATTTTATGATGTTATTCATTATATAATGGTTAAGGATGGCCTTCAAGCAGCATTTGGTACTTTAAGGGGTGTACTAAGTCCAACAATGTTAAATGAGTATTTAGAAGCATCTGAGGATGTATTTCAAGCATTTAAAAATCCGCAAAGAGCTAACTTTAATGCAATATTTGGTTTAACATATGATGAGTTGTTAGATAATTTTTTAACAAACTATGCAGGTCAAATAAAATCATCTAAGTTTGCTAAACCTATAGCAAGTTTAAAAAATAAAGTTGGTTCTATTAGGATATACAATAATAGCAGAAAATATAGTACTGCAGCTAGAGATATAACACCTGAGTATGTTAGAGATAATCCCGATACTATATTTGTAATTCCAGATAATGCAAAAGGTATTGGTGAAAATTCTGTGTATTCTAAAATTAGAAGTGAAGATAACGTAAGGGTTATACCAATTAAAAAAGATGTAGGTACGGAAGAATCAGATTACTATACTAATGATGACATTAATTCTTATACTGAAGAGCTTGATAAAATAATGTCTGAAATTGAGACACTTGCTGAAAGCGAAAATGTTAAAGTAATAATTCCTAAGTTTTTTATATCTAGTAGAGAACTTGCTAAATGGAATAGCAATACAGGACTTGAGATTAAACAAGAATTAATTAAAGCCTTAGAGAATAGACTGTTTTATAAACTTTCTCTTGACGGTAAAAATAATCTAAGATCTCAAGGCTCTATAACAGATGAGGGAAAATCATTTACTAAAGCAAATAATGATAGATCTGCAAAACTTTTAGGTGAAGCAAATACCGCTATTAAAAAAGATAGTGCCTATATAGATGCTTCAATGTCTACACCAAGACTTATAATAGATGTATATAAAGGAATTAGAGGAGCTGCTGCAAAAGTAAGCAATACAAATGCTAGAGGATTTATAAGAATACCAGCATCTAAAAAAGGGAATAATAATCTTTCTAAGATATTGGGTTACTTTAGAGGTGTTGGATTTAAAAGTAGACAAGTTACTAAAGGTAAAAATACATATACTGAATTTTCTTTACCTGCATTTATAAAAATACCATTAGACTCTAACTCAGCAAGAAAGTTCACATATTTTAAATTAGAAAAATTTAGATCTGTTGGCTTTAGTAAACAAAGTAATAATGATATTCTTTTTGATAAAAACTTTAAAGAAGCTATTGGTAATTATGCTGAATATGTTGAAGTAGATCTTTTAGGAAGTACAGATGGTAATGCAGTTGCATTTGCCATTCCTGGAGATATAAAAACATACAATGATTATATTAAAACATATGAGTCAGCACAATCAGTACTATCTAATGAATTAAATATTGATGCGCTTGTTGAAGGGGGTATAGATTTTGATTCTCTTGATTGGGCATCAGGAGAAACTTTAAGTTATGTAGATGGAAAAGTTATTAAAGAAAAAGAAGAAGAGAAAGAAGAAAAAGTAGACAAAGGAGAAGGAGAAGTAGTTGAAGAAGATGATGTAGAAGAAGCAGTAGTTGAAGAAGAAGAAGTTAATTTAGAGGATATTGCAGATGGTACTCAACCTCCAGATGGCGGAAGTGCTTTCTTAGATTCAATATTTGAAAATTCTGATAATAATGAAAAAGAAACTAAAGAAAATGAATTATCTCAAGAAGATAAGCAGTATATTGTAGGTATGTATACAACTCTTAGTCCAGGAGTAAAGTCAAACTTGTTTATAGATAATATTAAAAGCGCTCAAGATTTAATTAAGAGAGCTGAATTATTACTTGAAAAAAATGTAATAATTAGTATTGATGAGTTGGAAGATTATATTGATAATTGTTTTAGATAGTAAGATATGGCAAAATGTGTAAATAGAAACGCTAAAGGTTTTAGTGAAGTTAGTAAGGCTTTTAATGGTGATATTGGAGCGTCAATAGCTATTAGTAAATGGCAAACAGCAAATAATACAGATGAAATACCTAGTGTAACTGAGTTAAAGTCTTATACAGATAATAGAAATGCTTTATTTTCATTACGTAAAAGAGGCCTTGGTGAATCTATTATTAAAAATTTATTTGATAACGAGATAATAAAGTATAAAACATATAGTAAAGAGAAAGAGTTAAGTCCAGGCTTTTATATTAATAGATCAAACATAAGTCAAATTGATAGTAAAATTCAATCCTTGGATAACTATTTAAAAAATGTAGGTGTACCTAGTACTTTTTATACAATAATTGAGTATCCAGGTAAATATTTTAGAGTTAATTTTAATTTAAAATCTTTAGATAATTTAAATGCTCTTGATAAAATAGCACCAAGGCAAGAGCTAACATTAGATGATCCTTTTTATAATTCTATATTTAACAGAGATGATAGAACAAATACACAGTTAATAATAGGTAGATTATCAGATAGATTTCCAACTTTAAATATTCAAGTAATTACAGAGACAGAACTAAAAACTTTATATTCTGATATAGTTGAGAACAGCAATCTCTCATTTAATAATATAAACTCATTTGTTAAAGGTAATACTGTTTATCTAGTAAAAGATAAATTTAATAATGATATAGCTATTGAAGAAATGCTGCATCCTTTTGTAGATGCGGTTAAATTAGACAATAGAGAACTATACGATAACTTATTAGTTGAGGCCAAAGAAGAGTTTTCTGCATTATATGAGCAGATTAAAGCTTCATATACCAGGGATAGAGGATTTACAGAAGACGATGTTGATGTTGAACTAGTTACTCAGTCTTTAGCAAGAACATTTAGAGAAGAATATGAGACTGAACCAACAGGCTCTGGAAATACTTGGGGTAAGTTTGTGCGTGAATTTCTAGAATTTTTTAGAGAGTTTATAAGAAGTATAAAAGCATATGTAAGAAATAATAAAGCAGCTCCAGTATCAGTATTACCATCTAAATTTACATTAACTCAAGTTGCTAAAACTTTAAATGCAGATTTTACATTATCATTTGATATATCTAAAGCAACTAAAAGAAAGGGCCCTAGATATAGTTTATCGCCTGAAATACAAGCAGGAATTGACAATATAAAAGATCAGGCTAATGGTGTGCAGCAAAATATAATTAACCAGTTATTTCATACAGCATTATCAAATGCACAAAACTTTAATGAATTAGTTGCATCAAATACATTTGGAGATCAAAATGTGGTTGTTTATGATGACACAACAAAAGCATATTATGATATAATCAATTCTGAAAAATATGATTCTACAGATAGAATTATATACGGTTTGCAAGAGCTAAAAGAAAATAATGATTTAGAGAACGGAGCAAAGAATGATTTTAAAACTATTTTTAAAGCAATAGCATTTAGCCAATCATTTGATGATATTAAAAATGATTTGTCTTTATTTAATGAAAAAGATGCGGAATTAACATTTGCAAGACTTCAAGAAAATATAAAATCAATGGGTGAAGGTATGGTTGTTTTACCTAATGTAACCTTATATGATGTTGATTCTAAAGTTGCTACTACAGTAGACTTATTGCTTATTGATCCGCAAGGTAATCTTAAAATAGTAAATGTAGCACTAAATAAGTATTCAAAAAATGATCCTCAGTATACAGATAAATCTGAACTACCTAAAGATAGCCCAATAAGAGAATATACAGATACTACAGAAATATCAAAACAATCTATTGACAATCTTAGATCACTCTTAGCAAGAAGAATTGCAAGAAATATGGGATACAATGTAGGTATGGATGATGGATCAGCTTCTACTTTTTATTATCAAATAGATACAGAAGGGGTTGGTAAAAATGAAAAGTTTACGGGTAAATTTGAATCAGAAAACTTTGTACAGCATACAGACTTAGAAAACTCAATAATTGTTGATTCATTAATTGAAGAAAGTCCAGATGCTAAAGAAAGACGTCAAGAGCTTACATCTACTATTATCATGGAGGAAGACTTTGAGTTAGACTTATCAGAAATAGATCCTGAAATAGCATTTCCTGAAGATTTTGCAGAAGAAGAATATAATCCTCTATCATCTCAAATAATAAATAAATCTTTAGAAGCTTATGAAGCTAAACTTGTGGAAAAAGAACAAGCTTTAGAAACAATTAGTAGTAAAATATTTGCCGGTAAAAAAACAAAGCAACAGCAAAAACAAGAAATACAAAGAACCTTAAGTATTATTGGTGTAGCAATGAGTTCTGCACCAAAACAAAAAAATAAAATATTTACAGACTTAATTAGAAAATCTATTAAAGAAGTAAAAGATTTTAGAAATTTTATTACAGATCCTAAAAACTTAAGCGATCCAGACTATATAACATATGTTATGAATTTTAAAAGATTCATGGTTACATATGAAGGTTTATATGAATTTACAGAGGGTAATATATTAAATGAAAATCAATTACGTTTAATACTAGAACTAAGATCATTATTTAATGAGCTTGGTGGATACGGTACAAAAAATCAAGGGGGGTTAATAAAAGATGCCATATTTGATTTTATGAAAAGTTTTGTAAAATCTGAAAGTAATAGAAATTTTACAGATGAAGAATTGGATCAAATTTTTATTAAAGTTGATGACATAGGATATTTTGAACTTCAAGCTCAAGATATGTCTAGTTCTAGAGATACTCTTCTAGCATTAAATGATAAGTTATATAAAAGAAAACTTTTAGAAGTAAGGTCAAATGCTGAAAGCAGAGAGAATGAAGTTAGAACTCTTGCATCAAGACTTTTAGCATTATCTTCTGAAAAAAACCCACAAAGACTTTATGATTATATGCTTGATTTTGATGAAAAAGGTTTACCTACAGGTAGAACTATATCTCAAATAGGTGCAAAGTATTATGAGAAAAGAAACGATGTGTATGATAAACAAAAAGATGAAAATGGAAATTGGAAAAGATATATTCAAATACCGGATATTACTAAAGCAACTCAAAAAGAAATAGATTATAATATAAAACTTGCAATCTCAAAAGAAGAATTTTCTAATTTTCATAGAGCTGAAAAAATTAGTGAAGATGGTATGTTTATGGATGGAGATTATCACGAATATACAGCAGATTTTAAAAAAGCTAGAGAGCAATACCAGATTTGGGACGTGAATAAAAGACAATGGGTTAAGAAATCAAGAATATCTGATTCTGAATACTCTAAGTTTGAAAATAAATATTTTGGACCTAGACAACCAAGTACATATGTAAGCCGAGATAGATTGGGTAATTATACAGGTCAAACTATTGAAATTAAACATAAAAGATATATAAAAAATGATTACATAAAACCTAGAGTAAATCCGGCAACTGGTGAAAACTTTGCAGATCCTAAGTATGCAGCAATGGTAAACGATAAAACACCGTTGGGAGTTGTTAGATATGAGTTTTATAAGTATTGGAAAAGAAAATTTGAAAATGATCTATTATTAAAAATTCCAGCTTCTGAAAGATCTAAGTTACAGGGCAAAGTACCTGTTATGTTTGGACCTGCTATGTCAGATTTAGAAAAAAAAGATCCTGCATTTATAAGAATGTATGCTAAAGCAAAAAGAGACTTAAGAAACTTAAGGGTAGAAGAAATTCAAAATAGATCTTTAGTCTTTGATGAGCATGGTGATCTTGTGAATACACTCCCTATATATTATACAGGATCCTTAGTTACTCAAAAAGGATTAGATAAAGTAAATGCTGAAATAGATGATCTTAAAAAAAGAAGAAAAGATGAAGAGCCCGGCCTTACATATGATATATACAAAAAAGAATTAAATTTACTTAAATCTAAAAGATTAAAGTTAGAAAATTCACCAACTAGAGGTACTTTAAATACAGACTTAGCTACATCACTTATAAAGTTTAGCAATATGGCAGAGCACTACGAAGTTATGTCAGGTATAGAAAATGTAGTTAAAGCTACAGAGTATGTATTAGAAAATAGAAATTATGATGACCCCAGTCCTTTAGTAAACTTTGGTAAATATCAACCAAAAGTTTCTGAAATTACAGACAATATTAAGGACAAAGCTAAAGAACTAAAAAATGAATTTATATCTACAGGAAAACCAGCTAATCCAAAAGATCAAAATACTATAAGAAGATTTAATAAATGGATGCATATGGTATATTATGATGATTCTGTAGTTACCAGAGGTGCAATGAAAAAAATAACAGCCGGTTTAATAAGATATTCATCATTAGCATATGTTGCCTTTAATCCATTTGGTAACTTTAACAATTATGTTCTAGGTCGTGTTGGAGATAATGCTGAAGCTATTGGCGGTAGATTTTATTCAGGAAAGTCTTTTATGAGAGCTAGTGGTGAATTTAATAAGAGAGCTGTCCCTGACTTAATATTTAGAATGGGTGCTGTTTTTAATAAGGGCGCTCTTTCACCTGAACAGTTAAGACAACAAATGAATCCGGATACTTTTTATGAGCCTATGCAAGCTACAAGTAAATATGAGGGGTTTGTTGATTTCTTTTTAATGATGGATAAGAAGGCAGACATACGTGAAAGTGGTAAAGATTTAGATAAACAAAAATCATACTTTTGGCGTGCTGTTGAAGGTGTAGGTTATGCTATTCAAGATGCTGCAGAATACAATGTTCAAACTAAAGTTGGTATGGCAATTGTTATGGATACACTTGTTAAAAGTAAAAAAACAGGTGTCTCTATAAGCCTTTATGATGCTGGACGGTTTGATCCTAAAACTGGTAAAATCATAATACCGGATGAATATACAAAAGTAATAGAAGTTATTGGAAAAGATGCAAACGGTAAGCCAATAACAAAGGAAACAGATTTAAATGATAAATTTTTATTTGACTTAAGAAATAAAATTAGAGAAGTAAATAAAGAAATTCATGGTAACTATGCTAAAGTTGATGCAACAGTTATGCAAAGTAAAGCAATTGGAGAACTTATATTTCAATTCCATAAATGGATACCTACTGCAATAAAATCAAGATTTGGAACTGAGTATTATGATGAAAATTTAGGTTGGAAAGAAGGAAAATATAGGTCTTTTGCAAGAATGATGCAGTTTGTAAGTACACGTCTTATAAAAGCAGATAAAGATTTAATGAGTCTTAGATCTGCAAAGCTTAAATTCTTAAATGATCAAGGATTTACAGATGGTAAAAATTTAGAAGAGGATCAAAAAGCATTAAATAGACTAAACGGAGTAACAAGAAGTTTGGGTGATGTAGCAATGATATTATTTACTATGATGGCATCACAATTGCTTGGAATAATAAATGATGATGATGATGATGAAGAAAGAAGCCCAACTAAGACAAGATTTTTAAACTTTCTTGAATATCAAGCAGATAGAACCTATAAAGAAATGGTTTTGTTTGTACCTCTTCTTCCGGAATCTTTAAAACAACAAATGCAATTTGCAAAATCACCAATAGCATCAACTAGAACTTTAGGTGAAATTGGTGAAGCTTTATCTCAATCATACATGGCTCCTTTTGCATATGCAACTCAAGATGAAGAAGAATTTTGGAATAATAGTGATTATGTATATCAAAGAGGAACTAGAGCCGGCCAACTTAAATTAAAGAAAGAGTGGCAAGATGTAGTTCCTGCATGGTATGCTTATAAGAAATGGATTAACTATATAGATAGAACAGACTTCTTTATAAAATAGGTGGAGTCCAGGGCTTCAACCTGTACAGCTTTACGTCCTCCACCTTAAACCAGTGTAACACCTGGTTATCCCTCACAAGAGGCGCATTCAAGAATGTTTCTTGAAAAGGCTTGTGCTGAACTTTGACTAAACTGATAGTACAAAGTCTTTACACCTTCCTTCCAAGCATATAGATATAGTTGGTTTATATCTCTTGCGGGGATACTAGGATCAATCATTAGATTTAATGACTGAGACTGGTCAATATATTTCTGTCTTTGAGCTGCTTGTAGAACAAGTTCTTTTGGAGTAA
>JAAHTH010000895.1_pt1 | contig 27362 bp, 20 predicted proteins | sample 6116091 | NCBI WGS metagenome assembly JAAHTH01 (sample SAMN13939990, study PRJNA603662) | sponge metagenome | isolation source: marine sponge | host: Mycale hentscheli | place: New Zealand | collected 2006
ATGGCTTTATCACCCTGAGTGGCACCTCCGATCAACATGCTTCTCGATGCAGTGGAACGATCGCACTTGATACAATCTCGATCTACGGCCACCAGGTAACCGATATTAGTGGCCCGATATGGCTTAACGATCACGTCATTTTAGCTGGTAACAAAAATAACATTAGACTCGGTCCTGAAAATAGTCCGGCAAGTTACCCGCCAATAACAGGTCGAATGCACAAAGGCGACGTGGTATTTAATGCCGAAATGGAAACGGCAGGAACGAATCGATACCGACTCGATGCAGAATTAACCAATGGCTGCTTGAAGGAATCCTGCAAAGAATTTGGAACTGACGCAAGAAACATCACCGGTACAAGCCGCGCCCAAATCGCACTCGAGGGAGACTATGAGGGGATACAGTCTCAAGCAGGACGTGGGGCAATTCAAATATATGACGCAAAAATTTATGAACTTCCCATATTCTTACGCTTGTTGACAATTCTCAATCTTCAGGACAATCACGCTTTTGATACAGCGAATATCAGCTTCGATGTCCAAGGGGACGAAATCAACTTCGATCAGATGAAATTTACCGGCAATGCCATTTCCCTCAGTGGTACCGGGAAAATGAATCTCGACCAGGATCTCGACTTTCAATTTCATTCAGTCTTTGGACGCGACAAGTATGACAAGACACTGCTGAGCAAACTCTATCACAAGAGCAGTGAACGCATTTTGCAGATCGAAGTCAACGGGACTGTCGAAAATCCAAAAACCAAACAGCGCTGGCTAAAACAGCTGGGGGAAGCCAGCCTCCTCAGCCAAGACCGTGCACCTTAAAGATGCACTCGCACGCCATTCCCACCCTTCCAACTTCTGCCATTCGAACGACTCACTAAACAACAATTTGGATCCAAACATGAAAACGGATGCAACCTCTGGAATCAATGGAACCACTGACATGACCTTAGCCTACCAGGCGCTTAGGTCTCGGAATGCACCGCAACAAGCAGCAAAAGAGTTGCAGGCTGACAACGCTTCGATCTCGGACACACTCGAAACGACTGATCGTGAGGGGAATGGCAAAAATGAATTCCAACCCCCTCTTCACGACGCGCCGCCGAGCGTCCCGCTTGATTCGGAACCCCATCTAGATATCACCGGTTGATCAATGCACGCGCCTTGGATAGCCAACCAGAATCTATTTCTTAATATTGCGTTTAGCACGATTCAGGTAAACCCAATTCAATCCGTTTGAATTGGCGGTTAAAACGTCTGGAAAATCATCCTCGTTAAAATCCTCAACCACCAGACCGTAAGTTCTTGCCTCCGGCAAGCCAAACTGAGAAACGGCGTACCGTGTTCCATCACCCTGATTCAAATACATGGTATTGGGTTGGCCTGCGTTTGCGAAAACTAAATCTGGAATCTGATCTTGGTTCATATCAGCAACCGCAACCGCATAGGAACTGTTACGGAAGTCGTTGAACAATTTCGAATTGCTAAAACCTCCCTCACCGTTGCCGAACAAAATCTGATTCGGCTCCCCAATATTCGCCAGTGCAAGATCAAGATGGCCATCACCATTAAGATCGCCCACCGCCACCGAACGCGTCTCGTCCCTGCCAGTTCCAAACGGAATTTTCTGACCAAACCCAAGTTTGCCATCGTTTAGCAGAACGAAATTCTGTTGATGGTCACGATTCGCAAGAACAAGGTCATTGAAACCATCACGGTTCAAATCCGCCACAACAACATCGATCGTCGAATCAGTCTGCTCACCAAACGGATGAGGGGTTCCCAGATTCGCTTTCCCATCGTTTAAACAATAGTAATTTTGGCGACCACGGCACGTCACTAAAACATCGACATCACCATCGCTATCCAAGTCACACAGAGTCAGGCTGCGCACGCTCGAGACATTGCCGAACGGCACACCCTTCTGAAACTCAGCCCGCCCGTTATTCAGAAACAGTAAATTTGGTGCCATGTCGTTTCCAACAACAACGTCGAGGTCACCATCACCGTCCATGTCCGCAATTTCAGATGCGTAAGAGGTCGAATGATTAGCCCCAAGTAACCAAACTTGATTGAAGCGGGCATTTCCCTGGTTAAGAAAAATGAAATTTTGCTGCGGCCAATGCCTACCGTTGGCAACAACAACATCTACATTGCCATCGGCATTCAAATCACCCGCGCGAACGGATGCCGTTAAGTTCGCCTGCGTACCAAGACTGGTACGAGCATTAGATACCAGGATACGTTCGGAAATTGGAGTTTGCTGCGCTCCGCTCAACAACTCAGGCTCGCTGAGAACGAAACAGATTAAAACCATCAACGCAATCGACTGAACCGGTACTTTCACGTGACGCCCAACTTTCTATCATGCAAGTGGTGACCCTTAATATCCCCCTTCAGGATCGCCAAACTCTGGCCTTAAAAAAGTCAAGCCAAAGTTGCTCCCCCCCGCTTCGGGCAATCACTCCTTGCTGTAGACACGAACATAATCAATGATGAACTTCTGTGAAGTGATCGACTCGTCCAGCCCTTTTGCACCACCCCATCCACCGCCCATCGCCAAATTAAGAATCAAGTTTTGAGGTTGGTTAAACGGCCATTCTTTGTCATTTGCATTCTTGTCGTAAACGTAATACTTTTCACCATCGACGTAGCCTCTGACTTCTGTGGGCGTCCATTCAACCGCATAGGTGTGAAATTCGCCAGCCATGTTGGGAATGTTTTTTGTACTACTGATCTGGTTATTAATTTTAAAGTAATACGCCGGCGTATGGACCGTCGCATGTGCGATTCCATCCCCGGTCTCGTCATTGACTTCAAAGCCAACCGATTCAAGGATGTCGATTTCGCCGCAGTAAGGCCAACTAATCTCGTCGCGATATTTATCGCCGAGAGTCCAACCAGCTGCCCAGTTTCCGCGCTCACGGGGAACTTGCGCCCGCATTTCAATTTTCCCGTAGAGGAAACTCACTTTTCCACGAGTAGTTAAACGGGCTGAAGTCCATTTTTTACCATCATCGTTCTTGCGAGCCTCAATCACTAAATTGCCATCCTCAACTCTGGCATTTTCCTTGCGTTTGACCGTGTAATACTGAAGTTCATTGTTCCCCCAGCCCCAGTTTCCAACGTCGTATGTCCATTTCGAATCGTCAACTTCATCTCCATCAAATTCATCAGACCAGGCTAACTTCCATTCATCTCCATCCATCTTTTGGGTAAGGCTCTCCGGCGTGATTTGATGCTCCACCATCGGGGTAAATACGACTTTGTCGATCGACACACTACCGTTGGAGACATGAAACTTCATCTTGTGAGACCCTTTATTAAAAGGGCTGCCCTCAATAAAGAATTCTGAAACCGCATCAGTCGGGGTGACTGGGATGTTACCAGTGACGTTATAGGTTCGCCCGTCAGTGTTATCAACGTAATCCTCAACCCAGACCTGGGCGTCGGCGGCAGCCTGAGCAAAAACTTGCACCCGATAGCGAGCGGCAACACCAAAGTCCATATCGAATGATAGCCACCCCGGTTCATCCATCAGGACGACGCTCGCATCACCAGACTCAGTCTCAAATTTCTTGCTGGAACCGGTGAGATCCTCGGCTTGAAAAACCCGTACATTGTCCGAAGGCATCGGCTGGTTATTTGCTTGCATGTTGGCTTGATTTGAGCAGGCGATCACTGCCCCCAATAAAACGACAGTCGGAAGGTAAATTAATTTCATGTCAATCCAGATTGAACGGTGCAGAACATTCTTGAAAACGCTTTCACAAATTACCGAAGACTGGCCAGAATTGCAATGATCTGCGTCAGCTATCCCTGATTTATTGATGATTTAGCGAGAATCAAGGTATTGCCTCGTGCCTAAATTGGACTCCGAACAGATCCAAAAATCCCCACTCAGAACCCTCAAGAAAGCGTGAACCGACAGACCAGGCGATCTAGCATCGCAAAGAGGTTGCGAAAGAAATACAACGCAGCGGTGCACCGATTTGAAACGTCAAATTACCCGGCCTTTCAATCAAGCAGGCTTTCGACGATGCCGCCGCCCAATCATCAACGTGGCGATACCGAGAAGAAACACACCCCCTCCCGGTTCAGGAACCGCGAGAATAAAACTCCCACTGGATCCAAGATCGTAACCGCTGAACCGTTGCGATTTGCCATCCACGGTCACTGTAAAATCATAAAGCCCGCTAAACACGCCGTCCGCAGCGGTCCACTGTCCATTACTATCAACAGTTAGACCATCCAACTCGGTCATCCATTCCCCCTTAACCAAGTCAAACCAAGGAGCGGCCTCTCCCTTTACGTTCCAGTCTTCGTCATAAAGGGGAGCATTTCCACGCCAATGCCCAGGATCCCAAACACCCCACATAATAAATCCATCGACAGCTTGGCTTTCAAACGAGGCTTCCAGCATATCTCGAAATACTTGCTCTTGCTCCGCAGGCGTTAATTGATCTGCGTCATCCCGCGAATCGAATTCCGTTATCTCAACACCCAGGCCAGTCTCAGCAAGAATATTCAGCCGACGAACAATATCCGCTTTGGAGACGTCATTTCGCGACATGTGAGCTTGAACGCCAATCCGATCGATCGGCGCTCCGGCAGCAAGCAGATCATTGACAAGATCTCGATATTCAATCACATCATTGTCGCTGCGAGAATTCAAAATATTAAACTCATTGATCGACAGCACCGAATCAGAACGAATACTATCGGCTCGAATAAAATAATCTGCGAGGGCGTCAATTTCATTTTCGTAAATTCCGGCCTCGACGAAGGTATCGGCGTAGTAACTCTCATGAATCGGTTCATTGAGCACTTTCCAATCCGTAATTACGGGTCCGGAACCGGTCTCGCTGTACCTTCCCATGATCCCGTTTTCGCTGAGACGGTCTTCAATCAAACGATCATGGAAATCCTGCACTTCAAACGATGACTCCGGGCGAAATTCAACCGGAGTCGGCCAGCGATCGCGTTGCCAAACAACAGACGCTCCCGTAACGGTTAAACCATTTTCCTGCGCAATCGAAATTGCACTGTCGGGAATCTCCGGACCATTATTTTCAAAAGAAACCCACTGCAATCCAACCGTTGGCACAACATGGTTAAAATTTGACAAAACCGCCTGCCGATAATTTACAGCGTCCTGCCAATCGGGCGTATAACGAGACTGCCCTAAGTCCGTCAAGTTTGGAAGCAGATTTTGTTTCTGATTTTCGTTGAGCGAATTAAATTCAGTTTCAGTAATTGAAAAAAAACGATCCCTCACTTGAGTGCCAAATTTGAAAGCATGCTTTTTCATATGGACGCTCACAATTGCATCCTCAATGGGATTTCCAAAAGCGTCTTGGACCGTCAGGGTTAGATCGGATTTGCGGTGAGAAAGATCTTGACCATTGAGTTCGCAACTAATTCCTAAATTAGCTACAAGCAACCAACAGAGCAGTCTACAAGCTAGTTTTCTGTTTGACATTATTAGCTTATCAATTGGGGAGGGAGGGCGCGTCCTCACGTTTCAACAATTCTTGAAACGCGTCGCTTGCCCTAGGATAACCAAGGTTAACCTAGTTTCCCAATATTTTCTTAAAAACAGCCAATGCCACCCACACTTACTCTCTGCAACGACACCAAACCCATCTCATGGTCACCTTCAGTCGGCATTTGCATGAGCAATTTAACCAGAGTTACAAAGAGCCAAGCCTCTAAAGCTTTCGTTTGCGAAATGAGTCAACAACGTTAGACTGATCGTCATGAGTAACAAAAAGATATTTGGCAGAAACGTTGATGACTGGGTCGATGAATACGCGCTGAGCCACCAAAATGGCGTAAATCAAATCTGTCACACGATTGGAATCCCAGCCATTGTCATCGGATTATTGCTGATGCCACTGGGCTTTATCTGGCTATGGTGTTTGTACGCTGGAGGCATCCTGTTTGTATCAGGATGGATTTTTCAATTTATCGGACATGCATTCGAAGGCAAACCGCCTGAATTCCTTAAAGACTGGAGGTTCCTTTTCATCGGCCTTCGGTGGTGGATTAGAAAAATCAAAAAGTAATCAAACAGCAATGCCGACTCCCAAATACATTTTTGGTTATCAATTCTAATGCGTCCCGGCCAGCCATTTCTTTCCTCTATTTTTTGAATTGTCGATGGTTGGCGTCGCCTCCCGTCATCAAATACCCCATCAAATCGTTGACTTCCTGAGCGTTCAATTTATCTAGCAAGTTTTCCGGCATCTGAGATACCTTTGACGGTCGAATTTCATCGATATCATCTTTGGCAACAACAACCGGATCCGCCCCGACCTTGCCTGGGTAAATCGCCACTTTACCTCCGTCCTGTTTAATCACGATTCCCTCGAACAAACGCCCATCGGCCAGAACTACCAACGACGAACTATACTGATCAGAAATATTACGGCTTGGGTGAATGATCGTATCAATCACATAATTACGATCAAATTTATTGGGAACACTCGTGAGATCAGGTCCTACACTTCCACCGAGCCCCCGGACCCGGTGACACTGAGCACAGCCAGCACCAAAGAACAAAGAACGTCCTCGTTCAAAATCAGATTTATTCTTTACCTCTTTCGACGCCATTTCGACTGTCCATTTTTTCCCAGGCCCGACTGGTGCTGCATATTCAAAATCAGGAACAGGATTAAAATCTTCACCGGTTATCGATTCAAGCGCCTCCCGCTCCGCGTTTGTACAACTGGCAAGCGCCTCGTCTCGTATTCGTGTTAAATACTTTGCAAACGAATTGCCGCCTGCAGTTTTAGCGGCCGCATTTAAAAATTCAAAATACACACGTCGCGAATCCAATGTCCAACCCTCGCGAAGATTGCGAAGCATGAACGCGTAGCCAATCTCGCGGGTCGGTGGATGATTTCCCAGCATTCGCTCAATCGATCCACCATATCTCCTATTTCTAGAGATCAATTCCGACCACTTTGGAATTTCAGGCGACTTCCGATTCTTAATTAACTCCATCGCTTTCCGGGCTACCGTTTCGCTTCTTAAAAATGTCAAAACTCGTATGAGTTCGGTGTTCACATCTGGCGATGAATTAGGGAACAGAGGATCCAATTCTTTTAACAAAATCTCTCTTTGTTTTTTCGTTAAATCACCAAGCCGGATCATGCCGAGTGAATAAGCCCGTAACAATCCTAAAAGCTGCGTCTCCGATAACTCCTCTGGGCTGAGACTCGTCAGTGAATCAAATAGCGGCTGTTGGTGGATTGGATCCCCCATTCGTGCGAGGGCAACCGCACCCGTAATTCTTGCCTGAGGATTAGGCTCCGCCAACACGCGAATCGCCCAATTCTTAATCGGCTGACTCTCAATTGCCACTCGTGCAGCATGACGAAGAAACCGATCCTCACTCGACAGCTCTGGCCATGCGTCATCTACCGCGTCCCCGTTGATCACACCATGATATTCTTCCAGTGCCCGGCGACGTGATTGTGCTTGGGTCAAGCTTGGCTTAGCCGGCGAAGCACAGGACTCACCACCAACATAGCGGACTCGAAAGACCGCGGACTGAGCACCTCGTCCACACACCGCAAAATACAAAGCGCCGTCGTGGCCAACGATAGCATCGGTCACTGGCAGTGGAGAACTATAAACAAATGGTTCGGCCGTTCCAGTATAACCAGCTCCCATCGATTTTAGATCGATCGAATAAATCGTACCGAAGGTCCAATCCAACGCAAACAGTCCATTTTGAAATCGAGTAGGAAATTTCAAACCAGCACCTGAGACAACACCCGTCGGAGACCCCGGCCCAATGTCGACAACCGCTGGGAGACTATCTTCGTAATAGGCTGGCCATTTGCCCGAACCGTGCCGCCAACCAAAATCAGCTCCGCTTACGACATGGCAAATTCGAGTTGGCCTGTACCAAGGAGAGCCTAAATCCCATTCCATATCCGCATCATAAGTAAACAAATCTCCCGCTTGATTCAACGCAATGTCATACTGATTCCGAAACCCAATCGCATGCACCACCTGTTCATTTGTCTTGGGATTCAATCGCGTGACCCATCCGCCCGGCGCCATAATTCCATTGGCATGGCCGTTCGAATCCGGCATTCGCGGTAAGAGCAGATCCTCAGCCCAACTCTGAACCCGCGACGCGGTATGAGCGGCCAGTTTCGAGTGATTACCGCTATCGACAAAAATACCTTTTTCATCCTCGGTGAGAATCAAGGCATGATTCCCATGCTCTCCACCGCCGGTTGTACTTGGTATTTCCGTCATAGAATCCAACTGGTCGTCTCCATTGGAATCCGTCAGTCGATATAAGTGACCACCGTTACGATGAAACCAAAGACTATCAAACGCCCACAGCAATCCTTGCGCACCGGATAACTTGCTAAGTCCATTGACGGAAACTTTTTCGACAATTACGGGCGCATTCTTTTGTACAGTCATCCGATACAAACCCGCACCACCCTGGTCGGATGCGTAGATCCTTCCCTGTGGATCAGTTGCCATCGAAACCCAACTTCCCTGTTCTTTGGGAACGGTATACACAGGTTCAACCACAAACCCCTCTGGAGCACTGATGTCGGCTGAATTCAATTGCACCACGGGCGTTGCCGAACGAAGCCCTGGAAGATTCCACGGGCCTCCTCCCAACGTGCCAACTTTAACTGGTTTCTTCCATGCTGAATCATCAAAATCGATGGCTTCCCAATCAGGAACTTTTTCCTCACTGAACTTCCACGACGCAACATCTGATACGATTGTTGCCAAGGCTTTTAATTTGGCAGGCTGACCACCTTTTCCATATTGTGTCACATCAAGCTTGAGGACAATCCCTGCAACACCACCTTCATTGGCGCCTTCAATTGCGATCACGTTTTTCCCTTTTACCAAAAATGGATCCACGTTTAATTTGAGCGGTGTTTCCCACGCGTCACTCGCACCTACCTTTTTTCCATTCATCCACATCGTCATTTGATTGTCACAGGTCGCATACAAGGTTGCGGACTTTACCTCTGCTGAATCCAAATCAAATGAAGTTCGAAACCATAATTTTTGATTAGTCGTTGGAGATTTACTCCAGATCCACTGAGCCTTCGGTTTAGAATTCAACCATTGAGCGTTGATCGATTTCGAAGCGTCCGTCGCTTTTTGAGCATGAACAGATGTCGCGAGGCAAAACAGACATACAAAAAGAAGAGAAATCGAATTTCGAATCGGCAAAATTAAAAGAGCTTTGGGACTGTAATGCATAGTATTCCCGCTAGAATGAAACTGTGGACCAAACAATCCGATGGTTAGTCAAAAATAACAATATATCGGATACAGCCCCTTTGGTAAAAAAGAATTACGACGAAGGAGAAGACAAAATGGATATTCGCCAATTCGCTTCCGGGATCTTTATCGGAATTAGCTTCTTATCCGTTGCTGAAAAGCCTACCCGGGGAGAAGGGGAGGGGACGATCCACCAACGGGAGTTGAAACCTAACATCGTCTTTATCATGTCGGATGATCAGGCGTGTAATGCGATCAGTACTTACGGCGGCCGACTTGCGAGCATCGCCCCAACCCCGAACATTTATCGAATTGCTGCCAGTGGAATTCGATTAGATCGTTGCTTTGTTACTAATTCAATTTGCACGCCCAGCCGCGCTGTGATTCTTTCCGGTCAGCACTCCCACAAAAACGGAGTGAAGACCCTTAATGATGCGTTTCCCGGTCCTGAGTCAGGCACACCAAACGTGGCCAACATCTTGCAACGCTCTGGATATCAAACCGCCTTAATTGGTAAATGGCACTTACGTTCCGCGCCGTGGGGCTTCGATTACTGGAAAATTGGCCCCGGACAGGGCAAATACCATGACCCATTTTTCATGGCTTCCACCGACGGAATACCCTACACAACGAAAGTCAAAGGGCTCAAACGAACCGAAGGTTACTACACAGATCTAGTCACCGACTATGCAACGCAATGGCTCGACCAACGAGACAAATCAAAGCCGTTTTTCCTGATGCTTCACCACAAAGCACCTCATGGAAAATGGGAGCCTGCAGATCGCCACCAAGACTATCTAAAAGATTCTTTAATCCCCGAACCTGACTCGCTCTGGGAAGATTTTTCTCACCGTTCGCCGGCAACCATCAACATGGGAACGTCTATCACCAATCGCTTAAAAGATCGGCGGTCAATGGTGGGCGATGTTCAAAAACCGAATTGGTACGGTGGACCAGTCGAGATGACTGGTATGAATGAAAAAGAAAAAGGGCAAGCCGCTTACCAAAAGTATCTTCATCAGTACCTCGCCTGTGTCAAAGCAGTGGATGAAAACGTCGGTCGTGTACTCGATTACCTGGATAACAACGACCTCACGGAAAACACTTTAGTCGTTTACACCTCAGACCAAGGTATGTTCCTGGGAGAACATGACTATTTTGACAAACGCTGGATTTACGAAGAGTGCTTTAAAATGCCATTCGTCGCAAGTTTTCCCAATAGAATCAAACCGGGCACATCTGACCAAAATCACCTTTGTTCCAATTTAGATTTCGCTCAAACCATCTTAGACTACGCGCAGGCCACCGACGCTCCCGAAATTTCGCAGATGCAAGGCTTGAGTTTAAAACCAATCCTCGAAGGAACTTCTCCGACCTCATGGAGAGATGCAGTCTACTATCGCTATTGGATGCACCAAGCTCACCACCAAATCCCCGGCCATTATGGTGTTAGAGACAGTCGTTACAAACTTGTCTTCTTCCATGGATTGCCGTTAGACGCCAAGCTCGGCGCAGGCAATTTCCCGCCTTCAACCCCAGGCTGGGAATTCTACGATCTCCAACAGGACCCCAATGAAACCAACAACGTTTATGGAAAAACAGAATACGCTTCTGAAATTCGACGCATGAAACAGCGATTGTTGGATTTAAAAATTGAATATGATGACCGAGATAATCAATATCCTGAATTACTAAAACTAAGAAACCAAATGTGGGATAATCCAGCCAATGAATAATGCTCAATCCAACTTTAGGAACGGCAGTGAGATCCCAACAGTCTTTTGGCTACTCACAATCATCGGGATGGTTGTTTTTTTCCCGCCTAGGCAAATCTTTGGAAATGAGAATCGACCCAACATCTTGATCATCTTCACGGATGACCAAGGGGTAAGCGACCTCGGTTGCTTTGGTTCTTCGACTAACTTGACTCCCCGTTTGGACCAATTCGCCAAAGAAGGGACAAGGTTCACTCAATTCTACGCCCAGCACGTCTGCGGGCCGTCCCGTTCCGCGCTGTTAACTGGCCGCTACCCGTTCCGCAGCAAAGGCTGGGGGATGCCGGCAAGCGAAATAACATTTGCTGAGTTACTTAGTCAGGCAGGATATCAAACGGCGTGCATTGGCAAATGGGATGTATCGAACCGAAAGCCAATCATAGACCGGATGCCTAACGCCCAAGGTTTCGACTACTTTTTTGGCACACTCGGAGCCAACGACAGTGGTTTGGTCAGACTTCATGAAAACAACGAACCCGCAGGCCAGACTCGAGAGATGGGACGCTTGACCGAACAATATACAGACCAAGCGATTCACTTTTTATCGCAAACACGGGATCCACAAAAACCTTTCTTGCTCTACCTGGCTCATACGATGATGCATACCATTATCGATGCGTCGCCAAAATTTAAAAATCAATCAGAAGGCGGGCTCTACGGTGACGTCGTCGAAGAATTTGATTATCACACCGGACGATTACTCGACACTTTGCAGCGTCTGGAACTGGATAAGAACACCATCGTGATTTACACCAGCGACAATGGCCCCTGGAACCAACCAGCCTACACAGAACATAAAAAGGGACATCCCGAGGGATCAATTTTCTGGGGAAAATCCGAGGGATTACGAGACGGAAAAGGATCCTGTTACGAGGCCGGTTCACGGGCGCCTTGCATCATTCGATGGCCGGGCAAAGTCCCCGCGAATCAAGTTTCCAATGCAATACTGGCAACCATTGATTTCCTACCAACGTTCGCCAACCTTACCCATTCTTCAATTCCAACCGACCGTATTATTGACGGAGTTGATCAGACTCAACTGCTACTTGGAGAAAGTGAAACAGGCGCCAGAGATACTTTTTACTACCAAGGCAACGGATTCAGAAAAGGTAACTGGAAATACCTTAAAGCTAAGCACAATGTCCCAGGCTACGCAAAAGATACAAATCGGGAATTGGTCGAGGAACTGTACGATCTTGAAAGCGACCCTTCCGAATCCAAGAATTTAGCGTCCGCACACCCTGCAACTGTCCGTCAATTGAAATCCCTGATGTTGGAAACTGAAACAAGAACCATCGAAAAAAACTCTAGACCAAAGAAATAAAAGGGAATCCACCTCCGACACCCTTAAGGATTTTCGGTCGACTCATTTTTGTTGATTCGTTTTCTTTGGTTTTGACTTCACCTTCTTAGGTTTTGATTCAGGCCAAGGTAGTGCTTGAACTGCAGCCGCCTTCTGTTTCCACAAATTTTGCATACGCTTGAATCTCTCTTGCTCGACCGCGGACAGGTCATGCATTTCGCTTCGATCATCGCCGATATTGTACAACTCCCACTTTACATCGTCTTTACCGTGGCGGCCTTTGGCTACTAACTTCCAATCGCCAATTCTAAGAGCGCGATTCCCCTCGTGCTCAAAAAAGATCAACTCGCGGTCAAGCTGCTGCCCCTGAAATACTGGCTCCAAGCTCAATCCCTCTAACGGTGTCAAAGGATTGTTTCCAAGTTTTTTTGGATACTCAACATTGGCCACATCTAAACAAGTCGCCATCAAATCAACCAAATGCGCAGGTTCGGCTCGCAGCTCATCTTTGGCTTGAAATCCTTTCGGCCAGTGGACGACCAGCGGTGTAGAAATTCCTCCCTCATGAACATAATGTTTGTACTCGCGAAAAGGAGTATTGGAAACATTCGCCCAATTCCGTCCGTAACCAATATAGGTATCAGCGGGCCCCGGCATGACATGTCCCCGACGCACTGGATAACCATCTCGCGTTTGTGAAGGAGCTGAAGATTGATAGTGCTGCAAATCATCGGGAATAACCGGCAACGTAGGTGAAGCTGCCCGCAGCTTTCGCTTCCCGCCAGCAACCCTTCCTCCAGCCTCCGCACATCCACCATTATCCTGCATAAACATAATCAGGGTATTATCAAGCTTTCCTTCTTCACGCAAAGCTTCAACGATTCTTCCAATTCCCTGATCCATTTGATCTACCATCGCTGCATAAACTTCCATGCAGGCGGCTTCCCATTCTTTGTCCTCAACACTCGCCCATTTACCGACCGCTGGCGACAATTCAGCGTCTTTGGAGATAACTCCCATCGCTTTCATTTTCTCATAGCGAGCCTTACGAATCCCCTGATAACCACCGTCGTAGACGCCTTCGTATTTTTTAATGTCGCGAACTCGAGCATGCATGGGCCAGTGTGCTGCTGTATAGGCAACATACATAAAAAATGGCTTATCGTCAGAATGCTCACTAATAAACTTTACCGCGTTGTCACTGACCGCATCGGTAAAATGATAAGGCTCTTTCGGTTGGTATTCTGTATCGTTGCGAATCGTAATCGGCTGATTGTCACGCGTTAAAGAATTGGGATCCCACAAACTTGATGCTCCATTGATGATCCCGTAATAACGGTCGAATCCTCGCTGCAACGGCCAGTTAAATTTCCCTGCTTCTGTCTCGGGAAATGTACTCGCCGTGACATGCCATTTACCCACGCAGTAAGTCGCATACCCCTTTGGCTGCAACACCTCCGCGATCGTAGCACTCGAGTCGTTTAGTTCGCCACGGTAACCTTCGACACCTCGATCAGAAACCATATGGCCAATCCCTGCTTGGTGGGGATACAACCCGGTAAGCAAAGACGCACGTGTAGGACAACACCGTCCAGTGTTATAAAACTGTGTAAACCTCAACCCATTCCTCGCCAACCCGTCCAGCACCGGAGTCTTGATTTCACCTCCATAACAACCGATATCGGAATACCCCATATCATCGGATAAAATCAAAACAATATTGGGACGCTGAGCATATAACGGCCCCGCAATCAAAACCAATAAAGTAAACGCCAACCCAAAAATCTTAGCCATGATGTGTTCCGTCTAATGAGTGGCAAACCGTTTTGATTTAAATTTCGCCAACCAGTTGCCTACTCCGACCAGTTGCCTACTTTTAAAAATATTGATCGTTAAATTATATCCCTCAACCTCAATCCACCCGCACGCCAATCCCCTTCAGTTTACCACCGCTCGGTGGATTGGCTCGACCCGAAAGGCCAGCACAATCCGTTAACCAAACTGGTCATAAGCCTGTTTTTTACTAAGAACGTTTGCCTTGATGTAGCCATGCGCCAGCGACTCTCCAAACGGATCGACATAAACCCGCCCCCGCTTCGTCTTATCAGCATCCACGTTGAGCACATGAATGTTAAATATGTACGCACTCGGTGAACTCGCTTTGAACCAGTGAATGTTATCCCGGTAGTCTGAGACAGTAGAGTAGTCGCCTACTGCGAATTTTTGATCCAGAGTCGGTTTGATGATCATAAAATCATCCCCATCTTCGACGCGGTCGTAATGCCGTCCGTGACAATCACCTTTGAGTACGAGAAAAGCAGTGGCCATGTTGTAATGACCGTGAGGCGCGACCGAGCGGTTTTTCTTCAAAGCAAAAATCTGATGTCCAAAAACCAGTTCAGTCGGCAACCCCTCGACTTTCGGAAATCGTTTACTAACAGATCGTTCGCCGCGGTCACTGAGCGGAAGGTTCTTTGTCAACTTCTCAAAGTCGACGAATTTCATCAAATCCGGCAAATTGACTTTTGCCATTAATTTTTCGACTTGTTCCTGCCACTCGACCTGCGTCAATTTTCGATTCTTAATATCGTTTCCAATGGTATTGAGTTCCGCCAACCATGCCGCCGCCAGCGGTTTTATCTCATCCGAGAAGGCGCTTTTGCAAAACAGAGACTCCAATAGCGAAAACGTCAATGTAGAACCAATAATACCTTGGCTAAAAGTCCGCCGATTCAGCTCTGACATTGGCTAGCTCCAATTGAGTTAGATTGAGGAAACCAACATCTTAGACCGCCATCGAAGCAATTGCCATAAAACCCGTGGAACAAATCAGGCAAGTTGGTAAACTTCCCCGCCACTGGAATCCTGCTTTTGCTTCATCCACTTCTGATTTGCCTTAACCGCGTTCAACTCGTGCTCTTGATCAAACAATTCATAATGGACATTCCTCTGTCTCGGCGTGTAACCAAGTGAGGAAATAGCCTCTCGCATCTGATCAAGCGAGAGATAGTGAACGGTACCCGCTTCGGCAACCACGTTCTCTTCGATCATCAGACTTCCCATGTCATTGGCACCATAAACGAGTGCCAGTTGGCCAATTTTCAACCCCTGCGTCACCCAACTGGATTGGATGTTAGGGATGTTGTCCAGATATAACCTGGCGATGGCCTGCATCTTAAGATATTCAAACGCACCAAGTGGCTTGACCTTTGACATTTGAGTGTTGTCGGGTTGGAAGGTCCAACAAATAAAAGCGGTAAAGCCACCGGTCTCATCCTGCAACTGACGCAATCGATCAAGATGCTCGATCCGTTCCTGCTTTGTCTCTACGTGCCCAAACATCATCGTTGCACTGCTTTTTCCGCCCAACCGATGCCACACACGCATGACCTCAAGCCAATTATCTGAATTGACCTTACCGCGAGTGATCGCGTCGCGAACTCGATCTACCAAGATCTCGGCACCGCCACCGGGAAGGCTTCCCATTCCGGCACTCTTCAGTCGTGTTAACACTTCCTCGAGCGAACAATTGTTAACCTTCGAGAAATGATAAATTTCGGGCGGACTAAATCCGTGAACATTGAGTTGGGGAAACTTGGACTTAACGTCACTCAATAATTCTTCGTACCAATCCAGTTTGTATTTTGGATGTAACCCGCCTTGTAATAGTATTTGATCTCCCCCAAGTGCCACCGTCTCCGAAATTTTCTCTAATAACTCAGAACGCTCAAGAACGTAACCTTCGGGGTCTTTGGGACCTCGATAGAAAGCACAAAAATCACAGACAGCCGTACATACGTTTGTGTAGTTTATGTTCCGGTCAATGTTGTAGGTCCGGTAGGTCTCGGGGTGTAAACGCTGAGTGACCGCGTTGGCCGCTGAGCCCAGCAATGCCAGATCATTACATTCGGTTAATTCGAGCCCCTCTTCGGGAGTCAGCCGTTCTCCGGCGACAGATTTCTCAAGCAGTTTGGCAATCATGAAATTGTAGTTGGTAAGATTGTGGTATCAATTGAAGTTCAGAAGCATGACGAAAAAAACGGTCCATCCCCGCTTTCTCATCAACTCCCAAATGAAAATGTAAATATTCCTGCAAATATTGAGCGCATTCCTGTTCTTGCAAAGCATACTCGCCATGATACGACTTGGAAATTGAATCGATCGATTTTAATCCGAAATCACGAGATTCAGACAAAACCCGATCGAGTCGGTCGAGATCACTGTTCCCCCACGCTGCCCACACTGCAAAGACGAACGGACGACCAGCCCATCGATTCCATGCTTCGCCAAGATCCCAGACTAAAGGAAAATTTTCATCTGCAGCTTTCATCGCCCGATCGCCAATGATCAAGGCTGCATCAGCAGAAGTCTCTCGCCAGTCTTCGTGAATCGAAAGCGAGTGGCAGGTAGGCGTGACACCAAATTTCTTGTTCAGAAATACCCGCGTCAACGCCCGGCTCGTTCGCGAACCCTCGTCGAGCGCCAACGTCTTTATTTCTTCGGCGGGTACACGACTCATGAGCTTCACGCTCCAAACCGGACCTCGGCACGCAATACAGGCATCAGAAACAATTACGTACTCCGGATTACTTACAGCCTCGACAACCGGAATTAGAGCGACATCAAAATGTTGAGCCGCAAGACGATCCGCAAGACGGCTCGGCAGATCGTAGATCACCTCGAATTCGTTCTGGTCCTTAAGCCCGGCAACCAAGGGTTTGGTGTTTAAGTAGGAAACCGCGCCAATTTTGGGTCGACCCATGGGTCACTTTCAAGCCTGAAACTCGGGGATGCTCATATTTTAAACCGCCACGCGAGTTGGCGTAAGGCAGGTTCGTCCAGTACAAACCAACTCCCGCCACCACGGTCACACGCGTATCAAAACCGTCGGCTCACGCTTAGCTCAATCAACCATGGCGAAACGTGTCATTTGCTTCTCTGATTTTATTTTAACCGCACCTTGGCACCTCCCGTAACCTGTTCAACAGCTGTCAAACACGGCGAAAAAGCAAAAAACGCGTCATTTCAGCCCCAGCGGCTGACGTTCGCCAAAAAGCCAGCAAGATTGCGGGACAGCCACATATTCTTACCAACGCTTAACTCCTCCGATAATTTGTACGCTTTGTAACGACTAGAGCCGGATCGCCGACCTTGCCCATTGGCAAAACTTTTTCAACACTGACAAAAACAAGGCATTCTCGGGTTGTATTGGCCGAAACTAACAAAGACCGTCAATTATTAGGAGAGCAACGTGCGTTTTTCATCCACCATCATGATTCTGACCACTTTATTTTCCGGTTATTTCTGCATCGCAACGGATGCAAACGCCCAGCAAGTGGTCTACAAAAACGAGAATTGCGCTCCAACTGATTTCTACAAGCCAAGCGATCCATGGACTCGCGGCAAGCTCTACAACATCCAAACGGGAAATAGCGGTCTCTTTTTTAATTGCGACGGCGAACAGGCAAAACGCTATTCACCTTACATCTGCTGGAAACCAATTACAGAGAAGGCACTCCCTACTCGTAAAGGCATTTGGAATTCAATCAAGCAAGATATCGCCGAGGTCAAGCAACGGGTAAGAGATGGTTCCTGCTGTGATCTTGGATGCACTTGCTCAGATTGCCACAGAGCCCGAAAAAATGGCGATATTGGCGGATGTGCCTCGTCGACAAACGGTGGCTGTAACCAATGCAACCAGAATTCCTGCGACGCTTGTGTCAGCGAAACTCGCCCAGCGGTCGCTCCCTCTGTCAACAACACCCAGTTAGTTACACCAACGACAACCACTGCGGTCGTTCGCAAGGTATCCACTCGGCAGGAATCACAACGTCCCATCGTCACACCCAAAATTGAGACAACCAACCACGGTAAAACGTTTGGATTGATTCAATACCGTCGCCCACCAGTCACCTCCGCCAACAAATAATGGATGGCATTTAGGAAGAGCGGCACCGGGGATAACCTCCCAATCATGGAAGAGTACGTACCTGGCCACTGAAACCGCAAAAGTAAAGCCAGCGTCACCGGTTCCCCAGCCAACAAACGCATTAGTCCGTCGTAGCCAATGCTTGCTGGAGGTCTTCAATAATATCACGGCTGTTTTCGATACCGCATGCCAGACGGATCATGTTATCGGAAATCCCGAACGACTTCCTTTCTTCAGGACCGTACCCCCAATAGCTCATCACCAGCGGTTGCTCAATCAGAGTCTCGACTCCTCCAAGACTGGGAGCAATCCGAGCTAACTTTGCAAGATCAACGACTTTTGAAGTTTCTTTCCAATCTGCATCCGCTAATTCAAACGTCACCAATCCTCCAAATCCACGCATCGTCTCCTTAGCGATTTGATGATCCCGATGCGAGGGAAGTCCCGGATAGAGCACGCGTGAGACCCGCGGATGGCTCTCAAGAAACTCGGCCACTTGCTGCCCGTTTTCATTGTGGCGCTGCATTCTGATTTCAAACGTTTTCAATCCTCGCTCAAGGAGGTAACAGTTATGCGGAGAATTAACTGCCCCTGTCACTCCACGCAAAGCGCGAATATCAGCGAGTTTTTCCGAACCGCCGAGGACAATCCCAGCCAACAGATCATTGTGACCACCCAAATATTTAGTAGCGGAGTGCACGACATAGTCAATGCCAAAATTCAGGGGTTGCACGTTGAAGGGAGTCGCGAGCATTGCATCGATCATCGTTTCAATTTGATACTTCTTTCCAATCCCAGCAAATCGTTCGAGATCGAGAATACTCAAATGGGGATTGGTCGGAGACTCACTTACCAACAATTTAGTTTTGGAATTAATTGTGGATTCCATTGCGGCATAATCGCCAGTCTTCACCTGGCGTGTGACAATTCCAAATCGGGAAAGATGTTTTTTGCAATACTCTCTTGAGCGATGGTAACACTCATCAAAAAATATGATCTCATCCCCGGAGCTCAATTTGGTATTAAACAAGCCAACTAACGCAGCCATTCCACTAGAAAACAGAACTCCCTCCTCCGCGTTTTCCAGACTGGCCAACTTCCTTTCAACCACCTGCTCCCCCGGCACACCGTACCGACCGTACTCACCGCGGTCCTCGTCGTTTTCGATAAAGTCGATAATGCTCTGCGTATTTCGAAACGTAAAGGTCGAAGCCAACACAACTGGATCGGTTATCGAGTTGGCCACCTTTTGCCTTTGTTCCCCCGCATGCACCGACAATGTTGAAAACCCCGGCAATCGCCCGTCGACTGCATCGTTACTTCTTGCTTTGCTTTGATTGATTGACACGCTATTGTCACCCTACTCAATAATTAATATCGCAACCTCCAATTTGGCGCGTATACGTTTACGGCAAAACGTCGGAGGTGAAATCAGGAGAGTTAGCGGTTGCAAAACCTGCAAAGAACTGCCGAGTGGCGTCGTGCGTCCACCCCTCTGCCGATGCAGGAGGTGAGGTCGGAAGGCTCTTTAGCAGATAAAGGCTGCAAGCGGCTAACAAATCCCTGTTGTCGAAGTATACCCAACAAATAATCAAATTTGCAACAATAAACTCGAATTAAAACGTCCGATCAGACAAAGGCGGATTCACGACCGGAGAATCGCTCCAAAACAGAATTTAACACCCCAATTTTAATTCCGAATCAAGACATCAAGCTTAACTGTTGGCAATACGCCTAACTCCCCAGACCTAAGCGTGAAACAACTCACCCCAAGGAACCTCAATTTATCCTTTGAAGTTTCCCAAAGCATGGAGTTTCCCAAAGCATGGAGATTCAAGGGTGACCGTTTTGCCATGCCAATCGACAAACCGTCCGTTTGCAAAAATTGACTCAATGCCTATCTTAAAGGAATGTCAAAACTCAATCGAGAAGAACTAATCCGCTTAGTCGATCACATCATGACGACCAGCGGTTGCATCGTCGATGTGGATGCGTTGCTCAGTCGTCTTGAGCAGAACGTTCCGCACCCCAATGTCAGCGAGCTAATCTTCAATCCACCAAGCGGCAAAGCAATGACCGCGGAACAAATTGTAGACCTCGCACTGAAATACTAAAAGCTTCACCAACGATCAATCCACCGCCTCCTCTTAATCCAGAGAAAAAGAACCAATGAAACGACGAACTTTTTTAAAAACGACATCCGGTATCGCTTCGGTCGCAATCGCATCCTCACTTACGAATTCAATCATGGCATTTCCCAATTCTCTTCCGGAAAATAGCAAGTACAAGAAGACAATCGGACTGCAATTATGGACAGTTCGAAACCAAATGCAGAAGGACAAATTGAAAACGCTCAAGGCAATCTCAGATGCAGGTTATTATCAAGTGGAACTTGGTGACACTAACGACGCCGCCGAGTTACTTCCCATCTGCAAAGACCTCGACTTGGCTGTAACCTCTAGTTTTTTGAATTGGCAAGCCGTTTGCACCCCGGATGCCAAAGGGGTGCCAGCCCTCGATAAGGTCCTTGAGCAAGCACAAAAAGCCAATCTCAAGCACCTTGTATTTGGTTACATCAATAAACCAAATCGCCAAACGGCGGACCAATTCAAACGCTACGCAGAAACATCAAATCAATTCGGTGAGAAATGCGCCAAATCCGGTATTCAACTGTGTTATCACAATCATTCGTTCGAATTCGCCCCACTCGACAACGGCAAAACGGGATTTGATTTGCTGATTGAGGAACTTGACGAGAATCATTGCAAGTTTGAACTCGACGTTTTTTGGGCAAAAATTGGAGGCTGGGATCCCATCGAGACTCTTAAAAGACTTAACGGGCGCGTCTCTCAAGTCCACCTGAAGGATCTCAAGAATGGCTCTAAAACCTGCTTTGACGAAGGACAGGTCCCGCACGAAGCTTTCAAAGAGCTAGGCAACGGCAGCATCGATATGGCCAAAGTCATGGCCGTTTCCGAAGAAATTGGAGTCGAGCAATGCCACGTCGAGCAGGACCAATCTCCTAATCCTATTGTCAGTATTGGTCAAAGTATCAACCATCTCAATTCACTATAAGGTTTAACCAGACTTTTTGACTTCACACCCCCAACCGCCTGAAACTGCCTGCACCTCTTTGCGCGGATACACACGAGGAATGGCAGGATTCGCGCTCTTGTTGTTCGCTTCCTCGTGGAAACTGTGGACTCCCCAGGATCTATTTCCACAAATCCCATTTCTGACGTCCTTAATCACGACGCCAACGTGGGTCGATTGGTTCTGTCTGGGACTGTCTGCAGGTGCACTTGGGGTATGCCTGCTTGCCAAAGAAGGCAAAGCCTTGACCGCCGCGCTAATCCTATTCGCTATATCGACCACAGTTCTCATTCTTCTGGATCAGCATCGTCTCCAACCCTGGGCCTACCAATTCGTTATCCTCGCAACCGTCATTGCAACCTCTTCAAAATTAAATGCCGTCCGCAGAATCCAAATCATCACCGTCAGCATTTATATTTTCTCGGGAGTAAGCAAACTGGACTACCAGTTTGTGCACACCGTAGGGGACCAGATGCTCTCAACCCTGGTCGGAACCTTTGGATCTACAACTGAAAACTGGCCAACGCAAATTAAACACTTCGCTGTTTTGTGTCTTCCCATGACCGAAATCTTGCTTGGCATTGGATTGCTAATTTCCAAGACTCGAAATTGGGCGGTGGCGGGTGCAGTAACCATGCACGCAGTTTTGCTAGTGCTGTTATTTCAGGACGTGAGTGGCCTTGGGGTTTTAATCTGGAATCTATTTTTCATCTTTCAAATCGTTTGGATTTTTCATCGACAACCCAACCTGAAATCCAAACCAGTTGAAAGCCCCCCTCTAATGGATTCTCTTGGCTACTTGATCACCTTAGGCGTCGTCATATTCCCCCTGACTCAACCGTGGGGAATTTGCGACCATTGGCCCGCGTGGCAGGTTTATGCCCCCCGATGCAGTCGCGCTCAACTCGAAAGCCCGCTGGAAGGCAATGAGCCTTGGAACAACTTTGGACAATGGTCAAACCAAACTTTGTCAGTACCTGTTTACCCCCAGGCAAGGTTTGAATTCGCAGTGGCAATGGCTGTTCAACAAAAATTCAACAAATCGAGAGGATTGCCAATTGAAGTCTCACGAGCATCCGATCGCTGGAACGGAACCCGTGAATCCAAATTAATCGCGGGTGACCAAATAAAAATGCAAATGCGTCAATACTGGCTCAATACTCGTGCAAGAGACACCTGGACCTGGGAAACAAAAGACGGGCGGCAGTAAACGCCTTGAATAATTTCAACCGACACGTCGATTGGAACCTTGATCCTCGAGACCTGTTTGGAGCAGCGGCGCTCTGACGATCTTTAACTTGGCAGAGGGAACACAGGGACTCTCAAACACAATTCGATTGGATCGCCGATCTCGTGTGAACCGTTGCTCTCCAACCATCTTCTGCTTTGAGTCCGCCCAATGCTGAGCCTCATCGGTAAGATCATTCATCAACCCCTGGGCACCAACCCGAAAAGCGGCCAATGTTTCCTTGTCGACTTTCCTCGGAATACGAATCTTTGGACCGAAAATCACACGCACTTTGGACAGAGGCCGTGGAATCGCGAACTTATCCCAAGTCGACAAACGATACGGATTGCTAATCCCAATCCCAACGGGCACCAAAGGCAAACCGAGCAACGAAGCGAGGTACACAGGACCCATTGCCATCTCGCGTCTTGGCCCGCGAGGTCCGTCCGGCGTCATCGCAATACTGGAAAACTTTGAGTTCGTTTTCATCGCTCGAATCGCGGCCGCGCCGCCGCGACTGGTACTGCCCCGAACAATATTCAAGCCTAAAGACTCAGCCGTTTGATTCACCAACTCGCCATCTCGATGCTGCGAACAAAGAACTGTTAATGGCGTATGCCCCCAACGAGGAAGGATGACAACAATATACTCATGCCAAAAAGAAAAAATGACATGTTCGTTGTACTCAGAACGAGCGGGATCAACCGTTCGATCGTAGTAACGAATTCGAAAGTTAATGAGGTCGAGCGCCCGCGGCATCAAAAGCGCGTTTAAATGACCTGTGATTCTTTGACTTAACTTTGCGTCTGACACGTCGCTTTAGCATCCTTACTAATCACAAAATTAAAAAAAGGCAACTAACAAATTCGTTCGTCCCCAACAAATCCGTTATCTCATTAATCGAGGCTAACTGCCCTAAACCGAATCACACCCGTCAAAAAAAATTGGACCAGAACACCCCTCGACAATTTTTTCAATCGTCCCAAACGCCGCTAAATACTTCTGTCGCCGGACCTGTTTTAAACACATGATTCGTCGACTCATCCCACTCGATTAATAGCGTCCCACCGAGTAGGTGATTGGTTATTTTTCGTTCCGTCTTTCCTGACAAAACCCCCGCCACACAGACGGCACTGGCACCTGTCCCGCAAGCCATGGTCTCCCCCGAACCTCGCTCCCAAGTTCGCTGACGGACCTCCGTTGGCGATATGATTTCGACAAATTCGACGTTTACTCTTTGAGGAAACCTCTCGTCATTTTCAATACGCGATCCAATTTTTAAAACTAAATCGTCGGTCGCTTTGTCAACAAAAATAACACAATGAGGATTGCCCATCGAAACACAATTGACAGCAAATTCGTGTCCGCCGACTGACAAAGGGACGTTAATCACATGATGATTAACTTCCGGATTCCCGGCAAGTGTAGTCGGTATATCCTCCGCTAGCAGAATGGGCTCCCCCATATCTACACGAACACGCTGAACTTTACCGTTTTCTTGCTCCACATCCAATGCCAAGATTCCAGCACCTGTTTCGATTGCCATTCGGCTTTTCTGACATATTCCATGATCAAATACATATTTGGCGACGCAGCGGATTCCATTCCCACACATCGCGGATTCACTCCCGTCAGCGTTGAACATCCGCATCTGCGCATCTGCTTTTTCAGATGGACAAATCAAAATCAAACCGTCTGAGCCGATTCCTTTATGGCGGTCGGATACAGAAACGGCCAATGCCGCTGGATTCGCTGGAACGGGGTTCTGGAAACAGTCGATGTAAACATAATCATTGCCAGCGCCGTGCATCTTGGTAAATCGCATTTTTTTTAACGGAGTTGAGTTGTGTTAGAAAATGGAAATCGAGATTTGAGCTAATCAGCCCTTCGACATTGTCTCAAAAGATATTGTCTCAAAACACCCGCCATCTGGGCAAGCCCCACACCCAATCACTCTAATCAACCAGAATTTCTGAGGGGTTTTCATATATTCTGATGCGCTGTCCGGACATGACATTTTCTCTGATCGTTTTCTTACCGCTAGGCCAAATGACTTCTAGCATGTCGATCTTCGTCACGTCCCCCATTCCAACGTGTATGCGTTTAGCATTCACGCCCGACAATCCTTCTCCACATGACAAATGGAACATTCGTTTTTGTTTTTCACCGTTTATCCACACAGCTACGGTAGCACCGTAGGCATCCCGTGGACTCCATTGCTCGCTGGCGACGGCGGTCGTCTGCCCGCCCACGAGTTCAATCTCGACATACCCAGCCTTTACTCCTCGATCTCCAAGCGTATTACGAACCAAACGAAATCTCGGATGATTCGGGCTGGTCACACCAAGGTCCATCCACCCATCCCGGTCGAAATCCAAAAGAACAAAACCACGACCGTCTTCCCGAAAATCGGCACCTGAAACGAGTGAGTAGTCTTTGTAATTGCCATCGCGGCGAAAAAAGATACGGTTTCTTTCACCACCACTCAAAGAATTACTATTCAGGTACCGCTCGCCAGGTTGCGGATCTTCAATCCATTCGAAATAAATGGTTCGCATCTCTTCCAATGGCCCCCACTCTTTCGCATTTGAATACTCGTGTCCCCGACCTTCTCCGAAGCGAACTGCTTCGCGCCAAAGACAACTTCACAAATCAATTTTGGTTTTCACTTCCTCGGGAGCCGAGTAACATCCGCTTGGCACATAAATATCCAAATGTCCATCGTTATCAAAATCAGCAAATTGCCCACCATAGGACCACCCAACCCGAGCGACATGTTGCTCTCCTTGGCCATCACCCGCAACTTGCTTAAAAACTCCCCCCTGATTTTCAAACAGGAAGTTTCCGTGAGCCGCAACTTTTAAACGCGGATCAGCGCCTTCTACCTGGTCGACAATCCGATTCCCAGCCTTTGAATACATATTGGAAACGTAGAGGTCTAAATCACCATCGTTATCATAATCACCCCACGAACACCCCATCCCAAACCCCATGTCCATCGTAGGAATGACCGCTGAAGTGACATCCGTAAATTCTGGTTGGTAACTGCCTCGCTCAGTATCATTTCGAAGAAAAACATCCGGCGCAAAATCGTTACAAATATAGAGATCTAAATCACCATCGCTATCGTAATCGTTCCACGAAGTTTGATAAGAATTCCTGTACTGCTTTAAATCGTCATCCATCTTCACCCATTCAAAACTCTCTCCACGATTCATCAGCAAGATATTTGGTGGTCCCCCCCGATCAACAAACTTATCATTCCCAAGAATCTTCAAACGGGTTTTTAACTGCTCCTTTTCCCGCGTAACGAAGCCAATCCAATCATCAATCGGCCCGGTCCCGGTAGCGTAGGTGCTCAGATAAAGATCCTCCAGCCCGTCGCGATTCAAATCGGCCACGGATACCGCGTTTACAAAACGAGTCTCCCGAAGGACTTCATTAATCGCATCATGCGGCTTAAATTTTCCACCGACATTTTCAAAAAACTGACTAGGAACCATCGACATCCCAATCAGCAAATCGGAATCGCCATCGTTGTCAAAATCAAAGAAATATCCGCAAGTCGCCATTTCCGGCACATCGATTCCAACCGATTTCGTCACATCGACAAAGGTCTCATCCCCTTGATTGCGCAATAGCTGAACCGCTTGCCAGCGATCTGTCATAAACAGATCCTCGTAACCATCGTTATCGAAATCGACGACGCTGACCGATGGATACTGTCCCACCGATCCCCAGTCATTACAGCCTTTGAATTCGTCTCGAGCTTCCTTGATAGACTGAGCTTCGACTACCTTACCGTTCTCCAGAGAGCGGACGATTTCCATCTCCCCGCACCGAGTAACAATTAAGTCCTCGTGCGTTGCCTTTGATACCGCTCTCAATGTTTCACTATCAGGAATTGAAGCGGCAGTTATATTTTCAAAAAGAGCCCCCGGAGAAGTAATGACAGTGAATTTTGACTGTTTCCAAGAAACAAGTTTCCAATCGTTTTCTGCCACTTCCTGCCAACCCAGAGTCTGATAGGCACGAACTCCCAACGGCGCACCATTCCGCAGCATCCGACCTTCAAACTTTGTCTCCATCTCGAACACACCTGACTCTAGAAACGAGCCCTTGAGAACTCCCAGCTGAGCATCTTCAAAACGGCCGTTTTTAAGCAACGGTGCCCATACTTGGCTAAATTCAATCGACTCCTTTTCGGGGTTGATCGGCCAAGACACGAATGTCGCAAGGGAATCCCCAGATGCCTCCTTCACTAAAGACAACTGAGATTCAAGCGACTGATCCGAGATACCTACATATTCGATCGCTCCGGGAATCACCGCGGTAAGATCTATCTCCGCATCCTTCAAACTGGTTGCCAGAAGGCTCTTCTTGCCTGAGAGCCCCTGAATTACGGTTTCAGAGTTGGTAATTCCTTGAATTCGAAGTTGCTCCTCCGAAAGCTTTGGCTTATCGATCCCCGGACGTTCCGCCGGTTCCCGCGGAGTCGGCTCATCCCGGCAACCCATCGACAGAACCAAGGTAGCGAAGGCACAAACCAATAAAGATAAATAACCAAATTTAAAAATCATATTTCCAGCCTTACGATGTTGCTGACCGCGCCCAACACCGTCGTGGTCACCACTGACACTGGTCATCATACCAAAGTCAATGCTCTTTCGTTTTGTCTTATCCTACGCTAACCGGACAACTGCCCGAACGCCAACTTTTAATCGTCCCTTGATACGATGGACGAATGGGTCGC
>JAAHTH010000896.1_pt1 | contig 27350 bp, 15 predicted proteins | sample 6116091 | NCBI WGS metagenome assembly JAAHTH01 (sample SAMN13939990, study PRJNA603662) | sponge metagenome | isolation source: marine sponge | host: Mycale hentscheli | place: New Zealand | collected 2006
CTTCATAATCTTCTATTATTTCTTGAGTAGGATCAAATATTAAAGTTACTTTCATGTCTCGATTCAACAACTGTTTGTATCCAACCTGATTAGTTATAACATAATAACTTTGTAACATAAAAGTATGTTCATCAAAATGCTTCATAATCTTATAGGCGATTTAGGAAGACCACTTCTACGTTTTTTTGATAAAGGTGACTTAGGCAATCCTCTTCTGGTTTTTTTCTTTTTCTTTTTATTTAAGTTTTTAATATACTTATCTCTAGCCTTAATAGTAGCTACGCTTTGTTTTTTTAATAACTTTAAACTTTTTTCTGCAATTGGCCCTACATCAGCTGGAACCACACCTGTAGCATACATTAAATATGAAGTAAATAAAAAGTAAAGTTTTTCTTTGTTTTCGTCAGTCAATTCTTTTTTAGTAAGCTTACCCATAAACTCTACATTATAAGTGCCTGTAATACCCATTTCTGCCATTTCCCATAATGTATCTAAGTTTTTACCTGCAATACCTAATACACCCATGGTATCAAAAAAAGTTCTTTTATCATTAGTAAAAAACTGAAAAGGTTTATCGCTTTCACTGGTAAGGGATATAATTTTATTTACTGCTTTCATAACAATAGGATCTGTTATAGGAATAGGAGATAATAAATCTTTTATAACGTTACCCGACCTTCCTTTTATTCTATTTTGTTTTGTTTTTTCTTTAGTCTCTTCATCTTCTTCGTCTCCAAACGCTAACTCTGAAATTGCTTGACCTAAGAAATATCCCATTGAATTAAACGTAAGTGTTTCGGCCATTAAACCAGATAAAGACCTCCCAGCGGCTTTTTTATCTTCCCTAGTAGTTGTTTTACTTGAAAGCACACCAATATCGTTGTACATTCTAGTTTTTTGATTTAATAAAAAATTAGAAAAAGCAAAAAATATTTTTCTACCTGCTCCTATATAAACATTTTTTGATGTAAATAAATTCCCTTGTAAATCAGAATCAGAAGTGTTTTGCTGTCTATCCACTTGTTGTTGTGCGTAATCTCCAGCCTTTGTGTTTACTTTATGAGTGTTCCAGTCTATAGAGCTAGAATCAATACCTTCTTTTTTTAATCCCTTCATATAATAAGCTATCCAAGAAGCTCTTGCCGCTATCTTATCAGGCTTTACTAATAAACCTTTCAACCATGTTTGGTTTAAATTACCTATGACTTTAGCAACTTTTTTAAATCCACCTTCAGCAGCTCTATCTATTTTTCTATTTGAACCATCTAAAGTTGTTATGTTTTCAACACCCCTGTTAGCAATAGCGTAACCACTATTATTTAAAAATTCTTGTACTGATTTTTTCCTTAAAAGATTTACCCCTTTACTTGTGTAAATTGCCCCTGCATTAAAAACTGTTGCAATTAACGGAACCAGCTGTTTTGGAAACTGAACTATAGAACCTAAAGCTCTTGACACACCAATACTTGCAATATAATCTATTATATTTTTTGCATCTTGATCTTTTTCAAACTCTTGATTTACTTTTCTTTTTAAATTAACAAAATTAGTTAATCTGTCAATAAACAAATCTCTGTCTGTTTTCTCTGGTATTAATTTTTTGAAAGCATCGGAAGAAACAAATCCTTTTAATTTTTGTGTAGCATTAGCGGTATAGACATCAGTTAATGCTTTTTCTAAAGCTCTTGTTTGACCGCTATCAAAACCTAAATCAATTATGGAATTTTTAGGAAGATTGTTAGGTCTTTGAGCTTCCATTAATACTCCAGTTTTTTTACTATAGACTGTTTCATTTGGAGTATTGTAAATTGATTCACCTAGCTCTACTTCACTAGTGGGTTCGCTAATTTTAGTAAAAATATCAGTGGTGTAATTCAAGTCTTTACCTAAAATTTTATTATATACATTTAACGAAACCTTGTCTAACGCTTCTTTGTTTTTAGCCCATTCTTGAGTTATAAAATTTACCGCTTCTACATTTACAACATCAACCTTTGATTCTAAATCATTTATGGTTTTACTGTCTTTTAAAACTTTATCGTATGCTTTTTGATAAGCAACAGCCCTTTCTTTTTGCGTATCATTACCTTGCTCTAAAACCTTTATACTATCTACTATTAATTTTTTTCTTCTATTAAATTCAGTGTTTTGCTGTTGTTCAGATCCAATTACCGTTCTTCTCATAAAAGCAAACAACCCTCTTTCTGTATCATTATACAATGAATTAAAAGGTTCTCCATTAGGTTCTTTTGGTTTTTTACTTTTAAAAACATTTGACAAGCCTTCTGAAAACCTGCTTTTACCTTCTATAAATTTTTTAGAGTATGTACTAATAACATCGTTAGCCATTTTAGTAGCCTTAGCTGTACCTCTTTTGTATTCACTTATACCTGACTTTTGTTCAAACTCTAACGCTTTACTTTGCCCTTTAAAAAGTTGTTCAACAACATTATTTAATGTAGCAATTTGTGTAGCCCATGTACGAGCAAATGGTTTTCCTCCAATAGCAAATTTTAAACCTTTAGAAACAAACCCTTTTACCTTAGACAATGCGTCAGCATTTTCTATTCCTTTATAAGAATTTAACATAGCTTCCATGCCTCCGGTAGTTTTGTTAGTGGCATAATTAACTAAAGCATCTAAAGTTAACATCTGTTGTTCAGGACTTAACAAATCTAAATCCATTTTCATAAAACCTAAAATAGTTTTTACATCTTCAGTAGAAGTTTTAGTTTTTTCTCCAGTAAAAGGATCTGTTTTTGTTCCCAGCTCACTTTTTATTAATGCGCTAAAAGTATTAAACGCTCTCTTTACAGCTTCTGAAACCGCACCTGGCTTAACTTTTAATTTTCTTTCCTGAAAGTCTAAATCTTTTTTTGGATCTAAAGTGTTTAACACTTCTCTCATTTCAGCTAATGTAAATTCCTTGCTATCTAAATCTGTTAAGTCTTCAAAAACTTGTTTTTCCGCATCATATAATTTTTCTCTTTGTTGATCTATTGTTTTTTTAGAATACTCATCTAGAGCGGAAATATTTACAGCCTCAGGGTTTACACTTGCTCTTTTATTAAATTTTTTAATTTTAGCATCAGGCTCATTTATTAACTGTATGCCATCAAGATCAGATTCAATACCTTTTAAATCTGCTTTTGAAGGTTGTAATTTATATAAAACGTCTGATAGTTTTTCTAAATAACTATCCAAATCATTAACTAACTCTGGTTGTATTAATAAAAACTGCTCAACAGACGCTTGTACATTGGCTTCTGCCTTTTTAGATTTTAATAATTTTTTAATTCTTTTCTTAACATTATTTGCTGTAGATAATTTCTTTTTGTTATTAGCATTTTGAAATACCTTTTCTACATAATTAGTCACTTTTAAAACTGCTTCCGCATTATTAACATTAACCCCCGTAACAGCTTTAATTAAAGCAGCCGCTTTTCTGTTAGTAATATTCCCAGGTATTTTTGCCAACATTTTAATAGAGTCAACTAATGCTTTTCTTCTTGTTTTTTGATCTAACAACAAGTCTTTAGATCTTTTTATTTCTCTTTTTAAAACATCTTTTAATCCTTTAATTTCATCTACCTCTATATTTTTTTTGTTTTTTATACCTAATATTTTTTTAGCTGAAGGCCCTTTCTTTTTTCCAAAGTCAGGAACATTAGGATCAGTTGAATCTTTAGATGCTTGTGTCCTGGCTTTTTCTTTTGTTGCTTCAATAGGTTCTCTATTAGGATCAATAGATAATACTGTATCAATATTGAAATCAGTAGCTTCTAATCCCGTTAACTTTTTAAATCTTTCTTTTAACTTATCTATGTTATTAGTAATTCCAGTGTCACCTTTTTGGTAATCATTTATAGCTTTTGTAGTAGGATAAGCTTTTATAAATTCAGTAACTTGTTCTAAAGTTAAATCAGGAGCATCATCTACCCATCCGTCTTCTATATTTCTACCGTTTTTACTAATCCACCTTGAGCTGACACCATCTTCTGAAGGTTTTAAACCTGTAAGTCTTTCCCAGCTTTCAGCCGTGAACTTCATTCCAATTATTTCGTTTATACCACCTTCAACATCTGCCAACTGATTTCTATTATCTTTTTCTTCCTTAAATCTTTTTCTTTCGCTTTCTATTTCATCAGCCACTTCTTTTATATTGTTGGATTGATCTGCTATAATGTTTGAAACCTCATTAGGGTTTGTAACTCCTTCAGGTATCACAGCTTCTTTTCCAGCATTGACATCAACAACATTAGTTAAAATAAATTTACCTGCTTTTTTTTCACCCTGTTTAGAAACAGTTTTTTTAGTTCCTTTTTTTACTATACTTTTTACAGTACCGTCTGGATTTAAATTTACATCCATGGTAGAATTAGGAACACGAATCGGTTGCGCTATTTTTTCTCTAGCAACTATTTCCGTTTTACTTTTTTCCGTTTTACCTTCTGTTTCTTTTTTACTCTCGATGGCAATGGGCCCGGTGGTGTTTCCTTCGACCACCGTTTCGCCATCTCCGGTAGATTCTGAAACATCCACGCCCTCTGTTTTTCTGATTTGAACGGCATCTTGTTTGTCTTTAATTAGTTCGTTTTGTTTCTTTAAAATATTTTCTTCAGACTCTAAGATAGCCGGAAGTTTAGATTTTAACCTCACTTCATTCTCAGCTTGTAAAGCTTTGACAGCTTCTTCTTTAGTTACTTCTACTTTTCCTGTTGCTTGTGCATTGTCCTTTTCTAAAAGTAAAACAAGCTGTTTGTCTACATCAGCTATTTCTGCATCTACTTTTTCTTTTAACGGGCCTTCTAACCCTTCTCTTTTTTCCATTAATCTTTGCCTTTGCTCCAGTAAATTACCCGCTGGTAAAATATTATCAGACATAGACACCTGATCTTTTGTTTTATTTAATGCAGTTTGATATTCATAAATTTCAGAATACACTTTTGCACCCTCTTCTTTACTAATCATGCCGTTACTAACTAAGTTATCTATTTTTTTAGTTATATCACCGTCACTTAACGCCACATATCTCAATAAATCTTTTCTTTTATTGCCTCTTAATAATCCAACAGAACCTAGCCCAGTGGTAGCGCCTAAAGTCATTATAACAGTTTCATAAGTATCCGCTTGACTAACTCCGCTATTTAAAATTTCTGCTCCTAGCACTGAATTTACTACCCCGTTAATTGCTTTCCCAGAAAAAAGAACTGGCAATTCTTCAATAAATAATTCTTTCATGTTTTCATTTACCAAGTCTTTTACTTTACCCTGAAAACCTCCTTGTTTTACCCATGACTTAGGATTACGAGCTAAATCTATTATTTTTTTCCCTACACCTTTAGTGTTGTTTAAAAGCTTTGTGTTACCACCAGCAAGAGTTGAAAATATTCCGTCTAAAGAAGCTTTTGCATTACCTGCTGTAACAGCATAAGTAGTAGCTTCTTGTTCAGATAAACCAGCGTTTATTAATTCTCTTTTTATACTTTCTACTTCTTCCATAACACCACTTGCATAAGATGTTAAACCCATTCCTCCGCTCGCTTTTATAGCTTTTTGACTTCCTAACTTTTTTAAACCTTTGTTTACTGCTTTTTTTGCTACTCCTCCTCCTAAAATTAATCCTCCCAGATTTACTATTGTAGAAGTCAAGCCAGACACTGCTGATCCAGCAGTGACATTTACTGTTTCTCTTTTTATTTCTTTTGCTTTGTTAAGGATGTTTTTATATTCACCGTCACTAAGAATACCTTGTAAACTTACATTTGTTTTTTTATCTACTATATCTCCATCAGAAGTAACAAAAACCTCCGTTTCCTTACCTAAAACATTAGCAGTAACAGGCTTGCCTTGAGTAACCGCAGACCTAGCAGTGCCAAGTTTATTAATCTCCATACTGTTACCTAAACTATCAACTAACGCAGACATAATTCCTTTATCATCAAATCCTGTTCCTGTAGTTAAAGCATCTGATATAGAAGGCACAAACCCTATAAGACCGCCAAAAAAACTAAGGACTGCATCAGCCCCGTTTTTAGCTGCTTCTTTCCCTTCCTCTACAAAATATGAAGCTCCTCCTTGTCTTCCAGACAAAAATAATTCTTTTCGTTCTTTAATATCATCTCTTATAGTTTTTTTGAGATATTTAAAATTATCTGATATTTTTACTCCTGTTTTTATATTGCTGACTAAGTCATTTTGCAAACCTTTTTTTGTTTCAAGAAGCTGATCTCTTATAATAGGATCTGTAACAAATTTTAATTGATTATCTATTCTGTCAATATCCCCTTCTATCGCATCTCCTAAAGATCTAGTGTAAGCGGCAAGGTTTGCAGACATATTACCTTCTTTTATTTTTCTTTCTGATTTTTCGCTAAAGAATAAATCTCTTACTTGCTTATATGAATCATCTTCTTTTCTTCTGTTTTGAGTTTTCCAAACCAAGTAATCCTCTTTATTTATACCTGTGTTATAAAAAACATCATTTGGTATTTCAGTATTACTTAAAGTTTCTTCAGAATCTAACTCAGGTTTTATTTGAACCCTTTGACCGTTAATTATTTTAGTGTTTTCCTTAGCATTTCCTCTCATGTATTTGTTTAATGCTAATATTCGTTTACTAGAACTATCCATAAACCCATCATATTCATTGTCAGCTAAAATTTGCTCTTCAGTTCTATTTGCATCAGCTTCTTGTTCAGCAATGAAATCTTCTTCAAACTGTTCTAATTGCTGTGAAGTATTTTGAAATAAAGGACTAATTAAATTAACACGAGAGTTTTTAGAGTTTTGTTCTCTCAAGTTTTTTCTTTGCGTTTCTATAGAGTTTATGTAGTTTTGCTGCTCTTCGGTATTTAATTCAGTAAAAGGAGTTCCGTCAACTATTGTGTTTTCGAGTATACTTATAGATTCCAATTCTCCAGATGGTGTTTGTATCTCTTCGGTACTCACATCCGTAACTTCCTCTACGCCATCTCCAGGTAATTCTGGAGACTCTTTTTTTTTTAACCCTACATTAGAGTTCCAAGTGTCAATATCGCTAGAGGTATGATTGTTTTCTACTAAATAAGAGTGTACGTTTTTTTGAATCTCCTCGCTTCCTGCAAAATTAACTTTCCATGTTTCAAAATCACTTTCTGTCATTCCGTCAGAAGTAAGTTGATTCCAAATGTTTTTTAATATCTCTTCGTTCATTATTTATTTTTAACCCATTCCTTTACCTGAATCTGAAGCATTATTAGGTTCAGATTTTTTGTTTTTAGATTTTCTTCCCTTTAAAAATTCTGACTGATTATCAGCAGCTTCCGAGCTTATTTTTCCATTAACAAAATCTCTAATTGCTTGAGCTGTTTCTTCAGTTCCGTCTAATCTAAATTCTGCCGTTGTTCCGTCTGGAGCTTTAATTTTTACCGCATCTTTAAGTGGTAGTGATTGATCAACCTTAAAGCCAAATGGAGTTAAAGCTGATTGTAATTTAGGTTGCGCTGATTCTTCTGACTCACCAACTACATCTAAATTAACCACTTCATTTACATATTGTATTGATTTTTGTTTTGGAGTATCAGTGCTTTTTTGACCATACACTCTTCTAATTGGATTACCTTCCTCATCTTCTAAATTACTATATTCCATATTTGCATCAAAATCCCCTCTTCCTTTAGTAGCTGTGTCAAATGTGCTTTTGAATTCAGGAGCATCTTTTCCTACCAAGAATCTGTATGCGTTTTTAGTAAACTCTTCAACATTGTTTCCTTTTGGAATTGTATTAGACTCAGTAGTACCATCATCTTTTACATAAGATATAATTAAATTACCTTCCTCATCTTCTACAAAACTTTTATAAACCATTCCTGACTGCCCCATTAGTTGTGTTAACGCTGAGTCCATTGAAGCTTTATCTTTAGCGCCGTATAAATCAATTAAACTATTAACTGTTTCTACCGCCGCTTTTTCTTTTTTCTCTATACCTTCTTTACCTGGACTTTTATCATCATATCCTTGAGTTTTGCTTTGTATAGAATCTAATTGTGATTCAATTTTATTACCTACAATATCTTTAGCAGCATTTACTTGTGATTCGCTTAACTGAGGCACAGGTTTTTCTCCTGACATATTTACTTTTATAAACTTTGACGCATCAAAAGGTTTTGCATCTTCGCCAGTTCCGTATTGAGATTCCCATTTTTTTCTAGCCTCAGCTTCTGTTCTGCCTAAAACATATCCACTTTGTGTTAAAACCTGTGTGGTGTCATATACATTACTGGTCAGCTTTGCTGTGGTTTCTCGTTTCCATGTATCAAAAGAAGGAGATTGTCTATAATCTTCCATGGTCGTAACTACTCCGTTTTCTGCTCTTCCTGCTTCAACTATTCTAGCAATTTCAGCAGTTTCAGCTGTAACCAGTGCAGTAGTATCTTTTCTTTTTTCATCAAAAGACATTCGTGCGTTTATAGAACCTGGATTTGCAAAAGCCTCTGGATTTTTTCCAGCATTTGGCATAACTGTATAATTTCCATTTTTATCTATCCCCATGCTGACCACCTGAATTTGACCGTTAGCAGGATTAGTCATCACTGTTTTGTTTTTTAAATTACCAAAAGACTCAATATCTTCCGCAGTAAACATATCTAAATCAGACTGAGTTCCGTTTGTTATAGCTTCCTGTTTTGCAGTATTCCATTTATCCCAATTCTTAACTACATTACCAAAATCAGAGTATCCATTTTTTTGAGATTGCATAAATAAAGAGTAGTCTTTAGGTTTTCTTAATCCTCTTTTCACTAAATCCATTTCTCTTCTCAAATATTCTTTTGATCTATCACTAGCTTCTAATACTATTTTTGATAAAGAACGATCGTTTACGTCTGGAAGTTTATTCAACTGATCCATTTGATCTTGAGTAGCCTTATCTATAGCATCTCTTTCTTGAATTTTAGATTCTTTTAATAATGTTAATTGATCACTTATAGTGCTTGCAACTGTCCCCCAATTAATCGAAGGATCTGTATCTAGACCTTGATATACCGAATATTTATTTCCCTTTTCTGCCATAATAATTTTTTAATTACCCAGTATACACAGGAGCTGATATTCCTGCACCTGTAGCCACCGGCACAACACCTGACGTTGGTAAAGCGTTAACATTCGTTGCAAAGAAATTTGCAGGAGCAAAAGCATTGAAATCAAACTCCCCTTGCTTCATTTGTTCAATAATTAAATTTATTTCTGCTCTAGTCATATTTTCTACTCCAGGTATTTCTGCTAATTTTTCTCTAATTCCAGTTTCATCTAATCCAAAACTATCTGTTAATTTAGTCATATCTTCTTTTCCAATAGATTCATATAACCTATTTCCTATTCTGTCTGCTTTGCTTTTACCGTAAGTCTTAATTATATCTTTACCTGCACCTACAGCAGATTTTAATCCACCTACAGCTGTTTGCATTCCTACTTGTTCTAATTTTCTTTGATCTCTAGCTCTTGCCGAAGCATCAGCGGCTCCTCCTACATTTATATCAATTAAATTTTGATTTACATTTTGTTTTGCATCTGCTTTCATTTTATCGTTAGCGTATAATGCTTCTCCCATTGCAATTCTAGTCTTTTCACCTTGCTCTCCTGCTAATGCACCAACTCTACCAACTCCAGAAGCTACAGCCCTGGCATCTCCTTCTTGTAGAGCTTGCAGTGATTGTTGTTGTTGTTGTAGAGTTTGTTCAAACTCTTTGTTAAAAGCATCCATCGGTACATTTAATCCTTCATAAAAGTTTCTTTCAGCTTTTCTTTCAGCTTCTTTCATTAATGCTTTTGATTCCCTGTCTGCTTTTTGCGCAGCTCTACTAGCTTTAGAAGCGTTAGAAATACCCATTCCTGTGCTTGCTAAACCTAAAGTTGCTGATGTAATTCCTAATACTAATCCTGACATAATAATTTTTTTTTATTAATTACCAATTCTGGTAAATCTTTATAATTTAAAGTATACACATCTTTTTGTGCTTCTTTTATTTCTGTTTTATCAGTGCGATAAACACAAACCCATTTACAATCCTCATGCATATACGCAACTCTTTGCGTTCCTGTTTCAGTCATTACTTTCATAGGGGCTTTTATTTTTTTAACCTCTCCTGCGTCAGTTAATATTGACATTTCACCTTCTAAAAAAAACGAAGGATGGTTTTGTTTATGTATAAAACTTACCACTAAAGAGCCTTTCGGCATAAATATTTCTCTAGTATATAAACCATCTTTTAAGTCATGAGTAACAGGAAAAAATTCTTGCATTTCATCTGTACTGTGTTTTACAGCTCCTTCAATCTTACTTAACTGGTTTCTAAAAGTTTCAATATTTTCCCACAACAACCCTCTGTTCTTATGAATATGATTTAATAAAAGTTCTGTAGAATTTTTTTTTGTAAAAAACTTTCTAACTACTTTTTTAAAACTATTAATCAAGTTCATTAATTAACAAAGATACTAAATTCTAAGGATAACTTTTCATGACATCACTACCCACTGAGAATAGTTCAACCGGGCTGGTGTTACTGTTTGTTAAAGTAAATTCCATGTAATAACCTAGAACACCATGCGATTCTGCAACGCTATTTTTATAAGACATTATAAAATTTCCTTGTACAGGGATATACGCTCCAACTGCCGACGCATCTACAGTTATTGTAGTAGCCGTCATTGACGTAATATACCCCACTAATTCAGGATTTGTCTTGGCATAGATAGCGTCACCTATACTTAGAATGCTTCCTAAAGGTTCTGTGAATGTTATAACTGTAGCGTTTGCAGGGCCAGCAACTGCTGTTGCAGAACCTAATCCATTTGCAGATCTAAAGTTCCAGTTTACAGTGTCAGCCTTGCTTCTAATATATGTAAACCATTCTCCTTCTTTCTTTTCAAAGTAAGCGCTTGCCATAGATCCACTGTTTAAATCTGTGTTTAAATCAGTAACAGTCCAGCTGTCATCACTTTCTAGTGATAACGTTTTAAACAATTTTATATCTAATGTTGGTTTAGGATTAAATACGCTGGTAATAGAAGATGATCCTTGAACACCATAATAATTATTTCTTAATGTATTTGTGTTATGTCTATATAAATTACCACCCTTAAAAGAATAAAAAAAACTATTCATCCCTATCATGTAGTCAGGATAGTAAGTATAGAACGATGGCCATCCTTTACTGCCGTCACTATACGATAATGTTTGTAGTGTTTCTATTGCCATATCTTTTTATTTTAACATAATTGAGGATAACTGAACAATACCTCGCCATTATTATCTAATTGAATATATTCTCTGTTGTTGTTTCCAGTTCCAGTTAAATAATAATAACCAGAAGCTAGAATTGTTGTTCCGCCAGAATCGCTATAACATATATCACCAGCTGAAGGACGAGCTCCAGAACCATCATGGTAGTAAGTTTGATTTGCAGGAGGATTAGATCCGTTGAACGGACATACTCCGTTAAAGTTACCCATAGTCGATGAGCTGTATGATGTTAAAGAAGATGGACATGCTGTAATAGAAGCTATCACACCACTACCGCCTGTAATCTGCATGTAAGAACTACCAGATGCAATGCTAATTTGACCTCCCATACCTGAATGGTATTGACAGTAATAATATAATGTACTTGGTGCGTTAGATGGCACAACAAAAGTAGATATTAAGTTTGAACCAGCTGTTCCCCCATTGTCTGTCCAACCGCTTGTATACTGAGAACCTCCGCCATGAGTTCCGTCTGAAGTGGTTGACAATCTAAATGGGTGTGAACTATTGCTAGAGTTAGATTGATTAAAAGTATAAGTATATCCTTTTGTCAACACTAAAGTTGTTTGTAACACTCCATCTATATAGTATTTATTTCCAGAACCTGGATTACTAACTGTTATTGTGTAGTTTTGATTTGCTGGTGCTAACCTATAATATCCATTACCCAAAGCAATAGACTGACACGAATCGGTATAACAAGCGTTTGTTGTTATCGGTAGTCCTGTGCTTCCGTTATGATAGTAGGTTTGATTAACTGTTGCTCCACATGCATTTGTAGAGTTAGTTTGTGTTGTAGTTGAATTAAAGCTTGTGCCTGTTGCAAACGCTCCTACACTTGCCACCACACCAGAGCCACCAGTTATCTCAATATAGTTAGTGTTTGTTAATTTATAAAAACCATTACCTAATACAGTTTGCCCAGCATCTGAATAACAAACATCAGATACAACTGGTAAACTCAAAGATCCGTTATGGAAGTAAGTTTGGTTTACTGTAGCCACACAAGCAGCTGTGCTTGTAGATTGTACTGCGGCTGAACTATAAGTTGTACACTCACATGTATATGTAGAGCTTAACGACGGATTTCCAGGCGCACCTGTCTGCTCTCTAAATGTATTAGAAGATGTTTTATACCAGCCATTTGAAGCCGCCGTTGTAAGTGCCGAATCTGTATATATGGCTGTAGCGGTTGCAAAGGATGAGGTGTCTAAATAATAGGTTCCTTGCGTGGGCATTTATTTTATTTTATTTTATGGTGCACAAATCGCTACACTTGCAACAACTCCGTTACCTCCTGCTATTGATACTGTTTTTCTAACTGGAGGATTACCTACTGCAATACCTCTATGTCCATTTGGAGCTGTAGTTGTACCACCTGAGTTTGTAAATACTGTATCACCTGCTGCTGGGAAAGTTCCAGAACCATTATGCCATAAAATGTTAGTTTGTATAGATGCTGTACAAACACCGTTAAACGTTCCGTTAGGCGTTGCATTAAAGTTAGTAAGTGAAGGACATCCTGTACAACACACATCATCTGCACTTGTTCCTGCGCATAAACTAATCGCTGTTGCACAAGTTGAACATGTAGTAGTAGAGTTAGGCATAGATCCAGCGGTACCAGTTACTTCTTTGTAAACTGAAGAGCCACTTGTTATTAATGCATAGAAGCCAGCATCAGCAAATAATGTTCCTGAAGCGTTTGTATATAGTACTGTTGATGCTGCAAAAGTTGGCTGGTTCATGTAGTACGTTGTAGATGTACCAGTACAACATCCTATTGCTGCCGTACTACCAAACTGTAATCCTACTGCTGGGAAACAAGTAGCACAATTTGCTTCTGCACTAAAGTCTGAACCGTCCGTTGCATTTCCTGTTTTCTCTCTACTTTTACTATTAAATGAATAAAATTGATTTGCAGCAAAGGTACTTAACAAGGGATTAGTATATACGTTGTTTGCTGAAGCAAAAGCTGCGTTATCTAAATAAAAGTCAGCTGTCGTTCCAGAACAACACGCAGCAAACGCCGATGCGCCATACCCTAAATTAAACAAAGTTCCACATGTAGTACATGCAGCTGAAGTTCCTAGCGAACCATTATTTCCAGTTACCTCTCTATAAACATTATTATTGTCCTTATACCATCCGTTAGGAGCAAAAGAAGATAAAGCAGAGTCTGTATATAATATAGTTGCGGAACCAGTTTGACCTGAGGCCCAAACCGTGTCGTTCAAATAATAAGTAGCTAATGTAGGCATGTAATTCTATTTAGTTCTGTAAATTTACAAAAAAAATTTATTATATCATCAAGGAGTCCCGCAAGGTTCTACGCTTGCCACAAACCCAGTATTATTAGATATTCTATATCTGGTACTGGTGCCTGAATCATTAGTATGATACCATCCGTTTTGTAATGGTGTAGTTCCAGCTTGATCTTGATATACTAGCTCACCCATCGCAGGTATAGTTCCTGAACCGTTATGATAAAAAGTTTGATCAAATGTAGTGTTACCACAAACACTTCCATAAGTTCCCATTATAGTAGATGTAAATGCAGTATATGACGTTCCACAGCCCACACAACATACTACACTGGCTGAAGTCACATCGTAACATAATGAGATTGCATCTCCACATGAAGGACAATTAGCGGCTGCTTGAAGAAAACCATTTACTTGTCTCCTTGATATTGAACCTAAAGAATAATACCCGTCCGCAGCTTTTGTTGTTAAAGCCTGGTCGGTAAACAAAGCTATTGCAGTTGCAAAACTGAATCCATCAAAGTAATATGTTGTTCTTGTTGCCATAATTTATTTAACAATATTGTAATCCATTTCCGTCTATTTCTCCGTTTTGTGTTGCAAACCATACTATTGGTGAACCTGTAGCATAAACTAATATGATTGATGAAACTAACGTTCCTTGATTATCACTATAAATTTTAGTGCCAGCACCATCTCCCGGCCCTGTAGGTGTTGTTGTATAATATACTTCGTCTAATGTTCCAGAATAAAAGCATGCTGAAGAAGGGTTAGGTTGTTGTTTACAGTTGAACGGATAGTACGTTGGTGGTGTACATGTTACAACTGCTGAAATCTGACCTGTCCCTTGGTTTATATTTAAATATTCTGTAGAAGATATTCTATAGTATCCGTTAGGTAGTATTGTAACACCTTGATCTGAATATGCAAAATCTCCTGCTTGCGGTGCTGTATTAGCCCCTGTATGGTAATATGTTTGATTAATTGTTTGTGTACAAATTGTAGAAATTTGTTGATCTACTACACTTGAATTAAAGGACTTAATAGCGCAACTTCCTGTGCTTAAAACAATACCATTACTATTTACTTGAATCCATTGATTGCTTACTCCTATTTGATAGAATCCAGATGTTAACTTAGTAGACGACGGGCCATCACAAATAGAGGATGAATATACTGTATCTCCAATTACTGGTAAAGCATCAAAACCATCATGATAATAGGTTTGACTAGCCGACTGTACACACGCAATACTTATAGAGCTTTGCCCTGTGCTTGATGCATAAGGTGTGCAGTAATCACCACAACCACAACAAGCGCCAGACTCAGTGCTTGCATCATAACAGAATGAAGCTGAGTTAGTCGTTCTGTAATCGTATATTAAATACAAGTATTGATTGGCTGTAGGTAACGTAATGTTAGATACTGTAGCTTGATACAATCCAGATGAAGGACTATTAACGTCTGCGTTTGGTATAGTAGCTGAAGCAGTTAATAATGCTGTAATTTCGCTAGCTGTATTATTGTATAATGTGTTTGAGGATAACCATGCAAAATTATCTTTATTTACAACCCAATTGTAATCGTCAAAATTAATCTTATTTGATCTTAAAGTAACATCTGAACCGCTATACGGGAATACACCTGTAGATCTAATACCTTGCTGTACTACATATTGAGATGCTACTTGTGAGTCAGAACCAAATGTCATCATGTTAGATGACACGGGGCTTGTTACTAATGTATCGTTCCATTTAAATTCATTATGTATAAACTTACCACTATCTTCAGCCGAGTTCAATCCAATCTGAATTATTGTTAATCCTTGTTGAATAGGACAGTCACATACTAAATCATAACTAACAGTTGTGTTAGGAGTTATAGTGACAATAGCTGTGGTTGGAGAGTTTTTGGTTTTATCAAAATTTAAAACACCACTACTTGTAGCGTCCGTTACTGAAGCTACTGTACTACCATCCCATGAAACTCCAACACTCATAGTCCCACTATTAATTGTGTAATTAATAACTACATTACCTATAACATTCCCAAGATCAATGGTGTATTGGTGTTGAGTTGTAGAGTTTACTAAAGACTTTTGTGTACCACATGGTATAATGACCGGTGGTAATGGTACGCTTGTTCCGTTTGTGCTTAAGACATACTCATCCATATAAGGATCATATCCCCCTAGTTTTTGTGTATTTAATTGTACATTAAACTGATCTCTAAAATAAGATCTCATTCCTGTATCAGAAATAGCTTCTAACGCATCATTGTTTGCTGAAGTTCCTTTTAATTTTAATACAGCTGTTCTTTTGGTGTCTGTAAAATACATGTCATAACCCCACGAAACAAAACTTTCAGGGTTATAACTAATTCCATACTCTTCAATTCTAGCTATTTGAGTTCCTAATACTTGAGGAACTGAAGCGATTACTCCTCCTCCTGTAGAGTCGCTTATTAAATTTTTGCCAGTTAAAACATAACTTATTTTATCTTCTTGTAAAACAAGTATATCGGTCTCTCTAGAATGAAGTTTCATAACAGGGCCAAAACTTGTTTCTAAATCTTTAAAATTTACTAAACCTAAATTAAACTCATTAAGATTATTTAAGTTAGAGTTACTACTATATATACCGCTGTATGTCAATTCAGCAAACCTATCTGCTTCTTTAAAATCCTCTTTTGACACCGCTAAAACTCTTTCTCCTAGGTTTACAGCTTGACCATCTAACGCATCTAATATTTTATAACTTTCTACTCCGTTTCCAAAAGTGTAACAATTAAAAAATGGTAGTGTTACAATAGCGTCTTGCGTTGCGTTTTGAGCTTGATCCCCATCACCATTACCACCCATGTGATAACCGCCTGTAATATTGTAAGATTCTGAAGAATCGTAAAACAAATTAGGATCAGCATCAGCTGGCTCAGTTTCCCAAACAATTAAATTATTAGCTCTAGTTACAATGATTTCAGCCTCCATGTTTGTACTATGACTAACACAGGCATACATACCACTTTTACAAGCCAAATATAAGGGAGAAGTTACGTCACCTGGAACAGCTTGAACAAATTGAAACACTGGTTCAAAAGGAGCAGGGCAAGGTATGCCTGATGCGCTTGTAGCAATAGTTCCAGTAAAAGTTGGTTCTTGTAGCCCAGGGCCTTCATCAATTATTTCTCCAGCTCCAGGACTTATAAAATCACCAACAAACCAATCATGTAAATCATCATAATCATTTGAAGCTACATAATCAGTATCCCATACATATTCAGCGCCATCACAACCGCCACCACCAAATCTTTGCAACCTCCATTTTATTCTTATGTTAGTTTGCGCTGGTATTGAATAATTAGTTGTGTTTCCGTTTGAATCTGTAGTGAAAGCAGGATACTCTAAATATGGAGTACATTGGCTTCTTGTTCTACTAGAATAAGTAAGCTCGCCAGCGTCAATTACTGCATCTTCATCGAGATTAATACTAAAGTTCTGCGCTCGTATTTGCATATATAATCCAGCTAATTGGTTTGATTGTGCTGGAGCCTCACCTTCTATCTCTAAAAAGTTTGATGATTCAGCTGTGACATCTAACACTTGACATGTAACCTCTCTTGTGAGCGGGCCATTAGCATCTCTTTTTATAATTAATATATCTCCTTTCTGTACTTTGTTTTGATTGTCACCTTCTAGTTTAAAATATAAAACTCTAGTGCTTTGACTTTGATAATAAAAATTAGAATATATAGTTTCATACCCACCTTCACTAGGTTTTAAAACAAATTTATATTTTGTAGCCCAAGCTGGGGGTAAGTTTTCTATATTAACTTTTATTTTATTTTGATCTACTGAAGCTGAAGGAGGCACAAAAGTAGTGTTAAACTCTGAAACTAACACGGTTGATGCCCTACCATACTCATCCATATATACAATTCCAGTTTCATAATCTCTATTACTATGTAGTGAAGATGTGTCTTGGCTTGATGTAAAAGTTCCAGTACCTCTAGAAAATTTAAAATATTCATAAACATTTGTAGCTCCTGAAGTGTATTTCATAGCTATAATTTGAAGCGAAAAAACACTAGAACCAACTGTAGATCCTATTCTAAACCCTTGCTGTGTTTGAGCGTCAATACTACTGTTTGTTTTAGTAAATGCACAATTAGTAGGAACTATTGTTACTGTATTAAATAAATCTGTTAAAGAGTTTCCGTTTGCTGAAGTTGCTAATGGTTGAAAGTTGGTGTTTAATACCGTTCCAATACGTTCAGCAAAAGCTGATGAATTTACCATTTCATACACTGAGCTGTAATCTTGGTTTATAGGAAATATAACATCTACGTCAAATGGAGTGTTTTTAAATGCCGCGTCATAACAAGCATCGCCCGTATCACCATTTAAAGCAGCATGTTCGATAGTTAGCAAAAAAGATATAGTAGTCCCTGCTTTTAATTTATTAGCTTGATTCGATAAGTCAAAGCTAATTTTAGAGTTTTGTACAGTAGTTGTAGTATTAGAATTTATAGTATACACAACACCTGTAGATGTAGTGCCTTCAGGTAGTTCTTCAAACAATATATCATTTGTAAATAATGACGTTGTAAAGTTTATAGCTATCTCTTGATCTGCTGCGTTTACTATATCATATCCATCCGTATAATTACCATATATAAGCCTATTGCCTTGTATGGTTTGAGCTTTAGCAACTTTAGGAACATTATCATATAATCTTAACAATTCATCTGAACCTAAAACTGTATATATTTTACTGTTAGTAAAAGTATAAGTTTGTTTAGTGTTGTTTCCCCATCCGTAATCTGATTTTTTAAATCTTTCTATTACATAAATAGAATTACTGTTGCTGGGTTTAAATAATAAATCTACTTCAATAACCTTGTCTGAACCGGTTTCAAACTCTACTTCAGCTGAATTATATATATTTTTCATTGAGCCATTATTGAAGTTGTTCACATCAAAATCAAAAGAGCCTGGTTGAAATGCAGCTACAGAAAATAAAGATGTTGCGCTGTACTCATTGTTTACATATCTATATCTGTAAGCAAAATTAATAAACCTAGTATCCATATAGTTTTCTTCTCCAGGAACAACAATCATTGTAACTTTTGGTGAAGGAAGTGTGTCTAATGAACTAAAGCCAGGGGGTTTTAAAATAACACTTATATCGCTTTCTATAATTCCATCAGTAATTCCTGCTGGATCTGGATAATTTTGTGTAACGTTTATTTTTCTTGGAGGATTTTTATCGTCAGTAAAAAACAATAAGTCTTCTATTTTATTAACCCCTGTTATTAAAAACTTAGGATCAAAATTTAATACTTGTTTACTTACAACATGATATGTTAATGTTTCAGATTGTATATTAAAAGAAACAATTAAATCTAGCTTACCTCCAACTACAGGATTATTTGAATCATGAATAAACCAATATATAGTTTCTTTAGATCCATCTTCATAAGCTCCTATACATATTGCTGAATTAGATAAGTTTTGACCGCCATAAGCTAGTGTGGTTAACTGTGTGTTACCTTTTGAATTTTCTACAGCACCTATCTCAGTGGTTTCTGTAGATCCTAATCTTACGTTAATTGCATTAACATATTGGCCTGGAGGAACAAGACGTTCATCAACGCTCTTATTCATTTTACCCGCAACAAAATTTGTATTTACTATCGGCATCTTACTTTAACCATTTATCCTGGCCTCTCAAACTCATTAAAAGGCGACCAGGGTGAATATTACTTAATCTAATTTTTGCATTTCTCAACAACGATGACTTATCTTTCCTTGCTCTATTTACAATATATTCTTGTACCCCTAATCTACCATTTAAAAGAGAATATCTTATATAAGCATATAAATATTCTTCAAACAATTTATTAACGCTGATGCTTCCATCTTCACCATTCTCCATACCGTCTGAAACATACTCTACAACAACTGAAGCTCCGTTACCTATAGAGCTAAAATTAATAACTCCTCTTTGTTTATCTATACTAAACGTTGGATTTGCGTTAGCTGTTTCAGTGTTTAAACCAAATCTTGCTCCTATTCCAAAGTCAAAATACCAACACCCGTCTACATTCCAGCCTGATTGATTGTTATATGCGCTACTTTCATTTAAATAAATGGTTTTAGCTCCGCTAGTAAAAGACATGTCTAGTTGTGAAAACTGTGGCTTTAATACATTACCATCTTGATCATATATAATCTTAGCATTATTGTCTTGTAAGTATGTTGACGCCCATCCTGTTTGTATGTTTTCTGTTAAAGGATATAATACGCCATTTAAATATTGTGATATTCTTACCCAGTTTACATAGTCAGAGGGTAATATAAATCTCAAGTTATCATCTAAATCCATTTGTAATACTTTCACTTCTTTCATGGCATCATAATTCAATTCTTGAATTCCTCTTTTAGCGTGAAATAAAACTTGGTATCTATTTAAATTATTAATTAATTCATGATTACCTTGATACATTAACATGAAATTATTTACAATATCATTTAATGAAACGTATTGGTATGATCCCCAATTTTTATCTTGAGGTATTGCTCCTGAATTTGCGTAATATGCGTAGTCATTTATATAAGCCATATCTTACGTTTGTATTTGGTTATTTTGTACTTCTTCTTGTTTACCAAACTGATAAACATCTCCTTCTCTAATCTCTATACCTATATACTGACATATTTTAGCTACAATGCCAGGCTCGTCTGAAGAAGGTAATTCAAAGTCTTGATAATCTGCCTGATTAATGTCAAATAATGGCTCGCCAGAACTAAGTGTTTGGTACGTCCATTTGGGCGATAAAGGGTATCTAATATATTCAGCAGTTACACTTCCGTTGTTTGTTATTGTTGTAGGATAAACCGTAATCGTATTACCTAATTGACCAGTGTTTGCGTCACCAATAACAGATGTAGTTGCTCCCCCTAACACATAAGCTGGAAAGCCTGTGGATGGGGCGGTAAGCGGTGAATTGTTTAAATAAAATATTTTGTTTTGATTAACTCTTTCTACTTCAACAATACCTGTTGTATTAAATATACCATAACTATTTCCTATAGTTGCTGCTACTCCAAAAGGCGAGTATGATAATGTAAGTTGAGTTTCACTATCAACACTTATAACAAACGCACTAAATCCTGAGTAGCTTGATGAAGCTGTAGTATTTACTACTTGTTGTCCTGTCTTCACTCCACTAGACACAAATGTAGCAGCTGTATCAGTTAATGTGTTCACCCCTTCCGCAGTGCTTGTCCCTGATGTTATTTGAGTTGGGAAATAGTTTACTTTATTAATTAAATAATAATCACTAGGTAAATTAAATAAATTAGCTCCTTGTTGAGCTAAACTTCTAGTAACTGAGAAACTATCAATTACCTCAACCAACCCTTTTACAATATCAGCATATCCTGATCCTGAAAGCCTTTGGTTTTCTTTATTAGTCCATGCATTGTATTGATAAAAATAATCTTCAAACAAATCCATTTGCGCTTGTTGCGCATATAAATTAAAATCTTGCGGAGATATATATCCGTAATTATTTTTATTAGCTATAGCAAGTACGGTATTTCTAACAGAGTTTATCATGTTAAATTCTTTTTACAAATATAGTCAAAAAAAAAGAGGTCACTTTTTTTGTAACCTCTGATTTTTAATAAGAAAATAAAACTTACGATATTAGGCCAGCCGCTTTGACTCCTAATTCTATAGCAGTTACAGTAACTGGTACAGATGCGCTAGCCGCAGATGCTGGGTATGCACTTCCATTAGGTGAATAAACTGGGTGTTGCCAAGATAATTGTAAAGCGTGCTCTACTGATTCGTTTAAGAAATCTTTAAACGAAGAAGAGTTTGCTACAATTGCATCGTGTGTAATTTTGTACGATTGTACAACGTTAGTTCCAGCAGGAACTGTAGCTGAACCATCATTAGCAATAGAGTATCCTGCTTGTGCAGAAGAAATACTATTGTAAAAAATATTGACTACAGTGTCGCTTTCTTGCTTAATTTCCATAATTCCTTTTATAGGAATTAAAATGTCGCCCTTGTTTTGTCCGGATCCAGACTTAAATAATTTGATAAACTTTTCCATAAGTAATAATGTTAATGGGTTAATAAAGCACAAAGATACGTTTTCTATTTATCTTTTTTTAAGCGTTTCTTCAAGAACTTGTAAGCTTCCAAACCGTTGTCGCTTTGCATATATGACGTAACAACTCCAATAGGTTCTTCATTAAAAGGTATCGTTAACATTTTCTTTTTATTACTTGGTAAGTTAAAGTAAACGTCTCTTTGATTATTTCTAAACGACAACCAGTTGTTATCAAAAAACAAATGCACTTCGTTTTGCATTTCCAATAAAGGATCGTTGACAACTTCTATTAAGTCTTCAGGATTGTTTTTAGCATATACTAAAATATCTCTTTTTAATTCAGGAATAGTTAAAGTGTCAACAGATGCACCCATTAAAATTCTAGATACAGAAAGCAATTTATCTGTACTTAAATTTTTGGCTAAGATCTGCGCATCTAATTCTAACTCTACCGAAACAAGTTCTTGTGATGCATCTTTAGCTCTATCAATTTCTTCAAATACCATTCCGTTTCCAGGATGATAATGTAAAAATTGTTGTAATACTTGGTTTTCTCTTTGCACAACCAACATACCATCTTCAAACACAATAGGTTCTAGAATAGCATTACCATCTTGTTCGTCTTCAAAAGGGCTTTTTTGGTTTCTTGCATATCTTAAAGGCCTGTTTACACCTTGATCTTCGTCAAAGTATAATAAAGGTGATCTTACAGAATGTCTTGAGGATAGCATATAAGATAAAGGTCTTTCACTTCTTTTTAATTTATACGCTTTATTTTTAAGGGTAGTATTTTTTTTCATTATAATATAATTTAATTTGATTTAATAATAATAAATATTACCCCCGTCTTTAAAACGAGGGTAAAATTTATGTAACAATTTAGTCTTGGAATAAGAAGAAGTTGTTTGCACCTAAAGTACATACAGCTCTTTCAGATAGGAAGTTTACTTCCATTGCATCCAAGTCAGAAGTTCTTGCTCCACCAGCTGAACCAGTGATCCAAGTTTTATATCTTCTGTCTTCAGTTTCTGAAGCTCTATATCTAACATGTAAGAAAGGTCTCTTAGCATTCTTACCTAAGATTTGATCGTATACAGTAGTTGAACCAGCTGGTACTAATAGACCATTGATTGCTCCACCAACAACGTCACCTCTCATTGTAGGATCGTTAAGGTATTTCCAGTCAGACTTATAGAAGTCATAACCTCTTCTGAATCCTGTAAATCCAAGATTTAAAGCCATGTCTTTGTCATTGTCAAAAAGACCATAAGATGTACCTCCCGCTCCGTAAGAGTTTTGAGAAGCAAGCATATCGTCAATATCAAAAGAAAATTCTCTGTTTACGAAAATTACGTTTTCTTCAATTGAACCTTGCTTATCTAGTCTTTGGATAATGCTATCAAACTGAGAAAGTGTTTGTGGATTTCCTCCGCCCCAAACGTTTCCTCTGTTTCCTACTACATAGAATACACCGTCAGAACCGTTAAGGTTTGCTAAAGACGCTCCAGCATTTGCTCCTTGTAAAAGGTCACCAGCACCAGATCCAGCATCAGCAGGAACTGCTTCTAGCATAGCTGTTTCTAAATAGTCCTCGAATCTTAATCTAGTGTCATGCTCAGACTTTAAATACCATAAGTATCCGCTTACGCCGTCTTCACCTGAAACTTCAATCCATCCGATTTGAGCCATATCAGAACCAGAAACAGAATATTTGTCTTTGATAATAATTGGCTTGTTGTCGAAAATTAAGTCATCAGATTCGTTAGAACCAACCATTCCGTTTGTTCCTTTATTGAATTCTGATCCATATATAAATATATCACATTCTACACCAGTTGCCACTGCTTGACCGCCAGCTTCATAGTAAGCTATCACTACTGTTTGAGCTCCACCAGCTGCTGAAGCTGTTTTTACAATACCTTTGTTAGATAAGCTAGAACCAGGAGTTTTGTCACTGATCATAACTGTTTGTCCAACTCTTAAAGCTGATGTGTTTTGTGATCCTAGCGCTGGATTAAAGTTAGCGTTAGGAATAGTCCAAGTACCTTCTGAAACTGCTGCGTTTTGACCTGAAGTACATCCTGTGTACTTAATGTGTAGTCTTCCTTGCTCTGCCCATTTAATAAGGTCAGAGTTAGAAGGCATTTCTGCACCAACCATTCTAAGGAAAGATGCAATTGTTCTGTTACCATATCTTTCAAATTCTTTTTCATAAGTATCAGGTAGATACTGATTTAAGAAATCAAAATTATTGATGTAGTTTGTACTTACAGGCACTTGTTGTGCACTTGGTTGTAAGTCAAAACCTGGGGTTAAATTTACTGCCATTTTTTTTTAATTTTTTAGTTTAACTTTTTTTAATACTTCTAATTCTGAGTCCTCTTCCACTATCAACTTTTCCTACGGGCCTTATTTTCATACCGTCTTTTGAAACGGCTTGTGGAGCCTGTCTCATGTCCATATTAATGTTTTTAGATTTTCTAGTAACATTATCTACGGCGCTTGAAACACCTTGTTCGTAAAAAAACTGAGCAAACTTTTCAGGGTTCATTGCAACTGATAAAGCTTTATGATAACCTTTAGCATCTGACATTAAACCTTTTTCATCCGTATACTTATTAATAAAATTACCAATGTCTTTTTGAACATTTTTAACCTCATCAGCAGTACCCGGCTTGTAAGTAAAATTATTTTCACCAACCTTGAAATCAAAACCTTTGAATTCATTGTTAAAAACCTCGTTGGTTTTATTTAAGAAATAATCATACCTTTTTTCGTTTTGCTCCTTAACAGTTTTAGATTCATCAAGATAACTCTTATAAGCATTTAAATTTTCTTTTTGATCAGCAGATAATCCATCCCCACTTGACTCAAGAGGAACTTTATATTTATCTTTTTGTTCATTCAAAAACTTTTTCGCTTTCGCAAGTTCTCGTTTTTTCGCTAACTTAATTTTCTTAATATCTTTTGGATCGTCAATATCTTCATCGAAATCAAACTTATCTTCAATAATATCTTGAATATCTATTGCGTCTAGCCCTTCTTCAGTGTTAGAGTAATAGTTAGCAAGTACAGAATTGTCATCCATTGAATCATAGTCTTTTTGCAAATTGTAAAAATCCTGTATGTTTCTACCGGTTTCTTTTTTGTACTTTAAATACGCAGACACATCTTCAGGTAATGGTTCGTTTGCCTCTTTTTCCGCAAACAGTTCGTCAACTGAATTTATATCTTTGTTATATCTATCTTTAATATAAGAAAGAACGTTGTCATCATTTAACTCTAATGACGGAGTTTTATCTTCTACAGGTTCAGTTTTTTCTTCCTGAACAAGTTCGTTAGTGTTAACTTTTTCCACAACTTGTTCTTGTTGTGGTGTTTCTTCAAACTTTTCTTCATGCTTTTTTAGAAGTTGCTCTTCTATTTCAGCTTTGGATTTTTCTTCAACCAATCCTAGGTCTTTGACTTTTATTTCCATTTAATTAAATTTTATACAAAGTTAAACAATATTTATATTATTTTTTTAGCCTATCTCGGCTCAAACTCCGCTAGATCAAAACCATCCAAACTATCTTCATTTGATTCAAAATTCACAGGAGGTAAATTATTCTTACGTTGCTCTATTAATTTAGACTGTTCTGTTGACTGCTGACTTACTCGTCTGTCTTTTGCTTTTTCTCTATCTTGCTCTCTTTGACTTAAATTAGATTGCTCTAATCCTTTTAATTGCATTTGATACTCAAACTCTGTTTGCATAAGTTGCTTCTTTAGTTCAGCCTCGTTTTTTAGCTTCTCTATTTCAAAAGCAACGTCAGCTTGTCGGTATTGTATTTTAGCTTGAGACTCCATTTGTATTTTCTGCATCTCACCTTGAGATTTAGCTTGCTGCGCTTGCATTTGCATTTGTGCTTGCATTTGCTGCTCTTGTTGTCTCTGTTGTTGTTCAGCTTCTTGTTTTTTCTTACGCTTTAATTTTAAAAGTTGATTAGCCATTTTTAAATTACTAATTTCTCGTATATCAATAGCGTCTTCTAGATTTATATCTTTTTGAGATAATGCCATTTGAATATTTTGTTCGAGCATTGCCTTTTGCTCTTCGTCAGGAGCCATTTCTATAAAAATACCAAAGTCATATAAATACAAATGTTTTATATCTTCTAGTATTTTTAAATTATACTTTCCAATCTGCATAGCAAACTCATCTTTAAAATCTGCATACTCTAATATATCTGCTGTTCTTATTGATAAACACTCAGCAATTGTTCTTGTTATATATAAACTACCTTGAAGCACATGCCTAGTTGCTGTATTAGAATTTAAAGCTGCTAATTTTTGAACACCTACTAAAGAATTAGGATCTGGTGTTGATCCGTCTCTAGCTTCATTTAATCCAGTTACTGCTCTAATCATATCTAAATAATGATTATAGTTTGCAATAAGCATTTGCATTTTACTAGCACCACTATTAGACGTTAATTGTTGTATTGGTACTCTAGCGTTATTAAATTCACCATCTTGGGTATAGCTCCTGCCGACTACACTACCTGTTTGGAAATATAAACGCAATGCATCTTCAGGATTATATGCGTTTCCTGTTCCTAAATCAACTTCGTTCAAACCATCAGCGTCAATGAATACACCGTCTGGCACAACTCTTGATACCACTTGTTGAATTTTAAGGTGTGTCATTTGAATTAAATCTGCAAACGGAATCATTCTTCTAACCAAAGACTCTAAAGATCCTTTGTACATTCTAGGCGCTGCTGCCACATAATTTGGCATTGCATACTGGTTAGAAGATTTAGGTCTTACCATGTTTTCTGCCAGTTTCCATTGCAGAACAATATTAGTTCCCATAACCATAACACCATCATACCACACATCAATTCTTTTAGTTACCTTTTCAAACTTTCCTTCTTCCATCATTTCCTGAGGAGGATTAAACTGATCATCTTTTTCAACCGTCTTATATGATCCGTCTGCTAATTTTTTTCTTTTATAAACAAATGAATGTGTTGTTTTATAATTGAAATACATCAATGTTGCAGTGTCCCTGTAGAACATGCTGTTTTCATAAAACTGCGCCGTATTAAAATAATTATACCATGATTGACTGTATTTAGCTATTTGGTTTAAGTCTTCGTTTGTTAAATCTGGATCAATCTTAATTAGCTCCGTCATTGGAACTGTTTTAATTTCTCCCCAATAAAAACAATCTTTAAAATACGGATCTTCCGTATAACTATAAACAACGTTAGCTGGATCTACATAATCTAGTTTTACACCAGAACCTGGTAAAAATTCATGTTTTGTAATTCCTATTCCTATTGTTGTAAGATCATAATCAACCCTACTTCTAATGTCATTATAATGATTTTCGGCCATCAATGTATCAATTGCTTCTTCTTGAGCAATTTCAATAGCAGGCTTGTATTTCATATTCATAAACAGCTCCATTTCTTCATCACTCTCTGGAAGTTCATCCTCGTTTGTTTGAAATACATTTATACCAAAATCTTGGTCTATTTGTTGAAACAAAGGTTTGGCTAATACTTCACCCTCAATCATTTCTTGAAATTCATTTCTTTTCTCAGCAGACAACGCATCCTCAGCGTAGGCCTTAACCTTAAAAAGTCTGTCAGACATTCCATTTACAACAATGTCTACAAACTTTGGAATAA
>JAAHTH010000441.1_pt1 | contig 27288 bp, 25 predicted proteins | sample 6116091 | NCBI WGS metagenome assembly JAAHTH01 (sample SAMN13939990, study PRJNA603662) | sponge metagenome | isolation source: marine sponge | host: Mycale hentscheli | place: New Zealand | collected 2006
AAAAGGAGTCTTAAAAAACACCAAAAAAGGAGTCTTTTATGATTTGTTTCAACGATAATATAAAGCATCTTAACGATCATGTCAATAAGTCCGAGAAAAAAAATAAAGATTTTTCCATATCCCATCCAAAACCTAATTATAAAAAAATTCTTAAGACCCTAAAACCTGTTATTGAGTCACCCATAGGGATGGCTGTGCTGTCTGTTGTTCTGTCTTCTGCCTATAGAAGCTCCAAAATTATAGTCCTAGTGCAAGAAGGCATTGCAGACCTTATCATGGAAAAAGTCCCTAAGCTTAAGGCCTACCGTCAAAAAGTATCGGTATTTCTTAAACTTATCGTCAAGGCTCTTGGATGGAGTAGGCAAGAGGCAGTAATTAAATGGACTAAAAAAGGCGTGGTGGTTGAAATAGACGGAAAGGAGATCAAAAAAGTAGAGACAGTGTTGCGTGATGACCTTAGACCTGGTGAGACGATAAAATTTTCTAGGCCCAATCCACAGTATGCAGCACTACAATACATCATAGACCACCCAGAAAAATCAAAGACATACAAAACAGTATGGCTGTATAACGCCTCCAACAAAGCCATTATATTTTTACTTCAAAAGCTAGGTTTGTTTCAGCACTTTAATCCAAGAGGAGCAGACATAGGTAGCTACACAGCTAAACATATGAAAGAGATGCTTGCCAAGATAAAATATGTTATCGCAAACATCCAAACCTCATGGTTTGTAAAAAAACTAAACCAAGCAAAGAAAAAATATGATAAGCACCTTCGGGACCTTAGGTCAGAGAAAAAAGCAGACCTTTCCTCCCACCTGAAAAAGTATTACCATAAAAAACCAGCATGGATAAGCCCAAAGGTGTGGATGAAAATAATATATAGCTGGCGATTGAAATTTCATAAAAGGAAAGATAGATACACCACCAGTGAAGTAAAATATTACCAGTACAAGTATGACCAGGTTCTTAAACACCCCCCTCCTTAATACTCCACACTCTACCTAAATTAAAAAAGAATATCTCCCTCAGACCCTGCTACACCGATATAGGCGTTTTTAGCCCCCTAGGGTGGATTTGCTCCGCATATCTATGTCTATAGCCTGCTGCACTCATATTTACCCCCTACACCACTCTGAAAAAGGATTTTATTTTACCTCATATGCCTATTGAGAAGGTTGTACTGCTAAATCTTTAACACAAGTACTTTCTTTAGCTATATAGAATATATCTATAAAGAAAGAGATACCTTCCATGGGGGAAGAAAAATATTTACCAAAGCTCTTGAACTAAAAGATCCATGTTGCTATAGTTACCTACGTATTGATGTACTCGCCGACATAAATGCAATATCATAAATATTACAGCACTGGGTAGTGAGGTCACGATCGCTATCCAGAGCGAAATATAGGAGCAGTATAGTATACATGGGTGAAGAACTTTTGTTAGATGAATTAATTCTACTAAGGTTTGGAGCACTCAATCAAAATATAAAAAACCTAGAGGAAATAATCCAACATGATTTTCAGTATCGTTATAGGCGTTCTCAGACGCAAGTGATAGATATATGTAAACATTACGATACTCAGGCTAGGCATCTATTTAAACAAATAGACTCTTTTAACGATGATCATAAGACCATCCCACCTAACGTAATAGATAAGATGGAAATATTATACGGCTGCTGTGAAAACATAAACAGCATGATAGATATGATGTACTATGAAGCTAGTAATATATATACACACAGCTACCCTTATGCCATCAATTATGCACTAAAATAAAAACGCCAGTACCTCTTCATATACCACCTTGAATAATGGATCAAAAATAAAATCAGGGTACCCCTTAAAATCAGTGACGTCTAAGACCCTGTCAAATACCTTCTTTGCAAACTTTATCTTCATGGCCTTGTCAAACCCAGTACAACCCTGCGTGAGCTTGGTAGTTAATAATAACACCCTACGTACGTCCTTTAAACATATCGTCTTTCCCACTATCTTTACCACTTTCATCGCCGATGCTTTCACCAACTTAGATGTTACCTTCTGGTCCTCAATAATATCAAAATCACCCTGCGTATCATTAAACGTCTCAGGTAATAACACCGCTAAAGAAAGATCCACCACATACTTAATCACAGGGTCACTAACTATGTCAAAAATAACTCCCTCTGTAATCGTGTGGTCCAAAACATAATTAAAGATCTCCTTAATAAGATATAACTTCTCCTGCGGCCCTATGCTCTCTAACTTACTCTGCTCAATGTCATGCTCCAACCGACCCTTAATCAACCATAGTATCATCGTAATGTCCGATAAACTAATCTCCTCTTCAAACGTCTTGGCTACATGCTGCCCTACCCTCACTATGCATTCTATCCTGTCGTCCCCTAATACATTGGCTATCGTATCGTCTACATTATACATCGCTACCCTCTCAATGTAACTTTCCTTTATGTTACCTTCTTTATTGTCTTCCGTAAAATAACATTCTAACATGAGGCCTCCCTGTGTCCTTTTCTAAATAGTACCACGGAGACCCTAAAAAAAGCTTGACAAATCTAAAAACCTTCATAAAATACTTTAGAGAAGCTTCTTTAGCTACTTTTGTACTTCATCGATACTAACACTAAACACCCCTACCGCATAAGCTATGCTATAACTCTGCCGCCCTACCTATATATTTAGCTCGTACCCCTAAAGTTTTTTACAACCTATCCAGGGCAACCCACCCCCCACACACTCGGATGTACGCCTCCACTGAGAGGGGCTATATACGTTATATAAGTGACGGTTAAATGGGGTAAGTACCCCCTCCCAAAAACAAAAGGCCCTGACGACCCTAGAGGTAAAAATTTATTTTAAGATGTCCAAAAGTTTAAAAGTTTTTACTTTACAAACATACACATTAAATAAAAAAGTACCCCTTATTAGACACCATAACACTAATAGTACGTTATTAGTGGTGACCTAAATATATATTGGTGCGTGTTAAATCTTTTATAGAAACATGATTGTTACCACATTAAAGTGCAACACTCATTCGCTCAGTAACATTATAGCATGGCTATCATCGATTGAACAGTCTTTTGTTAGCTTGACAAGTCAGCACCGAACCCGCTCCTTTTTCTCTCTGCGTTGTGAGAAGCATTGCTAGGCGAATGGGTGCTTTGTGGATATTTGCCTGGGGGCAAATATTTTGGTATGGGTTAGGGTGGAAAAGAAACATTGATAGTAATGTAAGTAAAGAGTGAAAAAAGCGGTTATCGTAGTTGGGGCGTGGTGAGTAGGTGGTGTGTTGGGTATATAAAGGAGGCCTACGACCACCTTGCACATTGTTAGGAATGAGAGATGGTGAGTAGGCCATGTAGGGTTGGGTTAGTAGGTGTGGTAGGTGTTATTCATCCCAGCACCCTTCCCAGAAGTCATCGATGTCGTTGTAGCCAAAGAAACCGCTACTGGTCCACCTATAGTAGATGTAACTAAAGAGCGTAGCAGCGAGGATAACATTAGTGATGGCTAGGTTACCGACGAGCATATTCTTAAAGGTAAGGTATGAGAGAAAAGTCTGATAATAAGATTGGGGCTCATAATACGTGGCAAGCTTCTGAAGCTCCTGATACGTGGCAAGCTCCTGGGTACTTAAGTAAGAGAGGAAATCATAATACATGATAAGCACCTGGGTATTTAAGGGTGATAAGGCCTTGTATAGAGATGATGAGTAGAATTAGTGTAATAGCTAGTAAGCTAAGAAGTGCGAGTTTAGGGAAGCAGACAACAAGTGTGAGGTATGTAGCGGCAGACATAAGTATGAGTAGGCGTTTTGGGGTTAATCTTTTAAAAGAAGCAGCCATACATTGATTTGTGGATTCTTTTAATAGTGATAGGTTTAAATGTAATACTTTATGTTTATTAGTATAGTTTTCTGATATATATAATATATCTTTTATAATATTTAATTTATTAGTAGTTTTCATGGTTCCCTCCTTGGGTTTGTTGATTACATAATAGTAATCATGGCTTTATTATATAATATATGATAATAATAAGCAAGTAAAAAGATTATTATTTAGATGATTGATAATAATATAAATATATTTTTATTAGGTGGTGTAATAAAACTATATAAAGGGGTGGGGGAGGTGTTGATATTCTGGGGTTTGTGCGGTATATAGCGTATAGGGGGCATTAATTATGATAATTGGTGAGCTAATGCCACATATAAGTAGATGTGGTGTAGACATAGTATATAAGCAGCATATTTTAAAGAAGTGGGAGCATAAGAGGATTGATGAGTTTGCTGTTATATGCATCCTTTTAGACATATCTAGGCAGCTACGGCATGAGAAGATGAAAGATAGTCAGCGGGTGAGTGAAGCGTTATATAGGTTCCACCATATAATGTTTGTTACGGGTAAGCATAAGATGCATAAATCCTTTAATAACATAAGTCATTTGCTGGTAGAAGTGTTTACCATACTATTTATATTTGATAGCGATGATGTATATGATGTAGCAAGTATGTATATAGATTATTATAAGAAGATACCAAGAAAGATACCAAGATCTTTTGTAAGAGATAGTGCTGGTTATATCTTAAGACGAATTGAATATGATCTACTCACATCTGGAAAGGATCTCAAGCTAAACATAACTAGTTTGCTATTCTTTACTGTTGGGCTAGAAAAGCATCTTTCTTTAAGTAGGTATGAAAAGATGAAGATATTATCAAAGATACTGCAAAGATGTGTAGAAAAAGCAGATTTAGATGTAGACAAAGAGATGATGCAAAAGATGATGCATTATTTTGTTATTGCATACTTTCATTCCAAAGCTCAATAAAGAGAAATGTTTTTATTAATAGTGTGATGGTCTATACTGGCTATAGTTCTAATTAAAATGGAGGTGAACTTATGATGGGTAAATTAATATTATTCTGTGTGTCTTGTGCTAGTGTTATATGTGGAGGCATTGATTTTAGGTGTAACAGTTGTCATGCTGTACATGTTACCGAGAGTTCTAATGTAGAAACCACTACTGGTACATGTGGACCTTGCAAGTTGTTAAAAGACCTTAAACCAGGAAGCAGCACTTACTCAAAATTGATAGTTGAGATGTCCAACAGACAACAAGTCAATGGTGAAGACGTACTAGCGGCATGTATTGTAGATATACACTGCTCTAAGTGTGGAAGAGTATACATGACTCATACAGATGTGGATTCTATTCGTAGTTTATGGGGAAGTCACAGCTCTAAAACTTATGGTATCTGTGAAAGATGTGCAACTTTACATGAAGAAAGACCAGTCATTGGCTAAGTCTATAAAAATCTATTTTTGGGATTAGATGTTGAATATTGATGGGCGTTGCCTTTTCGATAATAATTATCTAAAAATTTAACATGGTCATAATGCGGTGATGTTTTTTGCCGCTTGACCTCAGCGTCTTCTTCAAAAGGATCTACACCTAGTCTACATGGAAATCTAGAGTGCAGAGCATATCTTATAGCATCCATGCAGTGATCATATTTCTTGAGTACTTTATCTTGCTCATGCTTGGCACTTAATTTGTCTTCTGAGTTGGAACAAAGATCCCATTGGTAGGACCCAAATTCCCTGATGGTATTCTCACAATGCTTTAAAACAAATAAAGAACCCATGCTAAGGATATTGGATACTGTTTGTATACCAGCAAGCACATCGTTATCTGATTTGCATATATTAAAATCAAAGCGTCTAAGTTCATCTGCTACCACTGGAGCTGATGGATCGATATACATTTCTAGGTCTGCATATTTTAAGTAGCCCCATTTCTTGTTAATTTCAAAAGAAAAATCAGCGGGAGTAATACGATGGGTTGAATCTCTAAGATCGAAGTATATCTCATCTTCTATCCATATTTTATGACGAGAGGCTCTGTTATATGCTATGAGGATAGCTGTAGAAGGGTTGAAACTACCCCAATCAACACCAACTAAGTATCCCTCAGCTTTATCATTTGGCTTAGAGGCAAGTACATGTAGTTCTGTAGCAAAATTATATACTAGGCCTTGCATTTGTACCCATTCCCCTAGGATAAATCTCCTAAAAGAGAGTTCATCTGAAGATATATACTTAGCATATTTAAGTTTTTCTTCATCAGACATCATGGGATTATCGTTAAGGGAGAAGTGTACGGTCTGAAACATGTTTTTAATGTGATTGGGGGGGTTGATGATCTCATGTTGCATCCAATGTCCAGGTATTGAGGCGTTGGAGGTAGCTAAGAACCATGAGCCTGCAGCTGTGAGTCTTGTTTGGCATTCGTGGTATATTAATGCACTAGCTTGGCTCAATTCATCGAAATATATACCCTTGAGTGTTGCACCACGTATTTTAGAGGTAAAATCGGTGCTGTATGTGGCTAGTAAGAAGCATTTCACTCCCCCTACGGTTACATATCCATGCCTTTCTAGTGTTTTTGTGATTACCCTGCCTCTGCCTGCAACTTTAATCAGAGCGGGAAAGATATTACGGTAGAAGGACCTGGAATCTCTACAGCATATAGCTATGTCCCCAACTAAATCTTTAGATAGATACATTAATAAGCAAAAGGCAAAGGCACTAGCGTAGGTTTTACCACTTCTTGTTGCCCCTAGAAAAAGGATAACCTTTTTCATATCTTCGGGGTTGGTATGCACAATATCGTGTATTACCTCTACCTGCTTAGGGCTAAGTAATCTAGTTTTTATTGCTTTTTCCAGTCCAGCATTAAACGCACCATGTGTTTTGCGATATTTATCACAATACTTGGTGTAATTAAACGCATCTGGATCGATATCTAGCATTATTTTTTAGACTTGGTGGACCCTTTTTTGCTACCGAATTCTTCTTCTAATTTCATAAGGTCACCGATAGTTTTAGATGCTTTTCTCATCTTATCTAATCTTGTTTTGCGTCTCATGTCTATTTCACGATCTTCCATTATGTCTATTGTGCCATCTAAGCTTTTATCATACCCAGAGAGGTGTAGGACTTGTTCTACAAGGTCTTCCCTACTCATGCCTGTTTTGTGGTGTTGGAATTCCACAACATTTTCTAGGATTAGGGCAGCATCTTTTATAGATAGATATTCTTTGAGTATTTCTTTTTTAGATTTACCTATAGTATTACCAGTAGCCCATTTGTAAAAAGACATAAATCCTGTTTCTATTAACCCATTATCTTCTACGTCTACAAAGCCTTTGCTGCTGGCTACAGTCTTCTGTACAACCTCAATTAGGGATTCTTGATGTTTTTTGTCTGTTAATGCCTCACAACCAGACATCATCAATCCTGAAAATATGATAACAGCAGAAAGTCCTAAAAAAAATAAAATACCAAATACGCTAGACTCTTTTTCTTTTAAAGATTTCATCTTATTTATAAATTTTTTTATTTTTTTCATACAATAACTCCTGTTTAGTAAATAAATATCAAAAATTGTTTTAAATCTAAAGGTGAAAGAACCTTTTTTTAAGTGTGAATATTTTACACCTGTGAAAAGAAGCCACGGGCTGCCTTTCGCATCTTGTCATCGCTAGGTAATAGAGTTCTTTTTCTTCATTCATTAACCTGTCTATCTTCCTTAAAAGCTTTGGATCTATCTCTACAGAGTCTAGTTTGTAGCCTACCACACATCGTTTGTTATAAAAGCCTTGCTTTAACACATATGGAGCAAGAGAGTCATAGTGAGCTTCTAGAGAATGGTGTACAAATGCTTTCACATCTTTTTCGGGGATATCTTTGCTAATTAATTGACTGATCACCTCTGATCTAAAGCTATGTGGGGTTATGTTCTTTTTTGTAGAGATTTTTAATATTCTTGTTAGATATTGAGAAAAAGTCACTAGCCTGTTGGGAAATTTTTTTTCATCGATTCCAGGGAAAAGGATATATTCCGTACTGTCCCATGATTTTTCCCAAATAAGTGCATGATGTAAAAGTAATCTATGTATAAGTTTTTGTCGTGTTGGATCCTGGAATGATATTTCTACGAATTGTATTTTTTTGCTAAGTTTACCTTTGAACTTGCAAATACGTATATTAATTTTGTTTAAGTCAGTTGGATCATGAAAAGTTATATCACACCATCTGATACCGCATATAGAGGCTCTTCTCATGCCTGTGCCTATTGCTATTAGGTTGAAGAGTAGGCTTGCACGAGCAAATTTAACAAAAATATTGGTCTCTGACAAAGCAATTAAAATATTATATCTGGATACTAGTTCTAATTTCTGTACTTCTCTTGGAGCATTAATAATTTTTTTTATTGTTTCGTTAAGTATTAAAGTTTTGTCCGCAGGGCCCAGACAGTCCTTTTGCCTCCTGTAAGGCTGATAATCTTCTATATAAGCAGAGATCATGTCATCTATTTCTTGTGATCTTTCTTCGCTGATGCCTTCAAGCATCTTTATAGTGTGTATTACAATATGAGTAACATATGAAGGGTGACAGTTATTTTTAATTTTACATTCTAAATGTTTTTTTAGGCTGTCTCCATTTATAGGTAGTTGTTGTGTATTGCACCATTTTACAAAAGATGCTTGTATATATGCAATTTGTTGCTTATATGCCTTGGATAATGGCTTTCTTTTCTTGTATTTCATACAATATTCCTCATATGCTTATCGTGTCATTGCCATTTTAGCATATAAATGCTAAAAAAACATCGGAGGAAGCAAAAAATATAAAAAAAGGATTTTATGGATATATCTGATAAAAAAATAATCAATGCAGACATTGGACCCGTACAGTCTGCAACTGAAGAAACGGTACGTACTCAGGTTAAAAAACTTTTTCATAAGTTGGCTGAGTTTCAAAAAGAATTAACCATTATACCAGCTGATAAAAAAGTATCTTTAGGTAGGGGTGGGTATAATTACGCTTCTTTAGCAAGGGTCCTTATGACTATCAAGCCTGTACTTCATAAGGTAGGGTTAGTGTTAAGCCAAACAGTGGATTGCCAAGCTGATGAAGCTAGTAGTAAGACAAGATGCTTAGTGACTAGTGCTGTGATGGACAAGGATACAGGGCGTCAAATAATATCTACGTATAGTTCCTATGCCAAAACGGCTCATGAAGTTGGAAGCTCCATAACTTATGGTCGTAGGTATACAGCATGCACTTTGTTAGGTGTTGTTGGTGATGACGATCTTGATTGTCAGCCTCTGCATGAAAAAAAAGAGATAGAGATTACAGAGATACCTAGATCTTCTTTGCAGGCAGCTCTTAAGGCTCATGTCAAAAAAATAGTTGAAAAACTAAAAGCTGAGGATATTAAGGTAACAGAAACCGATATAGCAAAAATATTAAAGTCTAAATTTATGAAGAATTTAATGGAAATGCATAAATATTGTGTTAAAGCAAGTATAGACATATCTGAATTTAAGGAAGAGGCTCAAAGATTTTTAGAGTCTAAAAGTACTTAGATGGTTTCACCAAGCTTAGCTAGGATTTCCTGCTTGAGTTGATTTATTTCATCCTCTTGTGGATTTTCTTCCTTGGAATCGTCATGCTGCATTAGATGGATGAGTTTGCCAATTTCGGAATAAAAGCTCTTTTCATCTCCACTGGTGAGGTCTCTTTTATGCAAGGATAATAGAGATTGAAATAGAGAAGAATTAAAACCGCTGCTACGTTTTGCAGCGGACCTTGCTGCACTCATTAACTCAGTTATGGCCTTTTTTAGTGAAAATTCTATAGAATGTAGGTCATGCAGGGTTATTTCTGAGGACATAATTAGCTGTTTCACATCTCTCCACGCATAAAACCTATCTTTTTCCTTATCATACAGGTGGAAGTCTATACCTAAATTACCTCTTTTGATGAAGCTGTTAAAATGAAATAGAAGTATTTGTTTTTCACTTTGGTTTTTAGGTACTATCTCTTCTTCTGCTTCTTCAAGTGTAATAGCAGCTTTTTTTCTTCTTGGCATCTAGAATAGGTCGTCTTGAGTTGTTTCTACCGTTGGTTCTTGAGGTTCAATAGTCTCTTCTTCACTATTTTCTGCTAGCTGTTCCACATCAATTTTTTGAATGGAATAGCCTCTACATCTGATTTTTATGGCTCTTTCTTGCCCCTCTTTAAACTCTGGAAATTCTTTAAAGTTAAATGGTGTACATGTTAGCACAACAAAATCTTTATATTTTAGTTTTCCAACCCAATGATATTTCGTTGCGTCGAAATTACAGTAGTAGAAAAATGTTGTTCTAGCACGATCTTTACCGCCGTTTGATAAAGTGAATGCTTTTTGTTTTATCTGCACTGTATAATACGAATTATTATTATAAATTGCAGAAATATGCCCGTGCATTGTGATATTTATGTTTGAAAACGCCATGAAACCTCTCTTTTAATATATTATTTAAGTTTTTCTTTAATTTGTGTCAAATTAACTAGTGAATTGCAGGGTTATGGAGATATTTTGATTGATATTAGCTGTAGCCACGAAAAATAGGAGTGCTCTTGTGATATTTACAGAAGTGAAATCATTAGCTTTAATTTGCACAAAGTTTCGAACATAAAATCTGGCGGTATTGGCGGTAAACCTCATATTTAAATAATCTGTATCATTAGTAGAAGAACCAAAACCTAAATCTGCAGCATAAAGGCTTATAGATCCAGTTGTGTTGAGCCTGATATTTAAGTTTAGACCTTCATTACTATTATTATTCCCATATTTGGGATGCCACTTAAGCCAATCCATGTTTATTAAAAGGGGTGTAGTTGCATAGTTGAGGGTGCTATCTACTGCGTTAGCATTTAAGGTTGTATGCTGTGTTAGGTCGGGTTCTGGTGTTACAGCGGTGCCTCTAAAAAAGGCAGCTCCTATTGATTTTTTAACAAAGAAGTTACTGTACAGGGAATTTGTTGCATCTACTAGTCCTGAAAACATATATCCACTAAATATAGGTACAGGAAAAGCATTAGTTCTAGCTATTGTTTTAGTACACATAGCCGCAGCGTTAGTAGTAGCTGTGTTTAATGTAAAAGTCAGGGCATCTGCAGAGCTTGGCTGAAAGAATGCTACAGATGGCCCTGAAAAGAAATTTGCTTCACTGGTTAACGTTAAATCAGAAGGCGTCACGGTAATATCAGTATTTTTGTTGTTAAAGGGAGTGAGTAAATCTGCTGTTTGCTCTTCTATAATATTAGGTACGAAATATAATTTTGTCAGTCTGTTGATATGAGGTTGTGTTAATCTAAAGAGAAAATCTGCTGTTAAGGTATTACCATCTGCACTTACTTCACGGTTAGTTAAGCCCAAAAAAGCATCCCCTGAAAAAAAAGTTTTATTTATAGCAAAATCTTCAGAAGATGAAGTTCTAGTTTGAGAAATTGTTATTTTAAAGTACAGGTAGCGGTCAATAGCAATTCTTTTAGACATAGAGGTGTAGATGCCAGTATTATCCCATAGTGCTCTTTGCAACACTTTAACAGTCTCTTCTGTACTATCAGATGTTATGTTACCTATATTTAAATTAGATATTTGAAATGTTGTGTTGTCTGGTATGCTAACTTGGTTTCTAGAAGAACTACCACCAAAAATCAATGCATTAGCAAGTTCTCTAGCTTCGGCTAAGCTTTCTGGTGGAAATCTGGGAAATTTTTGTGTCATTCTGGAGCCTGCGTTATTTCTATTACTGATGATACTGCTGTTTCAGTAGATGGGACTAAAAACATAAGCATACCTTCCCAGCTGCCTGTAATACTGGTACCTCTTCGTACTGTTTGGAAATTTCTGCAGGTGAATCTAAAGTTATTTTGACTCCCCATAGTCAGTGTACTGAATGCTTTTCTTTGTATAACGTGTATCTCATTGCTAAGGTATATGTGCCTGTGTCTGTAGAACTCACATACATAGATTTCACTAGCACCTGAAACTAAGGTTATGGTTAGATTTGTGCTTGTATCAGAGGGTTTATTTATAGAATTACTACTAGAAATTAGCCAATCTGTATCGAAATTAGTCTGTGATGTAATAACGGGGGTACTGAAGTTAAGCACGCTGTCCTCGACAGTATCCAGGCTACTTTGTATTTTGCCGTAAAAATAGTTCAGAGGCATTTGGTGCTTCATAAAAAATAGGTTGTAATTTGTAGTAGTAGAGGGTATGCCTCCGCAGTAATAAGCATTAAACAGGGGGGCTTGGCTTGTAGGGGGGCCTACAGTTTTTGCTCTATTTCGAAACACATTTACTAATCGGTTAGCACTAGCGTGATTTAACGTAAATCTAATTTTTTGATTCACTGGATTGTGATAATTAGAAACACCTGAGTCTATTTTTACTTCATTGAGCAGAGTTATGCAGTAAGGTGCACCTCTAAATCCTTGAACTGATGAACTGGGAGGCGTCGTTTGTCCTCCCCATATATAGGTAAATCCTCTGATCAACTCAAAATAACGAAATCTTGGTTGTGAATCTATCAATTTCGGGCTTATGCGTAATACAAAGGATACAGAGTAAAATGAATTTCCAGAAACTATAGTTGTTCCTGCATTAGTGTATCCTGCAAACCTTTCTGCATCCGTGAACTCTGGATTAGGGTTGGGGAGTTGCAAAAAGTCATTAGATCCAATACGAGGATAGATACCTGGTATAAACATAGGATTAGAACCAACCTGTCCTTGTGATCGGATATCTATACGAAGATACATATGTCGGTCTAAATGCATTTTTTCAAGGGTAGATATAAATTCCCCTCTATTGTGCCATAGTTTTCGCTGTTTATTTTGTAGCTCTCTGGAACCGTTACTTATATTCCCAATTTCAAGTTCGGATGTAGAAGGGCTTGTAGCGATATTGAATGTAGTACCAACAGGAATAGTAGTTTCTAAGGATGTAGGGTTGCCTGGATGAAGCGTATTAGCAAGTATAGTTCTAAACCCCGCTAATATATAATCTGGTAGTCTTATATCTCTTTTCACTATTGTTTTTTTAACATGTTTTTAGTTTTTAATAAATTAACTGTAGCTTAAGCTAAAATCACTTCTACCTGTTGTATTAGTACTAGGGAAAAGAATCATCATACCTCTTGTTATTGTAACGGTTTTTGCTGTTCCCCTAGTCAAAGTATAAAAACCTCTGCAAAAAAACCTATTGTTTGAGTAGTTTGGGGTTGTTGCCCCTGCAATGTTAACATAGGCTGCTAGGTTAGCACTAGGCGTAGTTCCATAGTCTAATATATAGCAAGTAGAAGCCCCCGCAGTGAGGGTGATACTAAAAGTAACCCCTGGATTTGTTTGACCGCTGTTAGTATACCTAGGCATTATGGCTGGACAATCTAAATCGATGGTTTGACCTAAAGAAGCAGCACAGGTTAGTGAAGTTTCAGCATTTGGATCAGTTTCTCCAGCAGCATCTATTGACGTAGCATACGTAAAAGAACCAGAAATATTTGCTTTAAAGAATAGCTTGTCGTAATTAGTTGTAGCCGCAGCAACTATACCACCATAATATTTAGCTGCAACAAAGGTTGGTACATTCCAATCTGGATTAGCAGCGTTTGTCCTTGCTGGATGTCGTGATATCATTGCCTTAGTGTCGTTTGTGAAGATGAAAAATGTTGTGGTTATACCCGTAGGCGAATGAAGAGGTGCAGAGGGTCCAGGTGTCATATTACATGTGCTAAGCACTTCCAAATTTGATCTGACTCTAGCACCAGCACCAAGCACAACGCTTCTTGACCCAATTTGGTGTTGTTGTATTCCAGGTGGATACAAAAATCTATTTAACCTATTGATATGCCTTTGATCTATTCTAAAAATAATAGTAAAATCCGCAAATGAACTGCTTCCCCTGCTATTTATAGCTCTGCTAGTCAATCCAATTAAATTTTCCCCGCCCCATACTGAATATGGGAAAACCGATTCAAGGACTGTTCCCTCACTTGAAGTTCTGGTGTTAATTTCTATGTTTAATGATAGGTAGAGAAATCTATCTAGAGCTATTTTTCTTGCTGGGTCCACGAAAGCACTGCGATCTACCCACAAAGCAAATTGTCCAGGAATAAGATTTCCACGATTAGCTATTGCCTCACCAAAACCAAACGAAGGACTACGTTCATTTGCGTTTACTGCACGAGTGTCTACCTTAAAATAATCATCTAGACGCACAGTTACAGTCTGGCTCCTCAATGTAGGTACTGAATGAGTATCAATAGTAGCCTGTAATAGATTTCTAATCTCTACCAGTACAGATTGGGGTAATTCAATATTATTTTCTGCCATGTGGATTTATCCGTTGCTTGGTGGTTTTACATACATTATCTCTCTAAATATAGCATTACCATTTTGGTCAAAACCTTTATACACAAATTCTCTTGTATCTACATGATTTATGGAAGGATCTTGTAGTGCTTTGGATGGTAAAAGAAGAAACTCAGATCCCACAACAGGGACAAAATTAATAGTACCCGTTGCCGCTTCAGTACCTGTAGTTGTACCTTGTTCGTTAAAAACTAACCTCAAATGACTGCACTCTGTATCACTAGAGGTTGGCACTCTATAAATTCTGAAAACGTTTTTATTTAATTCTAAGCATGGTAAAGCCATAATTTCTCCTTGGTTTAAATTTGCCTTATCTCTATAACGCTAGAGGTTGCGGTTTCTGCTGTAGGAACAAGAAACATTAGAGGGAAAGGTGAGCTTCTTGAAATCTGTATGGATCTTCCCCTAGATAGTGTTGTCAAGTTGTGTAAGACAAGCCTATCACCATAAGCAGCTTTTTGTTCAGTAGTTAAACTGCTGTAACTTATATGTTGTATGTAGTCCGAAAATTTACGACCAGGACTAAAACTGTGTCCAGTGATTAGATTTAGCGTACTAGCTCCGCTTACCAAAGTTATTTGTAGATCTATTCTCTTTGGTGTCGGCAGCAAGATACCTTGTTGAATAGGCACAGTACTAACTGTTGGCGGTGCCATGGTCGAAGTGCTAAAATATATTGGAGGGTAGTTAATCACATTAAAAAATTGTGATGCAAGAGCAGTATCTGTAAAATTAACTATACCGCAATAGTAACCATTGCGTGTTGAAAAGATCCTATTAGAAGCAGCGTGGTTTAATGTTCCTCTTAGTACTTTAGAAGATGGGTTCCGTAAAGTATCAGCTGGACTATGGCTCACACTTACTTCGTTGAGTGTTCGCAGTCTATAGGTAGCCCCATACCTCCTTTCTGTAGATCCCGTAGTAGGAGGCCAAGCAAAAAGAGGATTCATCACATTGGATGGTTCATAACTAAGTGAACGAACTTCTGGCTCGTTAGAAAAGCCAACTCCAAACAACAAAACAGAAATTGTATAGTAAGTGACACCATCAATGGTTTCAGTGCCTCTGTTAATATACGTAGTTCTAGTAGAGATGTTGGAGTTAATTAAGTCAATTCCATGGCCTAGCCGAGGATAGGATCCAGGTAACGTAGTAGAAGCTGATGTAGTACTAAATTCAGACCTAATGTCTAGCCTGAGATGTAGTTCTCTATCAAAATAAATATTCCTTAGTGGATCTAAGTACCTTCCCATATTATCCCAATAACGAGCTTGAGATCGCTTGAGACTGTCTGATCCAGTTGTAATGTTTCCTATATGCAAGGATGGCTGTACTGTAGCACTAGCAACTCTAGTATCTATATTAAATTCGGTACCTGCTGGCATTGTGAATCGTGCTCTGCGATTTAAACTAGAAGTAGGTTGGAGCTGGCTGTCCGCAAATTCCCTAATTTCTTTTGCTAAGTCTAAAGGTAATTTAGTATACTTTCTCATACTAACTCCACTTGAAAGGTTGATGATGTTGCTGTTTCTGTAGTTGGGATCAATATAGTAAAAAATGTAGAGTTATTATTACTAATACGTCCAGAAGTAGTCATGCTAGAACCTCTAGTCAGTAAAGTACCGGTCATATTAGCAGCGGCCGCATAAACAGAAGCAGCTCCACTTACCAGAGTTAGTTTATATTTTTGTGGGAAAAACAATAGGTCAAAATCAAAACTTGTCGGTGCAGGGGTGACTAAAGCTGTACGTACTCCAAACGTAAATCTTACCACCGTATTCAGAGTGGTTAGTGTACCTGATTGTCTCAAAAAATAATCACTGTAACCAGCTGCTGTATCAGGGATACCTCCACAATAATAGAAAGAGCCCAACGGACCAGAATAATTGGAAGAACTAGAGAAGGTGTATCTATAAATTCTGTTTGCAGACCCATGGTTTAAGGTGAATCTAAATGGTGTAGTGGGCTTTTTTTCAGATAAGGCATCTCTATCCACAAAAACATCGTTTAAGGTTTCTGCTGAAGTTATTATACCACCACTATCACTGATGCTAAAAAATTTTGTGCTACCAAATAAGGCAATACTTTTTCTATAATCATCTATGGTTAGCTGACGCCAAACCTGAGATGTACGATATAGAAAATTATCTATGCGTATCGATCCATTGTTTAATGCTATTACTCTATTAGTCCCCACACCAGGAGCAGGTATTGTTCGGACTACGTCAAGGGGTTGTTCTATTGTGTCTGTTGCCCTGACAGTTATCTTCACATAGAGGACCCTGTCTATGGTGATCTTACTAAGCTCATTAGTAAAGACTCCATGACGACCCCAAAAGTTAGATTGGGCTTGTCGTAGCTCCCTTGTGCCGTTGGTGATATTGCTTAAATCTTGGATAGCAGTACCCTGATCAATAGAAAAGGTGGTTCCTTTGGGCATCAAAAAGCCAAGCTCTGTTCTTGTTCCAGGGAAATTTCCTAACACCTGGTTGTATATTTTTCTAACTTGAGATGCTATAGTGCCATGTAATCCTATATCTCTTTTCATTCATCCTCCCTGGAAATCTCTATAACGCTAGAAGTTGCCGTTTCTGTCATTGGAACAGTAATCATTAGATATGCCCCACTTACATTAGCATCCAAACTTTTAAATGAAAATGTATTGCCTCTGGTAATCCGTGCCGATGAAGGGATATAAGTTGCGTTAATTTTAGGTGAGCTAGAACTAATAGATGTACTATATACTATTCTATCTAGCACCCACCTCTCATTAACCCTGTTAAAACCTCTAGTTAAGACATGTATGGCACTAGCCCCACTTACCAAGGTGATATTATACGTAGCTATATTAGTTCCTGTATTGTTCAGCAATATGGGAAAATCTAAATCTACATCGTCATTGTCGGAAGAATCAATTGTGATTCTGTTATTACGCCGAGCGAAATAGAACAATGGAACAGCTTGTCTAATGAAATAATCGCTATATCCTGATGTAGTTGTAGGGATGCCTCCACAAAAGTACACCGCCTGATCCCGAGCATCTAAACTAAGAATTCTATTCGCAGACCCATGGTTTAAGGTGAACCTAAATGGTGCAGTAGGTTTTTTAATGTTAGCAGGGCCCAATTCAACATTAACTTCATTTACAGAACTTAATTTAAATAAACTTGTGCCTGTTCTCCCATAGGTGATTGGTGTTTTATACAATAATCTATCTGTTACCATAGATGTACCATCCATGTGGCTTACTTTCCTATAGCTTGTACCATCTACAGTTGTACTACCTCTGTTTTCAAAAAAGATACCTGTCTGCAGGTTATCAAAGCCTTCTTGGTAGGGGTCTCTGGTGGTACTTAAAGAATGCACATCTGATCTAATATACAGTAGCCTATCAAATGAGATGTTTTTAGTCGGATTATTTCTTATCCCGTGGTTTCCCCAAAAGTTAGATTGAGATTGGCGTAGTTCTTTTGTGCCATTGGTGATGTTGCCTACGCCTTTATTAATAGAAGTTAAGAAGATAGTGTTACGGTCAAAACCAAAAGATGTATTTGCGGGCATTGTAAATCTTAAGCTTGAGCCTAGAGCAAAGTTTCTACCAAAGCTATCGTCGACCAATTCCCTTAGCTGCGTTCCAAGGATTCCCTGCAAAGAGATATCTTTTCGCATCTAATCCCCCTATACATCCACAGCTTCTAGTCTATAGATATCTCCGTCCCTCAAAGTTGTAACACCACTTGTAGCTTCAAACCTATCTTCATTGATAATTTCTGATTGGTCTATGCTAAATATCGCTCGCCGATTTGATACTAATCTAAAGGTTGGCAACGTTAAAGTTGTTGTGACACTAGACCTTTGTCTAGTTAACCTTAAATTGACAGTGCCGTCATCCATTAAGAACCTATTAAAGTCGGAAGCTTTAACTGATATTCTAAAGTTGTGCAGGTAAGAAGAAGGGTCCAGGTCATCTAATTCAAATCTAAACGATTCAATTCTTTGGTTACCCCATGCTGCTGCTACAGGTATTGGGTCTTCTATTGGTCTTAGTACCGTTGGTAGTAGCTCTGTAGCTCTTACAACAGCTCTTTTTTGACGTGTAGTATCAAAAGTTAAATTATTGACATCATCAGTGACAACGGTGTTGACTACTAGTGTGCTACCAGCAACAGCATCTGCGGCTGTTGCAGTACGTACTGCAGCATAAGAGCCCGTTGATGCAAATGTTATATCAACAAAACTTGTATCCAAGAGTTCACCTCTATGCATAACAACTAATATATCATTAGCAACTACTGATATAGTTGTAGTACCACCATTTTGTGCTGCTGCCCATCGACCAATTCTAGTTGCCGAAGCAATAGTTCCCGTTGCTACGTTAGGTCTCCATACCTCTACTATAGTTGCAGCATTAACTCTAAATGTCATCGTACCTGTACCTAAGAAAATGTTAAAGCTATTGCTTGCAGTGTACCCACTAGCAGTAGTAAACCCTAAATGATTGACTTCTGCTGGGGTCAAGGACCTACTACCTAGTAAACTAACCAGTGCTGAATCTGAACCTAAGCTTAAATCATATGATGAACCTACGATACTATAGGTTTGAGAGGTTAGAGTTTTTGTAAAGCTAGCCGCCGTTCCTGTTGATAGTTCTTCTCCTGCCCATCGTCTCACTGTAGGTGTACTTATAGTTGTTGTAGAACCAGCTGGAACCTTAGCTGTAGTAGCCGTGCTTTCAAAATTAGGCATAACCACATCAACCAAATTATCAGCGTTAGTTGTTTCCATGGTATGGGCAATTAGACGATATACATCACCTTGCGTAGTTGCATTTTCTGAGGATAGACCCTCATATCGACCTTCTAATATTAATTTATTGAAGTTTTCATCTGATACAGTATTGGATGGGATGCCTGCATAGGTGAAAGTTGGTAGCGTTAATATTGCAGTGACATTACCACGTCTTCTTTCTAATCTCAAATTTAATTTATTATCTGAATTTAAATATTTATAGTAATCACTTTCTCTAATAGAAATTCTAAAGCTATTATACAAAGCACTTGAATCTGCAGTATTAACAGTAAATGAACTCTCTTCAAAGCGTCTTCCAGCCCAACAAACAGATAACACTTTATCTTGTATGCCTGTAGCTACTAAAGGACTACTAGCTACCTTTGGTATGAAAGATGCCTTCTGTCTTGCACTGTCAAAGGTGTACTGTGATAAGCTTTCTGTTACTGTATTTGTGCTAGAAACAGTTCTACCAGGTACCGCTGTTACTGCTGTTACTGCCGTTGTGTAGGCATAATTTGCAACCTGACCAAATGACATTCTAATTTCAACTGGAGTGCTATCAGTGGTTGCAGTTATATTCGTAGGTACTACTAGAATATCACCTGTAGACACAGTAACACTCATAAATCTTGGTAAAGAACTTCCAGCACCGCCTAAAACAGTTTGATGCACCATAGTAACACTAGTAAATATTCCAGATGTGTTGTTAGGTCTCCATATCTCTATAGGCTGAGGTGTGTTGATAGGTGATATGCTAGAAATCACAACATTTCCATTTCCTAAGAAGGTATTGAAGGTTTGGTTTGCTCGTTGTTGGGTTGTAGCTCCACCTGGATATATCCATCCTAACAGAGTGATTTCAGTTTGAGATAGGCTACGAATACCCATCACGGTAGAAATATTAGCATTGGTACCATCAGCTACACTATATTGGGTAGCTCTGAAGCTATATTCAACACCCATTATAGTCTTTGCCGCTACTAATCTAGTGTTTTGTGCTGATACCCATACATATCTTTCAGGTGCTGCGGGGGTGATAGTTTTACCACTAGGTAGTGCAGTTCTACTTGGGGTACCTCTAGTTAAAGTTAAGGAACTATATGCACTGTCTTTGCTTGTATTAACACTACCTGTCATAACAGGGCTTCCATTCACTGTTATGGCATTAACATCTAAGCTTGCTGATAAATCAACAGCATTGGTAACAGAACTATGCCTAGATGGGGGTAGGAAAGCACCTAAGTAATTATCACGATGCTGCCATGCAGTGGATAATTGAGCGTGGGTCAAGTGTTGGAATTCCGTCGCATAGCTATAATATTGCACCCTGGAAATCACGAGAGAAGTCTGGTGGTCAGATAAGAACTCCAATCTGTCAAAGCTAATATCAGCGGCTGATCTATTTAGATTGACTGTTTTTATAGTATTTCCATCTGTAATAGACATAATTATCGGGGCATTTGAACTAGTAGAATTTCTATAAAAAGTAGCAACATAATCATACTGTGTATTAGCCTGTAGCCCCCTAAAGGTACTATCAGTAGCATAAGTAACAGGAGCGTTATAGGTAGTAGTCTCATTATAGTATACATCTAATACGTATACATAAGCACTATTGTTTAAAGTAGACCTAACACGTATAGATCTACTGGTTTGTGGGTTTTCATTAGAATCACCTATATACTGAATAGTAAATTCTTTAGGGTGAGAACCGAGACCAGGCCCAAGAGGCCATCTAAACGTCTGGTTACTACTAATACCGCTATTAGCTCTGTTAGTTGGTAATGTAATTGTAGATGACTGTACGCCTAAGTCGTTGTCGTTGTCAAATAGTCGAATATCTAAAGTTACAGATGCTGGTGTTGAAGCAGTAGTGTGGAAATAAAAAACGTCGAGAAGTGATGCTCGCCCTCCAGTAGAAAAAGTAGCTCCACCCAAAATAACACGATTTGTATATGAACGTCTGCCTCCATCTTGCCTAGAAACATAAGTCTGTAGGTCAAAAGCAGGGGATTCTATTCCAAATCTATCAGTACCACCTAAATCTGAATATTCTACGTAAAGCAAGGGTTGCGTGTTGCTAGATCCAAGTCTTAAAAGAGGATAAGTAGTCCCTGCCCTAGGTCTCGAGTCTAGTATCCTCATTGAAAAAGCTAAAACTTTTAGTGGGGAGGCAGAGATGGTTGACATCCCTGTGTTGTTGTCTATAGTGGTTCGGCTTTCAGTAAAACTGTTTCTACCTGGAAAATACAAGTTCAATGAACTATTGGGATTACTATAGTAAAATAGACCAATACTACTACTGTTAATTCTCACTCCAGATATATCGGTAAATTCATTGGTGATAGTCCTAGAAGACAAATTAGCCCTATCTAGGTAACTAAATAACCTAGTCATAGTAAGAGCTGGATTATTGAAAATATTAGGTGTGACAAAGGTCCATGGCGTGTTACTCATCGTGGTTGAAGACATCAAAGTTAGTAGTGGAGCTAATTGTCTTATGACATCAGGAACTGGTATACCTGTTGCTTGACTTAACCTAGCAATTGCAGCCTTATTTTGACTAATATCTACATTTTGTACTGCCTGTGATTCTTCTAGAGTACCAACATCTTTTTGCACCTCTAAAATTTTATCAGTACTATCTCTTACAAGGAAGAGAGTATCCCCCTGATGAATTGAAGACCCTCCTACTGTATATCTAGTGTATGGTGTAGTAATGATTGTTACTGATATTGGACTGCTAGGTAAATTTATACGTCTGTTAGTGCCCCCAGCAGACCTAATTCTTAAGAACAAAGTATTTGGGTTAGCCGTTACATAAGAGGTCCTAATATATACATTAATGCCCCCTGTATCTTCAGTTTGTGTAACTACGTGGTTAGCTTCTTCTGTAGTATTAGTGTTGCCATCACCACCCCATACAACATTCGCATCTATAACTGTAGTCTGCTTACCATCAACCAGTTTAATAGGGGCTACTTTTCTAAGGGTATCCACTTTTTGATTTGAATCATCAAACACTACTAAACTGTTAACTTGATTAGTAAGAGTAGAGTTAAATTCTCTCACATCCTTTTGAACTTGTAATTCTTTACTGACAACATCTCTTTCAAGAGAAAGGAAATCACCTATAACTAAAGTAACGCCATTAGTAGCTAAGAACTGATTTGTAAATGGATATTGTCTATAAGCTACGGAATTAATCATCACTGTTGAGCCGAATTGTGCTGGCCAAACTAATCTATTGTTTCCACTTCCCGTCCTACGGATGAATATAGAGGTTAAAGGGTTGGCAGTAACATAACTATCCCTAACAAAGATATTAATCCCAACTGTAGTCTCTACGTTGGTAACAGTGAAGATATTTGCTTCGGTCCCTGATGAACCATCACCACCCCATATAATTGGAACATTGCTAGATACAGTAGTAGTAACCGTACGATCTATCAGGGTTAGTGGTCTAATCTTATTTAAAGTTGTTGTTTTTTGATTTGCATTATCAAACACTACTAAATTATTGACTTGACCACCAGTAGTAATCATAGTTTGAAGAGAACTAGATAAATCTCCTATTAAGATATCTCTGAAATTACCAGTCCAAGAGGGTGTTGAATAGGTGATGTTCATTTTAGCAACTCTTAAGTGTTCGTTTGCACGGATGCTAACAAAAGTACTATCCACTGGGTTGCCAGGTACTGTGGTGTAGATCCAGTAATCATACACAGCATCATCAGCTTCAGGAACTACCCTATAGCTAAATCCTGAGGCGGCGAAAATAGTCGGCACAACACCTTGGTCTACAGGGGCAGTATTGGTTCCTACAATCCTTTCAATCCTATAATTAGACAAATTTAAGGTTTTATTGATTCTTAGTATGATATCCCCAGTCCCACTGTTAACTCTTCTAGTATAAGTATAACCTCTAATTTGTGTAGAGGTCGGTCTTGAACCAAAAGCTTCATAGTCTGCTAAAGCAAATCCTATAGCATCAGTAGTTGTCTCCCAATTAGTCGTAGCCGTAATAGATATAGGGTTTACTCTTCGATTAACATCACCACTAAGCTGAGGTAGCCCTATGGATCCATCTTTAATATTAGCTAGTGCTATGGCGTTCGCACTAGTCCAATCAATAAAGTCTGAATCGTTAATGGTTGTGATCGTGAGTCCATCTACAGTTAAAGAATTTGACCCTGATCCTCCTAGTGAGGCTATGGTTAATGTTTTATTAGGAATGTTGTACGACAGAGTTATTCTGTCCCCCGCTACTATATGATCAACATCTTGATTCATGTATTGTAGCTGTTTATTGATAGTAGCAAGCAATCCAGCAGCTATCTTGTCGGTTGTAATGGAATCGTCTACAAGTTCCCCTGTTAGGGCTCCATTAGTTAAAGTCCACTCAATCTCTGTGCTGTTATTTATAGAAGTTACGTTTGTAGAGTTGTGAGTTACACTAGTTCCTGATGCAGCAGAATTAATTGTAACTCTGTCATCTGTTGAATCATAATCGAAGGTGACATTGTTACCAGCTGCAAGTTCAGCAACATTTTGACTAGCATATATTATTTTTCTTTCTACCTCAGTGACAAGACCACTAGACAAATGGGTCTTTAGGATAGAGCTATCAACGATACGTGGTGAAGCAGACATACCAGTGGCTAAATACTCTATAGTGGTGGAATCAGTAAGCGAGGTAATATTTGCACCATCTACTTGAATTGTAGAAGGTCCAGCGGCATTAATAGTAGCAAGAAGAGCGGGATCCAATTTATCAGTATTAATTGCCCCGTCTGCAATTTTAGTCCTTAGGACTGCCCCAGCCCTTATTTTTGGTTCGGTGACTGCATTATCTGCAATTTTTGAGGTGACGACCGCCCCATCTTGTAATTGATTGTCTCCAACAGAATTGTCTGCAGGAACGCCTCCACCACTAGTTTGAGCTTGGCTTAAATCCCTCCAGACAGCTTGTTTGTCAACATTGACGCCCATAAACATATAAATATGTCTTGAACTAGTATCTAACCATATTGTAGGAACATCATATCTTGTGTCTTTTGCTGTGGGGGCATGTGAAGCATTAACAACAGGTATGTTGAAATGCGATGGACTACTACCACTACGAATTGTCATTTAAGCTCCTATTATATATAAAGTTAATTTAATGGACTGCATAAAACATTACACCCGAGTTTCTACTCTTCTTTCGTTTTTATACAATTTCTCAGGTATTAATTCAAAAGTTTTGGAAGCTAAAAGAATTGTTGGGACCAATACTCATAAATTTATAGAAGAGCACCTAAAAAATAAAAATCCAAAAATAGCCCCTACAGACGATTATTTCCCTTATGTACAGGCTTTTTTAAAGTTTTATCAAGAACAACCCTTACATAATATACTCTGTTTAGAAGAAAGATTCTTTTGTGACTACTATAGGATTACAGGAATGGTAGATTGTATATATAAAAACGAAAAAGGTGAAAATATTTTATTAGATTGGAAAACTTCTTATAGAGTCAATACACAAGCCGTGAGCCTGCAAATGCTGCTATATAAAATGTTAGTAGAAAACTACGGTATTAAAATAGACAAATGCGTAATTGTGCAACTAAAAAAGAATAGTGAGTACGAACGTCTCGCCATCGATATAGAAGGAGCAGACTATTTAGCTCACGCATACGCAGTGTTGTCTAAAAGAATTTTAAGGATTAGTTCCAGCTCTTCTTAATACTTGTTTTTGAATTTTTCCAGACTCACTTCTATTAAAGTCATGTCTAGCCATAATTGAAGAACTTGGATTATCAGGAGTAACTACGCCTCCAATATTTGGACTGCAGTTTTTTGGCATTTTATACATTTTACCACTTTTTGCCCACCCTTTACTAGTAGCCATCTTTCCTACTGCACCATATCCAGGTGTTCCCTTCGGTATAGAGAAAAATTGCCCTGACATACTCATAGTGCCCATTTTTTTCGCCATAACTAACCTCCTGCAAAAGCATCCCCTGCTTCTGCCTCTGTATACATGTTTTCTTCACCAGTAGGTTCTTCTTGTCCCGTGAGATCGGGGTTTTCTGAATCCACTAGTTCTCTATTCTCTTGTACTCTTTCATCTATTTTTCGTTCAACCTCTAATTTGTCTTGCTCTTGTTGTGCTTTAATTTCATTGATCTTGCTTGCTGCTGCATTTGTTTCATATAAGGACTTAATAGCATCTGCCTCTATTTTAGTTGATTCTGCATACAATTTAATTGCTCTAGCTATTAGTTCTGCTTCTTTTGCTAAGTCAGTTTCTTGTCTATCTATTCTCTCTTTTCCTAGCTCTGTAGATTTAAATGCATTGGCTTGGTTTAGCCTGATTTCAGATTCCATCTGTAATTTTTCAAGCTCAAACTTTAGCTCCTGCATTTGGGAGTTTTTCTCTTCACTGTCTTGTAGCGATGGAACAATTTGTTCTTTATTCTGCAGGTTAGATAAAGATACTAATAAGCTTGGGGGAAAAGCATTAGGTACATATTGTGATAATTCTAAAAGCTGCTGAAATACTAGGTTTCTTTGTGAGTCTGTATATTCAGATTCAGTCAAAGTTACAGAATAATTTCCAAAGTTGTAGGAAAAGAAATCTTCTGTTGGCTCTTGTTGAATCTCTCTTTTAACTTGCCAAGGTTCCCAATTACTCTGAATAAATTTTAATACTAACTTTCCAACATCCCTAGAAACATTATGCCATCTATCAAAGACCATCCCAAATTGTTGTTGTGACTCTTCTAAACGTTGTGCTGAAGTTAAACTACTAACCCTTGCTGAAGGAGCAGTACCTAGCATATCAGGAGTCACTCCGCTAACTTCAGGTAAAATGTCCATATCGTTCTTTGTGACACCTAGGTCTGCTGGTGATAACCCTTGGTATGGGACTCTATGCAACACATCAATAGTTCGGTCATAAGTTCCCTTAGTAAATAAAATCTTTTGAGACCTATCGTCTTTAAATAAATCTGTATGATTAGCTAATTTAGACTTGTCAGCTACTAATATGTTGTTATTGCTAGACTCTAAAAATTCATTGTCTTTGATAATCTTTCTACTTGTCACCTGTACAGCATCTCTGATTTTAGCTACAAAACTTCTACTCTTAGGCTCATAGCTTGTCTGTTCATGCATTCTTTCAAAATAGCAAGCAACAAAAGGACACTGCTCAAAACCAAAGCTTGATGGTCCATAATAGACACCCTCATCACCTATCAAGATACCTTGCTTCCAGACAGTAGCTTTATATTTTAATAAGCGTAGTCCTTCGTCATAAGATTGCTTTACTATTTCAGGGTCTATCTTGTCGAAGTTTTTTTCTTTTGTGTGGATATTGTAGGTGCAATGACGCATTTCTTCTGTTCTAACCCATAGATATAGCACCCTTAAAAGGCTACCTCTAAAGTTATGCGACCCTATTTGCTGTTGACCAAAGATTGACTTGTTATTGAAAAAGGTATTAGAAGCATTCATAATCTGTTCTTTATGTGCTGGAAATAGTTCTGATGCATACTGTTTGGTCATATATTCACTTGTAATAACAAAAGAAGCATCCGACATGTCAGATTTGACCCACTGGTCATCAGTTACATATCTACTATAGGGAATCACTCTAATATTAGGATGAGGGGAAAGGGGATCTATTGAATAGTCTGGAAACAGCTGAATCAAACATTCACCATATACTGTTGCTAATCTCTTTGCTTCCATCAATGTTGATTCATAATTAAATTTAGAAGAGCAAGAAATATAGGTGGCATTGTATTGATTTATGGTCTGCTCATCCACTTCACCACTAGCGATAAAATGGGGTATTTTTTTCACCCTAGAAGAAGCTCCTAGTATGGCGTTCACCTTGGTTTCACAGAGGTTTATATAATATTTGTTATCGTCATATCTAGGACCGTAGCATATTCGATGGTTATAATTGCACTCAGCCCACCTAGAATCATTCACTGCACGTGCTGATTCATATAAAGCTGATATTGCTTCTTTTAAATTAGATTTGTTAATTTGATTGAAGTCAAAAGCTAAGTCATTAGAATATGTCACAAATCACTCCGCTTACTTGTTTGCCTTTTTACCACACCAACGTTTTGACCCACACTTGTAGGTATTTTTCTAGTATCAGTAGCTACTACTCCCCTCTGTAGGCCTTCAGCCGTCTTTTTTAGAATTTT
>JAAHTH010000108.1_pt1 | contig 27234 bp, 25 predicted proteins | sample 6116091 | NCBI WGS metagenome assembly JAAHTH01 (sample SAMN13939990, study PRJNA603662) | sponge metagenome | isolation source: marine sponge | host: Mycale hentscheli | place: New Zealand | collected 2006
GGCTCTCACCACTGTGAGAACCTTTTAAAATTGGCGCTGTTCCACCAGTTACTTTTCCCATGGTGATGTAGAGCAGGAACACTGACGTCTGGAAAATATTCAAACCGATAATAGTTTTGATCAAATTTTCGCGAGCGATGACGATATAGAAACCGGTCATCATCAAGAAAATGACGATCCAATAATTATATAGGCCAAGAAAATCGGTCATGAGGTCACCCGCTCTCGACCAGCGAAGGCATAAAAAATCATCGTCATCACTGCCGTGACAGTAATGCCAACTCCCAGCTCAACGAGAAAAATACCGAGGTGCTGTCCCTCGGGAAGAAAATGGTTTTCTGTCAGAATTCCGTGATTAAGCACATCGTAGTCCAGGAAATTCCCACCTAACAACATGCAGGCTAAACCAGTTCCGGCATAAACCAACAACCCTAACGCAGTTAGTTTCTCGATCACCTTCGGCGGCGCAACTTTATGAACCGCGGGAAGCCCGTAAACCAATCCGTATAAAATTAACGCCGCTGCGAAAATCACTCCCGCTTGAAATCCACCGCCTGGTCCAAAATCTCCATGGAACTGAACGTACAGGCCAAACAGCAAAATATAAGGTATCAGTAACTTCGTGATGACACGAATGATAGGAAATGAATTCATGCATTCTCTCCCGTCACCGACTGGGATTCGGAACTGCCTTGGTCATCTGTGTTTTTTCTAAGAATCAATAAAACAGCGATGCCTGCGGTAAAAATCACCGCGGTCTCACCAAGGGTGTCATAGCCTCGATAACTCGCAAGAACGGCCGTGACAACATTCGGAAGCCCGTGCATATCCGGTTGCGATTTCTCGACAAACGAAGGTTCAGGATAAACTTGAATTGGAGCGTTTGGGTCTCCAAAATGAGGCATATCAAATGTTCCATAAACCAAGGCACAGCCGGTGATCGTCACAATTAAAAGCGGAAACACGGGTGACTTGGATGGACGTTCTTCGAAATCTTCACTCGACAATCGACTACTCTTTCGATGCCGACGTGGTGTCAAGGAAAGCGTTGCAAGCATCAAAATGGTAGTGATTCCGGCACCAACCGCCGCCTCCGTAAAGGCTACATCCGGAGCATCGAGTATTAACATCCAGCTAGCGCTGAGAAAACTATAAATCCCAGTAAACATCACGGCAGCCCAAAGATTTCGAATTCTCGCAACCGTCACCGCAGTGGCGGCGAGAAGCGCGAGTATCGGGATGACAATGAAATCCATCATCTTTGAAAATAACCGTCCTGGTTTAAGTTAATTTTTATTGGAATCTAAAGTATCGACTTCTAAAACTGGCTTAAACCCCTGTGTCATCGCTGACCTTGCAAGCGCGTGACAGGACGTCGGGCTGGTGACCATCAAAAAGAACAAAATCATTAACAGCTTTACCGTGACTAGACTTAGATCCTCCTGAAATAGAAGCCCAGCAATGATCAATCCGGCACCGAGTGTGTCGGTAATGCCGCCACCGTGCAGACGCGAAAAAAACTCCGGCAGGCGGACAATTCCAATACCGCCAACTACCGCGAAAAAAGATCCGGAAAGCAAAAGTAACCAAGTCAAAATACTGATCAATACCATCATGATTTTGCACTCGAACCGATCTCGGCTCCTTCCTCACGAAAGCTTCCGTACTCCGAAAATCGCAACAGCGCCACCATGCCAATGAAGTTCATCAGACTGTACAACAATGCTAAATCTAGAAAATCAGTGCGTTTAGTCAAAAAACCAATCACACATATAAGTAATACTGTTTTGGTTCCAAACATATTGAGGGCCAGCACACGGTCAAAGACCGTTGGCCCCAGCATCGCACGGATCAACGCCAAAATCATAGTCACTAAAATCGCAACCGACGTTACCACTAAAGCGTAGTCGTTAAACAACAAATCATTCGTTTCCGTGGCAGCTAACAGCAAATCCATGACTTATTTCCCCTCCAGCCGACAAACCCGGCGGTCCATATCACCCGAAAGGTCTTCTTCTGCACCTTCAAATGAGAGGGCGTGGACAAGAATTCGATCCTTTTCCATCCCAACTGAGACGGTACCGGGGGTTAACGTAATCGAATTGGCAAGGATTACTCGGCCAAGTTCTGTTTTTGGGTTAGCGCCGACTTCAATCATATTCCGCTGAAGCTTTAACTTCGGCGCGAGCACAATTTTCGTGACCTCTATGTTTGATTTAAAAATCTCTTTGATTAACCAGGGCGCGTAATGAGTAAAAGGCCGTATCCCAAGCTGAATAGGTGCAGATTCTTCATCGACAATTTTCATCCGATGGCAAATCCACAAACTGAAAATGCAAGACAAGAGACCGAGTAAAAGAATAAACGGTTCGAAGTGACCTGACCAAAGCAGCCAACTCGCTAACAAAGCAATAAATAACGTGAACGAATATTTCATAGATTTCAGATGATCATCAATTACTTGGTTTTTGAATTTCTGGTGATCACCGAGCGTCCAACAAAAGTCGACGTGATCACCGTTAATTCCAAGTTAAATTACCGCGATGCCAAGCTAGAAAACACTGCCTGAAGCGCAACGCTAGAACGCAGCTTTGGTTTCTTTCCCTGCTAACAAGCTAATGTATGCTGTCATGCTAAATATTTAAATACCGATCTTCAATGTGTAGACGGCATCCACAGGAAGTACCATTTTCGGCACGGGGCAAAACGCAACCACTTGATCGGGTTCGAAAAATGCCCATCAAGCTACCTAATTTCTCCGTTTAGCCAATTCAACTCGGCATAAAACAAGAGAATGTGAGGTCATTGCCTCACACCGTTTGAAGAACGAACTGGAAATACCAATTAAATCAGAGCGACCAATGATCCATTTATTTACAACGCAGGCACCCAGCATCAATTTACATTGACGGGTTCTCGTCGACTGGCTTTCGAAGAACGTAGCCAAAGTAACAAGACAGTAAACCCGTGACCGCGAAAGCTGAAAACCATAGAAATTTCTGAAAGAAGACCAGGCCAAACCCAATGAACCAAAGCACGACACCCACATTGAGCAGCCATTTACCAGCATTGTATTTCATGCCTCTCGCCTTTGTTAAAGTCATTTCTGCAGCAAGTTTATTTCAAAACCAACTAATTGATTAAATCGTTGTCTCAACAGGATCAATCTCGCCGTAATTTGGTCATTGTGATTTGATTTCCCGCCGCGTTGTGTGCGACTTGATCCATGAAAGAGCGAATCAAGAACAAACCACGACCGCTAACCTTATGAAGATTAGATTCTGCAGTTGGATCGGGAACCTTCCCGGGATCAAACCCGCCGCCATCATCCGAGATTTGCACACAAAAATATTTGTCAGAAAACTCCGCTTCAATTCGCACCCGCCGGTTCACGTAAGGCTCAATATCTTTTCGGGCCTGTATCTCTTCGTAGTACCGAGTCCCGTCCTCGCCATCTCGCAAACTCGAATCTACGTCAAGGTTGCCATGGTGCATTGCGTTTACGAGCGCTTCGTCTAACGCCATACCGATCTGCAGCCGATCTCGACTTGACCAGCTCGGTAAGTTTTCTTGAAGAACCTCAATCGTTGGTCCGATCATTGAGGATTCGTTCTCCAACACGTAATACCTCGTAACGTGCCCGGTCGATGTCTCATTTTCAGCCACAATGTGCTGCATCCGATTAGACATTTCAAGCACTTGTTTGATCGTCTGAATCAATGCCGATTGGAGCATTGTTTTGGGCGTGTAACTGGTCGCGCCAGCGCGGAGCGCATCGATCGCAATTTGCTCACTTCCAAACGAAGTGATCAACACGATCGGTATAAGAGGGTGTGACTTTCGAACTTGGCGAACCAATTCGAGCCCATCCATTCTAGGCATTTGTAAATCTGTCACGATGACATCGGGAGTTGTCGCAACGTCCGAAAGTCGATCGAATCCCTCTTTGCCATCAACAGCAAATTCTATCTGCCAAGTCGGCTCTTTTCCTAGAAGCCCTCCGACAAGCATACGGTCGACCGAAGAATCATCGACTACCAAAATCTTTGGCACTGGCGGTACTCAAAAAAGAAAGGAACGAGAATAGAGGAAAGCGCTGTTAATAGCTGAATTGTTACAGCCGCTCAACCGCGATTAACGACTTTAATTCTCACCCATTGGCCAGACTGAATCAACCGAAATCTACGAATTTGCCCGTTGGACTCATTTCCCAAAAAGCTTCCCCATCAGGCTGTCGCGGATGCCGCTCCTAATTTGACGAATATGAAGGCCGCCACCAACAATAAGACAGCAAAAATACCAAGCAACAGAGCTACCGGAACGTATCTCTCCGGGATCGGGTTTTGCGTTTCGAAACTTTGATAATAGGTCGCCCGATCCTTGGTAGGCCGTCTGGCGTAGATCCGCACTCGCTCCAATTCATTAAACTGGAGGCTGAATCTTGCACCCGTCCGATTCAAAAATCGGCTCAGCTCATATACCTTTTCACCTTGTGCAGGAATCGTTTCCGTATCGTAAACTTGATAATTCCCGTTAACTTGGATATTCAGGTGAGTCCAATCGACATCGCTGTGGTTATAAATGGTGATCTCACCACCTTCCACCGGGGGCCGGTTGTAGTAATCGATGCTATAAAAATCTGCCCCGGGAAGATCCTGGGCGGTGACCGACGCCTTGAGTTGACCCTCAAAAACAGGCGGCAAATAATTCCACAGAACCAAAATAGTCATTACGGGAACCAGACACATAAACGACAACATAATGGTCAGACCCCGATGACTTAAATGCGGGGACTTTTTTTGCTCACTTGAGTGGTACTGGAAATCATCGCTCTCCAGCGGCACATCGGACGAATCCTGAGTCAAGTCATCACTAGTTGAACTATTTTTTGTCATTGCATTTGTCATTTTTTAGCAATCGTTGTTGGTAGAGTCATTAGTATACCAATTCTTCTCTTTGGAAAACGCATGTCTGAAAACTCATTGCCGAAAACCTCCCCCAATCAACATTACCTGAATGCGTCTTGGTTGTTGAAATTGCGGTGGGTCGCGGTTATCGGGCAGGTCGTTACCATTCTTGGCTCGATCGCGTTCTTCAAAACTCAAATTCCGATGTCTTGGGCGATGGCCGTCGTCATCTCTTTAACCGCGCTATCAAATTTGTTCCTGACGTTTTGGTTCAAGCGCTGGCGAAGAATAGACGAACGCATGCACTCCAACACGGAAAATCAGAGCTCAGTGCTCCCCTGGGAACTAATTCTCGGGTTGATCCTCGTTATGGATATGTTGTCACTCACAACGTTGCTTTTCACAACAGGAGGCCCAAATAATCCATTTTACTTGTTCTTCTTTGTCAATCTTAGTCTCTGTGCACTCATGTTAAACCGCCGTTGGGCTTGGGCAATTAACGTTCTCACGATCGTTTGTTTCGCCGGACTCATGTTCGAGCATTACAACATTGAGCACCTCGATTTGGGACTGGATACAATCCGCAGTCGTCAGGACGTCTCTTTAGCTCATATTGGCATTTTGGCCGCGTTTGCAACCTGCTCAAGCGTGATCGTTTACTTCATGACCCGCTTAACCGATGAGCTTAGAGAACAACAGCAACGCGTTCGGCAGTCTCAAACACTTCGTGCTAACAGCGATAAAATTGAAGCCCTTGGCACCCTCGCCGCCGGCACAGCCCATGAACTTGCTACACCCCTCAGTACCATCGCAATTGTGGCTCGCGATGTCGAGCAAGCGTTCGAAGAGAACCCGCCTGATTTTCCGGGGGCGGAAGATGTTATCGAAGACGTTCATTTGATTCGAAGCCAATTGGATCGCTGTCGAGCGATTCTCGATCGTATGGCTAGCCATGCCGGAGAGGCAATCGGCGAACCCATTCAACCTGTGGCAGTGGCAAGTCTCTCCAATCTATTGCTTGAAGGCCTTCGGGGACAAGGACGTGTTCAACTTTTCTTGCCCGATGAGGCGCACCAAGAGAATCTCAACATTCCCTTAATTGGCCTCAGTCAGGCAATGCGCGGGCTGGTTCAAAATGCGCTAGATGCTGACCGCTCGGATCGCTCTGTGATGGTCAGTGTCGCACGCCATGCTCAGGACTGGGAATGGAAAATACGAGACCAGGGGCCAGGCATGTCGGCGGAAGAGCTCAGCCGTGTCAGCGAACCTTTTTACACGACCAAAGCACCGGGGGAAGGCATGGGCTTAGGGGTCTTCCTCGCCAAAAATGTCATTCGCCGCCTTGGCGGAACTGTCGAGTTTGAATCGGTAAGTGGCAAAGGTACCTGCGTGACAGTCTCTCTTCCCGCCAAAGTGAGAACGAATCAATAACATGATGATTCGGGCTACTTTCGAGCTCGGAACTGCGATTTCAAAACAAAACCTGAACGTTGGTTCTGGTCGATGGCATATTGAAAACAACAACGTAATACGCCAATATTAATCTCCTAAGCTAAGAACTCTGAACGCCGATGTTTCAAAGAGCTTATCCTCGACTAAACCAAGTGACTTAAGAGAGTTTCACATGCAGCCAGCCGAAACAATTTTAATCGTCGATGACGATGATGTGCTTCGGCAACGCCTCGAAAAGTCGCTTACTCGAAGAGGTTGGACCATTTTTGCTGCCGAGGGATTTGAGACAGCGATTGCCCTGGCAGAAACTCACCAACCAACACGAGCCGTCCTCGATTTAAAAATGCCCGGCCAGTCCGGACTGGATGTATTGCAGAAAATCCGGGAAATTTCACCGAATACAAAATGCGTTATTTTGACTGGATATGGCAGCATTACCAACGCCGTTGAAGCGGTTAAACTTGGCGCCGTTGGCTACATCACCAAACCCGCCGATGCCGACCAAGTATTGGCCGCATTCGCGGAATCACGAGAAACTCCGACTCCCGACTTCCCCCCGCCATCGCTGGCCGAAGCACAGTGGGAACACATCCAGCGGGTACTTGCGGATTCCGGCGGTAACATTTCCGAGGCTGCTCGCCGACTCGATATCCCTCGTCGAACGCTTCAGCGGAAACTGAAAAAAAATGCCCCTTGAGCTGACTGCGATTATTACGTTTAAGATTGCACTCAGAGCTTTCCTTAAAGTACGATGCAGTCGAGAACGGCTTCGAAACCCAAGAAACCCCTCCGATGTTTTGCTCCGACCGCCAGCAAATCATGTCTCCAATCGTGCCGATTAACAATAACTTTCAACATTAAAATTACACCAGTCTGGAACTTGAACATGATTCGAAGCATCATTTACTTGACCCTTCTTGTTTACAGCAGCCTGGCGTTTCAATCGGCAAACTCCCAGGAAACCAACGATTATTGGTCTCAATTTCGCGGACTCAACGGCACCGGAATTGCGAAACCCAATGCCCGCCCACCCATCGAATTTGAGGCCTCCAAACAGGCAGTTTGGGAAACTGCAATACCGGGCACAGGTTGGTCCTCTCCAGTTTACACCGGAAATAAAGCCTGGCTCACCACGTCCATCATCAGCGAAGCATCACCTGCTGAAATTGCAGCTAAACTAAAAGGCGATCGACTTGCTCAAATCAAAACCGTCGCATCGGCTGTCGAATTGCATGCAATCTGTATCGACCTCAATGATGGGAAAATAATTCATGATGTAATTCTTCACAAAATAGAATCGCCTGAACCAATTAACCCAATGAACTCTTACGCTTCCCCGACGCCGGCAATCAAAGATGGCAAAGTTGTTTTTCATTTTGGAAATTACGGCACATGGTGCGTCGACGAGTCTACTGGAGAAGTGATTTGGGAACGACAATTTGTGGTCAAACACAGCGTTGGGCCTGGAAGTTCACCAGTCATCTTTAACGACAAAGTCATTATCGTTTGCGACGGCACTGACTTGCAATACATCGTTGCAGTTGAACTCAATAACGGTAAGGATGTTTGGAAAACTGACCGACCTCCCATCCGCGCCAACGATGGTGAATACCGAAAAGCGTACTGCACTCCCCTCATTATCGACGTCGACGGAATCATGCAGGCCGTCGTCCCAGGCGCTCAGTGGGTGGCTGGATACGACCCCACCACCGGCAAAGAACTCTGGCGGGCAGATCACGGAGCAGGATTTTCAATCACGCCGATGCCAGCCTATCAATCAGGTTTGGTTGTATTCTCAACCGGCTATATGGCATCTAGTTTGGTCGCAGTTGATCCAGCCGGGCGGGGCGATATTACAGAAACAGGAATCATCTGGCGATCGCAGCCCAAAAAAGCCCCAAATATGCCAAGCTTGATCGGACGCAACGGTAAAATTTATGCCATCTCTGACCGAGGAATTCTACGCGTCCTCGAAGCAGCAACCGGAAAGATGCTTAATGAAAAACGCATCGGTGGCAACTTCTCTTCTTCACCACTATTGGCTGGCGATAACCTTTACCTCTCCAGCCGCGAAGGCCTCATGACGGTCGTTAACTGCTCGACGGAACTACCCAAAATCGCAACGAACAAGTTTGAGTCATCGTTGATGGCCAGTCCCATTCTCGTCGGAGATGACTTACTCGTGCGTACCGAAAAGAAACTGATTCGAATCAGTGATGGAAAATAACCAAAAGGCCTCGACACTGAACCGGTGTCGACTATTAGTCTGATTGAATTGACCGATTGACCATGTAGTGCGGTGGCATTACACGACGGGAAACCCTCGATCCGTTTTTACTCCCGTGGCAATAGCTCAAATTTTTCTACTACCAACCGATCGCCCTGAAGTTCTCCAGAGACGATTGCTTCCCGAATGCAATTACAAAATCCATTCTGGCTATGAGCGTCACCATGGTCATCGATCGATGTCCCGTCGAGAAGATAACTTCGTCCTTCAATCCGAACGGCAAGATCACACCCTTCTTCCTGTAATCCGAACTGACATTGCCCACAAGAAACTTCCAGTCGTTCGTTCTCAATCGTACCGGCCATTTGAGTTGCCTCCGAAGAGACTGAAACCCGATCGCGAGTCGAAGCATCGCAGGCCACCAAAGTAAGACAAACGCATACGAGCATAAGTTGGAAGCTACGCCACATTCCCAAATCCTCCTGAGTGTATTTACTTTCTGTGGACTGAATTTTTGATTTCGATCCAACGCCTCGGCCTCCCATAGACCCACGGATGCAAGACCTGATTTTAGACTTTCTTAAGCGGCCAATGCGTCATCCCGGCCGGATGAACCAAAAATCAAATATCCACAATAAGGAAATTGGTGGTTGCATGCATGACCGTTAGAGCGTTTTCTCAAACGGAAAATCTTATCGAGCCCACATAATTCGGAGTTTGTTCGCAAAAAAGAACGAACATTTTATCCACATCGGCAGCAAAAAACCCCCTAAAGAAACTACCTCGTGTGCTTGAAAAACTCGTGTTTTAGGTCCGAAATTAACGGTGGCAATTTTGAGGGATTCTGGACGTCCACAATCGACTTCAAGGGTCTTTATATTTCCTTTAAGGGGCGTTGTTTATTGAGATTTTATTAAGGTTTCCCCAAAAGAAGCGGCCGCGATTCACCCGATAATTAAAGGGTAGAACAGTTTTTATACCCCCCAAAAGTACTGCGACGTTTTTACACGTCGACCGGAAAGTATCTTTGGACTAAAGTTTCCGGTTAATTAACAGTCGGGCGATTGTGAAATAATCTGGTTGCACGGAAACCACCCGCTCGATTTTTATCCACACTTCATTTTTCGCCGGACGTCCAGCGTCTCGCATGGTGATTTGAATGCAAGAGTTTCATTTCCCGAATTGGGTTAACAAGTTTACTTTCCTTGCTGCGGCAACGGCTGTCGTCGTCGGGGGATATTTGGCAACGTGTTTGTTCGCGGCCATCAGTCCAAAAATTGTCAACGTCGGCCATCAACCAAAACAGCCGGTGCCATTTAGCCACAAGCTTCATGCTGGGCAACTCAAAATGGATTGCCGTTACTGCCATAACACAGTGGAACGGGCGGGGCATGCTGCGATTCCGCCAACTGCGACTTGCGGAAATTGTCACGGTGGCAGTCGAACAACCAAAGGCGAGCGTGATCTTGGAATCGTCCGCGGCGACAGTACTCTCTTGAAGCCAATTCGAGTTAGTCTCGAAACGAATGATCCTGTGTTGTGGGAGCGGGTTCACGACTTGCCCGACTTTGTTTACTTCAACCACAGTGCTCATGTCAACAAAGGAGTCAGCTGTGTTTCCTGCCATGGTCGAATCGACAAAATGGAAATCGTAACACAGGTCGAGCCGCTTTCGATGAAATGGTGCCTCGATTGCCATCGCAACCCGACTCCAAACATCCGCGATCCACAACTCGTTACTCAATTGGATTTTGTACCTGAGAATCCTGAAGAGTATCACAAGAAATGGGCTGAAAAGCTCAATGTCAATCCAAACGTCAACTGTTCAACGTGTCATCGTTAGTGGCCCGAAGTTAATTGTCACCTTCCGACACGAAACCATCTGAAGTATCCAGAAATGAACAAACCTCGCACCAACAAAACCAATCAAATTTCCAATCTAAATCTGCCTGTGGATTCAAACGAATTCAACGAGGCGATTGATCGCGACTTCGGCTCAGCAACCGAGCATCACACCGACGGTTTTTCCCGTCGACGGTGGCTGCAGTTGATGGGTGCGTCGTTGGCACTCGGTGGTATGACGGGATGTCGTTACGAAGAAGAAAAAATCGCTCCGTTCGCGTTTCGCCCTCAGCACCGCATCCCCGGGGTGCCGGTTAAGTACGCGTCACTGACGGAACTTGGCGGAATTTCTCAACCGATTCTTGGGACTAGTTTTGACGGACGTCCAATCAAGCTTGACGGTAATCCACAGCATCCCGACTCAATGGGTGCCTCGACTTCCTTTACTCAGGCTCGGATTCTCGAGTTCTACGATCCGGATCGACTCAGAGCGCCGCTTGGCGGTGAGGGATTGGCAGAAACCAGTTTCGACGAATTGGTAAACGCCTGCAAGTTCAGCGATGCCAGTACGGTCGCCGTTGTCGCCCATCCAACTTCGTCGCCCAGTATGATGCGATTGAAGGACGAGTTTACCGCTAAGGGTGGCCAGTGGTTCACTTATTCACCGATCTCGGACGATAATGCCCGCGAAGGAAGCAAATTGGCGTTTGGACGTCCTCTTCGCGCCCATTACAAATTGGACGAAGCCAAAGTCATCGTCTCACTCGACGCAGACATTTTGTCGACCGCAGGATCGGGAGTCGCTAACAGCGTTAAGTTCGCCAAAGGCCGCGATGCTGACAGTAAAGAGATGAGCCGAATGTACGTTGTCGAAAGCCAATTCTCGACAACCGGTGCTGCCGCAGATCACCGTATTGCTGTTCGTAGTTCTGACATCGAAGGCTTTGCCGCGAGTCTAGCAGAAGAAATCGACAACGTTGACGATGGTGTCGTCGATCCGTCGCTCCCTTATCGCGAAAAGGTTCTCGCGGCAATGGCCTCGGACCTCGTGCTTCACAAAGGCCAGTGTGTAATCGTCGCCGGTGAAAAACAATCACCGAAGGTTCACGCACTGGTACACAGTTTGAACGACAAACTTGGCAACCACGGAAAGACGATCACCTTCACTGAAGTCCCTGATCCGCAACGCCCCTCGACGATTACCGCGATCAGCGATTTTGCCAAAAAAGCAAAAGCGGGCGAATTCAAGACGGTCATCATTCTCGGTGGTAACCCCGTGTTCGACGCTCCACGCGGACTGAACCTCGGAGACGCGTTAGGCAAGGTCGAAAAGACACTTCACATTTCCTCTTTCAAAAATGAAACGGGTGCAAAATGCAAATGGATTAGTGCGGTCGCTCATCCGTTGGCATCTTGGAAAGACGGCTACGCAAATAATGGATCGGTCCTACTTGGGCAACCTTTCATCAATCCACTTTTTGGCGGCAAGTCCGACTTGGAAACGATGGCGATCTTGATGGGCCGGGAAGTTACTGATGGCCAGGAGATTGTTAGAAAAACCAATACGATGAACGAAGCTGCCTGGAAAAAAGCAGTTCACGACGGATTCGTTTCATCGGAGATGGCGCCGACAGTCAATGTGACAATCACTGGCAAACCATCAACGTGGGAATGCACACTAAGCGATCAGTGGAGCAAGCTCTGGGGAAAAGAAAGTGGCCTCGAGGTCGTTTTCAATCCAAGCAGCTCATTGTACGACGGCTGCTTTGCCAACAGTTCATGGCTGCAGGAGTTACCAGATTTCTTCACCAAGGTAGCTTGGGACAACGTCGCATCTGTCAGTCCAAGAACAGCTAAAGAGTTCAACCTGCATCAGCATGGGATGTCGTCAAAGTCCAAGGCAACCCTGATGAATGTCTCTCTCAATGGCAAAGACATAACGATCCCCGTGGTGATCCAACCGGGTCAGGCTGACGGCTCGATAGGAATTGAGATTGGTTATGGACGGACACTGGCTGGGAGAGTCGGTGGGGATGAAAACTCTGGTGTTGATTCGATCGGCGTCGATGTTAATCCGATTCGTTCTGCGGAAAACAATCATTGGCTTGTGCAAACTGCCGATGCCGGAGCAGTGGTTTCAACATCGACACTTTATCGGTTAGCGATCGTTCAGGAACCTTGGGAAATTGACGCGACTGCCCGCGACGAAATCCAAGCAAGAATGTTCCGCGATCCAAGCAAAAAAGAGAGCGACCGAAGCGGACTGATCCGCGAAGGCAGTCTAGACAGTTATCAAGAGTTTCTTGAGCAGCATCCGCTCCAAACCGATAAGCTACCGCCAAAGACAAAATCGGCGGCAGACAAATCGGGGGCACTGCCGATTATGAATCAGGTCAGTTACACACCGACTGATCTCGACGAACAATCGCCGCCAGTTGACGACTCGCCCGAAATGGAAAAGTGGGCTGAAGGACAAAAACACAAATGGCCCGAAGCATTCCATATGCACCACGAGTTGTTTGACCTAACACCGGGTGCCCGCGTTGATTATGAAAACCTGAATCCCGAAGGCCTCCCAACGACTTACGAAAACGTTTGGGGCATGTCCATCGATCTTAACAAGTGCATTGGGTGTAACTCATGTGTCGTCGCTTGTCAGGCTGAGAACAACATTCCAGTCGTTGGTAAAGACGATGTTTGGCGTGGCCGAGAAATGCATTGGATGCGAATTGATCGCTACTATGGCGACAATCTCTACATCAAAGACTCCTATGGACTTACTGATAGCGACGAAACTAAATCGATACCGGATGAAATTCAAGTTGTGCACCAGCCAGTCGCTTGTCACCACTGTGAGAATGCTCCATGCGAAACCGTCTGCCCGGTCGCGGCAACGGTGCACAGCAACGAAGGGCTTAACGACATGGTTTATAACCGCTGCATCGGTACTCGATACTGCGGTAACAACTGTCCTTATAAGGTGCGTCGATTTAACTTCTTCAACTACAGCGATGCAGAAACTTTCCTTAAGTACCCCGGTGCCGACAAGGTTCCCGAAGGTGACCGAAAACTGCAAAACTTGATGATGAACCCGGAAGTCACCATTCGCAGTCGTGGTGTAATGGAGAAATGCACCTACTGCGTTCAACGTATTCAAGCCGGAAAAATTCAAGCCAAGGTCGAGCATCGCAAAATTGGTCCCAACGAAATCACCACCGCTTGTCAGGATTCCTGTCCAACCGAGGCCATCAAGTTTGGCGACTTGCACAATTTCGAAAGCGATGTCGCCAAGGCACACGCCAACCCACGTGCCTACTCGATGCTCGAAGAATTGAACAATCGACCGCGGACCCTGTACCTTGCACGCGTACGAAATCCACATGAGTCATTGCGGGATATCGATGACCGCGATTCCGTTGGTCACCACGGTGGGCACGGGAGCCACGGTGATGATCACGGTCACGGCCATGACGAAAATCATGACCACGATGCTGACACGAAACATGAGCATGATCACGACGACAAAGCCGCTCACGATCATGCTGACGCCGATCATAAAGCTGAAACAAAAGAATAGAGTTTGCTAGTTTTTTCGGCTGGCAGTTCACGCTTTTATGAACTGCCGATCGACAGGACTGGTGGCAGAGAGGCCTGAGCGGCAGCCGCTCAGATCACGACGATACAAAAACTTAAACATCCACAAAGAGATTATTTGATGGCTACGGTCAATCCAATTTTAGACAATACATATGATGACGCGGGTGAAAGATCTCCACTGATTCTTGGTGGTCTTGATTACGCTGGCGTAACGGATGAGGTCTGTGGAATCTGGGAAGCAGATAAACCGCCAAAGATCTGGTTCGTCGTCCTCGGAGCGGCCATCTCACTATTAATGGTTCTCGGCGGATGCGTTGGGCATCTTTTGATGGACGGTGTGGGTGTCTGGGGAAACAACAATCCCGCTTATTGGGGTTGGCCAATTGTCAACTTCGTTTTCTGGGTTGGTATTGGACATGCTGGAACCCTGATTTCAGCGATTCTGTTCTTGTTCCGTCAAAACTGGCGGACAAGTATTAACCGGGCGGCGGAAGCGATGACCATCTTCGCAGTTGTCTGTGCCGGCCTCTTTCCCGGCGTTCACATCGGACGAGTCTGGGTCTTTTACTGGCTCTTTCCAATTCCCACAGAACACCTGGCCATGTGGCCAAACTTCCGAAGTCCTCTGTTGTGGGACGTGTTTGCGGTTTCGACATACGCGACCGTTTCAATTTTATTCTGGTACATGGGAATGGTTCCCGATATCGCGACCTTCCGCGATCGTTGCACCTCAAAGATCGGCAAGTTCGTTTATGGACTTCTTTCACTTGGCTGGACAGGTTCTGCGCGTGCCTGGCATCGTTACGAGATCGCCTACACAATCCTGGCCGCTTTGGCGACGCCGTTGGTTTTGAGTGTTCACACAATCGTTAGTTTTGACTTTGCGGTCTCGCAGGTTCCCGGTTGGCACACCACGATCTTCCCGCCTTACTTCGTCGCTGGTGCGATTTTCTCCGGATTTGCAATGGTAGTTACCTTGCTCGTTCCGGTGCGAAAACTTTATGGATTGGAAAACCTGATCACCATCAGGCACCTTGAGAACATGAACAAAATCATCATGGCGACAGGCATGATGGTGGGTACTGCCTACGGAATCGAATTCTTTATCGCCTGGTATTCGGGCGTTCCCTACGAGAGCTATGCCTTCTACAACCGAGCGTTTGGAAACTACTGGTGGGCCTATTGGATCATGGTCAGTTGCAACGTCTTAATCCCGCAAGTGTTCTGGATTAAGTGGTGCCGAACCACACCTTGGTTCATGGTGATCATTTGCGTGTTTGTGAATATTGGCATGTGGTTTGAGCGATTCGTGATTACGATCACCTCCCTTTGTCGAGACTTTGTTCCCTCGAGTTGGGCGTATTTCCATCCGACTTGGGTGGACATAATGATGCTAATCGGAAGCTTTGGATTGTTCTTTACGCTGTTCACGCTGTTCTGCCGGTACTTGCCGGTCATTGCAATGGCAGAGGTCAAAGGCGTCATGCCGCGACCAGAAGATCATTAACAGAACAAAAGTTCTTGTCGAACTTCGAGCCCCTCGGAATCGGCAAACACGAGAGACATTGGCTAACCAAGCTACAACAGAGACTGAAGAAAAATGGCTGAAGAAAATAAAAACAGCAACACCGACGAAAACTCCAAACTAATCGGATTGGTTGCCCAGTTCGATGATCCGGAATCGCTGGTACAGGCGTGTGACCAAGCTCGACAAGCGGGTTATACCAAGACCGATGCATTCTCACCGTTTCCGGTGCACGGCATTGATCCAGCATTGGGAATCAAGCGAACGATTCTTCCGTTCATTGTTCTCGGGATCGCTGTCGGCGCGGTGTTCATTGGCCTGGGTATGCAGTGGTACACCAACGGTGGATCGCTGGGTGAATTCAGCACTGACGAATCACCTGTGTTTCCCGGCTATCGTTTTAAAATTTCAGGTAAGCCGTATTTCAGTCTTCCGGCAAACATTCCCGTGACTTTCGAAGTCATCGTGCTCTCGAGTGCGTTCGCGACATTCTTCGGAATGTGGTTCCTAAATAAACTTCCGATGCTTTCCAATCCATTGCATCGAATTTCCCGATTCAAGCGGGCAACGAACGATAAATTCTTTTTGATGATCGAGCAGGCCGATGAGCAGTTCGATCGAGGCTCAACCGAAGCGCAACTTAATGAGTGGGGCGCGGTTTCCATCGATGAATGCCGAAAGGACCTCACCGATCATAATCTGCCAAGTTGGTTGCGATTAGTCGCTTTGATGGGCGCGATTCTATTGTTGCTTCCTCCGGTCGCCATTTTCCGGGCGATGGGAATGACCAGTCGGGCACCGCGTCTCCATGTTGTTCCCGATATGGATTGGCAAGATAAATCGAAAACTCAGACGCTTAGTCCGATCATGATGAACGATCGTTACCTGTTCGCAGACGAACGAGCGATGCGAGCTCCTGTCGATGGCTCCATTGCCCGCGGCCAACTTGATGCCGACACGGAGCTCTATCAAGGTATCAAGAGCGACTATGTTCCCACCGTTTCATTGACAACACCGCAAGGCGCTGTTCGCACCGGACTTGGAACTCAAGACGAAGCCGAAGCGACACCACCAGTGGAAGATGTCAGCATGTACGTCACCGAGTTTCCGAAAGAAATCACGGTCGACGAAGCATTGTTGCAGCGTGGTCAGGTTCGTTTCAACATTTACTGTGCTGCCTGTCACGGCTATGCAGCCAATGGCGATGGACTTGTTAACCAACGCGCCGTTGCCTTGGCCGCCACCGGCAAAGCTCAGTGGACATCTGCTAAATCGTTGCATGATGCAACCGTTAGTGATGCCGCAAAGAATCCACTTGGTCGGATTTTTGAAACGATTTCCAACGGACGTGGCACGATGGGCCCCTATGGAGCTCAAATCCCCACCGCAGACCGTTGGGCGATCGTTGCCTACGTAAAAGCACTTCAAGAAACTGGAATTAAACCGGTCTTAGCTGTTAGCGATGACGAAGATGGCGACGACGCCGAAGCAAACGACACCACAGAGGCGGCGACCACCCCGGAAGATAAAACCCAACCAACGCCTTAATTTTAGATGACTCCGCTCAGGCGAACCTGAACGGATTTTACCAACCTATTCTGGCTGTTCAGTAAAATAACAAGACAAGATCTGAAATGCACGAAACTAGACCTGCAAAAATCACTTCCCCGATCACAACACTCAACGGTGGGCACCTTCGAACCGCTCCTGTGGCGTTGATCGTTGGTGCGATCGGAATCGGCGCAGCGATTATGCTGTCTTTAGGCTCCGATGAGGGCTTGAAGCGATTCATGTTCACCTACCTGACAAGTTTTTGTTTTGTACTTTCGATCTCAGTAGGTTGCCTGTTTTTCGTCACGATCATGCACCTCACCCGCGCTGGCTGGAGTGTTACTGTCCGGCGCGTCGCGGAACTTTACGCGATGTGTGCTCTGGGATTAGGGATTCTGTTCATCCCCATTCTGGCTACGGTGATCAGCGGTAGCGACATGATTTACAGCTGGAATCAGGGTGGCTGGACAATGCACGATCTGACCGCCGCCGAGAAGGTAGAATTTGAAACCGTGGCCAATCGGCCGCCTCTGGAGCAGATGAAGTATCAGTTTTTGAATCAAAACTTTTTCACCGTTCGCGTCATCGCTTACTTCCTCGCCTGGGGCGGCATGGCCTGGTTCTTTTTAAGCAATTCGTTGAAGCAGGATAAATCGGGAGACAAAAATCTAACCTCCCGGATGCAAGCTTTTTCAGCACCGCTAATGATTCTGTTCGCAGTCACGGTGGTGTTCTCCTCTTTTGATATGGAGATGTCACTTTCCGCACTGTGGTTCTCTACGATGTTCCCCGTCTACTTTTTTGCCGGAGCCTTTTTGAGCGCTCTCTGTACAATTCTTTTGACTGGCCTTTGGCTTCAGAAGACCGGCCGGGTCACCGACGAAATTACAATCGACCATTACCATGACCTCGGCAAATTAATGCAGGGTTTTGTGATCTTCTGGGGCTACATCGCCTTTAGCCAGTTCCTTTTGATCTGGTACGCCAACATTCCCGAAGAAACTTTCTGGTACAACCTTCGAATCAATCAACCTGGTTGGATGACACTCTCAATCTTGTTGTTAGTAGGTCACCTTTTCATTCCATTTTTTCTATTGATGGGACGTGGGCTCCGGCGTAACCGCAAGATGCTGGCGTTTTCAGCGATCTTTATTTTAGCAATGCACTGGGTCGATCATTATTGGCTGATCATGCCACAGATGAACCCCGAAGCAAACCTTTACACCCTGACTGGAATGGGAATCGTGATCGACCTCGCCTGCATGGTCGGAGTGATTGCCGTTTACATCGCCATGTTCTGCATGATCGCTGGAAATCGTTCACTCGTGCCACTCCAAGATCCTCGACTTGGCGAAGCATTGAACCACGAAGTTCATTAATCGTTCAATGTCATTGATTCATTAGCAAACCAAAACAAAATACAAAGCGTAAAGAAAAAGATGTCCGATTCAAATACAACCCACGAAGCGCCAAGCTACGACGATGTTAATACACCTGTGATCGTTCTGGTCGGTGCAATCAGTGCTTTGGTCACCCTGCTGACAATTATGTTTGTACAGGGGTTATGTTACCACTGGCAGAACAGTTTTCTTATTAGGAAGGCGAGCGGCGTTGAAGCAATGCCCTCCGTTGTCCAGATCGAAAAGCAGAAAGAAGAACTCGTCAAAGCTCCGGTTCCTATTTCTCTGGCCATGGAAGAAGTCGTTTCCAAATACGGAAAGTAATCCAAAAACACGTTGCTGCTCAACGAACACTTAAAACCATGATCTTGAAACCAAACTATCGAATCACTTTAACCCTGATCGCGTGCTTCGCCGTGGTCAGTTGGAGCGGGTTCGTATTTGGACAAACTTCCGAGGATCAATCGTCCAAAACGTCCACCGATACATCCAAGAAATTTGACCCATACGGTATCAACGAAAAGCCAAAAGTGGCGCAAGATATTGGAGTCGAATCGCAGACCGGTGAGTTCATTGTTCCTGACATTACGTTTCACGATGAAGAAAACCGATTCGTTCAAATTGGCAAATATTTCGATGGCAAACGACCAGTGATGCTATCATTCAACTACTCCGACTGCCCGAAGTTGTGCAGTGTTCAGTTAGAAAACATGACGGACACTTTGCGGGATATTAAGTTCAAAGTAGACGAAGACTTCCAAATGGTTTCATTAAGCATTGACCCCAATGAACAAACTTCTCGGGCGAAGCAATCGAAGGCCAAGTACGTCAAGCGGTACAGCAAGTTCGACCGGGAGAATTCTCAAGATGGTTGGCACTTTCTAACCGGTGACGAAGACGACATTCAATTGCTGGCTGACATTTGCGGATTTCAATATAAATACGTCCAAGAGCAAAAGTTATTTTCTCATCCACCGGTATTCATTTTGATTTCGCCCAAGGGAAAAATTGTCCGCTACATCCACGGTTTGAACTACGACGCGGGCACAATCGAGCAAGCGCTGGTTGAAACTGCGGAAGGAAAGATAGGTTCTCCTATCAATATTTTGAATTACGGGTTGGGGTGTTTCACTTTCAACGAATCGACAGGTCGCTATACCTTCCAGGCAATGGCGATCATGAGAATCGGTGGTGCACTTACAGCAATTTTACTTTTGGGTACTTTGGTTCCTTACTGGCTTTTCCGGCGAGGCTCTAAAAAAGATGACTCGGATTACTTGCCGACCCCCGTCGGATAACCACTCAGTTGAAAACGGTTCAATTACGATCCTAAAACGATCACACTAAGAGATAGACAACTACAATGAATTGGCAATTACCTTTAATGCTTGCTCAGACCGACAGTAGCAGGTTAGAAGAATTACGAGAACGCACCGAAGCGATTAGCATGCAGGGGACAACGGTTCCCGATTCATCGCTGGTCCGTGAAGGTACATCCAATCCTTTCGCAACAGAGTATTGGTTCCCTACTCAAGCGTCGTCGTTTGCAGGCGAAGTTGATTTTCTGTACATGGCGGTTTTTTGGATCTCGCTCATCTTCTTCGTCGCGATCGTAGGTTCGATGGTTTATTTCTGCGTCAAGTATCGCAGGAAGGACGGTGTTATTGCACCGGAACCCAGTTCGTCTCACAACACGGCGATCGAGATTCTCTGGTCGGTTCTTCCAAGTATCATCCTCGTCTGGATTTTCTATGTCGGTGCGGAAACCTGGTTTGAAATGCGTATTCCAAAGGAAAACGCCGAAGAAATTCAAGTGACTGCGAAACAATTTGGCTGGTTGTTTACCTACGAAGACGGAGATCAGACCAATGAGCTTCACTTAGTAAGGGACAAACCGGTCCGGCTAATCATGCAGTCTGAAGATGTCCTTCACAGTTTCTTTGTCGCCGCATTCCGACAAAAGATGGACATTGTTCCAGGCCGTTACACGTATGCTTACTTCGAACCAATTAAGGATGGGGTCTACAGGCTGTCCTGCAATGAGTACTGCGGAACCGGCCACTCGAAAATGAAGACTGCCTGCATTGTTCATACTTCCGAAGAGGATCGTAAAAACAATACCAAGTGGATCGAAGCAGAAAAGACACCCTTTGAGAACGGACAACGGATTTATCAAATTCATTGCTCCGGCTGTCACAAAGTGGATGGTCAGCCCGCAACCGGGCCGGCATTGAACCTCATCTGGGGTAAAAACGAAAGAATGATTGACGGGACTACCGAATTGGTCGACGAGGATTACGTTCTTGACTCAATTTGGTATCCAGAAAAACACATCGTCGAAGGCTATGGTCCGGTTTCAAAAATGAATTCCTTCAAAGGGATTTTGGATCAGAAGGACGTCGATTACGTCATCGCATACTTGAAGGAACTTAAAGACCAATCAGGGGATGCGAAGTAGGAATTGATCAGTTCATTGAATTGATTCGTTAACTTACAACTCACCGGCAAGCCTAACCAGCTTGCTGAAACTAAGGCTAATAATATGGTAGATGCAAGCACGCGGCAAAAACTATTCGGCACTCCCGAAACCAACTTCCTGAACTGTTCAAAAGGCTGGAAGTCCTGGGCCTTTACGCTCGACCACAAACGCATTGGTATTATGTACCTCATTGGCGTCACGGTCGCGCTGTTTCTCGCGGGTGTCTTTGCACTCGTTCTGAGATCTCATCTGTTTACCTTTGACAGCAAGATGTTGTCCGATGACATGTATAACCAGATGTTCACTTTGCACGGTGCGGTGATGGTGTTCTCGTTCATCATTCCGAGTATCCCGGCAGCGTTAGGAAACATCGTGCTCCCCATGATGCTCGGTGCCAAGGACGTAGCCTTCCCGAGAATGAACCTCGCGAGTTTTTACCTTTGGATCATTGGTACTGGTTGCCTTTTGGCTGCGATTCTTTCCGGCAAAGGTCTGGATACCGGATGGACGTTCTACACGCCGTACAGTATCGACACGAATACGGGTGTGATCTACGCGACTTTTGGAGCCTTTATCCTTGGCTTCAGTTCGATCTTCACAGGTTTGAATTTCTTGGTCACCGTTAACACGATGCGAGCAAAAAATCAGGGTTGGTTCAAGCTTCCCCTCTTTGTTTGGTCGCTTTACGCTACCGCAATCATTCAGGTTTTAGCAACACCTGTACTCGGCATTACGCTTTTGATGTTGATTGCAGAAAAGACGTTGCACATCGGAATTTTCGATCCGAAATACGGCGGTGACCCAGTTCTGTTCCAGCACTTCTTCTGGTTCTATTCACACCCGGCGGTTTACATCATGATCCTTCCAGCGATGGGTGTGATCAGCGAATTGATTTCGGTTTACAGTCAAAAGCGTATTTTTGGTTACTCCTTCATTGCGTTTTCGAGCGTCGCGATCGCGTTACTCGGATTCCTGGTCTGGGGTCACCACATGTTTACCAGCGGTCAGTCATTGGTCGTGACCTTGATTTTCAGTGCGATCACTTTCACGGTCGCAATTCCATCTGCGGTCAAAGTGTTTAACTGGTTGGCTACGCTCTACAAGGGTTCGATCCTGCTCAACACGCCAATGTGTTACGCACTGTCATTCATTTTCCTTTTCGGAATTGGTGGACTCACAGGTCTGTTCCTCGGTGCACTTTCAACTGACATTCACCTTCACGACACTTACTTTGTTGTGGCTCACTTTCACTTCGTAATGGTGGGTGGAACATTGACAGCGTTATTAGGCGGTGTCTTCCATTGGTGGCCAAAAATTTGGGGCCGCATGTATAATGACTTCCTCGGAAGAGTCGGTTGTTTCCTTGTTTTCTCTGGATTTAATCTGACGTTTTTCCCGCAGTTTGTCATGGGATCACGCGGAATGCCTCGGCGTTACGCATCTTACGATCCAGAATTCCAAATCTTTCACCAGCTTTCTACTGTGGGAGCCTTTGTGCTTGGACTTGGAATTCTCCTGTCGTTTGTTGTTTTAGTTTACTCAGCATTGCGTGGACCACGTTGCAGCAGCAATCCATTCCGTGCGGCTTCGTTGGAATGGCAATCCAGTTCACCTCCTGACTTTCACAACTTCATTCACACTCCTGTGCTAACAGATCCTTATGATTTCGAATCACAGGTCTATGATGAAGAGCTTGATACTTATATCCCTCGCGAATTTGCTAACCCAGCCAAAGTTGCTCCCCGCAAGGAACCTGTTCATAACTAATCGGATTGCCGAATTGACTTTAAATCAAAGACAGCAATTTTTATAAGATAACTCTCAACGCTTTTTTAAAATTAATTAGCCAAAACTTCCGGAGCCGGAAATGGCCGTTGCCGATTCACACGACACACACGACGACCACCATGATCTCTATGATCACGGTGAATTTATTGCCCACCACTTTGACTCAGCTGAACAACAGTTTGACTCGGGAAAGTTAGGAATCTGGTTATTCCTGGTTACCGAAATTCTGTTCTTCAGCGGTCTGTTTGTGGCTTACACTCTGTACCGGACCAACCATCCCGAGGTTTTTGAGCAAGCTCACGTCTTCCTCAATAAATACCTCGGTGGCTTGAATACAATCGTGTTGCTCTTTAGCAGCCTCACGATGGCTTTGGGTGTCCGCGCTGCACAACTGGGACGCAATAAGAACTGTTCAATTTACATTTTGATCACGATGGTTTGCGCGACGATGTTCCTCGGCGTTAAGGCTGTTGAATACAGTCACAAATGGGACATGGGCATTTTAGTGCGAAGTGCGTTCAATCTGACTTACACACATCCGACTCCAACGACAGAAATTGGAAAGGCACTCCACATATCAGATTATCTGGTTTACCTGTGCGTCGTTCCCGCCTTACTGTTGGCGGGTTTCTTAGTCGCGAGTGTGATCAGTAAATTGATAGACAAAGGTACGCTTGCCAAATTTATGATCGCGATGGCGATTACTGTCAGCGGTTACTTCTTGGGCGTCTGCATTGGCATTATTTTTATGAATGCTACCGAAGGCGAAACCGGGAGCACGCATGCATCGGTCATTGCCGAGCAACCTCTGATGCTGATGGCTTCAACTCAAGACGATCATGCAGAAGATGATCACGACGACGGCCATGATCACGACGACCATGACAAAGCAGCAGCAGATTCAAATCACGAAGGCGAACATGCCGACCACGAAGAACATTTCGGGGCGCATCCAGCCGACGGTGGAGAGGCGAGTTTTGACGCCCACCACCCAGACCCAAGCACGCTTAGCCGTGACGTGGGGATCTTCTTCAGTATCTATTATTGTATGACAGGCCTTCATGCGATCCACATCATTGCTGGGATTATTGCACTCGCTTGGCTGTATTGGCGGTCCTTACTGGGACACTGGCGGACCGATTATTTTGGTCCTGTAGACTATGTCGGTTTATACTGGCACCTGGTCGACTTGATTTGGATTTACCTGTTCCCATTGCTTTATTTGATTGATTAAGTTCCATGTCTGATCATCACGACGACCTACCTGCATTTTGCCATCCTGTCTCGACAAAACTTTTGTTCGGGGTGTTTTTTGGATTGATTGCTTTAACAATCATTACAGTTGCGACCTCGGCTTTGGGTAGCGCACTAGGAATGCCTCCGGCGTTCGCGTTCCCGCTCGCCATGGTCATCGCGACTATGAAAGCCTTCCTTGTGTGTGCTTTTTTCATGCACATGTGGTGGGATAAAAGCTTCAACGTGTTGGCATTTTTGTCATCTTTGTTATTCGTCACCCTGTTTATCGGTATGACAATGATGGACACCGGAGAGTACCAACCCACAATCGAAGCATTCGACGTTAATAATCTCGCGAACGTCGAAGTCTCGGAGTAGGAAGATGTTTTGCTGGTTAAGGGTCCACAGGCCGCAACCTCGAGACGACTAGCATCATGTTAAAACAGTCAATTAACTTAGTTCCGACGAGACCTGATCTCTATAAGAGTAAGTTGGTGTTTTATCTTTTCCTGGCGTCTCTGGGGATGTTTTTCATTGCCAGCCTGATTACCTACCTAGTCATTCGGCAGCATGCGTTCAACCCTATTCCCGATGCCGTACCCGGCTCGTTTTTAACGCAGGGGCCTGAAGTTTATCAGCCCTTGAAGTTGCCCATTTCTTTTTGGGTCAGTTCGGCGATTCTCGTTCTGGTCAGCGTTTTTATGCAGCGCGCCTGTTGGTTGGTGCACCGGGAAAGACAAGATGATTTTAGAATGTGGTTGATGATTTCATTGGTCGCGGCAATCGCATTCGTGTTGATACAAATGTTTGGCTTGAGCGATCTCCTCAGTCAGCACTTCAGTCAACCCGACGGATCGATGAAAGTTTATGGCATGTCCTTCACACTTTCGCTGATTCACGCGCTTCACGTTTTGGGGGGCATGGTTTTTCTAGGATTTATTATTTACCAAGCTTTTAAAAACCGCTATGACCACGAACGGCACTGGGCGGTCGATCACTGCGCCAGTTATTGGCATTTTCTGGACGTGGTATGGGCCTGCATGTTGATCACCTTCATCGTGACCCAGTGACCCGGGCGTATCGCTGCGTCCTGTCTCTACCATTCTGAACCGATGTACTTTCCAAACGCAGTCCACCGACTTCCTCGGGTCCGTAATAGCTGCGATACTGAGAGATTCCGAACTGCCGGTTTCACCTCGAGAGTATTCTCATGTCACTTTTCGAATCGACTGAAAAAGCGAATCTTGATGCTGCAAAACCCTTGGCAGCGAGGATGCGACCTTCTCGGCTTGATGATTTTGTCGGCCAAAAACAATTTTTAGGCGAAGGAAAATTACTTCGCCAGTTAGTCGAGGCCGATCGACTTGGTTCCGTCATTTTTTATGGACCGCCAGGCACAGGCAAAACGACGCTCGCTCGGATTCTCGCCGGTGAAACCGACCGCCAGTTCGAACAACTAAGCGCAATTATGCACGGAGTCAAAGACCTTCGCGAGGTTCTAGGCCGCGCGAGAGACGACCTTGCCTCGGGAGGGAAGGGGACTCTGTTATTCATCGATGAAATCCACCGATTCAATAAATCTCAACAGGACGCGATGCTGGCCGATGTTGAGGATGGAGTCGTCACGCTGATCGGAGCTACGACCTCCAACCCTTTCTTTGCCGTTAATGGAGCACTCGTAAGTCGTAGTCAAGTATTTCAATTTGAACCAATCTCCCCCAACGACATCAAGCTATTGATCAATAACGCCCTCACCGACAAAGACCGCGGGCTTGGCAACCTTCACCTAAAGATCGATGAAGAAGCTTTAGATTACCTCGCCAAAATTTGCGATGGTGATGCTAGAAAATCCCTTTCCATTCTGGAAACCGCCGCGATCGCTGCCAATGGAAGTAAACAACAAACTCCCCTCGTCATTTCAAAATCGATAATGAGGACGGCAGTCGGTCAACGTTCAATTCAATATGACCCCACCGGCGATGAACACTACGATTTGGCAAGTGCGCTGATCAAAAGTATTCGCGGCAGTGACCCCGACGCAGCTCTTTATTGGTTGGCCAGAATGCTTGAAGGGGGCGAAGATATTCGCTTTCTCTGCAGGCGCCTGATTATTTTAGCGAGCGAAGATATTGGAAACGCAGACCCTCACGCGTTGCCGTTGGCTGTCGCCTGTTCGCAAGCCTGCGAACAGATCGGACTTCCGGAATGTCAGCTTACCCTGTCTCAAACAGCGACGTACCTTGCGTGTGCACCGAAATCTAATGCGGCAACAACAGCAATTGGCTTGGCTCGCAATGATGTCCGGGAAGATCGCGTACTGCCAGTGCCGCGTCATCTAAGAGACAGCCACTATCGTGAAGCCAATCAGCTTGGACACGGCACTGGGTATCAGTACGCCCACAACGAATCCGACGGAGTCTCTAGCCAAGACTATCTCGGCGTTGATCGCTCTTATTATCAACCGGTGGATCGTGGCTTCGAATCAGAGATCAAAAAACGACTCGAATTAATCCGTGAAAAATTGCGTTTAGCCAAATCCGATCAACCCAATCAAGAAGCCGAATAGGCTCCGCTTTCATAAGCTAGCAATGCCGTACCAGCAAACACAAATGACACCGACAGATCTCGCTTAAAAAACGCGTATCTGTTAATTTCACAAGGGAATCCTGATCATTGTGGAAAGAAGCTTCGAACAGCAGCAACGATTGTAGGCAGCAAAAACGAGAATATCGTGAGCGCCACCAGCACGATCACCCATTTGGGCAGCGGCTTTTTGAAGTCACTGGAAAGCAAATATTGTCGGCAGTGCGGACACTGGTCGACGTCGTCAAATATTTCTTTTTTGCAATGCGGGCATGGCAAGGTGTAATCACTGTCATCGTCCATCGGAATCTTTCAACCACTGAACTAATTTGCAAACAGGCATCGAAAAAACATTGGCATCGTAACTGGGTTTACCTCAACCAGTCACGCAATTGTGGATATCTAACATGCATTCATTAAAAAATACCGTGGTCGCAGTCGGCCTGCTCGCACTTGCATTCATGTTTTATCAATCATCCTCTCCACAACCACAAGGGGACAGCGGGGAACAACAAGCGAGTTTAGAACTTGCGAACGAGCCACTTTCAAAGCAACCGATTTTAGAATTGGAACCCGAACAATCGCCCCCGCTAGATAACTCTCCCTCAAAGCGATTGCCCAAGCAACCTGTTCCAGAAAAGCCAGCT
>JAAHTH010000404.1_pt1 | contig 27215 bp, 35 predicted proteins | sample 6116091 | NCBI WGS metagenome assembly JAAHTH01 (sample SAMN13939990, study PRJNA603662) | sponge metagenome | isolation source: marine sponge | host: Mycale hentscheli | place: New Zealand | collected 2006
TCGTGACGGTCGAGGAATCCTCGCGGCAGGTCCTCTCACTCCGCCGCAACTACCGCGAAGACGATCCCCGAGCCGAGAAGATGATTCACTTCACCCACTATCGGTTTGTCCCCGGCTTCGGCTTCTACGGCCTCGGCCTGATTCACCTGATCGGCAATCTGACCATGACGGCAACGTCTGCGATGAGGGCACTGGTCGATGCCGGTCAGTTTGCCAACCTTCCCGGCGGCTTCAAGGCAAAGGGTGTCCGGGTTGTCGGTGATAACGACCCGATCAGCCCCGGTGAGTTTAAGGAAATTGAGGCACTCGGCATGGACCTGAACAAGGCCATCGTCAACCTGCCGTACAAGGAACCTTCCCAGACACTCTTCCAGCTGCTCGGCTTTGTCTCCGGGGCAGCAGAAAAGTTTGCCGATCAGACCGATCAGGTCGTCAACGATTCGTCCGGGTACGGTCCTGTCGGGACAACCATGGCCCTGATCGAGGCCTCTGCCAAGTTCTTCTCGGCAGTCCACAAGCGTCTCCACCACGCCCAGCGTCAGCAGTTCAAGATTCTGGCCCAGATCAATGAGACTTTTGTCCCGGTAAATGGCTATCCGTACGCCACTCCGGAGGGCGATATGACCATCTTCCAGCAGGATTTTGATGGTCGTGTGGACGTTCTCCCCGTCTCGGACCCGAACATCCCGAGCCGTGCCCACCGCCTGTCCTTGGCAAGTCTGGCCCTCCAGTTGGCAGCACAAACACCTCCGGGGACGTTCAACAACACCGAACTGATCCGACAGGTTCTTGAGGCAGCGGACTTCCCGAACATTGATCAGGTGATTCCGAAGAAGCAGGATGCCCAACCAGCAGACCCTGTGACCGACATTATGAATGCCACGAAGGGAATGCCAATTGCTGCCTTCCCCGGACAGGATCACGAGGCACACATTCAGGTCAAGACAAACTTCCTGTCCGACCCAACCTCTGGTGCATCTGAGGCCTTCAAACAGTTTGCCCCGGTCATTCAGTCCAACATCCGCGAACACACAATGCTCCGGTACAAGACACAGATCGAGGGTGTTGTCGCCCAGACAGTACCGCCCGAGCAATATCAGATGGCGGTACAGCAGGGAATGCAGGACGCAATTATTGCAGAGGCTGCTGCCCGAGTCGCCACGGCGAACCAGCAGATTGTCAGTGCAGGTAGCCCGGAGGAGCGGCTGGTCCAGATTGATCAGGAACGTCTCCGTCTCGATCAGGAGAAACTCCAGCTGGATGCCATCAAGGATGCGGCTAATATCGCAACCAAAAACCGTCAGCTAGACCTGAAGGAAGATCAGCAGCGTATGGTCGCACTGAAGGATGGCATTAAGATTATGTCGGAAAAAGAGGAGGCGGAACTTGACCGTGAAGAAAATCGTCGTGAGATGCTTATTGATCTTCTTGCTGATGCTGCCAAGTCAGAGGCCGCTGGTGGCTGAACCAACAAATAATCCCGGAAATATTGAGGACGGAGGACAGGCCGGTCGGACAGGGGCAACCTATGGCGACGGCAGGTTCCCTGTGTTTGACTCCCCCCAGATGGGAGTTCGCGCCATGTTCCGTGATCTACGAACCAAAATGGATCGACATGAAGGCGATGTTTCCAAAATCATCAACCAGTACGCCCCACGATCTGAAAACCCCGCAACATACGAACAATATGTTTTAGATCAAGTCGGATCAACAGTAACTGAAGACAACCTAGATGATCTTGTCCGGGCCATGGTTCGTTTTGAAAACAAACCTAAAATAGCCGAAAGTTATCTGTCCCGGCCCGACATATTTGAAGAAGGAATGCGTCTTTCCCGCATTGATCTACCATCTGACGCATCGTTGGAAGATGCCAGACGCATGGCAGAACCGGAGGAAGACACCGGAAGTCTTCTGTCCCGCCTTAACGAGTCAATCCGGGGACTCTTGGATAGCGGCGACGACAGTCGTAAACTAGCCCCAGAAGATCAAGCACAATTTGCAGACCTGATGAGCCGTCTGTCACAACAAGGAAAGTAATCATGGCAATCCAAGACGATATTATGGCAATGCTGTCTCAGGTCAGCGATGCAGGTGACCGAGCCACAGATCGTGGCCGCGCAGGATCAGAAATGTATAGCCAGATGGCTGATCTTCTGTCAGGCGACAACCGTTCCAAAGCAATGCGAGAAATTGCTATGCTTTCAGATAATCCTGAGATGAGCATTGAAGAGCAGATGCGCTTTGATCCTCTTACTGGTGATCGTGTTGCAACTATCATTGAAAAATATATGGCTGATGCCGGGGACGGTGTCCCTGCTGCTGTTCCTGACGACATGATTGTTGACGATACTCGTGCAGCCGAGCGAATGATGGAAGTAATGCCGTCCCCCGACACTGCGCCTCGAACTCCTGTCACCATCGAGTCTCTACAACCCCTTCCCCCAATGCCGGGTGCAGGTCCGGGCGAGGCCGGAATGTTGACGGTAGACGACACCGGAGCGGCCATGCAGGGTCAGGGCATGGACCAAATTCGAGAAAAGATTATGTCGGCTCCTCGCATTCAGGAAGCCATGATTCAAGAATCAATGGGCGGTGCCCGGTCTGATCCGGAACGTGCAGCCGATTTACAGGAAATGGCAATTCGTGAAATGGAAGAGACGGCCCGTAAACAAGGTGTCTACGGTACGCAGGGTGCCCGTCTTCGTGCAGCCGCCGGGGAAGACACTGGTCTGAGCGGTGCCCTTCTTGCCGGACGTATGGGTCGTGAAGCAACGCCTGAAGATGAAGTTGACTCTATCTTAAATAGGTTTACTTTAGGTGGCTTATCCGTTGGTGCAATAGCCGCCCTACCTGCTGGTGTGTTGTCGGGTCTTGCTGTGCGTCTCGGCATTGGCCGTTTTTCTCCGGGGCAGCTTGGACGTAATCCTGCACTGCGTAGTCAAGTTGAAAAAGAAATTCAACTTGCTCTGCCAAAACCAGCCCCGCAACTTGCTCTGCCACCCGGCAGCGGCGCACCCGCCTCAGTTGCTCCGTCAGCACAGGTAGGGGCACAGGCCCGTCAGGCAGCACAGGCAGCGGCTCGTGCCCGTCAGGCAGCAGCGGCTCGTGCCCGTCAGGCAGCGCGTGGCGAACGTGGCGATCAAGCTATTCCGATTACCCCGTCCCCCGCCCAGCGACTCGGTTCGACTCAGGGTTCGACCAGCGCGTTCGATGATCTGATCAATCGTCTCGGCCCAATTGGAATGGCTGGGGGCATGTCTGTCCGCGACAACATTCTGCGTAACTACGCCATGATGGCAGATGGTGGTTCGACTGCTAATGCTATGGACGAAACGATTGTGCAGCAGATGCGCCGTCTTAAACGAGAATTTGGAACAGACGAAGCTGTTAATTTAATGCGAGAGATGTATCCAGATCGTACAATTACTGATTCTGGTCTTATGTATCCGCCAAGGGATTCTATGCCTGTAAACCGTAAAGACATGCTGATGGGCGAAAACGCCCCGCTTGAACTTCTCCGAAATTATCTGCGAAATAAATAAGGAATTATGTCATGACCAAAAACGCAATGCCAAAGCAGAAGCCAAAAGCACCGCCACGTAGTTCTGTCAATTCAGAGACCGGGGCGACTCGTGGCTTTGAAGAAATTAAAATTTATTCTGTTGATGAAGAAACGGGAGCAACTCGCGGCCCGTCCGGAATGGACAACTTCACCAGCGGCAAACAGCCTGTAAAGAAAGCAGCGGGTGGTCGCCTCGGCTACCGCGCAGCCCGTCAACCCAAATAGGAGGCCATTATGGCAAAAGGCAACAAATCTTACGGCGACACCGCCAAGATTCCGCAGAACGACTTCAGTGTCCGTGCGGAACGTGAAGTTCTTCGGAACTCCGACAAGTCTACTTACCAGATCAAGAAAGGTAAGTAGTCACCCCCTCGTCTTCCCCACGTAACGGAGAACCTATGTACTTTGAAGACATCAAAAAACAAATAGAAGCCCAGATTGTGGAGTACGAAAAACTCCTTGGGTCCAATGGCGCAGAGGACTATTCTGCCTATCGTCAATACGTAGGCACCATCTCAGGTTTGAAGTGGTGTCGGGATTTGGTCGCACAAATCCAGAAACGTACAGCGGAAGGAGAAGACGACTAATGGTCATGGAACCAAAGATGGCAGGTGCCATCAGTAATGCCGATTGGGCACAGGACGAAGACATTGCGGACCCGTCCCCGCTCCCCACAATCCCCGGATACCGACTCCTCATCAGGCCTCTGAAAGTTCAGGGCAAGACGAAAGGGTCTATCCTACTCCCCGATTCTTTCAAGGACGACATCAATTACCTGACCACCGTTGGCCGTGTACTGGCTGTCGGTGATCTTGCCTACCGGGACGACGAGAAGTTCCCGCTCGGCCCGTGGTGTCAGGTAGGCGATCTTGTCTGCTACGGAAAGATGAACGGGAACAAACTTCGATATAAGGGCGTAAACCTTATCATGCTTTACGATGACCAGATCATCATGAAGATTGAAGACCCCTCGGATGTTGATCCGATGTTTAACATCGCCTCATAGGCGTAAACTATGGAGGAATCGGTTATGGCCGATGATGACTGGAATGAAGTTGATGTTGAAGCTGCACGAGACAGCGACGACAAAGTAGAGTACGAAGTTGAGGAGACAGTCACAGAAGAGAAAGCTGAACCTGTACAGGCTGTCGATGAGTCTGAAGATACAGATGAGGCTGTCGTCGAGGTGGACGAGTCCGCCCCCGATCCTGATCCTGTCGAAGCTGCTCCGGAACTTGAAGGTGTTGACACCGACGGGGCACAGAAACGAATCCGACAGCTAGTCCGGCAGCGTAAGGAACGTGAAGAGCAGATCATTGCCCAACAGCAGGAACTGGCCGCACTACAGGCCCAACTGCAAAACACGGAGCAGAAGAATGCCGAGGTCTTTAAGAAAAACTATGACGTCACTGAACGACAGCTTCAGGAAAAGTCTGAGATGGCTCGGTCAGCGTATCTTCGAGCCTACGATGATGGCGACAAAGAAGCTATGTTGGCCGCTCAAGAAGCTATGTTCGATGCCAAGCAGAATATCAGCTTGGTCCGGCAGGGTCGTCAAGACGTTGAGAAGTATTCTACCGACCTTGTAAAACAGGCCGAGGCCTATAATAATCAAGTAGCGGCACAGCAACAGCAACCGGCATACGATCCGAAAGCTGTTGAGTGGGCTGAACAAAATACATGGTTCGGTCAGGATCAGGTAGCAACGGCGGCGGCTCTTGCCATTGACGCCAACCTCAAGAACGAGGGCTACGATCCGACATCGAACGATTTCTATCAGGAAGTTGATAAGCGACTACGTGCTGAACTTCCTAACAAGTTCGGGGCTGCTCCTGCCTCGTCACCCAAGGAGCAAGTGGTAGGGGGACAGTCGCGTAAGTCTCCCGATTCTACCGGCGGCAAGAAAGGTAATCGTAAGGTTAAGTTGACCCGTGACGATATCGAACTTGCCAAGAAGTGGAACATCCCACTTGAGCGGTACGCCAAAGAAAAGGCGAAGGCCGAAAAAGCGACGGCGATGGGCGACTATACGTCCATCAATGTCGGTTAACGCGGAGGACGAAAACATGAGTGAAAGTAAAACACGTACAAGTCGAGTTGATGGTGGTCGCAAGACCGAAGAACGATTTGATGATGAGTTCACCGAACCTAATTGGTTGTCAATTCCCGATTCTGTAATTGACCGGTTCAAAGATCAAGGCCTAGTACTTCGCTGGGTCCGTATTATGATCAACGGACAGGACGACTATAAGAACGTAGGCGACCGACAGAACGATGGGTGGTCCTTTGTCGAACCGAATGATGTACCAGAAATGATGGCTAATTCTCGTGTCGTGGACGAGGGCCGATTTGAAGGTTGTGTCGTCCGTGGTGACGTCGCTCTCGCAAAGGCTTCTGCAAAGCGTATGCAAAGCAGACAGGAGTTCTACGAGAACCGATCCCGGACGATGATGGATAACGTAAATGCTCAGTTGATGCGTCAGTCAAACTCAGCAATGCCGATTCATAACACCTCCAAATCATCTGTAACTAAGGGAAGGACGCCTTCCTTTAATGATTAAGGAGTAACATTATGGCTTTGTCGAAAGCACTTAATGGCTTCGTCCCCTCGCGTCGTCGTGGGTCTGGTGCGAACAGCACCGGTTCCAGCCGTTATCGTGTTGCCAACGCCTTTGGCAGCAACATTTTCTACGGTGACCTCGTTAAGTTGGACGGTGGCTTTATTGAACCGATCACCTCTGCTGGAAGCTACAGCACGGGTGCCTTTCAGGGTTGTGAGTACATTGACCCTGTAACGAAGCAGCCCACTTTCTCGAACTACTATCCGAGTGGTGTCTCTTCGGCTGTTGGCAACGTGACGGCGTTTGTCGTTGACGATCCGGCAGCTACCTACATTGTTCAGGCCGACGCCTCCGTGTCTGTTGGCGACATCAACCTGAACTTTGACGTGACGCTTGGTGCGGGTTCTGCCGTGACCGGTATTTCCGGCTTCGGTATTATCGCAACCAGCCGTCAGCAAACCACTGGCATGGTGCGTGTCCTCGACATCTATGACGAGCCGGGTAACGCCTTCTCGGATGCAAATCCGAAGGTTGAAGTCCGTATTGTTCAGCATGTTGATGCCGATGTATCATCGCATGATGAAGACTAAGGGGAGTAATTAACAATGGCTATTAACCGCAGTAATATCGCAAAGGAACTGCTCCCCGGCCTCAACGCTGTCTTCGGTGTTGAGTATGGTGATGTAAACGACGAGAATGTTCCTCTGTTCGACATCGAGAACTCGGACCGCAGCTTTGAAGAGGAAGTTCTCTTCACCGGCTTCGGCTCGGCTCCGACCAAGACCGAAGGTTCGGCTGTTCAGTTTGACACTGCACAGGAATCGTACACCGCACGTTACAACCACGAGACTGTCGCTCTCGCCTTCTCAGTCACTGAGGAAGCGATGGAAGACAATCTGTATGACACCTTCTCGAAGGTTCGTGCCCGTGGTCTGGCCCGTGCGATGGCGAACACCAAGCAGGTGAAAGCTGCCGACATCTTCAACAACGGCTTCGCGGCTGGTGACTACGCCATCGGTGACGGTCAGGCATTCTTCAGTGCCGATCATCCGACCATCGGTGACGGTACCCAGTCTAACCTTGCCGCTGCTTCGGACCTGTCCGAGGCTGCTATGGAGACCATTCTCACGAACATCCAGCTTATCAAGGATGATCGTGGTATTCTGATCGGCGCGGGTGCGACGTCTCTGCACATCCCACCGGCCCTCCAGTTTACCGCTGAGAAGATTCTCATGTCGCCGGGTTCAACGAACGGCACGAATAACTTTGCCAAGAACGACATCAACGCCATTCGTGCGATGGGTGCTGTTCCGGGTGGTTACTTCGTCAACCGTCGTTTCACCGACACGAACGGCTATTTCGTCAAGACTGATGTCCCGAACGGTGCGAAAATGTTCAACCGTACGCCGCTTCAGACGAAGATGGAAGAAGACTTCGACACGGGTAACCTCCGGTTCAAGGCTCGGGAGCGTTATAGCTTCGGTGTCTCTGACTGGCGCGGTTACTTCGGCTCGGCAGGTAGCTAATCGCTGCTTGTTAAGCGGATTTCCGTGTGTGATAATCGGGGAGGCTGGGAGACTGGCCTCCCCTTTTTATTGAAGGACCTGTAATGGCTACTAACATCAACTATGCTTTTGTGTCGTTTGTCTCGACCGTAGGCGGTCCTCTCCTCAAGGTGGAGAACGACGCTACCCTGACCGACACCCGTATTCACGGCGTCCACGCAACTGGCGTCGGCACGTTCACCATCAATGATATTGTTGGGGGTGTCGCTACGACCAAGATTAAATTTGTCAACACCACCGCATCTGACGTCGCCCAGATTTATATCGAAGACTTTGGCGTCCGCTTTGACGGTGTCGTCAATGTTTCCGTCCCGACGACGGCCTCCACGGTTGCAGTTCAGTACGGCTAATTATGGCTATTGACTACCGAGGCGAAAAGTTCTCCGGGTATAACAAGCCGAAACGTACTCCGGGACATGCCAAGAAATCTCATGCTGTCCTTGCCAAGGAAGGTAGCAAAGTAAAGCTAATCCGGTTTGGACAGAAAGGCGTCAGCGGCTCACCAAAAAAATCTGGTGAGTCTGCCTCGTACCGTAAGCGACGTGAATCCTTCAAGGCCAGACATGGCAAGAATATCAAGAAAGGTAAGATGTCCGCAGCCTACTGGGCCGATAAGGTAAAATGGTAACACCATGGATAGCATCAATCTTCCTATTGCCACCGTTGTTATTATTCTCGTCCAACTTGCCGGAGGAGTATGGTTCGGGGCCAACATTGCAAGTCGCGTGGCCGCAGTTGAAAATCAACTTGAATCCGCAGAAATCCTGCCTCCCGGATCAGCAATTAAAATTTCAGAAATGTCTGACCGACTCGCTCGGATTGAGACTAAACTGGAAATTCTGATGGAGGCAAAACGATGACATCTCAAATCAAATTGAACGGCGGATTGTCGCCATCGTCTATTACCCGCGTCGGAACGTACGAGCCTTGGGAATTGCAGGTCGTACGAAATCAAATTGCTTTTCATAAGAACGTATTTAAGTTTGGCTTCAACCCCGACATCAACGGAGCAGAAGAAACGATCTGGGATGTGGGCGGTATCTACGCCTACCCCGGTTCTGCCGTTGCCATGACGGTAACGACTGACGCAGGTACAGCTGCCGACGACAATGGCGTAAAGGTTATCGTTGAAGGTCTGGATGGCGATTATAATGAGGTTAGTGATGAAGTGACTTTGGCCGGTGCTGGTACAGCCACGACGACGCAGACATTCCTCCGTGTCTTCCGTTCCTATGTCAGTGGATCACAGGAACCAACCGGCAACCTGAACATCACCAACGGAGCGACAACATACGCCCGGATTACGCTAGGCGAGAACCAAACATTGATGGCTATGTGGACAGTTCCTGCCGGATACACAGGATTTTTAGATCATGTCAACATTGCTACTGGTACAACAAACGCTAATCAGTACGTCACTGCCCAGATTGTTCAACGCCAATTAGGCGGCGTGTTTCGAGTTATGATGAAAGAGACTCTTGGCTCCGGCGGTACCGCAGATTTTCTGATACGCTATCCAATCTTAGTACCAGAAAAAACTGACGTAGAAGTACGAGCAGAATCTTCTGGGTCTAATAACTTAATTTCTGCAAACTTTTCCATGATCTACATCAAGAATGATACACTGGTATCGTAATGGCTATACGCAGATCAAATATCCCAAAACAGGTAACTCGCGGACCTGCCAAAAAGAAACCGGTACGGATGAAAGCCGGTGGCAAACCCAAGTCACGGGTGAATGAAGCTGGGAACTATACCAAACCCGCAATGCGTGAGCGTCTCTTCAAGAAAATCAAAGCCGGGGGTAAGGGCGGCAAACCGGGCCAGTGGTCGGCACGGAAAGCGCAGATGTTGGCGAAAGAATACAAAGCCAAAGGCGGAGGTTATCGCGGCTGATGGCCCTGAAGAAATCACAAAAGTCGCTGAAAAAGTGGACCAAGCAGAAGTGGCGGACCAAGTCGGGCAAACCATCGACGCAAGGATCGAAGGCGACCGGGGAGCGTTATCTTCCGGAGAAAGCTATCAAAGCCCTGAGTTCAAAAGAGTACGCCGCAACCTCCAAAGCCAAACGGAAAGGGACAAAGCGCGGAAAGCAGCATGTCCCACAGCCCAAAAAGATTGCAAAGAAAACAAAGCGACATAGAAAATGACCTATGTTTTTGTTATTGTAACTATGTATGCAGGTTTAATTCACGAAATTACAACCACTGGATTTTCTAGTGAAGAAACTTGTTACGAATACGCGGCAGGAGCATTAACCGCGTTTAACTCAGTCGGTCATAAAATTCTTGAAGCCGACTGTCACCTTATAGATAAAGGAGCATGACAATGGCTATGAAACCCCGGATGAAAAAGAAAAAGACTATGATGCGTGGCGGCGGTAAGGTAAAACCTCCTAAGAAAATGATGCGTGGAGGCAGACCCGGTGCAAAGAAAAAGACCCATAAGTGATTACATTAACGACCTTCGTCGATGGACTACTGAAGTTCTGTCGCGGCCATCTGAAGAACTTAGAGGAATGCCTCCGTGCCCGTTCGCGGCGGACGCTTGGGAGGCTGGACATGTCGCTGTCGGTATTTGCGATGGTCTGGACGATGTTACTGACGCTCTTGATTTTTATCCCGCTAGTCGTCGTGACGTATTTATCTGTGTTCTTCCTGATGTTGAAGGACTTACTTCTGAAGAACTGGCCCGTTATGTGGAAGACAAGAACGAAGGTCTGGTGGCAGAAGATATGTGGCTTATGGCGTACCATCCAGATGACGATCCGAACGAATACGGACTAGACTATCTGGACGCTGACTGGGAGCCTATTGTCGAAGAAGACTACGCAATGGTCTTTGTTCAACAACTTTCAAAGTTGACTGCTGCATCCTATAATTTGGAGAAGCAGGGCTACTACGACGAGTGCCCATGGAAGACGTATCGCGATCTCGTCCATCGTCGAACTGAGAAGGCGATTCAGCATGGCAAGTTCAGGCCAGACGACATTTAATCTCGCTATTGACGACGTAATCGAACAGGCCTTCGAGCAGATCGGTGGTCAGCCGATTAGTGGTGAGGAGGCCCGGTCGGCACGTATTGCGTTGAACCTGCTACTGACCGAGTGGCAGAACCGGGGCGTTCTGCTCTGGAAACTGGCTGACACGCCGGTAACTCTTTCTACTGACCAGATATCCTATACGCTCGACACCACAATTATCGACAGTCTTCAGACAACTATTGAAGTTAATAGCAATGATCTGGAGATGAACCGGATCACCTATCAGGACTATATGAAGCTGCCGGACAAGACACAGACCGGTCGTCCGACACAGTTTGCATTTCTTCGTGGCAAGGACCGCGTTACCATGTATGTCTGGCCGTCGCCGGATCAGACCTATACGATGAACCTTTTGGCAATGACGCGGGTTCAGGATGTTACGTCATCGGCAGTTCAGACCGCCGATCTGCCGTTTCGGTTTTTGCCTCCTCTGGTGGACGGTCTGGCGTACAAGATGTCTACCCGTCGTGTTGGCGTAGACCCGTCACGGATCAGCTTTCTGAAACAGCAATACGAGGAGACATTTGCCTTTGCTCTTGAGGAGGATCGTCAGCGGACGTCTATGTTTATTAAGCCGAGGCTGGGATATCTCTGATGGCAACGGGTCGTCGCTCTAATGCTATTTGCGACCGCTGCGGTTTTCGGTGCAAGTACATTGAATTGCGTAACGAAGTAGAGGTTGGTGTCTGGGTCTGCCCAGAATGTTTTGACGGGGCGTACAATAGGGTAAACCATCCGCAGAACATGACGAACGTAGACACAACTGATGATCCGAGTCTTGACCATCCAAGGCCAGATACGGATGCTGACACATCTGCAACTGACGGCTCGTGGACACCAGACGATAGTTCACCGGCATATCATAATGGACAAGTAGACTAATGGCACTGACTTATTCACAGCTACGGACCAACATTATTGAGTCCACCGAGAACGACGGCACCGAGTTTGCCGGTCAGATTGACCAGTTCATTGCACGGGCCGAGGCACGTCTGACCATTGACATCGACGATGCAGGTCTGACCCAGCATCAGTATTCACAGCTTGTCGCATCCGACGCATTTCTCGGACTGCCTGACGGATTTACGATTGTCGAGTCTGCAAACATCACGGCCAATGGTACACGAATCAACCTGCTGAACCGCAACGTAGACTTCATTGCAGACTACTGGCCTGTCCGTACCTCGACCGGTACGCCAAAGTATTACGGTCTCTGGGACGACAACACGATCATTGTTGCCCCCACACCCGTCTCGGCATTCAACATTGAACTTGCTTTTGTCAAAGCACCGACGGCCATAACATCGGTCAATCCGACAAACTACTACACCTCAGAAACGCCCAACGCTCTGTTCTATGCGTGTATGGTCGAGGCCGAGTTGTTCAACAAGAACTTCGACGTTGTTAAACTGTGGACCGAACTTTACACTAAAGAAATTGAACTGCTCCGCAATCGTGCCCGTCGTGCCCGTCGTGATGATCTGGAGCCGCATAATCAACAGGCGAACAACGCCAATACGCTTACCGGAGGGCCGTGATGGCTATTACTTCAGGCATTTGTATCAGCTTCAAGAAAGAGATTCTTCTTGGTGAGCATGATCTTGATACGGATACGATTAAACTTGCACTATACACTTCGGCGGCTTCGCTCTCCGACGGCACGACGGCGTATACAACCTCCGGCGAAACTGCCGGTACTGGTTACTCTGCCGGTGGCATAACACTGACCGGCATCGACGTTACCACAGACTCGTCGGTTGCGGTTGTCTCGATTACTGACGCTGTTGTCTCCACGGCAACTATTACCGCCCGTGGTGCCCTGATCTACAACTCGACACAGGCTGACAAGGCCGTTGCGGTCTTTGACTTCGGGGCTGACAAGTCCTCATCGAACGGCAACTTTACCATTCAATTCCCGTCAGCGGCTGCTGCAACAGCGATTATTCGCATCAAATCTTCGTAGGCCTGACCCATGGCACTGGTTCTTAAAGACAGGGTCAAGGAGCAGACTACGACCACAGGTACTGGCACGGTTACCCTTGGCGGTGCGGTTACAGGGTTTGAGGCGTTTTCAGCAGTCGGTGACGGAAATACGACGTACTATGCCATCGTGCATCAATCTGCCGACGAATGGGAAGTTGGTCTCGGAACGTACACAGCCTCCGGTACGACACTTAGCCGCGACACTATTCTTGAATCGTCTAACTCTGACGCAGCCGTAAACTTCTCGGCTGGTACGAAGGATGTCTTTGTTACGTACCCGTCTGACAAGGCTGTCTATCGTGACGCAGCCGGGGAGGTGTCGGTAACCCGTGCTACGTCTGCCACGTTTGCGGCGTCTGCGACATTCGCTGCATCAGCCACTAATGCGACAACGGCGGTGTCAGCAACTAACGCAACGTCAGCTACGTTTGCTACGTCAGCAACTCGCGCCACGTCAGCGACCTTTGCCACGTCTGCCACCGAAGCAGCAACCGCAATCTTTGCAACGTCAGCCACTAACGCCACGTTTGCTGTTTCAGCCACGCGGTCAACATCTGCTACGTTTGCGGCCTCTGCTACATTTGCAGCATCTGCTACCAATGCTACAACCGCTGTATCTGCAACCAACGCAACATCAGCTACGTTTGCCACATCAGCAACCCGTGCTACCTCTGCAACTTTTGCCACCTCGGCAGATTTTGCGGCGTCGGCCACAAACGCAACAACAGCAATTACAGCTACGTCAGCTACTAACGCAACTTTTGCACTGTCGGCCACGAACGCAAACTTTGCAGCGTCTGCGACAGAAGCTACGACAGCGATCACTGCAACATCAGCTACTAACGCAACTTTTGCAGTATCAGCGACACGCTCTACCTCTGCGACGTTTGCTGCCTCTGCAACGTTCGCAGCCACAGCAACTAACGCAACGAATGCCGTTAATGTAGACGGCGGTACTGTCTCCGCAACAGCCGGTACATTTAATACGTTGATTGTAGTTACTTCTGTGTCGGTTGGCGGAACGGTTACGGTCAACAATAATTTAACTCTTAATGCCCAGTCAGATATTCGCTTTGCTGACTCGGACAGTAGTAATTGGGTAGCATTTCAATCTCCGGCAACAGTCGCAGCCAATGTTACATGGACGCTTCCAGATGCAGATGCTACATCTAGCGGTCAGGCTCTGACCAGTAATGCCTCGGGTGTGTTAAGCTGGGCCAGTACTGGAGGCGGCGGTCTTGTCTTACAGGTCGTTGAAGGCAGTACTTCAACACAGGCAACGACTACAAGTAGTTCGTACGCCGACACAAATTTGAGTGCGTCGATTACACCAAGTTCTACATCAAACAAAGTTCTAGTTCTTGTCTCTCAAAGTATATCAAGCGTTGCTGCTCGTGCCGGAGGCGCGGTTAACATTGTTCGAGACAGCACACAGGTTGCAGAATTTAATCAAATTTCAAATGCAGAAAATCAGATGGCAAATCATTATCTGGCATATTTAGATTCTCCATCTACTACTTCTTCTGTAACATATAAGTCACAGTTTAAACGCATAGACCAATCAGGTACTCTTCAAGCCCAAAGAAATGATGCTAGTGGAAACGCTACAAGTGTTATTACACTGATAGAAATTTCAGGAGCATAATATGGCCGATATAATAGATGCTCTTCGTAGTCTTTCTCCTGACGCTAATTGGGTAGTTTCTGACGATGTTATTCGGTGGGATTCGCCGGATACTGCACAGCCGACAGAAGAAGAAATTGCTGCTGAAATTACACGACTGACCGAACAAGAACCGTGGGTAAAGTTGCGGGAGGAACGTAATCGACGCTTGTCAGAAACAGATTGGTGGGCGTTAGCTGATCAACCTGCCATGACAACCGCACAAGCAAACTATCGCACAGCCCTGCGAAACCTTCCAGCAAACACAACAGACCCAACGAATCCTGTCTGGCCTACTAAGCCCGAATAAATGTTTGGGTTTTCGGCACTTTCTGAAACGCCGTTTTCGACAGAACCGTCATCGGCTGTAACTGTAGTTCTGACCGGACTATCGTTAGACCTTGACGAAGGTCTGGTAACAGTAGTTGCGGAAGCAGTTGCTGCTCTGGTTGGTGAGTCGCTAGACATCGACGAAGGCGCAATTACTGTCATAATTGCTCAGAATATCGTCCTGACTGGCGAGTCTCTGGACATCGATGAAGGGACGCTGTCGGTTGTTATAGAAGTAGCTGTTACCCTGACAGGCGAATCTCTCGACATCGATGAAGGCACTGTTACGGTTGCAGGTACGGCAACAGTCGTTGTGACCGGGGAAGCTGCTGATATAATACTTGGGCAGTACCCTGTCTGGATTGTTGTTCCTGTCGGACCCTCAGATGTCTGGGCAACGGTATCTACTGGTGCATTAGACACGTGGACAACAGTTTCTACCGGGGCGTTAGACACATGGACAACAGTTTCAACCGGAGCAGCAGATACATGGACGACAGTTCCTGCTGGTTCTGGAAACACATGGACAAACTAAATGGTGTTTGAGAACAACATTCTTGCTGGTGCATCAGGCGTAGAATTTGGTTATGTCATTAACCAGTCTGCGCGATTTAACGATGCAGACAGCCCTGAATTATCCAGAACCTATTCAATATCTGCCCCGTGGACCCTGAGTGTCTGGGTTAAACGATGTGAGTTTGGAAGTGAGAATTTAATTTTAGGGGCCAGTGGTGGGGAAGTTCACTTCAACAGCGACGATACGCTGGAAGCCGAAGGGACAACAACATCCGCTCTATTTCGTGATCCATCTGCTTGGTATCATATACATGTGTCGGATAATGGCCTGTATGTAAATGGAGTTAGCTACGGCTCAGTCACCACCACCGATCTGACGGATCAAACACTATTCGATGACTTTGATGGTTATGTTGCCGAAGTTCATCTTCAATCCGGAACTAACGCCTACACGAATTTTGGGGAAGTAAACAACAGCGGCGTGTGGGTTCCTGTGTCGGCAGCGGCAGGAGACACGTATCTTACATTTTCTGATTCAAGTAATTTTGGTAACAATAACGGAACTGGAGGAAATTGGACGGCATCAGGCCTGACCTCTGACGATCAGGTGAACGACTCACCTACGTCTAACTACTGTCTCTTAAACATCATTGACCCGCTAACCACCGGCACTTTGTCTGATGGCAACCTTGTTACAACTGGTGATGCTACCGTAACTATTCGTCCGAGCAGCGGTCAATGGTACTACGAAAAAGATGGAGTCGGTGTTTCTTATGATGCTGATGCGTCCGGTCAGTTTAACCCGACACTTGGGGCTGGGTCGTACAATTTTGGGCAGTTGGCGTGGGCCGACACAGGGCCGACAGGAAGTGAACAAGAACTCCGCGCAACAAATTTGCCAGAGCCAACTATTAAAGATGGGTCTGAGTACTTTCAAACTACGCTATATACCGGCACAGGCGCATCGCTAGATATTACACAGATTGAAAACTCAACATTTAAGCCAGATTTTGTCTGGATTAAAAGACGAAGCGGTATTGATTCTCATGAACTTGAAGACATCATCCGGGGAACTAAAACACGCCTGTCTTCTGACACGACAAACGCAGAAGAAACTGGTGGTCTTACGTCGTTTAATTCAGACGGTTTTACAGTTGATGGTCTTGTCGATACGTCTGGCAAACCCGGATCAAACTATGCTGCGTGGCAGTGGTTAGCCGCCAACAGTACGTCAAGCAACACGGACGGCAACATTTCGTCTACCATATCCGCGAACACAACGTCAGGATTTTCTATTGTATCTTATTCTGGAAGTGGAAATGCCAACGACACTGTCGGACATGGTCTAGGGGTGACACCTTCTGCTATAATCGTCAAGCCTAGAAATGAAGCAGATAACTGGATTGTCTCAAATTGGGAATCAGGAGTATCAGCATTTAGTGAAAAGTTGAAGTTAAATTCTACTGATGCGGCTGATAGTGCATCTGGTTTTGTTACTGCTGCTGATTCAACTACCTTTACATTAGGCAGCGACGTCAATGTAAACGGAAGCGGCAGAGACTTTATTGCTTACTGTTGGTACGAGTTAGAAGGTTTTAGTAAGTTTGGTACATACACCGGCAACGGATCATCTAACGGCACGTTTGCTTGGTGTGGTTTTCGTCCATCTTTTATCATGATCAAACAGACGGACGCGTCGAGCAACTGGTTTATATTTGATAATCAACGCTTTGGATATAACGTAGATAACAAACAAATTGAGGCAAACAGCGCATCAGAAGAATCAACGACAAATTATATTGATCTCGTATCAAACGGGATAAAGTGCAGGTCTTCTGATTCAAATGTAAATGCATCTGGCGGCAGCTACATCTTTATGGCTTTCGCAGAAAACCCCTTCGGTGGCAATGGTGTTGCCCCCGTTCCGGCACGATAGGAGAAAAAAATGTGGACGTATAACGGAAAAGGAATCCGTGAGGGCCGGGGATGGACGGGCGACAACGGCGTTCAGCATCCAGCTAACTGGCACCTTTGGTCAGAAGAAGAGAAAATTGCTCATGGTCTAGTCTGGGTTAATCCGCAGACAAAGCCTGATACACGGTTTTACTGGTTTTCGCAGAACGCTGACGGCACGTACGAAAGTACATCGAAAAATATAGACGACTTAAAAGCAGAATGGATTGCCAAGGTTAAAGAAACACAGGCAGGGTTTTTGTCTAAAACTGACTGGGTGTATATTCGTAAGATGGACACCGGCATCGACGTCCCGGCAGATATTCAGCAGTACCGGAATGAGGTACGTCTGGCGGCAAATGTTATTGCAGATCAGATTACACAGTGTTCTGATCTTGATGCCTTAAAGACTATGTTCGTTGTTCCAACAGACGCAGACGGCAAGGTAACCGGAAACGCACCGATCCATAACTGGCCGGAGGAAATCTAATGGCAACGTACACCACGCGGATTAGACTATCGAAACAGGCGACCGGCGAGAACGACTCGACATGGGGTACTGTCCTGAATGATGAGGTAATCGACCTCACCGATTTTGCCATTGCAGGATATACGACCATCAGTCTTGCTGCTGGTGATGTCAGCCTGACAGCCAATGACGGTACGACGGACGAGGCACGTTCGGCCATGCTCGAACTGACCGGTACTTTGACCGGCAATACCGGAGTCTATCTCCCGTCGAGTATTACCAAAAGCTACATCGTCAAGAACAACACATCGGGTTCGTACAATGCAACGGTTCTGATTAACGGCGGGACCGGTCATGCAATTCCACAGGGTGGTACAACAATCGTTATCACCGACGGCGTTACTGTCAGCGAGGCTATTGAGGGCGTCTACGGCACGGCATCAACGCTCGACTTTGGCACGGGAGCCGCCAACCTGATTCCGGTGTCGTCTGCCGATGCCCGGTATGCCAACGTGTCTTCGGATGAGACAATCACCGGAAACTACACGTTCTCCTCGTCAACAACATTTACCGCGCAGGTCATCGGAACAGGGGCACAGGCATTCTCCAGCCCTGTGTCGGTTGCCGTAGCATCCTCGGCGGTATCGCTAGACTTTGCCACCGGCAATAACTTTACGACAATCCTGAACGGTAACGTGTCCATCGCCAATCCATCTAATCTACAGCCCGGTCAATCTGGCATAATCTATGTCGTGCAGGACGGAACCGGTTCTCGGACCATGTCGTTCAATTCAGACTGGAAATTTACAGGAGGTAATGCCCCTACACTATCCACCGCTGCGTCGGCTGTCGATGCCCTGATCTATAATGTCAGAACATCTACAGCAATCAGCGCGTTCCCCGTTCTGAATCTCGCCTAATCCATGGCTGGTGTTCTCTCCGAACTTAACTTTGCCCGACCCGGCTTCAATCGGGAGAACACTCGATATGCCGAGAAGGGGCACTGGTACGACGGTGATCATGTCAGGTTCCGTGACGGTACGCCGCAGAACATTCGCGGATACGAGCGGCGCGGCGGTGTCTTTGACGGCACACCCCGAGACACTGTAACGTGGGTAGACTTTGATTCGTCCCGCCTCATCGGCTTCGGTACTGAGAAGAAACTGTATCTGTACGAGGGCGGTGAGAACTACGACATTACCCCGATTGTATCTGTCGTCACCGCAACGAACGGTCTGAACACCACGGCAGGGTCTACTCGTATTGTCGTCTCAGTAACTGGCATCGGAGTCGAAGATGGTAACTACGTCGCCTTCACCTCGCAGACAACGACCGTTGGTGGGAACATTTTCCTGACGACAATCAGTGATTCGTACGAGGTATCAGTTATTGATGCCGCATCGTTTGCCGTTGATATTTCCGTAACCGCAGCAGCAACGTCTGCATCTGCTGGTGGTGATGTTACAATCCATCGTCTTCTCCCAGCAGGTCCATCGGTGTCTCAGCCGGGATTTGGCTGGTCGGCTGGTACGTATGGACTGTCCACTTACGGCACACCGCGAACAACATCCAACATTACCGTGGAGATTCGTCAGTGGTCCTTGACCAACTGGGGCGAAGACTTTCTGGCAAATCCTCGCGGTGGGCGTATTTATGAGTGGGACGCAACAGGCGGGGCGGAAACTCGTGCCACTCTGGTAACTGCTTCCCCGACGCAGAACAACCAGATTCTGGTGACGCCGGACAGTCAGTTTGCCATCAGTCTGGGCTGCACGAACGAGGCTGGTGACTACGATCCGCTGCTGGTCCGTTGGTCTAGTCAGGAGAACTACAACGATTGGACAGCCTCTGCGACGAACACCGCCGGGTCCAACCCAATCGGGACCGGGTCAAAGATTATCGGTGGAATGCACAGCCGTCAGGCCGTCATGATTTGGACCGACACGGCTACTCATACAATGCAGTATGTGGGCGGTCCGTTTGTCTTCCGCTTCCGACACATCGGTGACAACACCGGACTCATTGCCCCACACGCAGCCGCAGAATTTAACGGTATTCCGTTCTGGATGGGCGACACAAACTTTTTCGTCTGGCAGGGCGGTGCCGTTCAGACATTGGACTGCACTGTCCGTCGTTATATTTTTGATGACCTCAACTGGGATCAGCGCGACAAAATCTTTGCCGGGGTAAACTCGGAGTTCAACGAGATTACGTGGCTGTATCCGTCTTCTGATTCTCTGGAATGCGACAGGTACGTCAGCTACAACCCGCTGGAAAATTACTGGGTCTACGGCACTGGCAAGTTCACCACATGGGCGGATACCGGTATCTTCGATAACGTCATCACGGGCGGATCGGACAGCTATCTGTACGACAACGAACCGACTGGCGTATACACAGCAGACGGTGGCCTGTTGTCTTCCTTCATCGAATCAGCTTCTTTTGAAATTGATTCTGGCAATCAGATAATGATGATCCGCCGACTTATTCCTGATGTGTCCATATCTGATCCGGGACAAGTCAAGTTCAGCATGACGACAAAACGGTACCCACAGGCCTCTGAAGAGACGGTCAAGGGTCCGTTCGTAATTCAGCCGGGTACTGAGAAGGTAGACTTCCGTGCCCGTGGTCGTCAGGCCAGTATTAAGATTGACTGCTCTACTACTGGTGTGGCGTGGAAGTACGGGTCCATGCGTCTCCAGATACAGCCTGATGGTGGTCGCTGATGGCCGCTGTATATCCAGAACTATTTGCCCACTTCAACCAGTTTACTGAGCCGCAGATCATCGAACTACACCGGATACTCACCGACTATGTCAGCCAGTTGTCGCTCACCCTACAACAGCGTGACGATGAGGTAGACTCGACACCGTCAGACACAGTCCTGCCGGTAAACGACACAGCAGCCGTACAGTCGCCTCCTGAAGGTGCTGTCAGGTACAACCGCGCCACATCCAAGTTTCAGGGATATATCTCTGGTACTGGTTGGGTAGACTTCCACTAGCGGATATAATCAGGTATGTCATATTATCAGGAAAATCGACCGGCTATGGGTGGTCTTGCAGATGCTCTGGCGATGCAGGGTCGGCGCGGCGACTCTACTCTTGTCCATATGAACCCGATGGAGGTTCGTATGTTGGAGACCATGTCCCCGGACGGTCGTCTGTCGATCAACCCTGAGACTGGTCTACCCGAGGCGTTTAAGCTGAAAGACCTTGCAGCTATTGCTTTGCCGATTGCTGCTGGTGCTTTTCTTGGTCCGGCTGCGGCAGGACTTTTAGGAACATCTGCTCTTACCGGAACAGCCGTTGCTACAGGTCTTGGCGGAGTAGGGGCTGGGCTGCTTCAGGGTAAAGGCGTAGGTGACTCACTAATTCAGGGCGGATTGTCTGGTCTGATGTCGTATGGTCTCGGTTCTGCCATGGGTGCATTTGCCCCGTCTGGTGGTGGGGTAACTGCTTCTCCAGTTGATCCAGCAACAGCTTCGTTAGGATTTGAGGCAAGTGGCGTAGTGCCTACATATGCTGACATTTCTTCTGCTGTAACTCCTGCTGCCGCAGAACCCACCGGTTTCTTCGGCGGTTTTGGCGAGACACTGAAACAGACACCGTTCACCGACGTCCCGTCTGTAGGCTCCCCGACGTATGGAAGTATGCTCGGCTCCGGCGCGTCGGGTCTTCTTGCATCCGGCCTGACTGCCGAAGAAATGCCGTACGACGTTGCAGATGTCGGCATGGATTATCCGTACTACGACGCTGATCTGGCCGGGGGTCGCCTCCGTGGTCGGGCCGCTGCCCGTCAGCTTCAGTCGCCGCCGTCGTTCCTGACTAGCGGTGGTCTGTACGAGAGGGCAACAAGTCCGGGAGGCGGCGGTACGTTCTTTGCTGCTGACGGTGGTCGTGTTCCTACTGATCTAAATATCAACGGTGAACCACATCAACTGTCATACATCAATCAGGATGAGGCTGATCTGCTCCGCAGTCTTGGCGGCGCAGGACAGGATGTGATGGGTATTCCTGCCTACTATGCCGGTGAAGCAACGGCTGATGAAGGTGCCCCAGACGATGGGAGCGGGATAGGTGCGGCTGCTGCTGGTATGGGATTAGGCGGATACTCCGATGCACAGGCTGCTGCTGTTATGGATGCAATGACTACGATGTCGGACATAGACGCTGTCGGCATGGACCCGATGGGTGTTGTAGGAAATGTCAACGATCCCGGTCAAGCCGCCACAATGGGCGTTGGTGCATCACAAAATGCTCCGACCACTATTACAGCTGCGCCTCCTGATCCCGGAATGTTTGGCCGTGGAGTATTAGGATTGGTTGGATTGTCTCCAAAAGGATATAGCGTAAACCCCGACTTGACTTTTAACACAATGACAGGACTCGGTCCACCGGGAGTCGTAGGTGCGATAGCAAATGCTGCGAATATAAACACCAGCCTCGCTACTGTAACAGGCCCGACGCAATCTCCGGGTGGTGGCGATATTGGAGATGATGATGACGGCGTAGGAGACGCGGGGGGAGACGACGGTGTCTACGGTCGGCCATACGGTGATCCGTACAACACCGAGCAAGTACAAGTAACCCCAACACCTGCACCTTCTCCGGCTGGTGCAACAGCACTTCGATCTCTGTCCCCAACGGCTCCGCGTACTGCCGGTGATATTTTTGGAGCGGCAACGACAGGCGGTATCCCGCGTTTCTTTACGGGCATGGCACAGGGCGGCGGTATCTCGTCTCTGGCCTATGGTGGTGAGGCAGCACCAGTCGGCTTCGCCAACAAGGCATTCGAGGGCATGGTCCCCGGTGACGGCACCGGCATGTCGGACGACGTTCCGTTTTCCATCGAGGGTAACCAACCTGCACTTCTGTCGCGTGACGAGTACGTCCTACCTGCTGACGTTGTGTCGCAGCTTGGCGACGGATCGTCTGGTGCAGGTGCCGATATGCTCGACAATTTCATTTCACAAGTTCGTCAGACCAAGTATGGTAATACGCAGCAACCGGCACCAGTCGGTCCGCAGCTTATGACAGGTCTGATGAAACAAGGTGGAGTTGTTTGATAGTAACTATTGTTGAGGAGAAGTACATTCCGGCGGTGTTTGAACAGGTCCGGAACCTTCTCCAAAAACCAATCGACCGTGGTCTGGGTGAGTACACCATAGATCAGATTCGAGACTTGGTCATCTCGGGACGACAACAGTTGTGGGTAGGACTTGACCCAGACACCGACAAGTTTGTCGTTGCTGCGGTGACCCAGATAAATCCCCGAGTTTCCGGACAGAAACATCTGGAAATTATTCTTACAGGGGCTGTCCCACACACAATTAAGAAGTGGTTTGATCCCAGTGTCGATGCTCTTGAAGAGTTTGGCAGACTGAACGAGGCAAATCACCTTATCTTTTATGGCCGTCGTGGATGGCGTAAACTGTACGAGAAACGCGGCTACCAAGAATACTATGTCGCCATGTCAAAGGAATTGAAGAATGATTGATACCAAGACTCTGTCAATCAAGGATAAGATTAGCCTCCTCAACGAATTGTACGAGGAACTCTCCGGACATGGTGTCGGCGGCGACACTGAACTTTCCCATATCAATCCTTGGGAGGCTGACCTTCTTCGATCTGTTGGTGGTGCCGGGACGGTCAACGAGGTTACTGGTCTTCGTCAGTATATGGGTGGTGGTGGTTCTTCTACCCCTCCGCCGCCGACGCAGACGACCACCCGTCAGGTTCCTGAGTACGCCCCGGAACAGCGCGAATACGTTTCAGACGTCTTCGGCAAGGCGCAGGAACTTTACGAGCAGCGATCTGCCGAGGGTTTTCAGCCGTTCCCCGGACCCCAGTTGGCCCCCTTTGCCGCGCAGGAACAGGAAGCATTCAGCGGTATCGAGTCACTTGCCCGTGGTCCGGGTGCCGCCCCTGCATTTGAAGTTGCCCGTACAGCCGCCCTTGGTGCTGCCGCCCCAGTAACTGCTGCTGAAATCCAGCAGGGGATGAACCCGTATCAACAGGCAGTGACCGACATTGCCAAGCGCGAGGCCGTTCGTCAGTTCCAGCGTGGCCCACAGGCACAACTCAGGAGCGGTGCGGTAGAGGCAGGTGGTCTTCGTGGTGCCCGTCGGTTTATCGAAGAGGCCGAGGGTCAGCGTAACCTACAGCAGCAGCTGTCCGACATCCAGACGATGGGCGGACAACAGGCATTTCAACAGTCCATGGCAGAGGCTGCTGCGGCTCGTGGCCGTCTGGCAAACCTTGCCCAGCAGATGCCGTCCATCGGTACCGGTGCGTACCAGCAGCAGATGGCACAGCTTGGTCAGCTTGGTGGTGTCGGTGAGGCGCAACGTGCCCGTGAACAGGCTGCTATTGATCTGGCACAGGGCCAGTTTCAGCAGGAACTCATGTTCCCCGAGGAAACACTGGCGACATATCTCCGGTTCATTACCAATGCACCGTCACCGTCTGGCTTCCAGCAGACGAGACAGACTCCGACTGTTCCGGGTCCGTCCTCGCTACAGCAGTTAGCTGGTCTTGGTATCAGCGGCGCAGCGGCTGGGAAGGCGTTCAACCTGTTTAACCGGGGCGGTGCTGTGCCTCCGGCCTCTGGTCGTCAGGCAGGGTTGTCGAGCATTGTCCGCAGGGCTGGTGGCGGACAGATTGTTCGGATGGCATCGGGTGGAAATACTGGTGATTATGAAGGTTATTTTGGTGACTTTGAAAAATATTATAAAAGACCACAAGACCTTGTAACGGGTTTCACTCCTCCGACAACCCCGCCCGGAGGTGAGTCTGGTTTTGATACGATTCAAATTGATAAAATATATGAAGGATTAACACCTAAAGAAACAGAATACTCTGGTTTGTTAATTGGTGAACCAACGCCAACACCGGCTCCGGAACCAAAGCCTGAAACAGAGACGGTCCGAGACGAAGTTGATGACAGTCTTGGTAAACTGAGATCAGGTGATGTCGGTGATAAGCCGCGTCTGGATGACGCAGCGTATCTTGAAATTGCTGCCGCAGCCCTGAAGGGCGGGTTTGAAGACGGCACAGTTGGTCGTGAAACCGGAGTTTTCGAATCGCTCGGCAAAGTCTTGTCCCCTGCTGCGTCTGCTGCTGCCGCCGGAATGCGCCAAACGAAGAAGGCACAGCGCGAAGAAGAAGCACTGGAGATGGCACGGGCTAAAGAGACTCGTGAAGTTACATCCGCAGAGGTTATTGACGCGCTTCGAAAACAGCAGACTGAAACGGAACGTCTCAAGCCGGGTTCTGATAAAGCTGCTGCCAGAGCAAAATTTGTTCAGGGAATTGCCCAGCTTGTCAGAGAAGATGTGATTGACCGAGAAGTCGCCCAAGAACTTCTTGCGCCGTACTTCCAAACTACTTCGAGTGCTGGTGGGGGCAGTCAAAGCGGCCCTGTTTCTAAACGTAAACCCGGCACCTAATGGCTACTTACGATCAGCTTATTAACGATGAGCAGTTCCTTGGTAATCTCTACAACGTCTACAAGGAACTAGACTACGACGTCCCTGAGACTAATCAGGAGATGGTGGACGACTTCCTGTCGCGCAGTCGTTACTTCGAAAACAACATTGTCGGTACGTTCGGCCTTTCATCAGATATAGATAAACTATCCGACGAGGGTAAGTCCCGCTTTGGTGAGGTCTATCAGCAGGTTGAAGAACTTCCCACAATCTTTGAGGAAGGATCAGCCCCGGTCGGCAGGGCTATCGTCGATAATGCGATGTACGCCATCATGGACCCGACAAATATTCTTGGTGTTGTCGGGGGTATTTTCACGGGCGGGGCAGCAACTGCCGGTACACTAGCCGCCAAAGAAGCTGCCAAGCGTAGTGCCACAGGTTTCCTGAAGAACCGTCTCAAGGCAACCGTATCTGCGCCTGTACTGAAGGCAGCTGGTGTCGATGCTGCCATCAGTGGTGCCGGTGGTGCTGCCCGTGAGGCCAAGATTCAAGAAACTGAGATGGATGTCGGCATCCGTGACGATTACGATCCCGGCACGATTGCCCTGACTGGACTACTGGAGGGGCCGGGTTCTGTCGCTCTGGGCGGTGCCCTTGGTACAGGGGTAAAGGCAGGAGCCATCGGGACAGGAAATCTGACCCGTCTGGCCCGTTCCAAGTCTGAACGCTTTGACCGTACTCTGCAACCAGCGGATTACCTGACCGAAAAAATGCGTACGTTTATTCTTCCCAATGGTGGTCTCAGCGAAGATGCCGTCCGAGTCTCTGAGATTGCCGAGGCACGGCAGAATGATCTACTCAAACGTGCTGCCAATGTTGAGAAAGGTTTTAATAGGAACGCGGCGTATCAGAAGATTCAAGCTGAGAACGACCTGAACACGCTGAACCTGATTAACAAGGCAGCGGAGGGTCGCGCCAATGAACTTAAAACTGTCCGTGATAAGTATGGCGACGAACTCGCCAATCTTCTTGAAGATGGTCGTAAGATAATACGGGAATCGCAGAACTATGCCAACGAAGTCGAGGGTCTCCGTCCCGGCATCAGGTCTCTGTTCGACAGCACAGCCGAAGGCTTCAACCCGACCTATCTGCGTCGTACATACGATGCATTTGAACTTGGCGGACGTCGCTCAGTAACCTTCGATAAGTTCATCAAACAAAATCCAGACGCTGTCCTAGACCTGTACAAAACAATTCAGAAAGACGCATACGCACCAGACGATGTGAAGGTAGGATACGCCAGAGACTTTGGACTTGATGACGCTGCCTTCCGTACTCTCGATCCTGACGATGCAGTGATGTCGCAGCTGCGCCGACGGGCACGTGATCTGTACGAGGGTCGGGTTGGTAAGTACGACTACGGCGGCAGCATTCTCAAGAAGCGACAAAAACTTGAACCTACTGTGGAACGGTTCCTCGGCAAAGAAAACGCCAACGTAGGCACCCGCATATTCCGATCTGTCGAGGGCATTGTCGAGCCTATCACACAGATTCATCGAGCCAATGAAATCGGTCGTGTGCTGGAGGCCGATAATCTGGCCGTCTACGCAAAGAATGCCGGTGAGGCACAGACAAAGTTCCGTGACAAGACAGGTCAGCTGCTGGACGCTGACGATCTGGTCCCCATCTCCAGCAGTAAAGTCCTCCCGATGAAGCGTGGGATGCGGTCAGAAGACTTCTCTTTCTATGTTCCCAAAACATTGGGCGACCGAATTAACAAGGTTGTCGCCAACCCTGCTGCTCGATTCTCTGCCGAAGAAGGACCGCTTCGGATGATTAACAATATGCTGGAGGCGACGTCGTTCCTCCAAGGCGCGATTAAGCTGGGCAAGACCGGCTACAATCCTGTCGGTCACATCCGCAATCTCGGCGGTATGGGTATGTCGGTGTTTGGCAGCGGCAACTACAAAGGGGCTATGAAATACCTACAGAAACTAGACCCAAAAGGAATTATTCAAGAGCAAACAGGTTTGAGTTTAGGACGAGATGCGGCAGGTGAACAGACTGCTGCAAAAAGATTAGAACGAGAGCAGTTCAGACAACTGATGACCGACCTCGGCATCAGCGACACAGGCGTTACG
>JAAHTH010000901.1_pt1 | contig 27193 bp, 18 predicted proteins | sample 6116091 | NCBI WGS metagenome assembly JAAHTH01 (sample SAMN13939990, study PRJNA603662) | sponge metagenome | isolation source: marine sponge | host: Mycale hentscheli | place: New Zealand | collected 2006
CCTGCTGCAACTCCCATCTTGAATGCAGGTTGTCTTACGCTTGTCATTGGCGGCGTCATGTAAGGAGCTTCCGTTTGGTCATCAATTCCGATCAGTGAAACTTCATCGGGGACATCGATGCCGTGCCGGTAAAGTGCTAATCTTGCTCCGAACGCCGACATGTCATTTGCGGCAAAAACCGCGGTGAATTTTTTGCCACGTGAGATGACTGTGTCAATCGCCTTTACTCCCGAGGGGCCATCGAAGGCGCCTTCGTATACGAGGTCTGCGTCATACGGAATTTTGGCTTCTTCGAGTGCGTGGAGATAGCCATTGAGTCGCCTGACCGAATCTTGATGCGATTTGATTCCCGTGATGTGGACAATTTGCCGATGTCCAAGTTCAATCAAAAATTTGGTCGCCTGGTAACCGATGTCGAAATTATCGACATAGAGACAACGATCCTGCAGGCCCTCGACTTCCCTTCCTACCAAGAGCAACGGTTTTTTTGCTGCAAGGTGTAAGAGCTGTTCTTTTTCGATGTCTCCACCAATGATGATCAGGCCGTCGATCTGCCTTCTCAAAAGAGTGTCGATACCTCTGAGTTCGATTTCCTTATCCCACACGCCATCTACCAAAATTGGTGAGTATCTGGTGTCGGTCAGGCAATGGATCACACCCCGAGTAACCAAATCGGAAAAGGGACTTCCGATTTTCTGGGTCTGGATACCGATGATCATGGAGTTGCCTCCAGCGAGTCCGCTGGCCAACGAATTCGGTTCGAAGTCCAAGTCCTTAACGGCCTTCAAGACCGCCGCTCGTTTCTTGTCATTCACAGGTGTCGTGTTATTGAGAACTCTGGAGACAGTACTTTTAGAAACGTTCGCGCAATCCGCTATATCCTGAATAGTTATCTTTTTTGGGTCCATAACGTCAATTTCGGCGTTTGTTCTAGTGCATTTTGAGCTTAAAGGCTCGAATTATGAGGACATGTCGTGTATATTTATGAAAACGGTTTCAAGCCAAGGTTTTTTAGATTTAATGGGGTGCATTTGCTTGGTAGGTGATCTCAGTTAACCGCTATTTTTCAAGGAGTTTAAAAGGGATTGTCTGTCGAGTGGAAGGCGCGAAATCAGTCGATCCAAATTCTTCAGATCCAAGCAAACAACTAACCGCTCAATATACCGAAAACATGATACGAAAACACATCGTTAGGAAGCAGAAAAAGAGAGATCGTGTAACTAACGGAAAATTGGCCGGATTTACCGATAAAACCCTGTCTGGCTGCTCGGTTTAGCGCTCCTCAAATTGTTAGATGTCTGAGCCAACGTAGACACTTAATTATACCTGAGACTCGAGAACACTTTTGAATACGCAATCTATGATTCAGCCCACAACCCAAGTCGTAACCGGTGATTACTGCGATTTAGGTGGAGAGCAATTTTTTCGAATCTCCAACGTTCAAAAAATGAACGAGTTTTTCCTGTCGATCGTTAGCGCCTATGACCACTGGATGTTCATCACGAGTCGGGGGGCTTTGACTGCGGGACGAAAAAACTCAGGTAAAAGCTTGTTCCCGTATTACTGCGCAGACAAAATTATAGACGGTGCATCGAGTACCGGTTCTTTGACGATCGTCCGAGTTCAACGTCCCGATGGCCACCTCGTGCACTGGTCTCCCATGGCGGGCCCCGTGAATCCAGACGCGAGAGTTTCGAATTCACTTTATCGAAACGTCAGCGGTAGCAAGGTCATTTTTGAGGAAATTAATCACGACCTTGAATTGACCTACCGCTATTCCTGGAGTTTCAGCCAGAAATTTGGGTTCGTAAGAGAATCGTGTCTCTCCAATAATTCGGTCTTGCCTCAGTCCTGCACTGTTTTAGATGGCATCCAAAATATATTACCAGCCGCTGTCGATCCAACTTTCCAAATGCGCTTTAGCAATCTCGGTGACGCTTATAAAAAGTCTGAGAGATTGGGAGGTACAGATCTTGGAATTTACTATCTCAGTTCAATCCCCTCGGACCGAGCCGAACCGAATGAGGGGCTTCGAGCGAACGTGGTCTGGTCAATTGGTTTAGAAGCAGCGGGATTATTGTTGAGTTCGCGACAAGTGGATGAATTCAGACTTGGTAATGCTGTGCGTTCGGAAAACGACATTCGTGGTTCTCGCGGAGCCTATTTAAAGATCGCCGATGTGCAACTTCCCGCGGGTGACGAGCAGCAATGGAAGATCATAGCAAATTTGGATTTAGATCAGGCGGATGTGGTTGATTTCAATCAGTGGCGGCAGTCATCATCGAGCTCCCACGTTCAGGTTGAAGCAGACGTAGAGGCGTGCGATGAACAGTTGAGGCGTTATGTTGCATCTTCGGATGGTTTGCAGGCTGGTGCTGACCAGCGGGCATTGGTCCGTCACCAGTCCAATGTTCTTTACAACATAATGCGGGGTGGATTGCCTGTTGCAGGATATCAGATTCCAAAAGAGGATTTTATCGCCCATGCCCAGGCGACTAATCGAGAAGTCTACAACCGGAATCTGGCCTTCTTGAACCACCTGACTGACTCGATTGAAAATCGAGAGCTGGAACGACTTGTGTTGGAACAGGATGATCCGTGTTTGTTGCGAATTTTTAATGAATACCTGCCATTAACATTCAGCCGCCGCCACGGTGATCCAACGCGGCCTTGGAATGAATTTTCTATTGATGTGTTGGATGAAAATGGACGTGAGAAACTGTTCTATCAAGGTAACTGGCGAGATATATTTCAAAATTGGGAAGCGCTGTCAGTTTCGTACCCGGAGTTTGCTCCTAAGATGGTTTCTCGATTTTTGAATGCCTCGACGGCGGACGGCTACAACCCTTATCGCGTAACCAAAAATGGTTTTGAGTGGGAGAAGCTCGATCCAAGCGATCCATGGTCAAACATCGGTTATTGGGGTGACCATCAAATCGTCTATCTCCAGCGACTGTTAGCGCGATGTCGAGAGTACTTTCCCTTGGAAATGGATGCTCTGTTAACTAAGGAGTGTTTCTCGTTCGCGAACGTCCCTTACCGCATCAAGCAATATTCGGATGTCTTGGTAGATCCCAGAGATACCATTGTTTTCGATGAGGCTCTCGATCGAGAAATCACGGAGCGGGTTGGCTTGAATGGCGAGGACGGCAAATTGCTTCAGCGCGACGGTCAAATAAGCCATGCGTCGTTACTTGAGAAGCTTTTGATTCCGTCGCTGGCGAAGATGTTTAATTTGGTTCCCGGGGGAGGAATCTGGTTAAATACTCAACGGCCCGAATGGAATGATGCAAACAATGCTTTAGTGGGTAACGGCTTGTCAGTGGTGACCGCTTGTGATTTACGAAAGTACCTTTGCTTTCTCCAAGACTGGATAGCCAACTTAGACTCACCAGCGTTCGTGCTGTCTGTGGAAGTATCCAATGCGTTGCGAAACCAAATGAGCGTTCTCAGTTCTCATGCGAAGAATTTGGCTCGTGGCTGGAATTCGAAGACGCGCCGTGGCTTTGTGGACGAACTCGCCGCGTTTGGCGATAAGTATCGGGAAGGAATTTATGCAAACGGATTTACTGGGGAGAAGACACCGTTTCGAAAAGATGATCTAAATGCGTTGTTCGCCTTGTACTTGCATTATCTTGACGACACAATTTTGTCAAATCAGCGTTCTGATGGACTTTACCATTCATACAATGTTTTGGAACTTGGAGAAGGCACACTCACGGTCAATCGTTTGTTTGAGATGCTTGAAGGTCAGGTTTCTGTGTTGAACTCAGGGTTGCTGAAACCGGAGGATGCACTGATGGTGCTCGACGCGTTACGCGGTAGTGAAATGTATCGGTCGGACCAAAACAGTTACATGCTTTACCCTGACCGAGATCTCCCGACGTTTACTGAGAAAAATCAAATCCCAGACAAGGACGTCCAGCAATCAAATTTAATCGGTCAGTTGCTGGAGGTGGGTGATGAGTCGATTGTCAAAAAGGATCGCCTTGGCAGTGTGCACTTCAATGGGGACATTCGAAACGCATCGGTTTTAAACGAACGTTTAAGTCTGCTGGATCTTCGATATGAATGGGGTGATTTAGTTTCCTCGCAGCGGCCTGCACTTCTCGGTATTTTTGAGCGAGTATTTGACCACCAGTCCTTCACTGGTCGTTCCGGTACATTTTTCGCTTACGAAGGGCTTGGATCAATTTATTGGCACATGGTTTCTAAGTTGAGGCTGGTGGTTGTCGGGTATTTAGGAAAAGCAAAATGCCTTGCCCAAAATGGCTCCGAGCGTGAGCAAAACGTACTGGATCGCCTTGGTGTTCATTATGATAATATTTGCAGCGGTATTGGTGTGGGGAAAACACCGGATCAGTATGGTGCAATTCCAACAGATCCCTATTCACACACCCCGAAACACGCCGGTGCTCAGCAACCGGGAATGACTGGCCAGGTAAAAGAGGATATCCTCGCTCGGTTCTATGAACTGGGCTTGAGAATCGTCAAAGGTGTGGTTTCATTCGACCCTTCCTTAATGCGAGTTGGAGAATTACTCACGACCGAGTCTGCCTTTCGGTACCTCAGTGCGGATGGTAATTGGAACGATTTGGGTTTGGCGTTTGATCAATTCGCATTCACTCTTTGCCAAGTTCCAGTCGTTTACACCCATGGCAACACCCGCGAGCTGACCGTTGCTACTCGTGACGGCGAGGTGACCCGCTCGCATCTTACGTTGACCGATACTGAGTCGAGACATTTGTTTTCACGTGATTCGTTTGTTAAACGAATTGAAATTACATTTCCGTTTACCAAATAAACCTGCGAACTTTAAATGAATATGAAATCAAAAACTTGGGTAATTGCTGTTTTGTTCGTTTTGGGACTCTTGCCTCGCCTGTCGGCAGCCCAGGATGCCGGCGCAATTTCGGTAGAAATAAAGCAAACGGATTCCGGTTGGCAGTTGTTTCGAGGTGGCGAGCCCTATTACATCAATGGAGTGGGATGCGACGGCCCAATCGGAGAGCTGGCTGCGACAGGTGCGAATTCATTTCGAACATGGCATTTCAATGAAGACACTCGGAAATATTTGGATGCAGCCCATGCGAAAAACCTCTCGGTGACGGTTGGAATTTGGCTTGGACATGAACGTCACGGCGTGAATTATCAGGATTACGATTCGATGGCGAAACAAGTCGACGTCGTCATGGAATGTGTGAAAGAACTCAAAGATCATCCGGCCGTTCTCATGTGGGGAGTTGGAAATGAAATGGAAGGAGAGGGCGCAAATCCGGCGATCTGGTCTCATATTGAGTACCTCGCGAGCTCGATCAAGAAAATTGATTCAGCGCATCCGGTAATGACAGTAATTGCAGAAATCGGTGGTCGAAAATTAGAAGCAATCAATAAGTTCTGTCCCAGCGTGGATGTAATTGGCATCAACTCCTACGGTGGCGGGCCTTCCTTGAGTCAACGTTATGCGGAATCCGGGTCTAAGAAACCGTACGTGGTAACCGAATTTGGTCCTGTCGGTACCTGGGAAGTTGCCAAAAATAATCTTGACGCAATCCTCGAGCCATCGAGTAAAGATAAAGCTGAACATTACGCGAAATCCTACCGGAGTTTTAAAGCCGATTCCAAAAATTGCCTTGGTTCTTACGCCTTTCTATGGGGATTCAAGCAGGAAGCGACGGCGACCTGGTTCGGAATGCTACTGCCCAATGGAAATCGAACTGCGAGCGTCGATTCGATGATGGAGCTTTGGACCGGGAAAGTCCCTGGAAATCGCTGTCCTGAAATCACGAAGTTTGAACTCAAAGGAAATAACGAAGTCGAGTTGGGTGATACAGTCAATTTTGAAATGGAAGCGACAGATGTTGATGGAGATCCGATCAACGTGGTTTGGGTAATGACTGATGAGTCCTCTAATTACGTAACGGGTGGAGATTTCCAAGCGGCGCCAACCACCTACGCAAAGAACATTGTGAAGTCCGACAAAACCAGTGCAGAAATCAGTATGCCCGACTCTGGCGGACTTTATCGAATTTATGCTTATGTGGATGACGGAAAAAATGGGGGAGCGGTTGCTAACTTGCCTGTTAGGGTTCGCGGTCCAATTAAGATGAAGCCGGCAACCAAGGTTGCTTTGCCCGTTACACTGTATGATGAAAAGATGCACGAGGACAAATACACTCCCTCTGGCTACATGGGATCTCATGATTCACTGACGCTGGCGGCAGATTGCACGGAGCAACCCAAGGCAGGGGATTCCTGCCTAAAAATCAGCTACGACCGTGGAGATGCCTGGGCCGGTGTGGTGTGGCAGAGTCCAGCCAACGACTGGGGCGAAAAGGATGGCGGATTTGACCTCAGGGGCGGTTCGAAGCTAACGTTTTGGGCACGAGGAGAGAAGGGTGGCGAGGAGTCGAAATTTGGTGTGGGTTTGATTGGAAGGGAGCAGCCGTTCTTCGATTCGGCGAAGAAAGAGATTGTCGTGAAGCTAACCGATCAATGGCAACAATATACGATGATTCTGTCAGGCCAAGATCTGCAACGAATTAAAACGGGTTTTTATTTCTCCTTGGCAGGGCAGGGCGATCCCCTTACCTTCTATCTGGATGATATAAAATTCGAGTAGACCGGTGATTTCGGGTCGCACCTTGCCTTATGATAGTGACTTCAATTATTGTTAGGGAGCGATCAGATGACTGCAGGTGTAGGCGGAAAACTTAGACAGGAAGCGTTGGATCAACTGGTCGATATGACCAGTGGAATCGTTCCCATTCTCAAGCCTGAGTTCCAAGCGAGAATTGAAAGGTTGCAGGAATCGCTGAAGGCTTCGGGCGTTCAGGCGATTTATCTACACGCCGGTACCAATTTGTTTTATTTTACCGGGCTGCGCTGGAGTCCGAGTGAGCGTATGGTGGCAGCCGTAATTCCTGCAGAGGGAGATTTGTTTTATATTGCGCCCAATTTTGAACTCGATACGCTGCGCGATTATTGGCTGTTCGAAGCCCCAATTGTTGGTTGGCACGAACATGAAAGTCCCTATGAAAGTTTCCATTCAGCGATGACCAGCCGTGGTATCAGCGGTGGCACGATCCTGGTCGATGAAGCAACACCGTTCTATACGGTGACTGGGTTGTGTAACGCTAATCCAGAATTCAAATTTGAACTCGGCCAAACGATTACCCAGTCGTTGCGTAGCATTAAATCGGATGCCGAGCTCTCAATTATTCGGAGAGCCCATGAAATGACTTTGGCGGTTTTAAAATCGGCGGCTTCTATTTTGGAGCCGGGGATTACGACAACCGAGGTTGAAGCTTTCATTGATGAAGCCCATCGAAAAGTCGGTGCCCCAGCCGGGTCTTATTTTTGTATCGTGTTATTCGGGGTCGCAACGTCATTCCCTCATGGGGTTAAAGATCCCCAAGTTTTAAAACCGGGTGACTGGGTTTTGATGGATACCGGATGTGTACTGCATGAGTACATCTCCGATATTACGAGGAGCTTTTGTTTCGGTGAGCCAAGTGATGAGCACCGTGTTGCGTGGGCGGCAGAAAAGCGTGCGCAGTTGGCGGCGTTTGAGGCGGCCGGGATTGGTGTCGGGTGTGAGGAATCCGATTCTGCTGCAAGAGCGTCTCTGGTTGAGTCCGGGTTCGGCCCAGACTATGAATTACCCGGTTTGCCTCATCGCACGGGGCATGGTTGCGGTCTCGATATACACGAGGGTCCCAACTTAGTACGTGGCGAGGGAACCGAGATGGCGACTGGGATGGTTTTCAGTAATGAACCGATGTTGGTGATCCCTGATAAATTTGGAGTTCGACTCGAGGATCATTTCTATCTAACAGACGCCGGTCCCCAGTGGTTTACTCAGCCCAGCGAGTCCATTGATGATCCGTTTGCGTGTTAAACTTTGTATGTTTGAGCTGGTTTAACAATTCGCCGATGGAAAACTAATGCCCAAGTGTGCTCAAGTAAATGAATTTCAATTTCGAACGCGCAAGTTTTGCTCGTAATTTGGAAAATGGTTATCAGCTGCCGTCGAAAATGTTCAAATCTCCACTCGACGTTTCGGGCTTTGTTACCGCAGATTTTCGGATTTTTAGTCTGATGTCATTTTGCTGTCACGAAAATAACCAACGTTTTTAGAGGGTTATTTTCTGGGTGTAACCGCATTGTAACGGGCCATTATTTAGAAGCTCATAAACGTATTTCTCATGCGTAAAATCTAAACAGGTCGTTTGACATAACGAATGAAGATTTAACAAGGGAGAGTCCGATGAGACGACATTTTCTCAAATCCATTGCTTTGACTTTAGTGGCAATTTTTACCGTGAGCCTTTGCCAGGCCTATTTAAATGCACAAGATGTAACTATCACGGTTAAGCCACGTGAAATGGAGAAACCGGCGGGCGAGAAGTCAGACCGCACAGCTATGGACGTGGCTATTTTGCTGGACACTTCTAATTCGATGGATGGTTTGATTAATCAAGCAAAAGCTCAGTTATGGAATATTGTTCAGGAATTTGCGAAGGCTGAGAAATCAGGAAGCACCCCTTTGTTTCGTGTTTCGGTTTTTGAGTACGGAAATGATAGTTTGTCAGCAAAAGAAGACTATATTCGTCAGGTTTGTGGATTAACCGACGATCTCGATAAAGTCTCCGAAGCGCTCTTCAGTTTGAGGACTCACGGTGGGAGCGAATATTGTGGAGCGGTAATCCAGGACGCTCTTGAGGTGTTGGATTGGTCAAATCGAGCAGACTCCTACAAAGCTATTTTCATTGCCGGGAATGAACCATTTAACCAGGGTCCGGATGCTTACAAAGAAGCGTGCGTTAGTGCGGTTGCGGCTGGAGTGGTGGTGAATACGATCCACTGTGGGGATAATGAAACCGGGATCCAGCAGTTTTGGCAGGACGGTGCAGTGAGTGGTGGAGGAGATTATTTAAACATTAACCAAAACCGTAAAGTAATCCACATTGACGCTCCGCAGGACTCAATTATCATTCAGCTCAGCAGTGATCTGAACCGGACCTATCTATGGTTTGGAGAAGCCGATGTGCGGGGCGATTATTCAAAAAATCAACGAGCGCAGGATCTTAATGCTGGTTCGAACTCTGTATCGAGAGCGGTGTCCAAGGCCGGTAAACTTTATAGTAATGCGAGCCGCGATCTGGTCGACACCTACAAAAACAATAAAAACATTCTTGCTGATGTGGAAGAAAAATGTCTTCCGGATTCGATGCAAAAAATGTCAAAGAAAGATCGACTGGCCTACATAAAGAAGATGGCAAATAAGCGAATTGAAATACAAAAAGAAATTGCCAAACAAAATAAGGCGCGGTTGAAATACGTCGAAGCTGAAAAAGCACGCCTTGCTGGAACCAAAGGAGAGAGGGAATCTACTTTGGGAGACGTGATGAGATCTGCAGTACGCAAACAGTTGATTGCATCGGGCTTCGACGTAAAGTAATTCAGCAGGCGAAATGTTTTTACGCCTTTGAAATGTATTGAACTAATAAAAGCTGCGGTTTTGCCGTGGCTTTTTTTACGTGCTGCGTTAATTCTCGTGGTTAAACGAGGGAGCTAAAGTTGGTCATCCCGAGTGGCTCACGGGAAGTGAAAGGCTCTCCATATTTAACACCAATCGATTTTCCCCAGTACGCCGCTTCGTCCCGAATTTGGTCGAGAAATTGGGGGTCGAGATGTTCTCTTCCTTGGACAAACTGGCTGTGGTAGCAGGCAATGGATTCAAGCTTTTTGTCCCAGTCTTGACTGATGTCTAACACGAATTTTGGATTGGCGTGCATTTTAAGATGGACGCAATAGTAATTATAAATTCGTTCGGGGTGAAATGGTTCACCGGGCATTTCCGTTTTCGATAGCTTTGACCAAAACCTGGCAGCGTCAACCAACTGGGTTGCCGCGAGGTGGTCTGGATGAGCGTCGTGCCAATAAGGGGCGAAAATCCAGCGAGGTTGAGTCAGTCGGAATATGCTCGCCAATTTTTCCCGAGCGTTAAGCGTTGGTTCCAAGCTGCGATTGGGTAATCCTAAATTGTGGCGCCAACGAATTCCAAGGACTTTACTTGCTGCCTCCGTTTCCTGAATCCGAATCTCAGGGGAACCAAATGGAGTTGGTTCTCCATTGGTCAAGTCAAGAATTCCAATGTTCAGTCCGGCATTTTGCATGCCGAGAATGGCACCTCCCATTCCCAGTTCGGCATCGTCAGGGTGTGGGGCAACAATCAGAGCGTCTAGTTTGGTGGCGATTTGTTCTGGTTTCATAGAGAAGGGTTCCGCATTGTTATTGCGTGAAGGCTGCCGGCTGTCGGTAAAAATGAGTTAAAAATTGACTACCGATAATTTACTTTTTATCTGCACCGTATTTGGAGTTAAATATCTCGACTGGATTGTAGTCGGGCTTGCGGTAAAGATCCTGTTGCCTTTCAATTCGGCAATTAGGGTAAAAATCGAAAATGTCGCCGTCACCAAGAATTCGTGGATCTTTTTGAGATGTCAATTCTCGTTTTAATTGCGTCCATAAACGAGTCTTGGTTTGCTGCAGTTCGGGATGATTTGCGAGATTATCAATACAATCCGGGTCGCTGGCGATGTGAAATAACTCTTCCTGTGGGCGTTTCCCAAAACTCATTTCGTAGAAACGGTATTCGGGGTCTGATTTTAGAATCGACTCGAGATAGGTCTTGGTAGGGGAGGAATCGCAGTTCAATAAACCGTATTGCGGATCACAACCCGGCCAACGATTGGGTTTGAAGTTATGGACGTACAGATAGTCGTCGGTGCGTATTGCCCGTGAGGGATAGGAAACTGAAAGTCGATCGCCATCTGTACGACCAATATCGTGTCTTTCTTTTCCTAGCAGGGCATGGTCTCGATTAGCATCAATCCGACCGGACTCCGCGGCAATCAACTGCGCTTTGAAACTCGTGCCGGTCATTTGAGGGTGAATTGGAATCCCGGCGATGTCCAATAGAGTTGGGGCCACATCGGGAAATGAAACAAAATCTGTGACTGTTCTTTGTGGTTTGATTTTCGCACCCCACCTGACGGCCAGAGGCACGTGAAAACCGTCGTCATAAATCTGTCCTTTGACGCGAGGGAATGGCATCCCATGATCAGACGTGGCAATAATTACTGTATTGTCGAGTAGGTTACTCTGTTCGAGGTGTTGCAGGGCGAGACCGATGTGTCGATCGTACCATTCAACTTCGATAGCGTAATCCGCTAAATCACCTCGAATCGTCTGATTGTCCGGGTAATAAGCGGGAACTTGAACTTTGGATAGATCACGACCATCGAGTTTCCAATTGTTCTTGCCGTAGCCTCGATGTGGTTCTTTGGTACCCAGCCAAAAACAGAAAGGTTTCTTTTCAGGACGGCGGGTAAGGAAGTCTTTGAAATTGGCGGCATAGTCAACGTTGCTAATTCCCTTGTAGGGTGGGCGACTCGTTTTTTCATTGAAGGGGTGGCCAGCGGGATTCAGTTGTTTGAATTTAGTGGGGCCGCCGTCAATTCCGCGATAGATTCCCGGGCCCCATCCCTTGCCAGTGAACCCTACGAAATAGCCAGCGTCTTCAAAGAGGAATGGGTAAAACGCCCATTCGTCTGAAAGGAATGGATTGTGGTTACAGGCTTCTTTCAATTGCCACGAGTAACGGCCCGTTAAGAGGCAGGCTCTGGCCGGGGCGCATTTAGGATTGCAATTATAGGCTTGAGTGAAAAGCACACCCTCTTTTGCGATCCGGTCAAAGTTGGGAGTTTCAACATAGGTGCTGCCATAGGCTCCCATGCTGTCACGGGAAGCATCGTCCGCAATGATGAATAGAAAGTTAGGGCGTTCGTCGGCGGTGGCAGTTAAGCACAACAGCGTTAGCGCAACCGATAGGAACAAGCGGCGCTGAGATTTCATGATCAAACCTTGTGTAATTCAGCATCTTAGCCGAAGAGGGTCGTGAAAAATTAGACTGTACCACGTCTGTGAAAGTGCTTGCAACTAAGTTCTTAGAAAAATGCCTTATTTGTTAATTCGCTTAAGTATTTGAGTCGGCCAAAAGCAGGCTGGACACCACGAGTCTATTCTGGAATAGTCCCCTCGGCCGAGGATGGGTCAAGTGCGGTTTTCCGATATGAAAAATCGAATACATATGAGGGATCATTATGCGTTTTTTCACGATGGCTTGTTTTTTTTGTTTAATTATTGCCAGTGTTGGTTGTATGACCAAAAATTGGTCGTCGCCTCTATTTGGAGAATCTGATTTAGTTGAAAAATCCGGCAATGAGCTCGATTTAACTAGCGAAGAAACGAGTGAATCCAAATCAAATTTTTGGACAGCGAAGTTCGGAGAAAGTGCTGGAGTCGACCAACGCGCGAAAGATATAGAAAAACGCTTAGGTTACTAAACGTTTTTGATTCACTGAGTTCTTCAAAGGGAGGGGAAATCACTCTCGCCTCTCCTGCTGCTCTCTTAAACGGGCGACAGTTCACCCGTTGGACTCGGTGTCGGTGAAGAATCGGACCCATTATTTGCTTCACTTTCAGCGGGGACTAAATCTTCAAATTCCTTATCGGTCTGATACAGTTCGAATCCCATTTTCAATAAAATGGTTCCGTAGATGTGATAGAAAATTGGAACGAGGATAAGAATCAGCAGCGTTCCAGTCAGAAGTCCATAAATGATACTAGTCGCCATTGGAATCAAGACCTGAGCTTGCATTGAGGTCTCCCAAAGAATCGGCGTTAGGCCGGCAATGGTGGTCATCGAGGTTAGCATGATCGGTCGGAACCGTCGGCGACCTGCACTCAAGAGTGCGTCTTCTAATTTCACTCCGGACCGAAGTTTTCTATTAATGAAGTCGACTAAGACGATGGAGTCATTGACCACCACACCGGTTAAGGCGATGAGCCCGAAAAAGCTGAACAAACTTAGGTTAATATCGACGAAATAGTGTCCAATAATGGCACCGAGCCAACCGAATGGGATGATTGCGAGAATGATGGCGGGTTGGACATACGACCGGAATTGCAAAGTCAGAAGCACGAACATACATAGCAGGGCGATTCCAAATCCAGTGAACATACTGGTAATCGACTCTTGATTCTGAGCTTGCTCGCCCTCCCAGTTGAAGGAAATTTCTCCCTTATTCTCTGCTCTAAACTTCTCTATCAGTCCTGGAATCATGGAGCGCTGCATCTCTGAAATGATTTCGTAAGAATTACCTTCGGTGGAATCCACATCGGCTGAAACGGTAACGCTTCGTTTCTGGTCCAAGCGGTTGATTTCAGACGCTGATTGCTGAACCTCGATATTTGCAACTTCGATCAGCGGTCTCTCGACTCCTTGATTATCACGGATACGAATCTGCTCGAAGCCGCTCATGCTTTTGCGATCTTCATACGGATACCGAACCATCAGCTTGACTTCGTGTCGGCCACGTTGGAGTCGCATAACCTCGGCTCCGAAGTATCCGGAACGAATGGTAGATGAAAGTGCCGCTTCGTCGAGTCCAAGGTTTTGGCCCAATTCATTTAGGCTAAGCATGACCTCACGTTTACCAGGACGACTATCATCCTCAATATCTTTTACGCCTCTCTTCGTAGCGAGATATTTTTTGCATTCCTGGATCGCTTCGTCGAGATATGGGACTCCTTTTTTATCGGAAAGAATCTTGAACTCGATGGCAGCGCCACCGGGTCCCATGGATTGCATGCCGAATTTAAGCGCATCGTATCCGGAAATTTCATCCAATTCGGAGATCTTATCTCGCCAGCGACCATTGATATTTTCACTGGTAAGCTCTTTAGCTTTACTATCGGGGAGTTTGGTTAGCTCGGGGAAGTTCCTTAGCTCTGCGTTGATTAACTGGACCTCGACACTTCCGACGTGACTCCCATTGGTTACTCCCATTGGACCGAGATTGCCGTTTCCGACTTCACCTACGCGTCGGTAGATGTTGGTGTGGACACTGTAGTCGGGGTCAACTTGGACCCCCCACTTTGCCAAGTCGGCTCGAATGTCCGCGTCTACTTCTTTGAAGGCATTGGAAAGAACATCGACTGCGTCGGAAGCGAACTGTTCCTGAGTTCCATTGGGGAAGACGATTGTCGCGCTAATGTCTCTTCCATCCATTTTTGGCATCACGGAATACGGGACAAGTCCGTATAGGACCAATGCGACCGCACACATAAAAGAGGTAAGCACTGTAGAAATCACAATTGACTTGTGGTGAAGCGACCATTTAAGGAGGGGTTCGTAAAAATAATCAATCGTAAGATCCATCAACCGGCTTGCAAAATGGTTGATTTTTTCAAAGACTCGCATCAGTGGTTTGAAGACATAAAAAATCACACCCGTGGCACGCATGAACAAATTTTTGTCATGGGACAGGTGAGCGGGAAGAATGAAAGTGCTTTCAATCAGTGAGATCACCAGCATGGCGATTACCGCGACCGGCATAATTTCGATAAATTTACCCATCACTCCGGTAACATACATCAGTGGAAGAAATGCGATGATTGTCGTACCGACAGAGGCACAGACGGCGGGCAATACTTCAGCCGTTCCATAGACGGCGGCATTGACAAAGTCGAAACCCTCCTCGCGTTTGGCATAAATGTTTTCACCGATTACGATCGCGTCATCCACAACGATTCCTAATGCCATGAGAAAAGCGAACATGGAGAGCATGTTCAGTGTTTGTCCGGTAATCAAAAGAATAAAGCCTGCTGCTAAAATCGACGCCGGGATGCCCATCGCGACCCAAAAAGCCAGACGTAGGTCGAGAAAGATAGCCAACACCACGAAGACGGCAACGAGTCCCATGATTCCATTGGCACTCAACATTTCGATGCGATCGCGAACGTCAACCGAGACGTCTCCCCATTGTCTAATTTGGTACCCACCTTTGCTAAAGGCCTCATCATTTTCCGCTTTGGCGGCATAGGCCTTTACGGCTTCAACGATCGTAAAAAGATCTTCCTCATTTGTTTTTGAGACTCGAATGACGAGCGCGTCCCGTCCGTTAATCGAATGCATGGAAGAAGTTTCTGCGAAACCATCAATCACTTCAGCTACATCACCGACGGCGATAGGAATACCATTTCCGCCATTGGACATGATCGGTAGCTTCCCGATTTCCTCGCCCAATTCTTTTCTTTTCTCACTGCGGAGAATTAATTTTTGGCGTTCAGTTTCCATCGTGCCGCCGGGCATGTCAGAATTTTGCTGGCGAATGATTTGTGCGATTTGTTCGAGGCTCAGTCCGTATTTCCGGAGATTATCTTCCGAGACCTCAACCGAAATCTCAAAAGGTTGTGCGGCTACAATCTCGGCGCTTGAGATTGCTGGACCTTTCGGTTGGTAAAGAAAGGAAAGCATTTTTCGAAACGGATTGGTTGATGGGACTGCACGCTGCTCCAGCAAGTCAGCACGCACCCGTTCCGCGATGTCCCGTAGTTCTTTTTTCTGTGCGAGAGTTGACTCTTGGTTTCGTTGGGGCGCAAGAATTCCCAGTGAAATCGCTGGCGCTCGAAAGATAATCTGTTTGACTTCCGGGTCCTCCGCATTCGGAGGAAAGGTGGAAATTTGATCGATTGAGGACCGAACGTCATTGAGCACTTTTTGAACGTCAGCCACGTTGTTGTTGAGTTCAAGAATTACATAACCAAAACTTTCCATTCCCACGGAGGTCATTTTTTTGACCCCGTCAAGATTAGCCACCGCCGATTCGATTTTCTGGCAAATGCCGATTTCGGTCTCTTCCGGAGTGGCACCGGGGAAAGGTACGCTGACCAACACAATTTCTAACGCAAAGTTGGGAAATACTTCCCGACGCATGACAACCATGCTGCAAGCGCCGATGATCATTGAGACAATTAAAAGCGTGTTCATAGCGGGCGAATTTTTGATTGCCCAGCGTATTACGGATTTCATTCAATTACCAAATTTGTTGAAAAGGTTCTATTCAGTGCTTATGATTACGTCGCTTGAGATTAGTTCGCCTGACCCGTAGGAGAAGCCAGTAGTTAACTACTTCGCCTGCGGATGCCTAGTTTTTCGATGGCTGATTGTCGTATTTGAAAATCGGCAACTTGCTGTTTTTTTCCTTCGCAAGGTTTGCCCTCCCGGTCGCCCGGGCTTCATCGAAGGGACCAACGATGATGTTGAAATCCTCTTTGAGCTCCGCCGTTTTTCTAATAACGGCATATTCACCACCGCCATTCCGGTCGACCACCTCCACTTTGATTTGATGGAGTTTTTGTTGTTCGGCTGGGTTGTCTGAGTCGGAGCCTTCGACGGCCCAAAGAAACTCTCCAGTGTCGCTTAAGGCTTTTGCCGGAACAATGTAATAACCGCCTTCGCCAGCGCTGGCGCTAACGGGGATTACCATTTTCAATTTCACATACATTCCTCGAGCCAGCGGGAACTTAGGTGAGTTGGGATCTTTTTCGTCCAGATCGTAAATTGGATTATCGACTAAGATGCGACATGGAGTGGTCCTGGTTGATTCGTCCTGGCCGCTTCCGTTGATGCTAATCAGCTGCCCTTTCCAGTGCGAAATGTCCGTGACATCATCCGATTTTGCTAGTTGGATTAGATCGGGATCGGTAATTCTAACCTCTGTTTGGGGGAGGCCAAAGCTATTGCTTACGCTATTGGATCCAGCTTCCGAGGTCGGGTTGGGGGAATTCGTTTTAAGCCAAACAAGGTCGGTTGGTGTGAGGTTTGTAATGATTTCTGCTTTTTCGGTGTCCTCGAGGATGAGTAGCGGATCACCTGCACGAACGTAATCTCCTTCCTGGACCATCTCACGTACGACTACCGCCTCGATGGGGGCAATGATCTCGGTACGCTCTTTGTCCAGTTCCGCCTTTTTTAACTTTTGTTCGGCAACTTTTCTGGAGGTCACCATGCGCGCTCTTCGCGCTCTTAAATTTGCGAGGTTGTTTTCCAAATTGGTCAACGAATTTTCGGCTACCAGTCTTGATCGTTCCGCCTGAGTTTTCTCTGACTTGGTGCCGACGATTTGAATTCGTTTGTATTCTTCGTTAACCAGACTGATTTCTCTCATCGTATTTTGTCTGAGGTTTTCGGCTCCTTGAATCTCATTTTCGATCTCAGCGACTTGGTCGGTCGCTTGTTGCAATTCTTGTTTGGCAGTGTTTAATTGAATCTCATATAATTGGGGGTCAATTTCGATAAGCGGATCCCCATCATTAACTTTCGTACCAGCTTCGAGGATGGGCCATTTCTTGGTGACGACGCCACTCACTTGAGCTGCAATTTTGATTTCACGAAAAGGTACGACTGTGCCGGAAATTTCACGAGTTAGATCGCCAAAAAACGGTTGAGCTTTTTCAACTTTGATCTTCTGGGCCACAGATTGAAGCTTTGCTTCGGGCACCCCGGCCTTGTTTGCCATCACGAATGCGATAACTCCGACTCCAAAAGAAAGAATGACAATGGAGACAATGTATTTGAATACTTCGTTCATCTTGGTTTTCTTTTCAGGCATGGAATCTTGCTGTAGACTGCCATAAGGGGGGGCAGATGCTTGAATAGCACTAGCGGAACGAATCTCATTATCTGTGTTCGAGTTCGAAGGCGTTTGAGTTGTTGCGTTAGTGGCTGTTGAGTTTGACATGGTGTTGTAGCGGTTTCGGAAAAACGTATTTTGGTTTGGGCGATCCAGTTGGAGGTAACGCGGATTATTGGTCTGTTGTGCTAGTGCTCTTTAACGTTGACTCATCGACCGATTGGTAATGTTTAAGGCCGCCTAGAGAAAACAAATAAACGTGTTGAGCTAAATTGTCGAGATCGTACTGATCGACGTAGTCTTGCTGTTCGATCATTAACCGAGTCATTTCTGCTGAAAAGCGGTAGTAAAGACATTGGCCAATAATGCTAAAACCAATTTTGTTTCGGGTGTGTTCTGGCAGGCGATACCCAACGAGGTCATCAATGATTCCGCAAAGCGTGTTAAAGAACGGGCGGAAATATTCTTCGACAAGGTGCTTACACGTTTCTGTGGGTTCGAGAATTTCGCGCATCAGTAAACGAACCTGCCACGGTTCCGTCTGCATTGCCACCAAACGACGAAGAATTAGCGTGATAAAATCCAGCAACTTTTCTTCAGGGTCGGTCGTAGAACTCCATTTCGGCTCGGGAACCTGTTCCACTCGCATTTCTCGCGCCAGTACAACGGTCTGGTGGTAGAGTTGGCGTTTATCCCCAAAATAATAGTTGATACTCGCAACATTCACATTCGCTTGTTCACATATTTCACGAACAGTAGTTGCCCTGAATCCTTTACCGGCAAAGATTGGTCCCGCTTCCATCAAGATGCGTTCTCGGGTCGAGTCGCCTGAGGTTGAATTTTGATGGATCGTGGGCATTTGCAGAGAATCTTGGTTTCAGTTGTGGTTCCTCCAGCATGGGAGGATGTGACGATTTCGAAGAGTCTGATGATTTGCTTTTCCAAACAACTGTATTAAACACTTGTTTAATCACAATGTCACTTCCAATTTTTTGTCGGTTTTTTAGGATTCGAGAGGCCTTCGGGGCGGTTTTACATTGATATATACGTATTTACCGACATTTATCATTTTGGGGGCATCGCTTGGGTTTTCATGAGTGTGTGGGATGGGACACTCAAATCAATGTCTCTAATTCCAAGGATGCTTTTAACGGGGTGCGAATTGCTGACTTGGAAGAATGATGGTCTGCGGGGACCAAACAAGGTTTATTTCTAAAATCCAAGCCTTAAATCGAAGCTTTAGCGGCTCCTATCAACCTCGTTGTTTTTGGGTCCGTCTCAAATGATGACGGAAATTGGTGAGGCAAAAGCTGGCATGAGTGTCACAAGTCGCTGTTCGAAAATGCGATAAAACTAGGAAATTGGTCCTCGCAGGAATTAGACAATTCCAACGCAATTTAGGAGTCGGCATAAGAAAAATTCCAGTCGCCATTCGAGTTTTGTGGCTCCAAGAATGGTTTAGAAAGGAATCTGATGCTGGATGGAATTGGAGCTTACAGAAACTCCGATGATTATCCAAGTGGCAGGTTTTAGAGGCCATTGCGCTCTTACGGGTGCGAATTCAATCCATTGGATTGGTGTGGGGGATATGGTAATCTGTGCGACCAAGAGTCTTGGTAGCATTGGTGTAAACCGGCCTTAGCGTTTGGTGCCGGAGAGCTGTCGAGCGGTCAAAATATCCATATCAAGTGCGTTTAACTAGGGCGTTGTAATGAATTTTAGATTTCTTCTTTTAGGCTTGTTGGTGTTATCGGTAGTAGGGTGCGAGGAGGAAAAACCACCAACCAAGGAGGTCACTCAGTTAATTGAGTCGTCGCCGGATGAAGTGGCATTCACTTATGACGAAATCATGGCGATGTCTGATGAAGAATTAAAAGAAAACATGGCGATGCTTTATGCTCGTTTAAGAATCAAAAGGGGCGGCAAAAAGCCATCTGTTGCCGGCGCGAGTGTTGGCGGTGGTTCAGAAACCGCACCTGATACTGAAACGGACGAACCGGCAGAAGCCGATGTGGATGAGAACCCGGATGCTGATAAGCCAATCAGGTACGAGGCGCTTCCTGTGGAAGTGATGCGGCAAACCCAATTTGATCGAGAAAACTAGGGCGTTGCCAATCCAAAAATTCCTGAACTCCAATTGGGTCGCGCTATCGCTGTCTTTCGAGGGTGCGACCTGATTATTTTAATGGTTCTTTTATTCGGCATTCAATTCCGAATCCGAAAGCGAACCATCAGGTAAGAAATCGTGGAATCCACTGAATGATTAAAAAGCTCGCAATTTTCGGAGTCGGCCTAATTGGTGGCTCGCTTGCGTTGGCATTGAAGCGTGCTGGTCACTGCGAATTGATTGTCGGTTGCGACACTAATGTTGAACGGCTGCAATACGCCGTTGAGTTAAAGGTTATCGACCAATTTACAGTCGACCCATCGGAAGCTGTAGTCGACGCTGATATGGTCGTTTTGGCCGTACCGATGCTTGCAATGGAGTCGGTCCTTCAATCGATTTCAAAGGATCTTGCTGATGACGTTGTGTTAACCGATGTAGGAAGTTGCAAGGCAAGTGTTGTCGCCGCAGCGAGTCGCGTGTTTGACGGGATGCCGCCTAGATTTGTACCGGCCCACCCGATCGCTGGACGGGAAAAAAGTGGGGTCGAATCCTCTCTCGTGGATTTATTTGCTGCACATAAAGTTATTTTAACGCCAGTTCAAACAACCGACCCAAACGCCATCGCTGCGGTATCCCAGATGTGGGAAGCGACCGGTGCCCAGGTAAAGAAGCTTGGAATTGAGCAACACGATCTAGTTTTGGCGGCGACCAGCCATTTGCCACACGTTTTAGCCTACAGTATCGTCGACACGATCGCCGAAACTGATTATGTGGAGCAAATATTTCAATTTGCGGCGGGCGGGTTTCGTGATTTCTCAAGAATCGCGTCGAGTGACCCGGTTATGTGGCGGGATATTTGTCTGGAAAACAAGGACGCAATATTAGACGTTTTACAGAAATTCCAGTCCAATTTGAAGGAACTTGAATTGGCAATTACAAAGAGCGATGGCAACGCGTTAATGAATTCATTCGTTAACGCGAAAACAATTCGCGATGCAAATGTAATGAAACATCGTGTTGAGACCGAGTGAATTTGATGGGCGAGCGGCATGTCAATTGATAACTCTCGAAACCAAACTGAAGGCGATTCTATCGTCGTTGCCGGTGTGCCGGAGCATTTTAACTTGCCGTGGCATCTGGCGATTGAATTAGGTCAATTCGAAGATCGTGGCCTGCATGTAAGTTTCGACGAAGTCCATGGTGGTACCGGAGAAATGTCTCAGCGGTTAAACCAAGGTGCGTGTGACGTAGCCGTCGTTCTTACCGAAGGGTGCGTTGCTGCGCTCCTGAATGGGGTTGGCGGCCGGATCGTCAAAGCTTATGTCGACTCCCCGCTCCTGTGGGGGATTCATGTTTCGGCGAAGAGTGAGATTACTCTGGCTGATCAAATTAAGGATTTACGATACGCAATTAGTCGACCCGGATCGGGTTCGCACATCATGTCAATCGTAGATGCTGCAGAGCGTGACTGGTCCACTGAGTCCATGAGATTTGTTGAAGTGGGCAGTCTCAAAGGGGCAAGGTCAGCTCTCGAAAAAAACGATGCGGACGTGTTCTTTTGGGAGCGGTTTACAACGTCACCGTTGGTGCGGTCCGGTGAATTTAGATGGCTTGCTGACCGAGCCGCAGATTGGCCGGCGTTTGTAATTTGTGCGACCGAAGAAATGGTGCAAAACAGATCGGCTGAGCTGCGCTCAATGTTAGAAATTCTAAATTCTTCTTGCAGTCATTTAATGCATTCTCCGGATGCATGTGAAACGATTGCGAGGAGATACAACATCGACCTGGATGCAGTGAGAGAGTGGTTTCAGATGACACGCTGGAACACTGGATTCGATTTGGATAGAAGTTCATTTAAATCGGTGAAACATTATCTTTCCAGGTTAGGCATTGTCGCCGACCATTCCAGGGAAATAGACGAACTGTGTTGCGATCTCTCAAATATGAGTCGTTGATTGGTGTTTTTTGGTGTCGGTTGTTTAGGAAAGTGAGTGATCGAAATGATTAGGCATACCGTGATGTTTACGTTGAAACATGATTTTGGCTCGCAGGAAGAAACTGAATTTCTGGAATCAGCTTTGATTCTTAGCACGATTGAGAGTGTGCAAAAATTCGAACGTTTAAGACAAACCAGTACGAAGTGCCACCACCGGTTTGGGTTTTCGATGGAATTTGAATCTCAAAAGGACTACGAATTTTACAACCTACATCCAGCGCATACTCAGTTTGTCGAGGAGCATTGGATTCCGGAAGTGGCCGATTTCCAAGAAGTGGACTACGAGTTGTACCCCGGCGCTTAATGGGTGTTCCGTTTGCCGATTGAGCAGAGTGGATTGAATTGGCCTTTACTCTGAAAACGCGGCGGATTTATTTATGACCAACCAGGCCCAGGGCTGTTTGCAGGTATTCGACACATGTCTAGTTTGTCGATTTTTTCTTTTTCTTTTGTTTGAGTGACAAGGCAGACCGTTGGATGCGAGTGTTCAAGGCTGCTCTTGCCTCTGCTAGTCCGTCTTTTGCTTTGGGATCATTCACAAGATTTTGAAATTGATTCGGATCCGAATTCATGTCGTAGAATTCTTCAGCACCGTCGGTGTAGCGAATGTATGTCCAGGCGTCACCGCGGAGGGCATAGCCATTGTTGATTGACAGGGCTGTTTCCCGTACTCGATAGTTTGGGTTTTCTAGGATTGGGGTGAGGTCGGATCCTTCAACCACGGCTGGTGTCTTAATTGCAGCAAGTGATGAGAGGGTAGGGTAGAGGTCAACCAGTTCTACCGGTGAAGAAGTGACACCGGGTCGGTAGCCGGGGGCATCGATTATTAAGGGAACACGCGTGACCTCTTCATGTAAGTTTGATTTTAGCCAGAAATCGTGTTCGCCCAAGTGATAACCATGGTCACTGGTAAATACGATAGCTGTCGAATCACGAATTCCAAGACGATCAATCTCCGAAATGATCTTTCCAACTTGATCATCCATGAAGGTCACGGAGGCATAATACCCGGCCCACATGCGTTTTTGGTTGTCCGGGAAATCCGCAATTCCAGATTTTTGAGAGGTTGATTTTGCCCGGCCGATTGGAGGAATGTCAGCGAGGTCATTGGGGATTTGAATAGGGGGTTTAATGGACTGCCATGGATAAAGATCAAAATACTTTTTAGGAGCGACCATCGGATAATGCGGGCGAACCAAGCCGACGGCGAGAAAAAACGGAGTGTTGCTGGATGATTTTTCGTTGATAATTTCAATTGCCTTTGCCGCAGATTTTGCGTCCGGTTGGTCGGCACCGTCACCATCGAGCATTACGGTAACGAAGGGACGATGTGGCATTTTGGTAGATTGTCGATTTGCCAATTCATCAGTAAAGATGTCTAAATTCAGGCAAGCGTAATCACCTGGCGAATGAGCTTCCTGTCCAGCGGAATTATATCGTTCTGTCCATGTCGATTTGAGATCCAAACCATTGGTGCCGGCAATAATATCGCCCGGGACTCGCATGTGATAAATTTTACCAACGCGTGCAGAGTAAAAACCCTGATTTTGAAAGTTCGCTCCTAAGTTAACGCCGGTCCCGTTTTGGTAACGACTGTGCATAAAAGACTGGCGGGATGGGGCGCACCACGTGCCCTGGCAATACGCTCGTTGAAACACTGTGCCGGAGCGTGCAAGAGCATCGATATGGGGCGTTCGACAGACAAGATCGCCGTAACACCCCAAAACGCTCGCTTTTAAATCATCCGAAATGATCAGGACGACGTTTTTAATCTCTGACCTGGGTTGGGGTTGGTCGCTGCATGCGACTCCAACGCGCAGCGACGCAACGGCAAAGATGAGCAGGATTTGGCAGAACCCAAATGCGTTTAGTCTCGCTGGATGGCTTATTTTAAGCATGGCAAAATGATCTCAATCAACAGGAACGACAAATAATGTAGCCGCTGCGGGAGGGGGTGCTATTTGGACAGTTTCACGGACCTAGAAGAGCAGGGCACAGACGCTAATTTTAGTGATCTGGCCGCTAAATACAAATGAATGATGGTTTGAGCATTAAAGGTGCTCAGATAGTGCGTCACGAAAAATCGCTCGCAGGCTTGGTCAGAAAGTACTCACCATTGAAATGTGTAGTTTAAATTCATTGAAGTTCGGGTTTGGTAAACCGAATCACAAGTCTACTCACCTTCAGCTAGTCATTGGGTTTGGATGCCCAATAGTAGAGCGGTTTGTATTTCTTAGTACGTTCGGCCCACCTCGGATGAGGCTCCACGGAGAGGAGATGCGCGTTAGACTCGCGAATGATCGTTTCTACGCGTTGTTGTGAAATCCTATGAACCTGGACTTCATATTTGCCTCTTATACGTTTATGAAACGGGCGGACTTGTTCGCAGTAGAACTTTTCAAATCGAGCGGGCAACGAATTTGGACGAAGAACCGGACCGTCAGGTACGAGAAATATCGCAACGCCACCGGGAGCAAGTACGCGAAAAAAATCCCGAATGTAGTTTTCAGATTCCGGCGAAGGAATGTGTTGGATTGTAATGTCACTGTAAATGAAATCGAATTGGTCTTCAGGGAAAAGCGAGAGATCCGGCTTTTTGTTCACCTGAAAAGAACAGTTCGGGCGTCGTTTTAGTTGGTTTGCATTTCCAATCATCGTCGATGAAATATCAACTCCGATGACTTCGTCAAAATACGTAGCCATTGCATTGGTGAGTCGTCCTACCCCGCATCCGAAATCTAAAGCACGCCCTCGAGAGATTTGAATACCACGGTCTTGAATCAACTTCATCTGACGTGCTAATAAATCTTCACCAGTTTTGAAAAACAGCTCCTCGTCGAGTTGTTTTCGTTTGTATTTCTCCTCGGTGAGAACTGCATAAAAAGGTTCCTCGGCTCCGAATTTTTCGTAGGCCGATTCGATATTAGAAAAAGCACTCATTTACCAATCCTTGGTGTGAGAGCAATCAAGCTCATAGAAGACTCCGGTTCACGAACCTATGTTAGAAAACCACTTTACTTGGATCAACGTCGAAAGGTTGTAAGCGGAATTCTTTGCGGGCAACCGCTAGCGTTTTTAGTCAATCCTGGTGGGCGTGTAACGAGCCTTCCTCTAATGATAAATAAAAGAAGAATCCTTTGAATTGCCGCGATTGGAAGTTGATAAATAAGTTGTATTGAGTGATTGGCCGCTTAAAACAATGGCTGCTGGAATGAAAGCAGGCCGTGTCATGAGTGTATCAGGCTTGACTGAGTGAAATTAGGGACTCTTATGCGATGGAGCCAGATCTTAAGCCTTTTGACTGCTTTCGATTGCATTGCCTAGAGACCACAGTTTTACAATAAAGATAATCATGCACACCAGAGAAATCGGTCCGGCGATATAATTTACCAATGGAATCAATGAGCAAACCAACCCGATCGCCCACGCCAAGCCAATTGACTTCCCGCAATCTCCCTTGCTGTTGTCTCCAACCGACTCAAAGTATCGTTTGAATCCATCTGTGACTGAGATTGAAATCATGAATGGCATTACCAAATTGGCGATCGGAACTAGCATTAGAAAGACAAGCCCAGGCTGAAACGGCCGAAAACTTTCGGGTAGTTTGGAGAATGGCTTGTAGATTAGAAAACAGGTCACGACGGAGATAACGAAGGCAACTACCAAGACAACACAAATGAATGTCAACAAAACAGTAAAAGCAGCCCCACCTAGCCCCGCGGCCAATTCTGGAGAAATTCCATCTAATGCAGGAAGCGAATTTGGGTCTTGTTGCACTTTAAAACTCCTTTTTAGTTTCTTGGAAACCTTAAGCTAACACAGTCGGTCTTACCAATAAAGGGAAGCTGCATGTTCGGGGGCTTTGCCTCTGGCTCGAGTCATTGTTGCTGTGATTATTAACAGAACCGCTGTTTGAAAAACCTGTTCAGCACTTAGTAAAAGTGGAAAATTAAGGTAGCGAACGCGCCTGCAATCAAATCCTGGTGAGGCCAGTAATCTCATTATTTAGGGTTGATCGCCAAATTCTTGAGAGTTCGATAAGCGAAAGATATTTAGAGGTGGACGAATTGAGAAAATTCGCGGAATTTTTGTTTAAAACAGTGTCTACCGTTAACTCGGCAGACTTTGCGTCGGTCAATGAAATGTGAAACCGGCGTGCACGAGTTCTAAATTTTAAATTTGGTCTCGTGCATTTTTTTATGGCCTGAGAACAACATCTGTCCGATAAATACCACATTAATAAGGGATAAATGGCATTGTTTATATTTCATCGTAATGCCCCTTGACACTTTTGGTCGAATTGGTGATCTTTATCCCTTCACACGGAGCCATTACTGGTCTCCGAGGGCGTAGCTCAGTTGGTAGAGCAACGGACTTTTAATCCGTAGGTCCAGGGTTCGAGCCCCTGCGCCCTCATTTTCTTTATAGCAAATAGTTTTGCTTCCTCTGTCCAGCGTGCGATCTCTTTTGCCGACAACAGTTGCTTCCGAAAAAAGTGCCTTGATGAGGCGTCTGGATTCATTTTCTGAATGGTGTCGTTGTCAGCACCCCCGGCACATTCGAGCACGGCACTAAGTTGGCGACAATCAACAGTGCTCAATACTCAATTTCGACAGAACCTTGATGTGCGGGAGACCGTTCGTTTGCCTCGCTAACCAAAAATTAATGGTTAGCCAATACTACGCGATATTTGGGTTTCCCTTCCCGAACATGGTTCAGCGCTGAGTTGGCCTCTGACATAGGAAATTGTTCAACGAGGGGACTGATTTGGTGTCGGTTGGCAAACTGAAGCATTTCCTGAATGACCGCGGGGCTACCGACTGTGGAACCTGCAATGGAACGTTGGCCAAGGATCAGTGGCATGACTCCTAGGTCTAGGGGCTCAAGCGTTGCACCAACAAACACCATCGTTCCTTTCGGTTTGAGCGTATTAATGTACTGATTCCAGTCTAATTTTACGTTTACGGTGGAAATAAGATAATCAAATGAATTGGCTGACTGTTCGATCGCCTCTGAATCTCGAGAATCAAGGGTATGGTGGGCACCGAAAGACAACGCTTCAATTTTCTTTTCCTCACTTGAGGTAAAAGCGGTAACTTCACATCCCCAGGCACTGAGGAATTTGACCGCTAGATGTCCAAGTCCGCCGATTCCAATGACTGCCACACGATCCGTCGAACTTACTCCAAACTGGATCATCGGATTGAAAATAGTAATGCCAGCACACATCAGCGGGCCAGCGGTGGCCAGATTGAGTCCTTCGGGAATAACGACTACCGCACCGGCATCGGCCTTGACTCGGTCTGCAAAGCCTCCATGGTGCCCGACGATCGTTGGTTGGGCCGTCGCGCACAGGTTTTGATCCCCTGAATTGCAACATGCACATTCATTGCAGTATCCACAATGCCAGCCAATACCGACTGAATCACCAATTCTGAGATGATGCACGCCATCTCCGAGGGCCGCAATTTTCCCGATGATTTCGTGACCTGGAACTAATGGGTATTGTGTAATTCCCCAATCGTTATCAAGCATGCTGAGATC
>JAAHTH010000902.1_pt1 | contig 27187 bp, 15 predicted proteins | sample 6116091 | NCBI WGS metagenome assembly JAAHTH01 (sample SAMN13939990, study PRJNA603662) | sponge metagenome | isolation source: marine sponge | host: Mycale hentscheli | place: New Zealand | collected 2006
ATGAAAGCTGAATCTGAAACTAGATTAAGATATGAAGATTATCTTGAAATGGCGATGGTTGAAGGTGAATTAGCTGCTGCTGGTTCTGGTGTTGCTGGTTTTGCTGGTGGAACAAATGGAACAGGTACACAAGGTATGTTTGCTGCGTTAGAAGAAAGAGGTAATGTATATGCTGGTTTTTCTGGTGCTGCTAACCCTGGTGCTGGTGCACTTGGTGACTTCGATCAAATTCTTGCTCAATTAGATTTACAAGGTGCTATCGAAGAAAACATGTTATTCTTAGACAGAGCTACAGCTCTTGATTTTGATGATATGATTGCTGCTCAAGCTGGCGGTGGATATAATAACACAAGCGCTGCTTCTTATGGTTTATTTGATAATGAATCAGAAATGGCACTTAACTTTGGATTTTCTGGTTTTAGAAGAGGTTCTTATGACTTCTACAAAACTGATTGGAAATATTTAAATGATGCTTCTACAAGAGGTATGGTTAATGATATCAAAGGTGTGTTAATTCCTGCTGGAACTTCAACAGTATATGATCAAATGTTAGGATCAAACATCAGACGTCCGTTCTTACACGTAAGATACAGAGCTTCTGAAACAGACGATAGAAGAATGAAATCATGGATTACTGGTTCAGTAGGTGGAGCTTATACTTCATCTCTTGATGCTATGGAAGTTCATTATCTTTCTGAAAGATGTCTATGTGTACAAGCTGCTAATAACTTTGTATTATTTGTAGCGTAATTTATTAATCTTTAAAAACATAAATTATGTCAAGTATAAAAGTAACAATAGCACAAACAGACGGTTCTTATTTTATATCGTCTGCAAATAATGATTTACCTACCAATGTTAGTTTTAATCCTGAACGAACTCAATTTAGTTGGGGTGGACAAAATTATGCAATTGACAATTACAGAGTTGATCCAAATGAATCTTTAGTAAATTGGGTTGCTGGAATAGACATTGCTTATGGTTATATTTCACTATTTCCTAATGAAACTGGTTATCCTGATTTAAATGCCAATGCTGCTCCATATCTAGCCCTTGATGGTCAAAAGTCAATGGCTAGAATTATTGAAAAACTAACTTTATCAGATACTGCTGTAGCTGATTTTAGTTTGATATATTCTTGGTCAGTTGGTGGTGCTTCATTAAGTACGGACGAGTTCAAAGCTTTTTCTGAACAACTTGAAGAAGCGGCAGCCGAAGCTCAAGACGAAGGAGAGCAGCGCCAAACTGAATGTGTTGCAGAAATAACTGCAGGTAATACTTACACGTGGCCAGCTGTTACAGATGCAAGTGGAAACATTGTTTTCGAATCTGTAACATGTGATAGTGCAAGTTGTTGTGAGGAAACAAAAGATGCGTATGTACTTGCTAAAACGCAAGTAGGGCAAGTATCACTTTACGCAAGTATTGGTGTTTCTGCTGAAACTATAACAAAAAAGCACATTTATAAGTTCGCTGATTCAGGCGCAAGTTAAGGAGCTAAAAAAATAACTAAATTAACACAGCCTTTGTTTTAAAGCAGAGGCTGTTTTTAAAATATAAAAATTATGAAAAAAACAATAAGTTATAAAGTAGCCCAACCACCATTTGGAATTAAAGGAGGTCTTTCATTGCGTAATTTAGAAAGCGGTCAAGTTTTTGATAACCAATTATATATACCGTACGGAAATCCTTTTTTAGAGGCTAGATGTACGTTTTTAGGAAGAGAAGGCGCTGTATTAGCATTGGCTACTCCAAAAGAAGATGGTTCGGGAATTGAATACCGTCTTTGTGTTGCTTCTGCTTTAGTAAGTCAGTCATTTCAAATTAGAGGTGAATATACTAAAGTGATGAATGGTAACGCACCGGCTTTAGGAAAATATATTGAACAAATGATGGAAGCTTACGATCCACTCAACGGACCTGTGGTAACTCAAAGTATATATACAAAAGCCGCTAAAAAAATTGATGAAAGTTTATCTAAAGCAATGGCTTCAGATGAAAGTGAAATCATTGATTTTAGCTACGAAATAGAGTATTTTCCAAGTATTCTTGATAAGTATACTAATCTAGCTGGAAATTGGTTTAAAACTAGAAATGGAGAATTTTACAATCCTTTTGCAAATAACGAAGCTGGAAGAATGGAAAACCTTTATATTGCAGATTCACTAGGTTCTGCAGCAAGGCAAACTCAAGGAGGTGAGATGCAAAAACCTGATGGAAGTTTTATTTCCTTCTGGCCATTAGACATAGAAGATTTTCTTGGAGGTTACACTTATAATGCGGAGGGTTTGAATCAGCTTACGCAAGATGGGATAACAACTTTAGACGCGATTAGATCAGAACAACAACAAGCGTGGTCAGAAGAATATCAACCTTAATAATAACAAAAAAAAATAAATTATATTATATTATATTATGTCAACAAAAGAAAAAACATGGGAAATTAAAGATAGAAACTACTATCTTTTAAATAACAAATCACCTTTAACATACACATTACGTTCTAAACATACTAGACGTTTTCCGTTAATGCATTTTGATGCTGAAAAAGGATATCAAAGAGAACTTAGATATGCTAGTAATCAAAGATCTGTATTTACTGATGAACAGCAAGGTATGTCTACGCTAGAACACGTTATGTTTAAAGATGGAGTTTTATTTGTTCCTAAAGAAAAACAAAACTTACAAAAGCTGTTATCACTTTACCATCCTGAATTAAATAAGAAATATTCAGAATTAGATAGAGTTCAGAACGCTGAAAATGAAATTGATTGGATAGAAGCTGAATTTGAAGCAATATCTTTAGCTAGAGAAATAGATATAGAACACTGTGAAGCTATTTTAAGAGTAGAGCAAGGTTCTAAAGTGTCTAAGATGAGCTCTAAGGAGATCAAAAGAGATTTACTTATATTTGCTAAAAGAAATCCAATATTGTTTTTAGAACTCGCTAATGATGATAACGTTGAACTTAGAAATTTTGCTATTAAAGCTACTGAAGCTCAAATAATAAAAATATCTGCTGATCAACGTACGTTTGCTTGGGCTAGTAATGGTAAAAAATTAATGACAGTTCCTTTTGAAGAAAATCCATATTCAGCTTTTGCTGCGTGGTTGAAAACAGATGAAGGAGTTGAAGTTTATAAATCTATAGATAAAAAGTTAAAATAACTTTTAACCTGTAATAGTAATAGTTAGGCGGCCAAGCGCCGCCTTTCTTTTTATAAAAAAAAATATTAAAATGGCTATAAATGTAAATACAGTATACCAAACAGTTTTATTAATTCTTAACAAAGAACAAAGAGGCTATATTACTCCTAATGAATTTAATAAAATAGCCACTCAAGCACAGCAAGAAATATTTGAAGGATATTTTGAAAGCTTAACTCAACAATTAAGATTACCTGGTCAAGAAGACGAGTATTCTGATAGAGTAGAACATATTGAAGAAGCTATTTCAATGCTTAGAACTGAAGGCAATGCTTCTTATAGAGCTGTAGATGAAAATGGGCAAGCTTTGTCTAATCCATTTTTTTATCTACCAGAAGATGTGCATAGAATAGGTACTATAATGTACAAAGAAGAACAAGAGCTTCAAAGAACTAATAGAGGCGAGTTACTTAGGTTAAACATGTCTAAACTTACAAGACCTACTACTAACTACCCATTGTTTACTCAAGAACAAAATCAAACTATCCAAGATATAGATCCTATAACTTCTGCAGTTACATTGCTTTGTGAAGATTGTATGAGAATAAATGTTTATCCAAAAACTATAACTAATGAAGTTGGTTTGTCTTATGTTAGAAAACCAAAAGACGTTGTTTGGGCTTTTACAACTGGTAATTTAGGAGAATATATATATAGTAAAGGATCAGGAGTTGGAGTAACTCCGTCTTCAGGTTCTCAAGATTTTGAAATAGATGATACTGATCAACCAGAATTAATATTAAGAATATTAGCATATTCTGGAGTTATAATAAGAGATCCTCAAATAGTGCAAGCAGCAGCTTCACAAGTGCAAGCTACTGAAGTAAATCAAAAAAGTTAATAAGATATGGCAAATTCTCCTAATGGTGGTTTAATAAACGAAACAAATGAGCAATATTATGTAGGAACACAAAATAATATTGTTAGTTACACAGCTGGTGTAATGGATAATATGGTTTATACCTTTGATGAAGTTTTAGATTTAAAGTCTAGCACGTCTTGGAATCCTACAGATTATCAATTCGACTTAAATAATTTTGTAATAGAAACCAGTCCTAATGGTTTAGCTCCTTACACTCTTTGGGATGGAACACCTGGTGGTGTAGCTTCTGGACCAACTGGAACTGGCGGAGGATTTTTGATATCTAAATTTTCAAACATTGAGCCGTATAGCACTTTAACATTTAATAATCCTGACGCGGTAGAAGACGGTTATTATGTTAGAGTTAAATTAAAATCTGACCTGGTTGACGGAGCACCGAACTACGGTGATTATCAATATATATCTATTTTTGAAATTGTTAATAATTTTATGATAGGTTACGTTGGTAGAGACAAATTAATATCTAGAGCTAAAAGAAGCGATATATTATTTTACGCTAAAAGAGGATTACAAGAATTTTCCTATGATACTTTACGTTCTGTAAAGTCTCAAGAATTAACAATTCCACCTAGTTTATCTGTTATAATACCACAAGACTATGTAAATTATGTTGGTTTATCTTTTGTAGATAACCAAGGAATAAAACATCCTATTTATCCAACAACTTTAACTAGTAATCCTACGGAGACACCTATACAAGATAACAACGTAACTAGTAACGCTTATGGTTTTAATTTCCCTAGTTCTGGATATGGTATACCTATACAAGATAATAGTGGTGAAAATTTAGAAAGTACTTCACTAACTGAAGAAAGATGGGAAAACATACCACCTTTTGATCAACCTACTGTAACTCCTGTTTTTGAGACAGGAATAGGTAATTCAGTTCAAGATATGAGACTATGGGGTTTACTAGGGCAAAGATACGGATTAGATCCAGAAACAGCTCAAGGTAACGGATGGTTTACTATCAACAAAAGAGAAGGTAAGTTTTCTTTCAGTAGTAATTTAAAAGATCGTTTAATACTGCTAGAATACATATCTGACGGCTTAGCTTATGACGAAGACACTAAGGTTCCAAAGATGGCAGAAGAGGCGTTATACATGCATATAGCATACAGTGTTTTAGCTAGTAGAAATAATGTGCCTGAGTATATTATAAGTAGATACAAGAAAGAAAGAAGAGCTCAGTTAAGAAACGCTAAAATTAGATTGTCTAATATCAAACCTTCTGAGTTTGTTCAGGTTATGAGAGGAAAATCTAAATGGATTAAACACTAAATTAAATGGCAGAGATAAAAAACACTTTCCTTCAGTCTAAGATGAATAAAGACAAGGATGGAAGAATATTACCTAATGGTCAATATAGAGATGCTTTAAATGTTCAAATAAGTAAATCCGAAGGAGAAGACGTAGGAGCTTTAGAGAACATACTCGGTAATGTTGAAGTTATAGACTGGGTTGAAACAGTTGGATTAATAGGTGATAATTTAACATCTATAGGTTCTTTGTTTGACGACAATAGTAATACTATATATTTGTTTGTCACTAATTATACTGATTCTTCTTTTACTCAAACAAATTCTGCTATATCAGCAAGTGCCGTTTATAATTACATTTTATCTTACAATGCCAACACTAATCAAGGTAAAATATTAGTTAATGGTAATTTTTTAAATTTTTCAAAAACATCATTAATAACTGGTATTGACTTAATAGAAAATCTTTTATTCTGGACAGATGATAGAAATCAACCTAGAAAAATAGATTTAAATTTAGCCCAGAATAATTATTATGATAACGAAGATAAAGTAAGTGTTGCAAAATATTATCCTTATTCATCTCCATTATTATTAGAGTTTGAAGATTTCCCTAATTATTATCAATCTACAATGAAAGATGTAGTTAGTGAATATCTTCCAGCTAACGCTGCTGCAAAAATTATAGACATAGATACGACAGTTAATTTCCATGTTGGTTTACAAGGTAATTTTACTAATATAAAACCTGAATCATCAGGTACTGTTTTAAAAAACGGATCTTTAGTTACTGGAGCAAATATTGGCCCTAAAGTTACTGTTAAAGATGTAGGTTTTCCAGGAACTGGTGCCGGCTCATTAGGACCTATCACTTATATAACTTTTAATGTTGATGGTATTTCAATTCTTGAATTTTTAGAATCCTTAAAAGTAGGCAATATATTATATTTTCATTTTCCAAATCCAGAATATAATGTAAATTGGCCGGGTGATCCAGATTTTCTTCAAGATAAATTTGCTAGGTTTAGTTATAGATTTACATTTGATACTAACGAAAATTCATTAATAGCTCCTTTCACTCAATTAGCATATGTTCCGAAACAAGATGGCTATTTTATAGGTTATGATGCTAATGTTCAAGAAGAAACAAGTGAAGAAGAAGAATTAAAAGGAACATTAATAGGTGACGAAAGTGCTGCTTTTGATACAACTATAGTAGGTTTTATGGAAAACAAAATAAACTCTATAAAAATAGGTTTATTAGCACCTACTAAAGGAAACTTAAGTACTCCAATACTTTGGCAAGACGTGGTATCGCAACTACATGTTAAATCAATTGATATACTTTATAAAGCAGCTGAATCAAATCAAATTAGTATAGTTGAAACAATACCAGCTAAAAACTTTGCTAGTTTAAGTTCTAGCTCTGGTGGAAAAGTATTGTTTTATGATTATCAAGGTAAGAATGCTTGGAAAACTTTACCTGCCTCTGACACTACTAGAGTTTTTGATGCTGTTCCTATAAAAGCTAAGTCTCAAGCAGTTTCTGGAAATAGAGTTATATATGGAAATTTTATAGACAAACACAGTTCTCCTACTAACTTAAACTATGTATTACAGATAGCCGAAAAAAGACCGTTGCCAACTACAGCTAATCCATCGTCAACAAGATTAAACTCAGATAATTACGTACGTAAAGAATATCAAAATCACACACTTAAGCAAAATAGAACTTATCAAGTAGGTTTAGTACTTTCTGATAGATATGGCAGACCTTCTAATGTTATTCTTTCAAATGTGCGTGAAAACAGTATTAGTTCTAACTTGAAAGGATCTACTATATTTCACGATTATAAAAACGTAGAAGATCCTATAATATTAGATAAAACAAATACTTTAGGAACAGACCCTACAACTTGGGCTGGTGATATGATGTACATCACCTTTAATCAAGTAATACCAAAACTTGCAAATAACTCTGGATACCCTGGAGTTTACTCTGTCAATGATGGTAAACTTGCTAATGTTTTATTCTCTAAGGCTACTCCTTTACCACCGAATCCAGGTGGAGGGACTATTTGTAACTACACTATTGATATTCTTGCTTCTATTCCAGCTTTCCCCGGAGCTCCTGTTCCAACAGCTAGCATAAACATAAGTATAGATGGTGCTACTGGAGACATAATAGAATACGAGGTAGTAAATAGTAGTGATGGATGGGAAAATGGTATGCCTTGGTCTGTAAATTGGGGTCTTACTCCTACTTTTCCGCCATGTGATTTCTATATTGGTAAAAGTATTACTGGAGCAGCTATAACAGCTTTAGACAATCCCTTAGGTTGGTATAGTTATAAGATTGTTGTGAAACAACAACAGCAAGAATATTATAATGTTTATTTACCTGGTTCTTTAGCTGGATATCCATGTAACCAAATAAGTGGTGTTGAAGGTATAGACAACAATGAACCATTAACAGTTAGTCAAACCACTGAAGACGGATTAGTAGGAAGTGATACTACAACAACTCAACAAGAGTACGGCAACATAAAAGCAACTAATTATCCAGTAGGTGAATATAAGAAAACTTCTCATATAGTTTTATTTGGAGATAATATTAACAAAGTACCAAGAGACTTACAAGAAGTTGGTCCAACTCAAGGCGAGTTTAGAAGTAGTGAAAGATTATTTCCTAGAGTAGAAAGCTTTTTACTTCCTGTAGGTGCTAATTGGACTTACTCTAGTCAACAATATGTTTCTCCAAGAAGTGGAGATAAGGTCATAAGTATAGGATCAATGACTGATCTAGGTTTAGGAGATTTAGATACTAATCCAAATTCTCCAGTTATTCCTAACTTGTTTTATAAAGGTGAAATAAATCCATTAATAGGAAGAATAAGCACAACTAATCAATATGGTATTCAAATTGGAGATGAAAGTTCAGGTAATTCATGCAGTGTTAATACAGGAGAAATATTAGGAGAAATCGACGGTGCTGGTTCACCTACCACATACCAAACAGCAGCTAATAGTAGATTTGCTTATGGTCCTACTTTATCTGTAATGGAAACAAAGCCAGTCGAATCTTTAATAGATATTTTTTGGGAAACAACCACGAGTGGTTTAATAAATCAATTAAACTTTGACATAGAAAACAGTGACAATACTATACCAACCAGTATAAACGCAGAAATTTCTTGGAGTGAAGAAGATGATTACGGAAAAATTATATCTAACACTTTTCAAGCATTTGGATCAGGAAACAATCCATTGGGTGGTCAATGTCAAATAGAGTTAATATCTGTTTTAGACGGTGTTGGAGCAAATAGAGTTGATCAATTTGATATGACAGAAGTGTCTCCAGGTCAATATGAAATTAAAATTGGTGCATATGATAATGTAACTAATAGAAATTTTATATCTACTGGAAATCCTTATTTAGGAAATTCTTATACTTTTTCATTCAATGTTATAGATACAAACACAGGTGATTCTTTTACAATTGACGTTGACGGAAACTTATTTAACAGAACGCCAATAGAAAGAATGAGTCCGAATAGAGACGACTTAAAAGAACTTATATGCAGTAGTTCTTATCAACTAAACGTTTTAGAGCAAGAATCTTCAACAAACCAATATACTATAAGTATAGCTCAAAGAATGGAGCTTTCTACAGGTACAGAAAGTAAAATGGGATGGAATTCTATTTATCAAGATTGTTACGGACTTTTTAATAGGTTTTCTGGAAAGTTTGCATTAAGTGGTTATCCGTTTATAGATATTGGAGCAGGTATGCAGAATAGCGATTCTATGGAATCTGAGTTTAATTTTGCACAAGGAGCTAGAGGATATATTGCTGCAAGTTCAAGTGATAAGTTTTCACCAGTTCATGGTGGTGGTTATTCTATAGGAAAGCTAAATGTTTCAGATGGTGTTAATCCAGCAATGGGTCTTGATGTGACTGGAGCTACAGCTGGTATTCAAGGTGGATGGATCGATTTATTAGAAAGTGCTCCAAACACACCAGGAGCTTGGACATATGGTTATCCTAGAGCATGGGGTAGAGGTGATAATAATAACAATTGGGGTTATTGGGAAGGTTTAGTAGATAATCTTATTGACTGTGGATCAAATGATAATAAATGGTGTGGAACTAATGGTAAAAACATTGAACAAAAACAATGGACATATAAAGAAGAATTTGATGGTTTTTGGAAAGTTGCAAATGGTACATACGGTACTTTAGCATCTGAACCATCACCATTTTATGGTCAAACAGCTACCAACAATCCAAATAGCAATGGTTTAGGAAGCGAAATAGTTTGGACAATACCTAGAATGTATCAAGTTAGTATGTATATACCATTTACAGAATGGACGGCTGAATTTGGAGAATATCCATCCTACTTTTTCGGCTACACTGGTTTAAATAGTAGTCAATTTAACGCACAAACTAGCACAGGAGAAGTAGTATTTGGTTTATATCAAGATTTAATTGGAGATCCAGGTGCTCCTGAGCCAGGTCTTCCAAACGGTAGAGCGCCTTGGTTAAAATACCTACCTGATAGTCCAATATACTGGGCAGACAATAATCAACAACTCAGCTCAACAAATGGTGAAAGTGTTGTAGGTTCTTTATACAACAAAAGAGGTGATGCTAACTTTCCAGCTTTAGATTATCCTCATCACTATTGGCCTGATTTAAATTCAATTATTCAAAATGCTGCTGGTGCTGGAGATATTTATAAAAATTGGAGACAAGATCCTTCTGGAAACCCAACTCCAAAATTAATGCAATTACAAAATGGTGCTAATAGCTTTTATCAACACAGTGAATATTTTAGTGAACTAGGTGAAAGAATAGAAAGTGGATCTCTTCTTTGGGATCAGATGGCTGGCACATGTTTTGACCCAACAGCTGTATCTGGTGGATTTGTTACTACTTGTGATGGGCAACCAGGTCAACCAACTGGAGCTTCACAAAACTTTCAACCAAATGCTGGTGTCATCAACGGCGCCTTGTTGAATGCTAGAGGTTATTCTTGCTGGACACATGGTGTAGATCCTGTAACTAAATTAGGACCTGCTAATTCTGCTAGTAAGTTTTATCCTGTTCCACAAGGTCTTGATTCAAATGGTTTCTCTCAAGCTAGAATACATGCTGGAAATCCAAACGCGTCATCAGCTTTAGGAAATTTAAATGGTAATAATTATTTAGGACAAAATGGTATAGACGCTGTATTACCTGGAGGTAGGTATATTGTAACTTTAAGAGCTACTGATAAAAATGGAAGTAGTGATGGATTATTTTGGGAATGGGATATTCCAATTCAGATACCAGTTTGGAGATATAGACAGAATGGTTATGCAATGTGTACTAACTCTACTGCTTACAGTATATACTCATTAAATTCGTTTGGCGGATTGTAAGTTTAAAATAACAAGTGTAATATTAAAATATGGCTTTTCAAATACCAATAAAATACTTTAATTCCTTCTGGCTTAAAAAAGTCGTAGGAGATCAAACATTAAGTCCTAAAGACACTGATTATGAAATTGGACCTCCACAACCTTGGAATTATGAGTCAACTGTAACTACTCAAGTAGATGGTGGCGGTGTTGGTGAAGGAACAAATGCTTCACCAGCTCCTTACGTAATACCTACTTGGCCTGGTTTACCTTGGGGAGATCAGCTAACTACTGAAAACCCTGATGATTCTAATGAGTTTCAACCATATCCATGTTTTCCATGGGGTGGTAGAAGATGGTGGGATTGGAGTAATGGTGCTTTGCCTAGTTGCAATGCTGGAAGTAGACTTAATCAATCTCCATCACCTGAAGAAGGTTCTCAAAGAAACTGGGCTATTGAAGAAGCTAGAATTAGAGGAGGTTTTAACAACACGACCGTTGACTTTGGCGTAAAAGCTTATATTGTAAATCCAGAAAATCAACAAGAAAATAGATTTAATACTTTAATATATTCAGGAATATTTAATTCTATTACAGGTGTTAATGATACAAATGTTTTCTCAACAGCTACTAATATAACAAAAAGTTTAGAACCTCAAAACGGTAGCATACAAAAGTTATACGCGTATGATACTAATTTAACAGTGTTTCAAGAAAACAAAGTTAGTTCTATATTAATTGATAAAGACGCTATATATACAGGTGAAGGATCAGCTCAAGTAACAGCTACAAATGCAGTATTAGGTCAAACTATTACTTATGCTGGTGAATATGGTATAAGTAAAAACCCAGAGTCTTGGGCTCAGTATGGACTAAGACAATACTTCTCTGATAAGAATAGAGGCACTATAATGAGATTAGGTGGTGATGGATTAACTGAAATTAGTGGTTACGGTATGAGTGATTATTTTAAAGATTCTTTAGAATTAGTATCTGATGGTGTAGAAGCTTTTACTATAACTTACGATATTTTTAATCCTGGTATAAGTTGTCCTGATGGAAACTGTTTAATAAATAGTTTTACAATTCTACCAAGTGATTGTGATTGCACTAACATAGAGTTAGGATCATTAATAGAAATAAATGGAAACACTGTGCCAAATCTATATGTTTCCGATGTTAGCACGAATCCTAGTGGATCTTGCAGCGTAAGGGCATCTCGACCTTTTTATCCATCGTTTTTTGGTTTAACAGAATATCCTACTATAGTTAATTTTGTTTCTTACGATAGAGATAGGATAGTAGGAGGTTTTGATACTTGGAATAAAAACTATGTAGTTTCTATACAGAACTTTGAACCAACCAATGCAGGTTGTGGTAAAGTAAATAGAGACAATGTAGTGGTTGACGATCTTTGGAACGGTCAAACATATTCAACAATTGGTTTTGACGAGTCTATAAATGGTTGGGTGAGCTTCTATAGCTATAGACCAACTCTAATAGATAGTATACAAAACAATTTTTATTCTATAAACGGAATACAAATATGGAAACACTATGACGATGGCGGAACATCTAATAATTATGAAAACTTTTATGGAGTTAGAACTCCTGCTTCTATAGAGTTTATATTTAATACTCGTCCTTCTGTAAATAAAAACTTTCAAACATTAGGATATGAAGGCAGTAATGGTTGGGAAAGTAATTACTTTGTTTCTGATTTAACTGAAGAAATATTTAATCCATTTTCAAGCAATTATATAGCACATAGAGATGTAACTAACCCTATATATAGTTATCAAGAAGGAGAATATACAGATATTAATTCTGGTTATACTATGCATGCTGGTTTTAACTTAAAAGAAAATAAATACGTATCTAATTTAGTTAACAATTCAGGTGTTCTAGCTGGAGAGGTTGTTTTTGGCGATTCAATGAGTGGTATAAAAGGACATTACGCGACTGTTAGGCTATCTACAGATCAAACTACAGATGTAGGTGGAATGAAAGAATTATTTGCGGTAAATACAAAATATGTAGTATCATCAATATAATTTAATGAAATTAAAAATAAGAAATTTAGAAGAAAAAGATTGGGAAATTTTACCTAATTGGTGGGATGGTTGGAAATGGACAACACCTAATAGAGACGCTTTGCCTCAAAATGGTTTAGGAGGTTTTATGGTATATAAAGGCGATCAATGTATTTTAGCTGGCTTTATTTATACAACAAACTCAAAAGGAGCATGGGTAGAATGGATAATATCTGATCCTAAATATAGAGGTGATGATAGGCAAGAAGCCTTAGAGCTGTTTATAAAAAGTGCTGAAAATTGGTTAACTCTTTTTAATTACAAATATGTTCTTTTTATAGGTAGACATAAAAATCTGATAAATACTTTTAAAAAACTTGGATGGAGTGCAGACGAAAATCCATCATACGAATTAATGAAAAAAATATAAATTATGGCAGTAGCAACAGCAATGATAGTAGGTGGAGTAGTAGCCGCGGGAGTAAGCACAGCAGTAGCAGCGGATGCAAATAAAAAAGCTAAAGAAGCTAAAGGAAATCAAGAAGTATTACAAGCAAGTATTGCGGATCAAGAAAAAAACCTGCAATCTATTAATAATCCTTATAAGAACCTTACTAATCCTTATAATTCTTTAGGAGTTGCTAATAAAGCTGCAGAGTTTCAAGCTCAAGAAGCTGATATAGCACTAGCTAGTACGTTAGATACAATAGCTGCAACTGGTGGTGGAGCTAGTGGAGCAACAGCATTAGCTCAAATGGCTTTGAAGTCTAAACAAGGTATTTCAGCAAATCTACAACAGCAAGAGGTTAATAATCAAAAACTAAAACTAGGTCAAGACGCTACGTTGCAAAAAACTAAAGCAGAAGGTGAAAAGTATAGATTTGAAAAGCAAGAAGAAAGAGATATGACCAAACTTGATAGAACTCAAAGCGAGTTAGATCAAGAAAGACAAAACGAAGCTGACTTAAATGCTGCTAAATATGCGGCTTTAGGTAATGTTGGTTCTTCACTTACTGGTATAGGTGGTAATTTAGCTAGTCTTTAAAAAACAACAAATGGATACATATAAAAAACCTCAAGGAGTAAATACTGAAAAAGAGTATAAATCAACACTTAGTAGCGGAAAGGATTTTAATCAAGGATTAATTGATTTATCCATGAAAGAACGTGATAGTTTTGAAGAAGCTCAAGCTGTAATAAATAACTTAAAGCTAAATAATGCTAAAGGTGGTAATTTTGGGCAATTAGGTAATTTAAATAAAGCGCCAGAGACAAACACTCAAATGTCTAAGTTTTTAGCTGGAGATTTAAAAACAAAAATGTTTGATGCTGTTTCTGATAACGATACTATAAAAATAAAAAAGCTAAACAAAGATGTTGATAAATTAGTTGGGGTTTTATCTATATTTCAAGAAAACAACAAAAAGCTTAATGAAGCTATAAATAAACCGCTAGGATCACCTGGCTCACCTAATATAGGTTTAATGGCTGATAATGTTAATATACTTAAATATGCTGCAGACTGGAACGTTAACGGCGATAAGAACTTTAACTTGGGTATAGACGATAGCGATGAGTTAACTATTCAAATACCTGGTGAAGAACCTTTATACGTCACTCAGTTAACTAATATGGCTACTAATCCTAATATGAATGCAGAAATGTTTATACCTACAATCGGTGATCCACAAACGCTTATATATGATAAGATGGATGCTTCAGGAGTTATGCCTGTTGTAGAGCAATTAGCAACTGATTTAGAAATAGATTTAAATGAAGAAAATAAAGAGTTTTCTATCAAAGACGACGCAATGATGCAAGAAAATCTTATTAAGTACAATCATCAAAACATATTAAATTTAAGAAACGTTTCTCAATCTTTATGGCCTATAGCAACTCAAATGGCTGTATCTACACTAAATGGTGTAGGAGATGAACCTAGTCCGTTAGAAGCTGAGATATTAGATATAGTTGGCAAGTATCAAGACTATATTGGTCAAGATTACAATTTAATAAACAACTACGAACAAAACGGACAAAAAGCGTGGGGAAACTATATTGGAGCAGATGTAAACTACAGCCAAGAAAATAGTAGTTTAGTAGATTTTCAAAGAGATGTTCTTTCTTGGTCATTTAATAAAGGTTACCATGATCAGAATATATCTCCATACGTAAAACAAGAACAAGCAGTAAAGCAAGGAGAAACAAGTGACGAATCGACTATGGAACGAGACGACGCTAAAGAACCTAATGGTTCAATACTTAACGCAGCACCAACTACAGTTTAATAGAATAAAAAATATGGTTACATTTAGTTCTAACAACATCTTACAAAAAAATCCACCGGGAGGACCTAGCAAAAGAGACAAAAGAAAAGCTAAAAAAGCGGCTAAAAGAGTAGCGAAGGCTGGTCAAAATCCAAACCAACAAGGCGCAATGGTTGCAAATGTTGGTGTAGCGACTAAAAGTACTAAACCATCAAAAGTAAAACCGTCTAAGAGTAAACAACCAAAACCACCAAAAGCTAAATATAAAAAGCCAACAGGTGGTAATTGGAAGGACCTAAGTAGAAAAGATAGAATAAAGCATGCTGTTAGAGGTAATGGTAAAAATAGTGGTTTATGGGATGATATAAAATCTAAAAAAGTAGATCCAAAAGTATTAACTAATGATCAAATAACTAATTCTACAACTTTAAACATTGACGAAAATCCTTCAATATACCCTAATTTTCAAGAAATACAAAAAACTATTTCTGAAGAAGAAAATATAGAAAAAAATACTAAGATAGAAGAAGAGATTAATAAAGTAGCAAATGAAGAAGGTTTTATACCATCTGATGTTGTAATATCTACTGGAGATGAAGAACTAGACGAAATAATAGCTGAAAAAAGAAATCCTATAATTCCTGGTACAGAAGGACAACCTCAGTTAGTACAAGATGTAGAAGCTGCTTCATTAATAGAAGATGTTAAAAATAGTCAAGAAGATAACTCTTATGTTCCTATAGAAACAATAGAAGAAACAGTAGAACAACCACTTATAGAAAGCTTAAAAACTACAGCTGCTCAAGAAGTTAAATATGTTCAAGGTGACGATGGTAATGTAGTAGCTGAAGAAGGTACAGTTGTTGGAGTTAAATTTACTGGAGAAACTCAAGAGACAGAAGAAGTATTAACTTACGACTACGATTATACTGCACCAACTCCAGAATTTGGAGATTCAGAAGCTTCTTTTGTTAAAATACCATCAGTAAAAGAACAAAAGACAATTATAGGCTCTAAAGACGAGTTGGTTGTTGGCTTCTCAGATGGTTCAACTAAACTAGTTCCTATACAAGGTGGTTTAACAGAAATGCCTGAAGTAGAAATTACTTCTGGTCCTGAATTAGAAGATATAACAGAAGAGCAAAAAGAATTATTTATAGCCTCTAAAGCAACAGCTTTTGAAGATGACTTTTTCGATCCAACACCAGATGCTTTCTACGCAGATGAAGTAGATTTTGAAAATAATGAAAACTTTTTAGTACCAGGGCAAAATGCTACATGTGAAGACTCGCAACGTATATTAGAGTCAGCTGTAAATAACATGAGTGATGATATTAAAGATATAAATTTTTGGGAAGAAAACTTTAATGACTCAGAATTTAAATATTATGGTTTTTACTTTAATAAGAAAACAGGTGTTTTATATGCTGATGTAAAGTTTGACTTAAATGGAAACCCAATAACTTCAGATCAGGGGCGTTATAAAGACAACACTTCTTTCATGGTTGGGAAGATTGAAGGAGCTGAAGGTGATTATGCTAAAAGTTATCAGTTTATAAGAAGCATTGGTGATAGTCCAAATGAAGTTAGATATCTAAAAGATTGGATGATTGAAAATGCTAACTGCTACAACGTAAAAGATACATTGATGCAACCATTTGATAATCCAAATGTAGTCATAGGTTCTGATGCAAACAACGAGCATATATACAAAGGCGATCCCTTAGAAGATTTAGATGACAAAATTAAAGAAGTACAATTCTTAATAGAGCAAATAAAATCTATAGATGCTGAAATAATAAATAATCAATCTGGTTCTGAAACAGCAGATAATATTAATAAAGTATCCACTATTAAAACTACAGCTGAAACATTGTTCACTGGTTTAAGTAGAAACATGGATAGCTTACTAAAAGATATTGAAAAAGATAAAAAGAAATTTAAAGATGGTGGAGAAAAAGATTCAAGATTATCTAAAAAAATAAATAAAAATATAGATTTTTTCTACAGTTTACAAGATAGGTATAACAAAGCTATTGAAGATTATTATAATAAACCATTTTCTGAATACAAGTTAGAATATACTAGAAATAAAAAAAATCCTGAAGTCATTACCTCTACTATAGCTAGTTCTAACACTTCTGAAATAGAACTTTGGTTTGGTGAAAACTTAACTAATGAAGGACAAGAAGCTTTAATAGTTCAAGAAGATAATGATAACAAATCTTTAGATCAAATATATAAAGATAATCTTGAGAAACAAATTGATTTAATACTAAATACTGCAGAACTAGCTGATAAGAAAGACTATGCTATAGCTTTATATGATCAGGCCATTTTTGAAATAGGTGATATTCAAAAAGCTGTAATTGAAGCTCAAAAACTTAAAGTTAAAGGAGAAAAAAATAAAAAGAAGACAGCGGCTGATTATACAGCTTGGACGTTTAATAGAATATATAGTCGTTTAGCTTCTATTCTACCTGGATTAGTTGAATTAGCTTTAATGCTTAAAGAAACACAGTTAAGACTAACTGAAGAAGTAGCAAAGGGAACTTTAGGAGACGACAGTAAAATCGCAGCAGATTTAGATGCAGAAGCAGATATAATAGCTAAAATAACTGATTATATAGCTACTAAAACAGATGAAATAATAGAGTCTACTAAAATTAAACCTGGACTTGAAAGAGAAGATTATGATGAAGTAGCACTAGCGATAGATCAAACCACTACTGGACAAGTGGTAGGTTTTCTTATAGATATAACTATCGACATAGCTGGTACTAAAGGTTTAGGTAGGTTAGGTAGATTATCTAAAGCTGCTAAGTTAGTTAAATGGGGTAATAAAAGAAATAAAGCTATAATAACAGCTGTTAAAGAAGGTAAAATAAGTAAACTAAGAGCTACTCAGTTATTAGTAACTGAAAACTTTCCTACTACATTACTACCTATACTTCAAGAAAGAACAGTATCTTATACTGAAATGATCGAACAATGGGAAGAAGAAAATAATCAAAAAATACCATTAGATGATGAAGATAGGTTGGTTTTAACTTTAGGAACTTCAGTTGTAGAATCTGTATTAGATAGAGTAGGTTTTGAATTTATTGGAACGAAAAAAGCAGTAATGCCAAAGCTAACTACTTACATTGTTAATAGATTTATAAAAACTAGAGTTCCAGGTGAAAGTTTTAAAGAAGGTACTTTAAGAATAATAAAGCAGCTTACAGCTTCAGATATACTAAAATCTTCTGGAGGCATTGTGTTTAACGTTGCTGATGAAGTTATTCAAGAGCAATTAGTTATGCTTATTGAAAATGCTAAAGATGGTAAAGTAAAAGAAATTGGTCCTGCTCTTTATAATAATCCTGAGTTTGGCAGTGATGAGTATAAGAAACGCCTTTTAGATGTAGCTAAAGTTACTGTGATAGGTCTAGGTATATTAGAATCATCTGGAAATGCAGCTAGATTTTATAGAAGAAGAGTTAAATACAAGTCAGACTACAAAATATCGTTAGATGAATTTAATAAAATTGCTCATATGAAAGATAAAAATTCAATGGACAATTATAGAAATCTTATTGAAGCAGAATTAAGTAGAGAAATAACTGAAATTGAATTAGATAGTAATCTTTCTAAAGCTGAGAAAAAAATTCGTGTAGATAAAATAATTAATGAATTAAACGAAAGTTTATCTTATGTAGAAGTTTGTCACAAAATACTACAAAAAGTTGATTTAGATTTAAACATTGAAGATGCGTTGACTTATTTTGTTCTTGAAACTGAAAAAGCTCAAATTACAGAAGACTTAAAAGAAGATTTACCTGAAAACATAAAGAAAGAAAAAGAAGATAGATTAATTGAGATTGACGAAGAATTAAAAGCTTTAACCCTTAAAGTTATGGAAGCTGATCCTGAAGATCCTGACGAGTTAGTTATTAAAGAAGAAGCAAGAAGTAAAGGAGCTAAAGAATTTGACAAAGAAATAGAAAATATAATCGAAAAAGTTGGTGATCAAGCAGAGGTTATAGTTGTAGAAACACAAGCAGAAGCAGAACAAAAAGCAAAAGAAAATGGAGGATCCATGAAAGGTAATCCAGCGCAATTTTTTGAAACTGAAAATGGAAATATAATTATAATAAATAAGTCAAAAGCATTAGTAAAAATAGGTGATGACAAAATAAAACTTATTGCTGGTCATGAATTAGATCATTTCTTAGTAGATCAAATTGAAAAAGAAACAGATAGTAAGGAAATAACTTTCGCTTTGGCTAATGAAGTTTACAAACAATATGAGGAAGGTAATCTTGAGTTTAACAATGAGAATGATCAAAAGTCTTTTGATGAATTAATGAAAAGGTATAGGAATATCAATAAAAAAGATATTTTAGCTATAGCTGACGAAGTCATTGTTAATTTTAGACAATTTTTAAAAGAAAAAAGAGTTAAAGTTAAAAAATCTATAAAAGATAAAATTGCAAATGCTATTACCAATGCTTTTAAGAAATCAACAAAAGGAGAAATTGAAATAGATATTTCTAAACCAGGTGAACTAGAAAATATTTTAGGAGAATGGACAGTAGACACTAAAGTTTCTGTAGGTGGTAAAGAGGTTGACTTAGCTAAAGATACTGAAGAACAAAAGTTTAAAGAAAGTGATGCAGCTAGAAAGTCTAAAGATGTTGTTGAAGATGTTCTTAAAGGAACTATGACTAAAGCTGAATACGAGAAACTAAAAGCTGCAATGGCTTTTGAGGAAACAGATAAAGTGCCTTTAGAGTATGAAAAACAAAGATTTTCTCTTGAAGATGATATAAAAGAAAGAGACGAGTTAAACAAAGAAATAATTAGATTAAACAAGCTTAATAGAGAAGAATCTACTAGTGCGAAAGAAGCTAAAGAAAACACTAAAAAAATTAACAAGTCTAAAGATAGAACTAAAATACTTAACAAAGGTATTATAAACGCTAGAAATGTTGCTATTATAGAAGATCCTAATTCTAAGTTAAGTGAAAAGCAAAAAGCTGAAAACGCTTTGATAGCAGACAATAGAGACGCTTTAGTTCAAGATGTTATTAACAAAAAGGTAGATCCTAGTAAAGGAATACCACTTAGTTATATAAGAGAAAAACTTGAAGATGAATTTACAAATCTTTATGTTACTTATTTTAATAGAGCTGAAGAATACAAGAACTCTCCAATAGGTTTCCATATTCAATCTAACTTAATTAAAAGACTTCCAAAAATATTTGATGATTACAATAAGAACAAAAGTGTAGACATTGACAAAATAAGTCCTGGAAGTTCAGAAATAGTTACTACTCAAGATGAGGTTTTTACTGAAGACGAGCAAGCTAAGATAGACGAGCAGAACATGCGTAAAGCACTAGGTATATTACCAGGTTCTCCACTATATGATTCTGTACTAGAAAAAGTAAAAATAATTTTTGGAACTAAGTTGCCAACTGTAAAGTCAGGTAAGTTAAGAAAGAAATTGAAAGACTTGTTTGCTATAGAATTAGAAGCTGAAGTAAAAAAGCTTATTAAAGAAATGGGTATGGACAATTTCTTAGAAACTTACGGAGAAGAGATTTATTATAACATGGATCAAGAGACTATGAATAAAACTTTTCCTGAATTTACTAGAAAAGGTAAAAGATTGACTGTTCCAGAAACTAGAAAAGCTATAGAAGACGGGTTGATACCTATAAAGACTGACAAGCAAGTAGCTGATGGTGTTTATTTATTTGAAAAAATACCTTATAATAAAGAAAGATTTAAAGAATATCACCTAGAACCTGAAAAAGGAACTAAGTACAGTAAAGAAAATGGCTTAGCTAAAGCTATTGCTAAAATGCTAGGTAAAGATGCTACAATGGAAGTACTTCAAGATTCTGAAGTTGTTTCTAAAATGAATGAAATTAACAAACTTTACAATCAGTTAGAAGTAACAGCGGAAGAGATAGGAGCTGTATTAGCTAAAGATCCAAAATCTAGATTTGTATTATTAGACAATGATGGAGAAATAATTTCAGATCCAGATTATGTTCAAAATATAATAATACAAACTGGATACAAAGCTTTTAGAAACGGCGGTGATAAAGCAGCGTGGGAGGAAGCTTCAAAAGATTTACCTAAAGATGTTTTAAAATTAGCTGAAGATGCTGGTATACCTGAATTATTTAATGCAGAGGCAACTAGATACAAGCAAAGATTAAAAAAGAAGCTTGCTGATAAAGAGATACCTGAAAGTTTAATTCCTTTTGTTGACACTTATTTTAGTAAAATAACTAAAAAGAGTGATATTGAAGGAGCTATGAAAGAGCTTGATGACTTTGCTCAAAGTATTACTGACATATTACCTGGTGATTTATTAGAAGTATTAGGAAGTAGGTTTTGGGGTTATGATTACACTTATTTAGATGGTGGAGAAAAAGGTGGTAAAGGAAGTGGTGTTTTCGGTCCATTTAAAAAATCTAAAGATAAAGTAGAAAAGAAAGTTAAAAATAAAAAAGATAAAGATATAGACTTCGATCCTACTAAAGTGGAAAAATTAAACTCTGGAACTGGTATATTAGGTAGAGTAGAAACTATATTAAACAAGAACATAAGCAAAAAGAAAAAAGAAAAGCTATTAGGACTTAATGAAGATGGTTCTATAGAGCCAGATAGTTTGTTAGCTAAGCTTCAAGAAGCAAATCAAAATAATGTAAAAGCTTTAAACTATGTTTTAGTTAAAGCTGCAAAGCATTTAGCTGAAAATCCAGATGATATTCCTGGTTTTTTAAGATGGCAAGAGCATACAACTAATAATGTTCAGGCGCAGAGAGCGTTAACATCTCTTTTAGCTATACAGGTTAATGATAATTCTCAAGCTCCTTTTTCTAATGAAGATGGAACTAAGTTTAGTTCTACTAAAAAGCCTGGTTTTGTAATAAACACAAAACATCCTGATTACGATAGAGCTTTGGCTTTTACTAAAGATAAGGTAAAAAGAGAAGATTTTGACTCTGAAGAAGAATATGTAAATAAGTTTGATAAAATGCTTGCTAAGCATATTGGCTACAAAGGTGAACACGTTGATCCAGCAGCTAAAGTAATGGCTGATTTATCTTTCAATGTTTTAGAAGCAGTTGATAAGTTAATGCAAGAGAATATTACTGAAGATGAGAAAAAAGCTATATTAGAATCTTTAAAAGCTAAAAATGATATTCTTCTTTCTAAATACACACAAGTAGAAGGAACTGAAATAGCTTCCGCAGAAGCAGACGACAAGGGAGGAACTACTTCTGCTGCAGAAAATATAAGATTAGAAGGTTTTGAAACAGATAACATGCTTGTTGTAAATGATCCATCGAAACCTATAGATGAGGTTATAAAAGAATCTGTTATTGCTAAGGATGATGTTACAAAAGCTATTGAAGCAGAAACTAATACAAAACCTACTAATGTAGATGAAATTAACAGTTCTGGAGTTATTGAGGTTGAGTTAGAAGGAGATTTAACGAATCAAGAAGTTTTATCTAAAATGCTTACTTTAGATAAAGCCAAAGAAAGATCAAGAGAAAAGAAACCTAGAAAAAGAAAAAAAGCTAGAGTATTTGATTTTGACGATACTGTAGCTAGAACTAATAGTAAGGTTTTTTATACTATGCCTGATGGTACTAGAGGCATCTTAACAGCTGAAGAGTTTGCTAAAAAAGGAGATGAAATAGCTGCTGAAGGAGGTAAGTTTGACTTTAGTGACTTTAATAGAGTAGTTGATGGCGAAGAAGGACCTTTGTTTGACTTAATTAAAAAAATGAGTGAAACAGAAGGCGATAGAGATATATTTATATTAACAGCAAGAGCTCCAGAAGCACAGAAGCAAATATATAAATGGTTAAAAAGTAAAGGAGTAAACATAAAAGAAAAAAATGTAATAGGATTGGGTAATAGTTCTCCTTATGCTAAATCAGAATTTTTTATTAAGTTGTATATTGAAGGAGATTATAATGATTTTTATTTTGCTGATGATCACTTTAAAAATGTGGAAGCTGTATTAGATGTTTTAAGCGTAGTAGATGTTAACTCTAAAGTTCAGCAAGCTAAAGTAAGATTTGTATTAGAAGGAGAACAGATGGCTAATGAGTTAATTAAAATGATTGCTAAAACTAAAAACATTAGCGAAGAAGAATTAACAAATATTAGTCAAGTAAAAGCTTCAATAAAAAGTAAAAAAATTAAAGATCCGTTCTTTCAATCTTCATCAACTCAAAACTTTACTGGTTTGCTGTATAAGTTCATAGGTAAAGGTGAAAAAGGTAATAAAGACTGGAAATTGTTAAATGATAATTTAGTGAAACCTTATACTAGAGCTCTTAATGATTTAGCACGTATAAAAAACACTATGATGGCAGATTTCAATGCTCTTTTAGGTAATTTTGTAGGTAAAGGAAAAGCTATTGAAAATTTAAATACAGAAGTTCCTGGTTTAGGTGGTTACACTTATGAAGATGCTATAAGAATTTTAGCTTGGGACAAGCAAGATATAACTGTTGATGGTTTGCCTAACACAACTTTAAATAAGGTTAGAGCTTTAGGTAAGAAAAATCAAGCTATTAATAGAATGGCTGATCAGTTAATATCTTTAGGAAAAGGCGATGGTTACTATTATCCAGGAGAAAACTGGCTAGTAGGAAGTTTTACTACAGATACTCAACAATTAATATCTAATGTAAAAAGACCAAAAGTTTTAAAAGAATGGAATGAAAATATAGAAATAATATTTGGTAAAGACAATGGAACTCATTTCACCGGTCAAAATATGATAGCTATAGGAAGAGTGTATGGTCCGAAGTTTAGAGAGGCTTTAGAAGATATGCTTAGACGTATGAAATCTGGTAGAAATAGAAGAAAAGGTAATAGCAGGATTGAAAATAGATTTTTTGACTGGCTGAATAATTCTGTAGGAGCAGTAATGTTTTTTAACATGAGATCTGGTTTACTTCAAACTTTATCTGCAGCTAACTACATTAATTGGAGTTTTAACAACCCAGCTAAAGCAGCTGCGGCATTTGCTAATCAACCTCAATTTTGGAAAGACTTTATGGATTTATTTAATTCTGACTTTTTAGTTGATAGAAGAGGTGGTAATAAGATTAATATTTCTGAAAATGAAATATTTGATTTACAAAACACAAAAGGTAATAAAGCTAAGGAGTTTTTAAACCTTTTAATAAGAAAAGGTTTTAGTATAACTCAAGTTGCAGATAGCTTTGCAATAGCTTCTGGTGGTGCTACTTATTATAGAAATAGAATAAAAGATTTATTAAAGAAAAATCCTAGCATGTCTGAAAGTGATGCTGAAGCACAAGCTTATGAAGAGTGGACTGCTTTATCACGAGAAGCCCAGCAATCTTCTGATGCTATGGAAGTAAGTTCTCAGCAAGCTGGTAGTTTAGGTAGAGTAATACTAGCTTTTGGTAATACACCAATGCAATATAATAGAATAATTTGGAAATCTATACAAGATATTAAAAACGGTAGAGGTGATTTGAAAACAAATTTATCTCGTATATCTTATTATGGAGCTTTACAGAATTTAATGTTTAATGCTTTGCAGCAAGCTATATTTGCAGGATTAGGAGATGATGAAGAGAAATGGGACGAAAGAAAATATAGCTTAATAGATGGAATGCTTAATAGCTTAATGCGAGGAATGGGTATATCAGGATCTATCTTAGCGGCTTTAAAAGACGTGGGAATAGATATATATGATAGAAGCAAAAAACCTAGACCTGAGTATTTTAAAGCAGTGTTTGAAGCTTTAAATATAGCTCCTCCATTAGATGTAAAAGTGTCTAAGTTTGTTAGAGGTGCCAATACATATGAGTACAATAGAAAAGCACCAGAAATGGATGACTTCGCTAGCTTAGATAATCCTACTTACATGTCTGCTGCCTTAATAATAGCTGCGGCAACTAATGTTCCAGTTGACAGACTTTTACAAAAGATGACTAATATAAGAGACGCGTTTCAACAAGATCAAGAAAACTGGAAAAGAATAATGTTGATTATGGGATGGTCAGAATGGCAATTAGAAAACCAAGCTGAAGGAGAACAAAGGGAAAAAGAAGAGTCTGATACTAAACATTATTATAGAGCTATAGAAAATCCATCTCTATACAATAAAAATGAACAGTTAGATATTCTTAGACAACATGGATATACTGAAAAAGAAATAGATGGTATGAAGAAGCAAGAGGATAGAGTAAATGCTATTCTTAAAGCTCAAAAAGAAAGTGGTAATCAGTTCACTTCTAAAATACCAAATGTAAAAGTAGAAGAAGAAGCTAACTCTATTCAAGCCTCAAAAGAGGTTAATGAACAAATAAATAAAGATATATTCAATCTATCCACTGGACTTGAAACAGAAGACACTCAAGAAACTGATAATAAACCTTTAATGCTTAAAGATTCTGGAGTAGACAATGTTGAAAAGTCTGTTAAAACAGAAAAACCTAAAAAGGTTAATTTCACAGAAAATACTTCATTTAAAAACAATAGAGTACCAGTTGACAAAAGAAATGAAACAGAAGTAAAACTTTACGATATGTCAACACCAGAGCAAGTTAACATACTAAAGGACTTAGGTATGACTAGTAAAGAGATAAAAGCCTTGAAATATGAAGGTGACAGAGTTAGAAAAATAATTGAACTACAGAAATAATGGCGAAGAAAAAAACAAAAAGAAAAAGCAGATGTTGGAAAGGTTATGAACCTGTTCCTGGAAAAAAAGCATACGAAAAAGGAAGTTGTAGACCTAAACGTGGAAAAAAATGAGTAAATTAAGCAAGAGTACTAGAGGTCCAAAACCAAACTTTAGAAAAACTAAAGATGGTGCTGGTATGACTGCTTCTGGGGTAAAAAAATATAGATCTCAAAACCCAGGAAGTAAGTTAAAAACTGCAGTCACTGGAAAAGTTAAACCAGGAAGTAAAGCTGCTAAGCGTAGAAAATCTTTTTGTGCAAGATCTAAGGGTTGGACTGGTGAAAGAGGTAAAGCAGCTAGAGCTAGATGGAAATGTTAGGAACAAAAAAAACTGGGCACCATACCCAAAGTTCCTGTAACCAAAAAGGGAGGCCGTAAGACCTCCCTTTTATTATTTAACAGCCTCCGCAAAGACCTCCGCATAATTCACACATATTTTTTATTTTAAACGTTTATAAATTCCATATGGTTGTAGTATTATTCCTATTAAAAAACCATACACAGCTATAAATATTCCTATAACTGGCCAAATAGGTATCCATCCACCATAGTATTCGTCTAGCACTGGGCCAGGTACGTAAAAAGCCATTATAAACCCGTATATAGTTCCTACAAATTTTATAACACCTTGTTTGTTGTTAAAATAATGATCTGTAAACAACCACTTAATATAATCTCTCATTAATTTTTTATTTTAATATTAATATCGTGTGGTGCTGTTTCATCTCCGCCAAAGTAAGGATATAACTGATATCTTCTATAATCACGTGGACAGTTTCTAGGCACATGTACATATACTCCATCTACAGATAGTTGATAATCCCAAGTAGATATTGTAAGCTCATAGTAATGAGACTCTTCTAAAGTAACTCTTTTGATTAAATCAAAACTAAATTCTCCTAGCTCATGTTTAAACCAGTGTATTTCTAAACTGTCGTTTAACCATCTCCAGCCAAATCGTATAGAATTATCCATATGATTACTTCCGCAATCACTCCATCCTATTAATTTATTAATGTCTAATTGATTAAGGCTATCCACAGTTTTGTAGATAGCACTTGAATCAAATTCAATGTTCCAACCGAACACCGTGTCTTTACTATAGTTCAAGGCATTTGTCGACCTATGTTTACCCTCTCGTATAGTAAATGTTTTATAATTATCTGTTATTTTAGAACAGTTTGAAGTTAAAAGCAATAAAAATATTATGTAGAATTTCTTATATCTTCTCTGCATATTCCATGTTTTTTAATTATTGTTTTCTCGCTACTACAACTATTAAGTAATTTCACAAGAGCCACCAGCGCAAGCAAGCTCACCAGAAAGGTCAGTGTTGTCTTCAGTCTCGATAACATTTTCTAAATTTATATCAGTTAAGTGTT
>JAAHTH010000170.1_pt2 | contig 27124 bp, 17 predicted proteins | sample 6116091 | NCBI WGS metagenome assembly JAAHTH01 (sample SAMN13939990, study PRJNA603662) | sponge metagenome | isolation source: marine sponge | host: Mycale hentscheli | place: New Zealand | collected 2006
ACTGTAGATGCTGCTGATTCTAATTGCTGTAAAGCTTTCCTTTGTGGTGAGACTTACTATATGGAATTTGAAGTAAAAGGATCTCCAGCTTTACGTTTTGCTAATCACAACCTTTATCAGACTTTCCAAGCTGATGGTGGATGTTGTGCAACTGAAGTACCTACTGAAGTAGATTCAACTTTAATCTATATCCAATGGGCTACACAAATTGTAGAGAGTGAATACCTTAAAGATTTTATCAAACCAGTTGTATTTGATGAAGCAGGTAATCCTTGGTTTGCTACTGCTGCGGATGCTGAAGCTGCTGGATGGCCAGATACTCAGATTTGGTCTAAGTACGTATCTGCAGGTCACACTGATGGTGACTGTGGTGGTATGAGACTAATGGGAGCTTATGTTGATACAGTATTTGGTAACTGCTCGTTCCAAGTAAGTGATCACTTTGAAAAAGAACCTATTAAGATTCTTGCTTCTGAAGTTGATTACAAAGGTGATCCATGTGCATTTACTGGTCTTTGTGTTGTTGAAGAATGTCCTCCTTTACAAGGGATGGGTTACGGAGAAACTGTTGTTAGAGACTTAATTGTATCTGAGAGCTATCTTCAAAACTTCTTTGCAAGTAACAGCCAAAGAATCCGTGAGATTACTCAAGGTGATGATATCTTAAACTCTGTAACAAGAGGTAACTTGTATACTCGTTACTATATCTTACACAGTGTTCCAAGATTCAACAACCCAAGCGGAACATTTGATAATGATCAATACATGTTAGAAGTTATTACTAACGGTACCAATGCAGCCTTTGAAACTTTCATGGACACTTGGTTAACTGGATGTGGTGATGGATGTGCATCTCTAGAAACTCAAGCGTGTACTCCTTGTACTCCACTTGATCTTCCAGTGGCACCCTAATATAACATAGATAATTAATACTAAAAAGGGGGAGTGAGGTTAATATCTCCTTCCCCTTTTTTTAATACTGTTAATAATGGCTCAGCACGTTTTAAGTTTAGAAGCTCCAGATACAATGAACTTATGTCAACTAAGATTAGTTGATACAAGTATTTATAATACAGATGTGGCTGTAAAATGTCCTATACTAGAAGTAACTCTGCCTGGGTTTACCTCACCTGTACAATTTGGAGAAGATAAAGTATCTCCAGGATTTATACTAAACCTTACAGCATGTGATTTAGAAGTTCAGACTTCTGGTTGTGGTACAGAATTTAGTAGCCTTGCGGATGGTATATACATTATAAAATGGAGTGTTTCTCCTAATGATAAAGTATACGTAGAATATAATCATTTACGTATAACAAAAGCTCTTAAGACTTACGAGTCTATTCTATGTGATTTAGATATAGGAGCTTGTGATCCAGATGCTATTCTGGAAAAGAAATTAAAAGATTTACATCAAATAAAAATGTATCTTGATGCAGCTAAAGCAAAAGTTGAAACTTGTCATGAACCTAACCAAGGCATGGCTCTTTACAACTATGCTGTTAGCAGATTAGATAAATTTGAATGTAAAACCTGCCAGAATTGGTAGAAAAATTAAAACCAACAAAATGAGTATTTGTACTAATTGTAAGTCTAGGTTATCCTGCGGTTGTCAAAAAAGAACTGCTAAAGATGGTAAGTCTTGTTGTAATGGGTGTGTGCATGGATATAATGCAACCATTCAAATAAAGCAGCAAAAAAATACTACTGTTAAAGCACCTTCTAATATAACAACTGTATATAAAGGACCTGGAACACAGCTATAAAATAAACAATGGCTACAAGAACATATGTTGTAGGGGGTAATAGAGGAGTCAGGAGACTTGATGATTTAAGAGGCTCTTGGCAAAGTATTAATATTGATGTTGCTCCTGTTACACAAGCTTTGGATCTTTATGATGTAATGACAGATCCTAATGATCCTGACAAAGTTTTTGTAGTTGGGTCTAGATTTATTGATTCAGGTTTACTAGGTGTTTATTATTCTACTGATGGTGGAGTAAATTGGCAACAACCGGCATCTGGTGATATAATATCTATAGCTTGTTCAAGTTCTGTATTCTATGAAGTATGGGTTGTTGACTCTAATACAATATATATATGTGGGGATTTTGGTAATGTTCTTAAATCTTTAGATGGAGGGCTTACTTTTAATCTTACAACAACATGTCCTGGTCCAACTTGTAATAATCTAAGGACTACTATAACTGCTATACATTTTCCTACTGCTTTAAATGGTGTTGTTTGCTATTCTAATACTGGAGCTACTTCAGTACAAAATATCTCTATAACAAGTGATGGAGGAGTTAATTGGACTAAGTATGAAGTAAGTACTAATTTTCCAACTAGTCTAGAAGGCTTAGGTATACATATGTCTGCTGATTTTCAGACTATTACAGCATTACATAGAAACAGAATTATTAGAAGTACTGATGGAGGAACAACTTTTACAGAAGTTGCTTCAATACCTGGTCCTAACTCATTTTATAGACATCTATCATGGACAGATGATTCCAATCTTTGGGCTTATGGTACTCTTACTACTAGATCAAGATCTATAGATGGAGGTGCAACTTGGACAGTTCTCTCAAGAGAAACTGTTGGTAATCCAGCAAATAACGCTGGTCATAATTATAGTCTTACTGACGGATTCTTTTCTGCAGATTCTCAAACTTTATCTACAGTAGATAGTGCATTAACAGGGTCTTTATCTGATACAACTAATACAGATCCTCCTGTAGATAAACAGTTTACAACTATAAGAGCTATGTGGACTGATCAGCATAATGAACCTACACCTCAACCTTGCGGATGTCCTGAAGGATATACTTATAATTTTGTTACAGGTTTATGTGAGCTAGAAGAACAAACTCCTGCTTTATGTGATGAAGTATTATGTAACGTTGTACTTGCAGGTTGTACTCAATGTACAAATCAGTATAATGACAGTGGTGCGTATTTTTATGAAGATGCTACAGGAAGACCCTTACCTATTTCTGAAGATAGTTCTGGTACACCTCCTTTTTATTATGATGCTTTATTAGATAACTCAGGTAACATATTAAATCTAGATACTACAATTAATAACGGAATTAATCCTCCAGGTACTATACAGAATACTTTATGGGGTACTGGTAAATGCGCTGATGGTAGATTATCAAACATTGGAGTATGGACAAATCTTAATAATTGTATTAATAACAATAACCCTATTCATCAATGGATTGGATTTACAGTTCCTGTTAACGTACCTGTTGCTGCTATTTATAGTATAGGTTTTGCTGCAGATGACAGAGTAAGAATTACAATTGATGGTCAGCTATTTGCTATAATAGATTTAACTGTATTTGCATATAGAGCATGGCATGTTATACCAATAACTCTTTCTGCTGGAACACATAATATACTTGTAGAAGGTTATAATAATTCTGGTACTGCATCTTTAGGTGCTGAAATATATAGTACGACACCTAGTATATTATCTGGACTTAACATTACAGCTGCTTTAAATCCTTATATAGTATGGAGTACTGCAGATAGAGTAGGTAGTACTTTTGATTTAGCTGGTACTCCTAATCAAGGAGGAAGTGGGGAAATTTGTGGTGGATGTGAGTGTCCTGATGGATATACTATGGCATATGTAAACGGTTTACTTACTTGTGTGAGAACAAGCATTGTTGCCTTTGAACCATGCAATTGTTATTTAGCTATTAACTGTGAAGATCCAGAAGATACTCAATTAGTTTCAATTGATTCTACACTTGATCCTTTAGATCTAACACTTATATATGTATTTGATTTTGATTTAACTAAGTGTTGGACTATTCAAGAATCTTTAGATTGCCCATTTGATAATCCAATATCTAAAGTATCAGCCTCTTATGCAAGCTGTGAGATTTGTTTAGGAGTATGCTATAAACTTACAGATTGTGAATCAGGTGAAATTATATATGTTAATAATGTTGCCTATGCTGAATACGTAGGTAATACTATTAGAGTAAATTATGAAGTATCTCAAGGTGTATTTGAAATACGTTGCTATACTGTTGAAGAAATTCAATGTCCTGATGTAACAATACCTAGCATAGGTGAAATACTAGATTGCTTTGATTCATGTGAAGACTGTATACCAAAACCAGTTGTTCCTGTATTAGATATACAAAATAGAACTGTCAAGCCTGGATACAATACACCTGCTTGTACACCAGCTTATTATGATAAAGTATCATGCAAATTTGCTGAAGCTATGTATGTAAAAATGGCAGCAATTAGATATGGTATTGAATTTGCCTGTGATACAGAAGAAAACAGATGGACAATTAAATATGAGTTACTCAAACTTAAATCTATTGAAACTGAAGATGCGTGTACAACAATTACTAATCCGTGTTGTCCACCTTGCAATGTTGTATCTGAATTAATAATAATTGAGCGTATAGATTGTAAGCCTCCAACTGATGTAACAACAACTTTAACTGTACCTTCTAATAAACAGTGTCTAGAAGTCCTTATTAAATTCCCTGGTCGCAAATTACCTGCAACTGCTTCTTTTACTGATTGCAATGGTATAGTTCAGGATTTACTTCTAGTAAAAAATAATAATGGTACAGAACTTTTTATTAATGGTGTATCACAAGGACCTTGGCCAGACACTCCATTAAGCTATTGTGTTGACTTTTTACAACCTTTTACAAATAACGGTAGTTTCTCATTTTCAATTGGAACTGCCTGCCCCTAGTGTTGTGAATGTCAGTAAATTTAATTATATTATAAATAACGGCTTTGCTGTTTAAAGAAAGTTAGAGTAGATGAAACCTATAAATACAGATCAATCAGGTTGTAGCCCAATATCTTCTAATTGCATAATCTGGCAAGGGCCAGATATTGAGTGTCTTAAGTTATGCAAAGGTGACACAGTTAGTGAAGTAGTTTACAAGCTTGCTACGGAATTATGTGATATAATGACTACATTAAAGATAACAAGTTATGATTTAACTTGTTTAAACTTAGGTAGTTGTGAACCAAAGGATTTTCAAGAGCTTATACAACTTTTAATAGATAAAATTTGTGACTGCTGTGATTTAACTCCTACTTCAGAAGAAAAAGCTGCAGGATGTCCTGATTGTGTAGTACCCATTGCTGAAATTTTTTATTATGTTAATCCTCAAGGAGACACAGTAAAATCTATGCAGCTTGATGATTATGCTCAAGCTATAGGTAATAAAGTAAATACAATTGTTGGTCAAGTAGATACAATTAATGATACTTTAGCTAATCATCAAACTAGGATCGTTGCTTTAGAAGCAGCTCCTGAACCAGTATTAGATCTTCCAAAACTTGTACCTGCGTGTACTTCAGATCCTATTTTAACAGCTTTAGATACAGTAGTAGAAAATTTAGAAACACAGTTTTGTGAATTAAGATCTTCTACTGGCTTACCCAACGGTATATTTGATTCAATAACTAAAACACCTAGCGGTTTAGCAACTTCTGATCAACTAGCTGGCTCTGGTTTAATGAATGCATTAGATGGATGGAAAGCTCAAGTATCTAATTTAGCTGACTCATTTAATAATATGTGGGTTACCATAGGTGATATAAGAGCTGCTATTTATAGCATACAAGCTGCACTACCTAGTTTATGTACTGATGTGGCTATAGTTTTAACAGCTACTATAACAGGATCTAGCCTTAAGTTATTCTTTAACGGATCTGTACCTGCAAATTACTCAGAATGTAATCAATCAGGAACTTCAGTTAGAATACAAGATGTAAGTGGAAACTTTATAAATGTTATTATTCCTCTTGGTTCTTATTTAAATAACCAAGCTGGTTATACTGTAGATTTATCTAGTACTCCAGTAAGTATTACTGAGGACTTAAGTATTACAGCTTCTTACTGCTTTACTGATGGAGCAAGTCAATGTGAAAGTGTAGGGTCTTATACTTTAATAAACACAGGATCATGTCCAACATTAAACTTAACTCCTGATGTAACAAGCATTTTATATCAGTTTTCTTGGGCTCTTTCAGCAGCTTCATTTAATATGAAACTTTATGATTCAACTGGTTTATCTTTAATAGCAAGTATTGGAGAATCAGTATCTGGACCTGAGACTGTATCTAATTCATTTACGGGTTTAACAGCAGATACTACTTATAGAGTTGTAGCTGAAGTAACAATAGAAAGCGTTACTACAATATGCCCATTTAATATAACAACAACATTACCTGAACCTTGTACTCCACCATCAGGTGTAAGTGCAGCAATTACAATACCATAAAATGAGTAAAAACTGTCAACATAAAGTACCTTGTGGTTGTGATGATACACCTTTAACAACTAGCAATTTAGTTTGTGAATCAGGTACTCCTGATTGTCCATCTCCAGAAGCATGTCCAGAAACCTTTTGTGATACATGCTTAGTACATTGTACAGATAGTATTGTAGATGTTGCTTTTAATAGAGGAGATAGATTTGATACAATTCTCCAAAAGATAGCTTTGTTTCTTACTAACCCTGGATGTATTACTCCTAATACTACAGGTCAGCTAGGATTTGTTACAATAACAACTGCCGGTTCTGGTTATACAACAGGAACTGTATTTACTAACGTTCCTTTATTAGGAGGTTCAGGAGCTGGAGCTTTGGCAACTGTTGCAACAGATGCTTTAGGTGTAGTAACAACAGTAACAATAACAACAGCTGGCTCTGGCTATATAACAGGAGATGTAGTAGTTCCAGATCCTAGTGCTATAGGAACTCCAGCTTTAGCTGCAGCTTTCACTGTATCTACAGATTTATGTAATGCAGTTCTTGGATTAAGATCTTTAGCTATAACAAGTAATAAAATAGAAATAGGATGGTTACCACAAGGAGCAGCCACTCAATATCAAGTGGAAGCTAAGTTAGCTAGTGCTTTATCATGGACATTACTTACACCAATTACTCCAACGGTTGGTGCAACAATAGAAACTCAAACAATAGGTTCTTTAACAGCAAATACTGAATATCATTTTAGGGTAAATACAACCTGCCCTGTTGGAAGTTGTTATTCAGTAACAATATCAGTAACGACAAAAATTTAAATTATGGCTAGTGTAAATGCTACAATAACAGTAGGTTGGACAAGTAACTATGACGGTCCTCATAGGGTTTGTTATAGACTTCAAGGAACCGTACCTTATAACTGTACAGGAACAGGAACTCATCCTTATTGTGCAGGAGGTGGAGCAGCATGCTCTTATGATATTTCAATAACTGTTGATAATGAAACTTGTGATAATGTCACTTATGAAGGCTATGTCCAACCAGCTTGTGAAGATGAATCTTCTTTAGTAGGTAGAATACCTTTCACTGTAACTTTTATTCCAGATCCAGCTTGTAATAAATACATTGCAACTTGTAGTAGAGTAGGTGTAGATTCATTTACTATGACTGACAATGGTAGCGGTTATACTAGTGCTCCTACAGTAATAGTAAACGGTCCTAACAGTACCTTAGCTACAGGAACAGCTGTATTAGGAGATGGTATTATTACAGCAATAGATGCTTTTACTGCAGGTTCAGGATATAACATAGCTAATGCATCTTCAGCACAAACGGTTAATGTTCTTAGAGCAACTCAAATAGCTACTACAGGTGCTGGTATGACAGCTGATGTAATATTTGATGCAGGTGCTGTAATAACCAGTATTGTTTTAAATACTGCTGGTTCAGGATACACAACAGCTGATGATACATCTCCTCTAACAATTGATCTCACATCTTTAATAAATGGCACGGCTCCTGCTACAGAAGCAACTATTGATGTAAGCTGTACAGGGTCATTTGCAGATGAAATTGATTCTATAACTTTAACAGATGCTGGTTCAGGATATACATCAGTAGCTACAGTAACTATAGCTGCTCCAAACCCTGGCCCAGGAGTGACAGCTACTGCAGATCCGGTTATGGCTAATTGTACTACTCTTACAATGCAGGATTGCAGTGGATCTAGTGTAACTACGGTTAATAATTTAGATGTAACAGATACAATATCAATGTGTGGTCCAGTTACACCAACTGTAGGATCTGATTATGATATTGCTGAGGATTTATCAGGTAATTGTTTATGTGCTTGTCAAAATGTTGACTTGTTAAATCCAGGAACTGAAGATATTGGTGTTACATATATAGCTTGTAATGGAGCAGCTACTTACCTACCTTTAGCTAAAAGTGGTGGTTCAGCTGCAGGTATATGTTTAGCAACAGATACTATTAATGTTGATGATTTAGGAACCCCTGGTGGTTCATTAACTGTAACTGTAAATAGTGCTTGTGATGGAGTAACACCTTAATGAATAATATTAAAAATATGTCGTGGTTCGTTGGTTTACTATGACTAACAAAAAGGCCTTGGGTTAATCACACTCAGGGCCTTTAATTTTATAAGATATGACTATAGATGAAATCAAAGACTTCTTAAGAGAGAAGCCTGGCTATTTAAAAAAAGGTTCTGGTCAATTAGCAATCTTATTAGAAGCTCCTGTAGAAGATTGTAAAAATGCATTAAAAGAAGTAAGGAAAGAATTTTCTCATCCTAAAATAGATGATAAAGATGACAACTTAATTCTTAAATCTAGATGGCAAGTACAGAAAAAAGGTGGTGAGACTAAATGGTTAGAAAGTTATAAGAATGTTGATTTTCCAACAGACCTAATTACTAAAGAAGATTGGGTAGATATATTTAGTGAAGTAGCTCCGCTTATTACTGTTACCAGTATAGAACAAACAAAAACAGTAAATAAAACTTTAATTATTTGGACATCTGATAAACATATTGGTGCATCTATACCTTCAGATTCTTTATATAAAAGAGAATATGATAAACACATCTTTCATAAAAGAATGGCTCAGGTTTTTGATGAAGCTATAAAATTTTATAACATTCACGGTAAATTTGAGGAACTCATTATTGCTGATTTAGGAGATTCTTTAGATGGCTTTAATGAGCAGACAACTAGAGGAGGTCATAGATTACCTCAAAACTTAAATAATAAAGAAGCTGCAAAAGTTCACTTCTTTACACATAAGTGGTTTTATGAAAGTTTTATTAATGTTGAGATAGCTAATAAAATTAAAATAGTAAATGTTACTAATGATAATCACTCTGGTGATTTTGGCTGGCAAGCTAATTTTGCACTGCAGCAGTATGGTACTTTAGCTTGGCCTAACGTTGAGTATGTTAACCAAGAAGAATTTATTGGACACATAATAATTTATAATAGAGCTTATATAATTACTCACGGTAAAGATAAGAAGAACAGAATGAGACCCATGCCTCTAAAAATTAACAGTGACACTGAATCTCATATAATGGATTACGCTATTGATCGTAAGATATCTAACTATGATTTGCATTTAAGAAAAGGAGATATACATGTTAATGATCTTGATTGCAGTAGAAAGAAAATGACTTACTGGAATATAGGTTCTGTGTTTGGAGCTTCTGATTGGATAATGGATAACTTTAGTGATACAGTTCCCTCTTGTGTTTTTGAAGTAGTTGAAAAAGACTCTAATAATTTATCTAGTAAGGTTTTATGGTTAACATAATAATAAATGTTTATTGCATAAGCCTTAGAAATTAATTATATTATACTATATGAAAAATAGTTTTAGAAGCCCTGATGTAAAAGGTCCTAGGTTTAGACCTAAAAGACATGTTATGCTTACTAAAGAAGTTTACTTAAAGTTTAAAGATAAATATCCAGAGTATGAAGATTTAACTCTAGAACAATTTAAATTAATTATAAAAACTTTTAACGTAAAGTTAGGAGAAGGTATGATTAAAAATAGAGATGGTGTAGAGTTGCCTCAAGGATTAGGTTATTTATTTATGGGCTCATGTCCTCCTACAAAAGGTAAGAAGAATGTTAACATGAAATTATCAAAAGAAACAGGTGTGAAAGCAACTCATAAAAACTGGGACTCTGATAATCTTCTTATGAAAATATTTTATACAAACTTTACTTCTAAATATCCGTTTCATAATAAACAAGTCTGGTCACTTAAAGCTATAAAACCATTAAGAGTAAAAGCTTCAAAAGCATATAAAAAAGATTGGCCTAAGTATATTGTAGTAGATCCATCTGAGAAAATTTCTGCTATGTATAATAGAGCAAGAAAAAAAGAATTTGGTATTAAGCAAATGAATAAAATACCTGAAGGGTATAATGAATTTGAAATTTAAAAGATTATGATAACTGTTGGAGAAGCTACATCTAGAGTACGTAATGTACTAAAAGCTGTTAAGGAGGATCCTTTCTTAACTGATAGATTCTTGTATAGTCTTATAATGAAGTTTGGAAAAACTTTAATAAGAAGACAGGATAGTGAAAGTAAGATTATGATGTTTCATAGTTTATTTAAAGTTATCCCTTGTGTAGATCTTATTGATGTAGATTCAGTAGAAGCATGTTGTACAGGAGTAAGGACAGGCATAACCTTTAAAAGGACCAAAGAACGGTTACCTGATTTCATGGAAGGCTCAAAGGGACCGCTTATACGCTCAGTTGCATCATTGGATTTATCACATGACGTACAAGAGACTTATCCTGTTACATATGCTAACATGACTCGTAGTACAAATTTTAAGTATAATAAAACTGCTTATTACTGGTTCTTAGATGGTTACATTTATATTCCTGATGTAGAATGGGAAGCTATTAGAATAGAAGCAATTTTTGATGAAGATGTTAGAGCTCTTAATTGTGCAAATAATCCTATGGATTGTATCTTTGAACAAGATAGAGAAATAGGAATTCCAGATTACTTGTTTTCTGAAATAGAACAAATGGTAATACAACAATTTATGATATCAGCACAAGTTCCATCTGATGGTCCTGATGACAGTCAAAACGCTATAAGATAATGGCTGCAAAAAAAGATAGTAGGTTAACAAGAGCAGGTGTAAGTGGTTATAATAAACCTAAACGTACACCTAGTCACAAAACTAAATCACACGTTGTTGTGGCTAAAGTTGGTAACAAAGTTAAAACTATTAGATTTGGACAACAAGGAGTAAGAGGAGATAGAAAAAAAACAAAAAGGTCTGATTCTTTTAAAGCAAGACATGCCAAAAATATTAAAAAAGGTAAAATGTCTGCAGCGTATTGGGCAAATAAAGTTAAATGGTAATGGCAAAGAAAAAAGGTTTATATGCTAATATCCATGCTAAAAGAAAAAGAATAAAAGCTGGATCAAAAGAAAGAATGAGAAAAAAGGGAAGTGCAGGTGCTCCTAAAAATTCAGATTTCAAAAAGGCTAAAAGAACAGCTAAAAAAAGGAAAAAGAAATGAGTTATAATTATACATTAAAATATAGAACTTTTGATCAGCTCTTAGCAGATGCTCAAGGAGATTTTAAAAAGTATCACTTAGAAAGTTTAATTGATCCCCAGGATATGATTAAAGTAGCTAAGAGAGTTAATTATGATTTAGGTCTTAGAATAAATGATACTAAAGAAGTAATACTTGAAGTAGAAAAAGGAAGAGTTAAACTACCTAATAATTTCTATACTCTAAACTTTATGCTCATGTGTGGTAAGTACGAGATTAAATCTGCTTTACCTCAAGGTACTCAAATTGAAGAAAGATTGATTGATACAGTTGGTCCTCAATATCAACCAGCTCCACCAGAAGTTATTGATCCATGTACTGCAGAAGTAACAGCTGATCCTTGTGACCCTTGTTTACAATGTGGAGAACCTTGTTGCACTGATGCTTGTTCAACATGTGCTACTAAGCCAATCTCATGTGCTCTAAATTGTAAAGGAGAAACTGTTCAACTTGTCCAAGTGCTTAGGTTTCAAACAAGAGTTTTTAAAATATTAAAACCAATAAGGCTTCTAGAAAATGCTATGGCTATAGATTGTGACTGCCCAAATTTATATTGGGAGAGTTCCATAACTGGTTGGATTAAAGATGGTTGGTTATATACTAATTTTCAAACAGGTAAAGTATATCTTAATTACCAAGGTCTAATGGAAGATGATGATGGAAATCTTTTAGTACCTGATCATGATTTAATTAACGAGTATTATGAGTATGCCCTAAAACAAAGAATACTTGAAAATCTTATAATGAATGATGAGAATGTCAACCAAGCAAAGATTCAGTTAATTGAAGCTAGATACAGAGGTGCAAGAAACAATGCATTAAGTGTTGTTAATACTCCTAACTTTAGTGAACTTAAACAAGTATGGCAAATGAATAGAAGAGCTTTTTATAGCAAGTATTATGAGATGTTTGCTAGTTACCCTTTACAAAATAGAGTTAACCCTGGACTATGGCAAAGAAGGTAAATAGGCCAACGAATACTGGTAAAGTTGAAACTAGATCTTTTGATAAAGGTTTAAATGAGGATATAAATGATTATCATTTACCACCTAATGCATGGACTCAGGCTAGAAATGCTACAAATAATACTGGTGTTGGTGATATAGGTGATCTTAGTAATGAAGCTTCAAACCTACTATGTTCAAAAGCCCCATATCAAATTATAGGGACTATACATATTGAAGCAGATAGATTTCTTGTATACTCTACTGACAATACTAATTCAGAAATTGGACAGTTTTTTGAAAACACATGTAAGTATAAATCTTTAGTAAATGATCCTTGCTTAGGTTTTAAAGATACTAACCTTATTAAAGGTGTTGCAAAAGAGAATTTTGATTGCACTTGGCAAGTTTATTGGGCTGATTCATTGAATCCTGATAGGACAATGAATATTGATGAGATTCCTTGGATTGAAATTTGCATTGATGAAAATAACCAACCTATACCAAATCCAAATCCTGACTATACACCTGTAGGATGTATTACCTGTACAGCTACTGAAGATTTAGATTGTGATGCTATAAGACTAGCACCTTTAGTTAAGAATCCGTGTTTGTCAATTGAAGCAACATCTACTGGTGGAGAATTAAATAATGGGTCTTATTATGTTGTAGCAGCATATACTATAAATGGAGTAAGAGTTACAGACTATAGCATGCCTTCTAATATAGCTTCGGTATTTAATCATAATGATCTTTCAGGAGCACTTAACATTAAGATTGATGATATGGATCAGTCTTTTGATGAGTTTGAATTAGTTCTTGCAACAACTGTAGCAAACCAAACCGGTTATTATAATATCGGCAACTATAGCACTAGACAAAAAACTATTGCTATAGATAACATACAAGCATACACTCAATTATCTGCAGACTACCAAGCTTCAATTACATTACTTAATCCTATAGTAGATAGATCTGATGCTATTTATGAAAATGCTAATTATTTATTAAGAGTTGGTACATATGAAAAGTTTGATTTCAATTATCAACCTTTAGCTAATCAGATTGAATCTGAATGGGTTTCTGTAGAATATCCTGCTGATTATTATAGAGAGGGTGGTACTAATACTGGCTACATGAGAGATGAAGTATATTCATTTTTTATTAGGTGGGTTTATGATACAGGAGATAAGTCTCCGTCTTTTCACATCCCTGGTAAATATGAAGCTCCAACTTCTAGTGTATTTGATAATATTATTAATGATGATTCTAAAGATCTAGAGTCTTCTGTAGATGGTTACAACCTGCCTCCTAAAAAATGGAGAATATATAATACAGCTCAAGTTAATCCTCCTCTCATTGCTCCTTTTGATACAACTTCTGACGGAGGTCAAATAATATCAACTGGTAAAATGGCTTATTGGGAATCATCTGAAAAATATGATGATGATAAACCACAAATTTGGAATGCTACGTATATAGATCCTATTACTGGAGTAAACATAGGTGGTATTGCTGATACACGATATGATTTATGTGGTAAACCTATTAGACATCATAAGTTTCCTGCAAGTGTAGTTGCTGGTGATAACGGTAGAGTAAATCACTTTAACCAATCAGGAACTAAGATTAGAGTTATGAGTGTTAGGTTTAATAATATTAAGCCTCCCTTAGATAACCAAGGTAATCAAATAGATACTATAGTAGGATACGAAATATTAAGAGGTTCAAGAGAAGGCAATAAAAGTGTTTTTGCAAAAGGTATGATTAACGATATGTTAGCCTATAAACTACCTTATCAAGAAGATAAAAATGGTTTATATCCTAACTATCCTTATAATGATATTAGAGGGACGGATTCTTTTCTTACTGAATCATTTAATGGTTATAGCAATCTACTTAATAACGGCAAGCCTCCAGTATTATTAACAGATCCTGATAAATATGCTATAACTTTTCATTCTCCTGATTTTGAACTTAGAAGACCTTATCTAAACGGTACAGAAATAAAATTATATCAAGGTTTACAAGGTGCTCCTGTAGGTAAGTTTGTAGAACCATCAGCACATCCTGAGCATGTACTATTTACTACTTTTGCTTTTGCTATAGGTTTAATTACAGGATTGGGTTTTGGTTTATTAGATGCTGGAGGTAAGAGAAGTAATACAAAGTCAACACCAAAAATAATTGACTTAGGTTCAGAGTTTGGTACAGATCCTATGAAATTAGCTGGTGGTTTTTACCAAAGTTATTTTGCAACCACTGGAGTTCCAGGAGCTGCAGCAACTTGGGATGGAATAAGTGGGGGTTCATCAGGATATATAAATTCATCTTATAAATTTGTACATGAAAATTATGTAAATGATTTAATAAACGCTATTAATGCTGGTGTAAGTTTAACGGAGGGTGTTGTTCCTGGTGTTGGATATGGACTTTTAGGTAGTTTAGGTGAAGCTTTATTTCCTGGTGTTCCTAGTGTAGCTCCTAGTTATGGTGAAGCTTTAGATGGTGGTCTACAAACTGGTTCTAGTTCTAGTCCTGGTTCTGGTGGTACTGGAGATAGTGTAACTAAGTTTGGTGATAAAAAATATGGCTTTATAGGATACGGTAGAGACTGGACTCAAGAAGCTCCTGCTAATGACTATTTACCGAATGCTTTGCAAATTGCTGGTGGATCAGGAGACTTCCTTTTTAAATTTAGTCAAGGTTTTGATCAGGTTTTAGAACTAATCACAGCTTGGTCTACTAAAGAGCAATATGCTTTACAATATCAATCTCATTGTTTTTACAATCAAGCTATCCTTACTAATGCATTAGATCAAGATGGTAATGTAACTGGTCCTGCAGCTGGGTTAACTAGAAGAAGAATAGAAGAGCAAGCTTACCTAGGTAACGCAACACATAATTTTTCAGATAAGATTATTAATAATAATAATAGAAGTACAACTGTTGTATTAGAAACATTTAAAGGTACAAGCAATCCTTTACCGCAATTAGTAGGAGACAATAGTAAAGTTACAATGGGAGACGCTTGGTCTCTCTATGATGCTAAAAAAGGTGAAGAGTTTACAGGCACAACTGCTAAAAGTTATTATGCTGGTGTTAAACAACTTAACAGAAATCAGTATGGTCAAATTGAAAGTATAATTCAAGTACCTGTTTCAACATGTAAGATTAGTAGAAAAATTAATCAAACAGAACCGTTGTTTAATGGTGACATTTATATAGGACGTTATACAGAAAAGAATACAATGTTATTCTATTCTACTTGGTTAGAAAATGAACCAGACTTAACACCTCTAAATTATAGTCTATATCCTTCTGTACCTTATCCTAGATTTGGAATGAATACACAGAAGTATGATTCAGGTTCTATTGTAGGAGCTGTTATGGGTGGTTTAACTCCTCCATATGGTCCTAGCGGTCCTACGATTAATGTTTTTCCTAATGCCTTTTATGATTTAGATCAGTATCTAGATCCAGAATCTAATTTCAATGTACTTAGCATACTTGGTCAAGGTGGGATTCTTGTTAAAAGAAGTGCAGCTATGTATTTGTTTAACTCAGGAGTTAGAGACTTTTTTGTTGAATCAGAAATCAATGTAGAACTAAGAGATTGGGGTAATGATCCTGAACAAAGACATTATGATTATAGAAGATATAGTGATGTAAGTAATTTATTTGATCAGCTTATAATAAAGTCTGGTAACTATAATAAATATGATACATCATTAAGTGTTTCATTTTTATATAACAATTTAACACGTTGGGGATTTGCACATAGTTTAGATTATGATCCAACTAAAGCAGAAGATTGTTTTAGTTATAGACCTAATAGACTAATATACTCTCTACCTCAAAATGAAAGTAATTCAATAAAAGATTTTTGGAAGGTCTTCTTACCTTTTAATAGAGAGGATTTTAAGAGTAGAGTATCAGCTGTAAAACCACTTAATCAAAATGGAGCTCTTATATTATTTGATAATGAAGCTCCTAAACAATTTTTAGGAACAGATACAATACAGCTTGGAAGTGGTAATAAAGTTACAATAGGTGATGGTGGTTTATTTAATAAACCTCTTCAAAGTTTAGCCAGCACTGATGAGCCCTATGAATACGGATCTTGTCAAAACAGATTGTCTGTAATTAATACTGCAGCAGGAGTATTTTGGATTAGTCAAAACCAGGGTAAGATATTTAACTTAAGTGGGGGCATGAAAGAAATCTCATCACAAAATATGAAGTGGTGGTTGTCTTCTTATTTACCTTATAACTTAACAGAAGACTTTCCAGACTTTGAACTTACTGATAATCCAGTAGCTGGAATAGGATGTCAAAGTATTTTTGATAATGAAAATCAAGTAGTTTACTTTACTAAAAAAGATTATAAACTAAGAACAGATATAGCAGATACAATAACTTACGTAAGTGGGGTGAACTTTTTGGTTAACGATAGAACACCCATTACTTTAGGAGATCCTGCTTATTTTGAAGATGCTTCATGGACATTAAGCTATGACCCTAAAGTTGGTCAGTTTATATCTTACCATGATTGGCATCCAGATTTACTAATGCCGTCTAAAGGAAACTTCCTTACTATAAAAGAAGATGGTATTTGGAAACATAATGATAGATGTGATAGCTATTGTAACTTCTATGGAAAAGATTATCCATTTGAAGTTGAGTATGCTGTTACTACTCCACAAATAGTAAATACTTTAAGAAGTATTGAATACTATATGGAAGCTTACAAATATGCTGATAACTGTTATGATAGATTTCACGTATTAGATTATAACTTTGATGAAGCAATTATTTACAATAGTGAGCAATGCTCAGGATTATTAGACTTAAATTTGTCACCAAAAAACAATGCCCCGGAAATTACTACGTACCCAAAAATCAACCCGTCCTCAATCTCAATACTCTTTTCTAAAGAAGAGCAGAAATACAGGTTCAACCAGTTCTGGGATATCACTGCAGATAGAGGTGAGTTCAACCCTGCTGCGGAGCGGATGATATTTAATACTGCTGCTAATGGATATTCTAGAGAATTGAATGCAGCTAATTTAGATTATAATAAGATTGCTACACAAAGAAAAAAGTTCAGGCATTATAAAAATACTGTACTTTTAAGAAGAACAGTTTCTGGTGACAGAAATATGATTGTTCAATTAACAAATGATAAAAACCTTTATTCTCCTAGGTAATGAAGTATAAGAAGTTCCAACATAATCAAAAATCAGAAGGTCTTCCTCAAGGACCAAACTATAGACAAACTAATGAGTTTATATCTACTTATGGTTATTCTGATTTTTCTCCTTTCAGAAATCAAGAGTACTTAGATATATACTCACCTAATGGTGTGATTGATATGTCTAATACAGGAATTCCCTTATTAGCAAATGGTGGTAGATATCTACCTCCTTACTCTGGTTTACATCAGTTTGATACTCCTTGGATTAGAGAAGAGAAGTTTGAGCAAGGTGGTGCTTATTTACCTAAAGCTGATATTGGATTAGAAACTCCTCCTAAGAATAATAACGTATTTGATATAGATGCGTTTACTAATAAAACTAATGAGTTAGATCAATTATTTAAGCAAGGTACTGTAGATGAAAGTGATCCTTTAGTTCAAGATGCGTTAAAAGAAATGTGGTCTGATTCTGGATTTGATTCTAAGTCTAGCATTTTTCAAAATAAAGAGACTGGTGAATATGATCCTAGTAAAGTTTATAAAACTGCTTGGAGCGGAGCTACAATTAATGAGTTAACTAAAAGTTTATTTGGAAAACCCCAATGGAGTACAGCCCATGCTAAGGCAATGAAAAAAATGTATTCTGGAGAAAGTGCTTATGATAAACCATTTAACTTGGAGTCTAGTAACACTGAGTTTGAAGTAGGTGATGTTTTAGGTAGAGGTAGAAAAGGATGGAAAGATTGGAAAGTAGATGACTTTGAAAAATCATTTGCTAAAGGGGAAAAAGGCCAATTAAGTCATTTTGATATTATAGTGGGGAAAGGTAAAGACTCTAAAGGAACTTATTATGAGACAGCAGGTGGTAACCGTAGTGGAACAGCTGGAGGAACTTTTAAAAAGAGTAAAGTTTATTATGATCCAGAAACAAAAAAATTAAAAAACTCTAATTATATATTTGGATCTAATGTTAAAGATTCTTACAGAGGAGTTCCTCTTGATGAAGGTGCTTCAGATCAAGTAGTTACGCAAGGCTCTGCTAAAAAGCCAACTGATTCTAGAGGTTATACTGATGAACAGAGAGATGAATATCTTAGACTTCTTCAATCTGATGGTGTAAATACTCAACAGCAACGTCAACCTATTGCAACTAATATTCCTATGATTCCTATGAATCAAAATATGCAACCTAGGTTCAGCAATGTTACGGCTGATATGATAAAAAATAGAAGGGGTCCTCTTGGTGGAAGAAAGTTTAAAGCTAAAAATATTTCTATTAGTCAAAAAGGAGGACCTACATATGATTTTACTAATAACCAACTTGCTCAACGTGAAGTAGGGGGTGATTACTTGGATAACTCCTATAAAAACAGTAAATTATATAATATGGGAGGTAATATACAAAACCAAAGTATTGACACTATAACTAGTCAAAATGCAGATAGATTTAAAAACTATCTTTTAGATACTAGTAATCAATATAAAATGAATGAGATGCAAAAGCTTATTCAAGAATCTAGTGTATCTCCTGAAATGATGATGAATCCTCAAGGTTATATGGAAGCTGGTGGTAATTGGTTAGACGCTTACAACCAAGGTATGGCTAATCAACAAAACTTATTTACAAGTGGTATCAATGATATGTTTGGTAGTACTAGTTTAGTAGATTCTAATAAAGTTAAAGTTGGTAGAAAAAAAGGTTTAGATAAAACGCTTGGTACAAAGTGGTTTGAGTTTGGTGAAAAAGGTAGAAGAAATAGAGCAGCTAAAGACTCTTTTGGTATGGCAGCTCAAAACCTAGGTTATTTAAATGAAGGTTATAATAATAGAGATATAAAAAAATTAGGTATGAAAAATTATATGGATATAAGTAGACAAATGGCTGCAGGAAGAGATGATCAAGGAAACATCATATCACCTGATATGTATGCAGGAGCATATGGTCAAAGCTATTATTTTCCAATGGCCTATGGAGGAGTGCCACCAATGATGAATTATGGTGGTGATTATTATGACTATAGAAATGGTGGTGCTTACTTACCAATCCATCAAGGACCTCCTGGTGAATATAGACAGCTTACTCAAGAAGAATTAGATGAACTAGAAGAGAGTACGAAATATGCTACTAATACTAGGTCAGCTTTTGAAGGTCTGTTTAATCCAGGTGAATCAGCTGAATCAGTTTTAAAGAAAGCAAATAAAGTTATTGCTGAAAATAAAAGAATTGCTGAAAATAAAGAGAAGAACAGAAAATGGAGAAACAATCAAGCAGGTAATTATAGATCAGTAGCAGATCAGTTTGACATATGGAGTAATATGAAAGCTGGTGAAGCTTCTGATGCAATCAATGAATATTTTGGATGGGATGGTGCTGGTAATAGTGGTTTTACTAAGTATGCGGAAGATTTAGATCAATATTATAAATGGCTTGAAAATAAAAAAGGACCTTATGATGTATCTTATCCTATGGGTGCCTCTCCTACTGTATCATCTATCCAAGTAGGTGATCCTGAAGCCCAAGCTTTATTGAATAAAAAGAATGCAGCAGCAGCAGAGGCTAAAAAACTTGCTAATACACCAATATCAGAGACTAAACAACAGGCTCTTATTAAAAAAGCTCAGAAACAAGTAGCGGAGGTGCAAAAACAAATACAAGCTAATCTTGATGCAGCCAAAAATAAAAAAGATAAAGGTGCTGATAAAGTAGCTGATAAAGTAACTGAAGATAAAGTAACTAAAGATAAAGGTGCTGATGAAGTAGCTGTTAATCCAAATGCAGCTCCTACATATCCAGGAGGATGGCAATACTCTCCTTTCTTTAATGCAGGAAAAATTGTTAATAGAAAAGGTCCTTTAGGTGGATCTAGACTTAAAATGAAAGATGTATCTTGGGGTTATACTCCTTCCTATGCAGGAGTTCAAAGTGGGATGGCTGCTCCACAATCTGATTTAGATCCAAGACTACAGGATTACTATATGAATAATGCTAATAGAGTAGTAAATCCAAGACAATCAGTAGACCCAAGAGATCCTAGAAGTGGAGGTTTTGGAGATAGATTAAGAGAAGGGGTTGCAAATGTTGCTGGTGGAATAAGAGATAGATTTTCTGATATAAGAGCTAATAGACAAGATAGAAGAGGTCAGTTAATAAATGAGTATTTGAATTATGATCCTACTCCTCCTGATCCATCTATTGATCCAGCTTTTCAAGCTGCAGAACTACCTCAAATTCAACAAGAAGGAAGAACTAATCAAGATATTAGAGATGACATACAACAGCAAATAAGATTGAATAAGGGTGAGAGAATGTATGAGGCTGATAGAAAAAGAGCTGCTAGAGCTGAAGAAAGAGATTTAGCTAAAGAAAGAGATTTAATTGATGATGTTGCTTATAAAGGTATAAGATCTGGAAAAAAAGAAGCCAGAAAAAGAGACCGCTTACTTAAAAAAGAAGCTAGACTAAATCGTAGAGGTAGTAAAGCATATGGTGGTGAACAGTATTATGGTGCTGGTGGACCATTTGGTCACATCCCTATGCAAGATTATGGAATGGGTGGTGGATTAAGAAAATATCAAGGAACTACACTTGGTAGTGAAGTTGATGATGATTTTGGTTGGAATGATAATGATACTCTTGGTTGGAATGATTCATATGATAAATCAGTTTCAGGATTTGATCCTAATAATTCTTCTTATTCTAATTTTAAATTTAAACCAAATGCTGGATCAGCCTTTCAGCAAGTATTAAAAGCTTATCCTAATCTTTCTCCAAGTGATACACTTTATAGTAAAGGAGACCCTAGAGACAAATATGCATTTACTTTTCAATCAGATGATACAGATGCTCTTATGGATGCAGCTGAGGCAACTTATGGTGACATAGATATGGGTAGTATATGGGATGATCAAGAAGAAAAACAAGCTCGTATTACTTATGATTTTACTAAGACTCCTGAAGAAAATAGAGTTCTTTTAAATAACAGATACGGTGGATTAAGAAAGTTTCAAAATACAGGTGAAAGTAGAGAGGATGAATTGTATAACAACTTGATGAATGAGCAAAAAAGAGTTGCTGAGCTAACAAATCCAGAAAGATTAAAAAAGATAATGGATGAAAATGTAGGTAGAAATATTGTTAAAGATTTTTACCCTAGAAAATATAATCAAATGTGTGCGGATGGGTCTTATGGTTGTGCTCAGACAAGTGGAACTGCACAGGCAAAGCTTTTTGGGTTTACTCAAAGAGATGGAACACCAATACGTGTAACAGCAGGTACTGCTTCTTTTGCTAATCCAAAACATTATGAAAAGCAAGGTTATGAGCTTCTATCACCAGATGCTGAGTTACAACCAGGAGATGTTTGGAATAAAGCTACTAAGCCTGATTTGAATATACAAGGTCATCAACAGATTGTTTCTGATCCTAAAACTGGAGAAGTAGTTCATAATCCTGGTAACATTAGAGCAGGTTTGATTAGAGGAAATATGCAAAATAGAGGATCTGGCAATGCTGAAACTAAGGCTTATAGATATACAGGTTTCCAAGATGAAATGCAAGATGAATTAATGGATTATGTACATAATAGACCTCTTGAAAGAATTTCTACAAATCCAGTAAATACTTTAGCAAATAATATTGATAGACGGCCTATGGAAACATATGGAACACGTTCAACTGATAATTTAGCAGCCTTTAAGCTAGGACAAGAAGTTTATCTTGATGGTGGTCAAGTAGAAGAGATGATAAAAAAAGGTTATAAGATTCAATACTTTTAGAATATGAAAAGAAAATGTAAAATAGTAGGTCTTCCTGACAAGCTTCCTACAGCTAGTCAAGGGATGAATGTAGCTAACGGAAATCAAAATCCTGTGATACCTCCTACATTTAGAGGTATGCCTTCTGTTGACTCAGCTCCTGAGATTAAAGTTAATAGATCTTTAAAACCTGTTAAAAGAGAAGATGCTAATCTTGAAGCTGAAAAAGGAGAGACTGTAGTTACTCATCTTAGTGGAGAAGGTATAACTGAATTTTATAATATTGGTGGTAAACGTCATTATGATGGTGGTACTCCTCTTAACTTACCTGATAACTCTTTTATATTCTCTAGAGATAGAACAATGAAAATTAAGGATAAAGAAATCCTTAAGGACTTTGGTAAAAATGTTGGTAAGAAAGGAAAGAAATCTTTTACTCCTGCTGAGTTATCTAAAACTTATAACATTAATAAGTATCGTCAAGTCTTAGCTGACCCTAACTCTGATAGAATAATGAGAGAAAGTGCTGAGCTAATGATTGAGAATTACAATCTTAAGCTTGGTAAACTTGCTTTAGTACAAGAATCACAAAAAGGCTTTCCTGCTGGAATACCTCAAGTAGCAATGCCTTATTTACAAAGCATTGGTATTCCACCTGAAGAGCTAGTTCCACCACAAGAACCACAACAGCCACAACTTCCAATGGCTAGATATGGTGGTGTTCCAAAGTATCAAACACCTCCTGGTGAAACTCTGACTCCAATGCCTATCTTAAATCCTTTAGATACTGAAGGTTATCAAAATTGGTATCAAGGTCAACCTCAAGTTGGAGTTGTTGGTCAAAAACAAATGTATGATGTTGCAGGATCTTCAAAATCTAAATTAAGAGTTAACGATCCTTATGCATTGGCATCAGGAACATTAGCAGCTTTAACAGCTTTGGGTCAACCGGCAGTAACAGATGAAGATATTGCTAATCAAAATATGAGGATGGATCCTATTGCTACTACACAAGGAATAAATTCTACTAATTTAGGTACTCCTTATTCTACACCAGGATTTGGACCAGGAGCTTTTGCTAAAAAAGGAGGCTCTTTTAAACCACACATGATGTATGATCCTGAAACTGGAGAAGGTTTTATGGCTGACAAGTATGAAGATCATTTAAGAATGGACGATATGGGTTATGGACATGATGCTCCTAAAATGGCTCAAGGTGGAGAAAGAGTTAGATTTAATCCAGCAAGTGGTAACTATGATGTTGTATCTCTTGGGGGTCAAGTTATTGGTACAATGATAGCTCCTTCTATGGATAATGGTATACCTGAATATAAAGCAGGATCAGAAACAGGTTCTTCTAAGTTATGGACAAAAGAGGAACTAGACTTAAATCAAGGTGAACAAAAAGATGGGGATGTAGTAGAAATAGATGGTAAGTTCTATAGACTGACTTCTTCACAAATAGAAACAAAAGAATCAGCTGGAGATGAAGGAACCTATGTTGTAGCTGATGAAAACCCAATTGCTGATTGGCAAGGTATAGACAAATGGGATGGTGCTAATGTAATTACTACAACTGCTGATGATGTAAATCAGCCATCTAATGTAGATAAAAAAACTGATACAAAAACTGATGAAACAACAGTTGATAAGTCTACTACTACAGCTACTACTACTCCTGATGCTGTTAACGAAACTCCTACTACTGATGTTGATATGACTATGGATGAAATCGTTAAGAAAAAACTAGATAATGATGAACCTCTTACTTATGAAGACTATGAATATTTAGCCTCAAAAAAGGAGGGTCAATCAAAAGCAGGAAGTTTAAAAGATTACCAAGATAGCTGGTCTCCTTCTGATAATAGATTTTATGATGAAGATAGAACTGCTTTAAGAGGTAACATTATGACAGGACTTTTAGGTAGAAAATCTGGAGTACCCTCTAGACAGTTTAAAGATGTTAGAATGATGACTCCTACTATATTAAACCCAATGGGTGCAAGAATGGCTGAGTTAGCAACACAGAAAAGTGTTTATGATGCATCTATGTTAGGTGGAAGAGATGCTATGACTTATGGTTCTAAACTAGCAGGAACTCCTTCAGGAGTTATGCCACAGTATGCTCAAATGAATCTACAGAATATTACAGGTATAGGTAACCAAAACATAGCTGCTTTAAATCAGCAAGCTGGTTGGGAAGCTCAAGCTAGAGATATGTTTGCTAGAGATGTAGAAAGAGGTAGAGAATCTGATAATAGAAGATTATTAAATACTATAGCTCAAGATGCTAGATTAAGAAGTGCAGCTCAAGGTAATGTTAGAAGTAGATCATTAGCGAATGCTATGAATCCTCAGTATAACTTAACAGGTGATTATAGAAACCCAATAGTATTTGATCCTAGATATACAACAGATATAACTGCTAATAAACAGCAAACTGCTGAAGATAGATTCAAGAAAGCTAGAGATGCATATAATGATTTGAATGATATGCAGAAAACGAACACTACTGTTAAAGATGTATATAACATGTTATTTGGTAAACCTGCAACAGCTGGTCAGGAGTATAACCAAGCTTATGGTAATAATCCATATGGTAATCCACAAAATATGGGGGGTTAATAAACATATGAGGTTTGCTAAACTTATATTATTTTTGTATTAATAACATAACATAATGAGTACTTACTTACAAGGTATACCAGATTACTTACCACAGATACAAGCTACAGCTCCTAATTTACAATTAGGAATGCAAGCTTTAAAAATGAAGCAGAGTGCTTATGATTCTAACAAGAAACAATTAAGTAATCTCTACGGATCTTTATTAAACTCCCCAATGATGCGTTCTAAAAACATTGAGGATAGAGATAAGTTTTTTAAAACTATTGATCAAGATATAAAGAAGTTATCTGGTATGGATTTATCTCTTGAGCAGAATGCAGTTGCAGGAAGTCAATTATTTAATCAGCTAACAGACAATAAGGATATTGTTAAAGATATGGCTTGGACTAAAAATTGGCAGAATGAGCAGTCAAGATTTGATAACCTAAAAGGTTGTACTGATCCTAAAAAATGTAATGAGTTATGGTGGGAAGGTGGAGCAACTGCATTAAACTTTAAAGCTGAAGAATTTAGAAATGCTACAGATGAGGAAGCACTAGGTATGGCTAATGCAAAAGCTGTAGGTGCTGTTGATCTAACTAGGATGGCTACAGAAATGGCTGACACAGCTGATTTAAATGTTACACTAGATACATTAAGTGGTAATTACATTTATACTACAAAGAACGGTAAGAATGTAGAACCTGCAATGAGAGGGTTGCTAGACGGCTACTTAGGAAACAACGAAGCAGCTAAAGCTTATATGACTGAGAAAGCTTATGTACAAAGAAAAAGTTTTGTAAAGCAAGCAGTAGAGACTGGTCAGTTTGAATCTGAGGAACTTGCTGAAAGGGATTATTTTGGTAAAGTTGCTGGTGCAGCTTTAGCTGAAGCTGAAGGTCAATATAAAGAAGTAAAATCTCAACTTGATTCTACTACAGCTTTATTAGCACAAACTAAATCTAAAGTTGAAAAGTTACCAGCTAACTCACCATTAAGAAAACAATATCAAGATTTACTTAATGCTCAAGGTCAGTTGCAACAGTCTGCTACAGTATATGAAACTAGAATAGCTGACAGCAAAAGCTTTGCTAATCAAGGATTTAGTAAGAATGGTTTAAAATCTCTAGATAGAAGTATAGGTGGTCAAATGCTTTCTCAAGAATCAGCTAGGTTAGCTAACACTCTTTCTTATAAGAATGCTGAACAAACTATGACTGCAGATGATTTTGCTTTAGAAAATGCTAGGTCTAATAATAGAATAAAAGAAGAAAATTTAAAACAAAAAGCAGAAGCAGATGCTGCAGCTGCTGCTCAAAGAGGAGAGCCAGAAGCTAATAATTTTACTACAAGTAAAGGTGAAGTAGATGTAACTACGACTGCTTATGAAGCTAGTGAACAAATACAAAAAGTTTTACAAGATAATGATGTAGACTTAATTAATGCTGCTAATGTAATATCAACAAAAATTGTTGAAGATTCATTTAATACAATGAAGCAGAATGTCTCAGGTGAAGATAAAATTGTAGCTGAGAATAGAATAATGTCTTTATTAAATCAAGTTTATGGATTATATGGAGATAATAAAAATGTAAGTAATCCAAATGTTAAAGGAGGTTTTACAGAGTTTATAAGTTCTGACCCTGATAATGCTTTAAATAAGAAAGGTATACAAGCTGGAAGAATATCAGAAAAATGGTCTGGTATGAATGATGCACAAAAGAAGGCTTATATAAATAGAATTGGTCAAGATGGAGTGATGAGTGCAATAAAGATGCTATCTGTAGATGGCAATGACCAATTATTTAATGATTATCAATCAAAGCTTGCTAACAATGAGAATATAGATCCGCTATTTGCCAAGTTAAGAAATGATGTTAATGTAAAGAGTGCTCTATCAGCTGGTCAAACAAATCAAAGAGCAAATGCTGCTTTTGATGAGTGGATGGGTAATCAAAGAGCTTCAGTTATTGACAAATATAGACTTAATAAAGATGGTGGAACAACGCGTAAGTCAGAATACCTAGAGGCAGCTGTTGATGAAGATGGTCAAATAAAAAGCTATGGTGATTATTTGACTTCTTATATTAAAAATGCAACAGATGCTGGAAAAACTTTAACTAGAGAGGATGTTACAAAAGCCATAGGTGCTTATATAGGTAGAGAGAATCTTAAGAAAACTGGATCGGAATACATAGCTGGTCAATTTGATGCAACTTATGGTCAAATATGGGATGTG
>JAAHTH010000909.1_pt1 | contig 27056 bp, 25 predicted proteins | sample 6116091 | NCBI WGS metagenome assembly JAAHTH01 (sample SAMN13939990, study PRJNA603662) | sponge metagenome | isolation source: marine sponge | host: Mycale hentscheli | place: New Zealand | collected 2006
TGAAAAACAAAATAAAAACAAAAAACAAAATGCTTAAATCCATTAACTACATCACACCAGAACAACTCGCACTCCACCCTTATATGATTGCGTCTTCAGCGGAGGAGGTTGAGAATACTATTAACATCTTGAGCGACCACTTCCAGATTTACGATATGGGAATGGATGCTCCTGACCGAAGCGAACCATCTGTGTCTAATAAATATGGCGAGGTATTTGATTACATCTGCTACTTTGAAGGCGACAACCACTATCCTCACTCTGCGTTAAGTGAAGCATTAGCAGATGAAGATTGCTTTGCCCCAGACGAAGACGCTGATATGAAAGGTGGTCTTGATACGGAATGTATTAACAATCTTATTGATGTCTATAACCAACGATTTAGAAACCTTTGGAAACGGCTTGAATGGACTGATGTTCCTGAAGATGTTGTTGATTATCCTGAAGATGAAGATGCGATGGAGGACGAACGCTCTAAACTATTTGAGTTAGATGTATGCGGTAATGTAATTGAATTTATCGCAGAGCAATACGCTTATGTAGGCGGAAATGAGAATTACCAATTAATAAAAGAGAAATTAACACCATTCTTTAACTATGTAATAGAACACAGAAACCACGATGGATTTTGTCCCTTTCCAAACGCTCCTGGAGAAGACGATAGTTATAAAGAGGAGGTTTATAATTTGATAAGTAAGTTAGACGCCTGGATGTTGTATCTAATTCAAGACCCAACCAGAGATGGACCGACACTCACAATATCAGCCAATAATCCACAGGCATAAAATAATAATGTATATATATGGAGGATTTAAAAAGTCAATTGGATATAATAAACGAAAATCATAAAAAAGAAAAAGAAAAAATAAAAAATGAAAATATAAAACTAAAAAAGGAATTAGCAGAAATAAAAGAAGTTCTATTTACTTTTGAGAAGGTATGTAAGAAGATTAGAGTTGCGTAATTTTTTTATTCAGGAATATTCACCAATAATTAAATATATATTAAAACAATATAAAGGTTAATCTGTATATTATATTATAAAATGGTGTTAGTAAATACAACGCTGATGTTCTGGTATGATGGTCGTCAAACGGCGGGCAAAGTTCTCAAAGAGTTAGAGGGTAGGCGACTTCTCGTCCGCCCGATACAAAATTTAGGTAATAGTTATGGTGAAGGCACTTATAAATGTCTTTTGAATGGTAAAATTTACGAGTGTAAGAAAGAGATTGTGGTCTATAGAGATTGTTCCTTTAAGGGAAGTTATTACACAATTTACGATGAAGGTAATTTCTATGACTGGCTTGAAGATAATTGTGATAAAAGAATAGAGGGTTATTACGAGCCTCGTTATAATAGTTTAAAATATCCTTCTTTAGACAAAGATTATGAAGTAGAAAATTTTTGGATTGACGATATTAATAAATTGTGTAAAGGATTAAAATATAGTGAGATATACGAAGCAATAATGTTCGGTGAAACACACACAGAAATTAGACAATACATATTATCAAGATTGCCTGGAAGTTGGTGGGAATTCTATGATAAGATATTTTGTTATAGACAAACGCATAATTAATTGAATATATTATTTCTAATTGAAAAATAATATCTTCTAATGACTTATTATAATGTTGATGACTACCGAGAAATTTTGTGAAACTAAAAGTTTAACGGCTATATCCCAGCCAAAAAATATAAAATTGAAATGTTTTAATGCTAATAATATTATTAATAAAAGCCCAGTTCTTATAAAAACAGAAGAGGAAATTATGAAACTTCGTTCAGGATTTGAAACAGCAACGCTCGCAGATTTGATGGAGAAAGCAAGCAAAATGTTAATGAGTTTTAAAAGAATACCTTCCAAGAACCCTATGAGCGACGGAACGAGGAAGAATGTATTACCATCGGGTCAGGATAGAATTCAAGCATTTACTTTAGGTAAAGTTAGAGCATACCATCAATTAGAGATGATGAATTCTTCAAACAACAGAACTCTCAAATACAAACCACTACATCTATTATTAAAACAGATTATCCATAAGTTTAATCCTAATTTTAAATTTACGACCATACAAATCAATAAAAATGTGAAATGCCCCGCCCACAGAGATAAGAATAATGTGGGAGCATCAATCGCTTTGGGATTAGGTGATTATACGGGTGGCGGAATAGAACAATATGAGGAAGATGGTTCAATTACTTATTTAGACAATCATAACAAATGCGTTTATCAAGATGGTTCTCTGCTTCATAAAACGGCTGATTGGGTAGGAACGAGATACGCAATTATATTCTTTTATCATCAGGGGGCTTTGAAAGAAAATAACGACACAAGAGAAGAGATACAACAAACCCTCGCGTTGAAAAACGAAATTGAGGGGGATTATAAAATAGCAATTCCCTCATACAAACGAGCGGGGAAAAAACAATTCAAAACCCTACCATACCTCGCATCTATAGGTGTTCCTAAACAGGATATATATTTATTCGTCCATAAAAAAGAATATGAAGAATATCAAGAATTATACGGACATCAAGCGAAAATCATTTCCGTTGATTACAATACAGAGAAGGGAGGAATTGTTCGCATACATAATTATATAACTCGCTACTTTCGGGAGGGGGAAAATCTCCTCTGTATGGACGATGATGTTAGTGGTATATATAAATCTATGCCTTCCGTAGATGGAAAGTTCATTAAGCAGAAAATTACCAATAAGGAACTCTTTAAGTCATTTACAAAACATCATTTTAACCTCCTGCGAAAAAATAATATTTCACTCTGCGGGTTATATCCAGTTGATAATGCTATGTTTATGGCTAATCAAAAAGAATATAATTATGGAAATGAGTGGGTGATGGGTTGCTGTTATTTCACAACTAATAAAAGAAGTGTAATTTTAACAGAGGAGTTCTGGTGTAAAGAAGAGGTAGAAAGAAGTATATTACATTTCCCTTCTATAAGGTCAAATAAATATTGTTTTAGAACCACCTATTATGCTCCTGGAGGCATTACAGCAACGGGCAGAAATGATGAGGTTGAAAAAGAATGTGCTACAAAATTATATGAAATGTATCCAGATAATTTTACAAAAATATTCCAAAGAAAAAATGGAAAGTGGGATTTAAAACTTAAAAAGATTAGTATTGACTTCCCGCCCACATTTCAGGAAACTCCGTTGAATTAGTATTTAAAGCAACTGGAAAATCAAAACTAAATTCTCCATCAAAATCATTTTCAGTATAAGTAATTACAAAATAAGGACTATATTCATCACCATTCCAAAGTCGTTGTATCATTTGAGTTGAACTATCTAAAAATTCTTCTTCTCGCCAAAACTGGACTTCAATAAATCCATTTACCAAAGCGGACATATTTTGATTAAGCCAGAGGTTATTGTGAAAGTTATTATACAGATATACAAAAAACGGGGAAGGCGTATTTATTATGCTTTCAACATTATACCAATCGGCTTGAGGGTCTTCAAATTGTATGACTGTTTCAAATCTATTATCAGGAGTTATAGATATTGTTTCTCCAATTATTAAATCAGGACCTTCCCCTTCATTTCAGTTATAGGTCTTTTCAAAGATGGTTGCTCTACATATAGCACATTCTATTTTACCATAAGATATAGTATTCATTTTATTACAGATATATTGACTATAGCAGGCAGTATGATAATGATGTCCGCATTCTGTTTCACAACCTTTATTAATGATAGGTTCTAAACATATGGGGCAGTTCCCTTTGCTTTTATCAACAGATAGGCAATCCCATAATTTAGTATTCTCCTGTTTAACATCAACGATTTCATTCTTTAAATTAGCACAATCTTTTATTAATGTTAAGTTTTTTAATTGTTCCCTACGACAATCCTCTTCAAGACCCTTTGTTCTTTTGCGGGATATTTCCCATAACACTTTAGATTTATTAACATAGTTCTCTGCTTCTATGACTTCTAATTTAACATTATGAAACTCTTTACGAACTTCTGCTAAATCCTCATCTGCTTTTTTCCTGGACGCTATGCGTTTATTAATTTCTACTTCACTAAAGAGGTTAGTAAATAAAGCAGTTTTCTCTTGTTCTTTTTCATAGTTCGCCAGAGTTAAAACGACTTCATTTTGTAATCCAACTATATCTGCTGTTTGTTTATCTATTTGAAGTTCTGCTTGATTAATTGTATTTTCCCAATCATTTTTCATTTCATCAATCCCTTCTTCAAGAGCATCAACGAAGTCCTTACGATTTTGTATATGAAAATGATAGCGATAAGGGCAACATTTAGTAGAATGCGTTTTTAGTTGATGGTTCTTACGCCATTTGTGTTTTTCTCCGCATATACCACAGAGATTTTTACCACCAACAGAAGCATCACAATTTTCTTTGGGAGTGTAGTAGTTTTGACTAACGGGGACGGCAACACCGTCGGTAATGTTTTTGCGGAAAGCGTTTATTAACTTACAATACATTATGAATATATATAATGCGTTGGCTTTAAATACTTTTTTTATTAAATAACTTATTTATTTGCCCCCGTAGTTCTTTTTGTTCTGGGGAGGCATAACTTTCTTCACATTCTCATTCTCCATTTGACCCTCTGGATTCCGTTGTATCTTATACAATATGATAGTCCCTTTATCTATATCTGCTTTTGAGTAATCAGGATTAAGTATCTCGGTAGTGATTTGCGATACAACAAAATCTTTCTTCGCTTTATAAACATAATCAGTAGCAAAATTAAAAGCAAAATCTCCAGAGGTATAAGCCCTATTTGCGACAGCCATTATATTTGCTTTTTTCCCTTTATCACCAATAAATTCAACACCACCAATTAAATCACTATAGACAAGCCAATAAGGATAAGATAATTTTTGAGGTAAGTTAGTTGCGAATTGACTATCTGTTGTAGTATCTATATTTATCGCTTTTACTGGAACCTGTGTAGTAGGAGGTTGTATCGTAGAAAAATTAAAACCAACTGCTCTTTGATACTCTAAATCAAACATCGGCTGACCGTAATCATTAACAGAATAACCAGTAGCAAGAGTAGTAGAAAAATAAGGGTTCAAAGTAAGAGGTTTAACCCCGTTGTTAAAATATCCCAAGACAGACCTATCACCAACATCAGCATCGGGTTCTTGAAGAGTAAGCAAAGGAAGTTTATTAAATGTATTCTTTTGAAATAAATTTTTAGCACTTCCTACGAGTGGAAATATATCTGTAAATTCAAAACCAATCCTATTCAATAGACAATTTTTCCACCAATCACTCGCTTTCTCATCAACATCACCCGCATTAATAGTAGCAGAATTAGTGCTATTAAAGACGAATTTAGTTTTAATTTCTTCCCATAAACCACTTTGATTATTGTAGAGTTTATAACCTATAATACCTAACCCAGATTTAGCATAGTTAATCATTAGAGGTGTATAATCACCAGGAGTTTTTGATGACCTATATGAGAATTCACCACCCATAGAATTCATTTGAATAATTTGATTACCAGCATCATCAACCCCATCTTTACTTTCACCAGAACCCACATATTTAGCCCAATAAAAATTAGATAAACCAAAACGACCTATACTTTCATTAAAACTCATAGTAGGATTATTTGCTCCTAATTGAATACAACGAGAACTTATTGTCTTTGGGTCGCCAGTAGGCATAGAACCAATAGGAATATCACCATAATTTTTACCAGACATCGCCTTAACCATTTGATTTCCGCTTCTACGAAATGCTGGGTCATAGACAGAGTAATCTCCATACTTAATACTTCTAATATCTAATTGAGGGTCGGTAGGTTGATTTACCTTTCTTAAGATAAAACCAACGCATATATGATTTGCTAATTCATCAGCGAGATTACCACCATATTCTATAGCAACAATTCCAATATTATAAGCAGAAGCCATAGATTTATAATTAATGAAAAGACCAGCACCATCATCAACACTATCAACAATTTTATAATTTAAGTCAGGAGTTCCAGTAGGAAGAGTAGCAGATTTATATACCTCTTCATTAAAGTAAGTATAAGCAGGAATAGTATTATAAGCAGGAGGAGCATTAGGATATCCAACAGCACCAAAAGCACCATAAGAACCAGTTCCAGCAGGAGCATTAAACATTATCCAACTGCGTAAATATTGAGCGTAAGGAGCAGGAGGAACAGCACCACTTCTGGCGTCCCCATTAGCGAACTGACCATCAACCAACCTTCCCAAATCCAACATAGTTTTAAAATTTACCTCATCTTTTAAGATACTTTCAATATTATATTCAGGAGGAGTTAAAGTGCTATTTTCATACATATAAGACATATTAGCAGGAGCAGTCATAAATCTTTTAATAGTTGTAAGATTTTTAGGTATAAATTCAATATTAGTAGGAAGCACCATACCATCTTCCCAACGACTTAAATCAGGAGTTCCACCCGCACCAGCGACAATAGGCATATTAGCACAACAGATTATATCATTATTAGTTGTTCTTGGACCACCAGGATTATAAATATCAGGAGCACCAATCTTTATTGTATAAGCACTAATAAGATTAAACCCACTAATAACTCTTTCAGGATTAAGAGAAAATAAACAATTATAAGAACCATTTTTAAGCATCAAAGAAGAGAAAGGAATAGCGGTAGGGGGAGGCACAGCAGAGGCGTTCGTAGAATAAGGAGCACCCCCGTTCCAATTAACAGGAATAGAAACGACTGATTGTTTTGTAGTTTGTAATTGACTTATATTACCATCTAAATCAGTATCAGGACTTAAACCACTTAAGGTATTAGGAATTGCTTCGGCAGGCGGAGTATCAACAATAAAATTAATTTGAGTTTCATTTATATCTTTATTAATAATATTCGCAATATTTTCTGGACTATCATAACCAGTATTTACAGCGAACCTTAATTCAGTAGAAGCATAATCCCATCTATTATTTTGAGTTCCAGGAGGAAAACATTTAAACCCGCCAGGAACGAACATAGGCGACATAACATTTTGAGCGGGGAAAGTTTCAATTAAATCTGGTTGAGGAACAGATAAGTCAGGTTGAGGTTCAACTAAATCTGGTTGCGGAACAATTAAATCTGGTTGAGGGGTGATTAAATCTGGTTGAGGAGTTATTATATCTGGTTGAGGAGTGACTAAATCTGGTTGCGGGACAACTAAATCAGGTTGAGGAGTTGTAGTTGTATAAGCAGGAACTTCTGGTGTATAGACCTCCCTCGCAACTAAAATATCCCAGCCAGGTTCAGTAGCACTTCCATCACTCTTGAAGTAGAACCTAACATAACGAGCATTAATCTTATACCACTGATTTATCCAACCAGAGTTATTATTACCTTTTACATCATTCGTATTATCACAACGATTAGGGAAAATCCAACCACCACTACTCCCATATCCACCATTAGTAGAAGTCCAACTATTACCCCATATAGTTCCAGGAGAAACGGAAGATGATGCGTATAAATTAGGTGATAAACCAGGACTAATTGTATCATTTAAATTACCAGAAGAAGTAGATAAACCCGCTATTGTATTAGATGCTGTTATTCCTAATCTATCATACATAGCATAAGTAGAATGCTCAAAGCGAAAGTCGCGGGGATTAATATAAATACAATTACCCGCACCAGCATCATAGGTTATATGTCTTGAATGTGATGTAGAATAATCATTATTTAAACCACCATCATCAGTAAATAATCTTGCCCCATTCCCAAGAACCAAAGGACTTACATTATTAGCGACATCAAAATCACTAACTAAAGCATTATTCCCATCAGCAGTATTATTATACAAAATAGTAGTAGCAGGAACAGCAGGAAAATTTTCAACTAAATCGGGTTGAGGAACAATTAAATCGGGTTGAGGAGTAATTAAATCTGGTTGTGGAGTGACTAAATCTGGTTGAGGTGTAATTAAATCTGGTTGAGGAACAACTAAATCTGGTTGAGGTGTAATTAAATCTGGTTGAGGAACTAATATATCTGGTTGAGGTGTTGTGGTAGTATAAGCGGGTTGAGTGATTAATTGATTGACTGTTGCGTCATCTTCTTTTTCCCTCCAGAGTTGCTTACCATCACCATCAAAAGCAGTAATCATATAGAACCTTTTTCCACCATTTTCTAAATCCCCAGTAATAGTATCATCGCCCTCCTGAATACCAGCACCGAGAAGATTAAACTGCGGACAATTATTAGAAAATCCAGTTTGAGGAATAGGAAAAGTAGGAACATTCGTAGCAGGAAGTCCAGGAAGAATATACCCATAATTATCATTACCAATATCATTAGCCCCAGCGACACCATCAATACACATTTCATTAAAAGTTCCAAGAGCAGGAGTTCCAGTTCCCCAATCAAAATATTTTAGAGGCATAGCGATAGTATTTTCGTAATCATTATGAATATATAACCCAGTAATTAAAGATTGCTTATTAGGAGCATAATCACCAGAACCAGATTGTGCTTGTTTAAAAGGAGAAATTTGTGTAGGCATTTCAATAATATCACCGCCAACTCCTATAGAATTAATTGCTATACCTTCAACAGATAGATAATCCCCAGCATTAACAATAACACCTTCCCCGAGTTGATTAGTCCAACGATTATCACCCAAAACTTCGGCAGATGCTTTAGAACATTCTATTATAGTAGTATCCATATTATAATAGTATATTAGAAAAAATATTTACTGAACTATAGTGGCTTGTCCGTTTTTCAAAAGAAGAACGCGTCCAGTAGTAGCAAAGAACCTAACAAGAGTAGATGTATTCCAATCAGGAGTATTTCCAGGATAAGCATTTTGAGAAACCAATCCTCTTGTGCGTCTAAATACAACAGGAAGATTACTCATAACTCTACCACCAACACCCATACTTTCTTTTGCTAAAGACATACCTCTCCAACTTTGAGATGCTGTTCTTTCCTGTTGAGTTTTACCCATAAAAGTCCAATCACTAAATCCTGACTGTCCTGCGGCGAACTGTCCCCCAGAATTTCCATTAATCTCTGTAGTTTGATTATCAAAGGAATATTCCCAAGCATTCAAAGATAAAGGACGCTCCATTACTCCAGATACTTCTTTATACTTAAAGGAACTATTAACAACATCATTAGCGTAAAATGGCTTACTATCAATAACGAAATTATAACGGTCGGGTATTTGGTCGTCATTAGCGACATAAACTCCTGCGAGGTCATTAGCAACTTTAACAGGTTGAACGACAATTGATTTAAGTGTTTTACCAGCAAGATTAAGTTGGTGAGAATATGTTGCGAGTTTATGAAGAGTTCCAGTAGGGTCGGCTTGAATTCCATTTTCGGTGCTTTCAATAGTCATAACCTCATCGTAAAGATGTGCGTATCCTCCTGGAGCACCTATCTTCTGGGCTATATCCATCATTTCATCTGGGTAATAAAGATAGTCAGCCATAAGAATACAGGCATCTCTATCAATAGTAGCGACACCATTATTATTAAGGGCTTGTCCTGGAGCAATAAAAGAATGTTTGACTGTTTTCTTTTGGTTAAACTCAATTGTGATTGAAACCTCCTGGTCTATGGCGAACAAAGGGAGTTGAAATCCTTTTAACATAGGGATAAGACGAGAAAGAGGTATGGAAAATTCTGGACTTAATTCTTTTGTAGATTTAGTGCGGAAATGACGGCTTACATTTGAGTTTTCCTGTTTAGCAGATAAAAGACCTATGACTGTCCCAGCATTATTAGTAGCACCTCCAACATCAGCAGAAACCCCTTCCTGAATTGAAAGAACATTTTTCTTATATTCTGGTGAATATGATAAGTTTGTAAAGGTAAGAAAATCCCCAACCTTTTCTAAAGTTGAAACTCTACGACCACCTATTTCTAACCAACAACGATTAATAATAGCACCTATACCAGTATGAATAGGTAAAGCACTATTACTCTCTGGATTACCTCCTGCGGCGACAGTAGGAACTAACAACTTAAGACGAACTTTTGAGTTTGCGTCAAGAATACCTTTGCGGTCAAAGACGAATTTAACTGAACTCTGGCTAAAGGATACTGGATACAAAATATCTGTTTCTACTCTTTGATTAACGGGGTAAGCAAGAGTTTTAGGTGATAGGAAATCTTTTAATTCTAATCCACTCATTTATAATTTAAGAATATATAAAATTAAATTTTAACTTTACATATTTACGAAATAACCATTACAGAACCATTCTGGAACTGAATAGTGTTTTTATGTTTAACGAAGATAAATACCGAATGAGGAACATTTGATACTAAATCACTCTGTATGCGTAATCCTAAAGGACTTCCCTTAAAGTTTAATCCGTTCTCTGTAAGATGGTCGTAATTAACGCCAAAGTGATAAGAAGGAATACCATCATTAGAGGTGATACTCGTTTGATAGCGACCGTTAGGTGTAGGACTGACTGTTCTATCTAAAGACAACTGGGTTCTTAAATTCATAAGGAAGTTAGATGCGTCCCACACTCTATTAATACTATTAAGTGCTACATATTCTCTTTGACTATCGGCTGTCTGTAATTCCTGTGATTTTTCACTATCAACCTCAAAGTCAAGAGGAACTCGTAGTCCGCCCTTAAGAAAGGTGATTTCATTTACAGGAACTCTTACTCTTAATCGTTTAGCAGTTGCGTTATTATCTAATGCTAAAGTTTGAAGACACATTTGACTATCGTAGTTATGATTGTTAAGAAATTCGCTTGGTATCATATTACCCGTAATTGCTATAGTTCTTCCAGTATTGATATTCATAACGGAATTGTGGTCGTTGGAAACAAGAACAGAGTAAAAACTGCTAAATGAATTGTAATCCCATTCGCCAGATTGATTAACCATCATAGCATCTTGTTCTTCGGGTGATGGAACTAAAGCATCAAAAGTCATCTGTAAATCTGTAAGTTCGTAAGATTGTCCCGAAGTAGCAGAAGCAGGATTTAACCAATATCCATTCTGTATTGCGTAGTTATTAGGTGCGAGTTGGATTGTAATATGAAGACCCCGAACTAACTGAAGGTCAATAGGGGTTGCTCCGTTAAGAAATCCTGCGTTTAGTTTAACAGAGAAATTTACTGACCTTTCACACATACGCCCCTGTTGAGCGTCTTTAGAATTAGCACAGGCAGTAATGTTCGCTCCACCTTCTAAATAACTTTTAAGAGAATTAGTTTTAGGTGCTATAGAGGCACAGAGGCGATTATAATTTTTAATCATTTCGTAGGTTTGTCCTTCCTGATTGGCTATAGATACATAATCAAATAAACTTTGAATTCCTGTGCGAGGGTCTATCCAACCTACATTAGCGAGGTCGGCTGGATTACTATTTAAAGGAAAATCATTATTCGCTAATTTAACTTTAAGTGTTCCGTTAATACGAACTGAACCTCCGTCCATATACTTCGGCATCATAGGAACATCAAATTCTATCTGCGGTGTCCCATTAGCAAAACTGAAAACTCCATTCCCGAGATTTGTGGGCGTAATCTGGATTACTTCTTTGTGGCGATTAGACATTATATATTTAGTTTATATATAATATTTTAATGATTTGTTTAAAGTTCAACGATTTTACCACCAGTATTAACTACCAATCTTCTTAAATGACCTACGAAGGAAAGTATAAGTTTATTCTCTGCTGGAGCGTCGTATTCCTGTTTTAAGGCACAACCGCCTACATCTTTAAGATTATAAACCCCTCCATAACGAGCAAAAGGACGGGCAATAGCGAAATGCTGATGAGGAAGTCGTAGTTCGCGAACATCCCAACCGCAGGTCGTAAATGACTTTTCTAACTCCCATAATGCGATTTGTGGAGCAGTAGGAACTGGTTTGGATAAATCACTCACATTAACAGAACGAGTAGGTTGAGGTTGTCCGTTAATATAAAACTGATATTCTCTAATATTATCTAAAGTAGTTTTAAGATTTTCATTAGTTAAAGTTTGTGCTAAACCATTATTCATAGGAAGACAGATAATCGCCTTTGCTCTACTATTATATGATGGGATTTGTATTTGACTGACGGTTTCGCCACTCTGGACATTATTGCGATATGTTTCATAAGTCATAATATCCATTTGAACTCCCTCTGCGGTTTGAATTGCTTTTGCGTATTGCTCTACTAATCCAGCAGGAGGAGTAATCTGTTTAAGAACTAACTCTACATTACGGATACTAACTCTTGGGATTGAGGAATTGTATTGTCCTGTTGTAATAAAGACCTGACCTAATGGGTCGGTTGCTGAAGTCCAGGCGGGTAAATTCTTTCCTGCGGCTGCGGGATTGTAAGGTGCTGTAAGAGTAATTCTAATATGGTCGCTCGCAAAAGCCCCGCCCTGTGCTACTAACTCAAAAGAAGCGACAGTTCCTAAAAGTTCTGTTGAACCATCTGCGACAACTCCGCTGACTGTATCACCGACTTTAAGATTAGACATAGTAATAGTGCTGTCCGCCATACTGACTTCTTCATCAGCATTAACGGAAGTTCCAAAAAGGTCAATTGTAGCAGAACCAGCACCACCAGTAGCGATGAGTGTTCCATTAGCAAAAGGAAGACCTCCAACGGCGGGGTCAAGCCCGATGTTATTAAAGTTCTTAAGATATTTACCAGCATCATTAAGGTCAATCTCAACTCTTAATCCATCAAAAAGTTCAACGGGGAAAAGGGAACGACCTCCAAGAACTCCTGAATGAAGAGGCATAGCAATTTCAAGAGTATTAGGGTTCATATTTTGTGAGGCGGAAATTTGAGTTCCAACTGGGGTTTCTGGGTATGCTTCAAAGAAAGAACCTTCAGTAAAGACCTCTGTATTTTCTAAACCCTCAAGAAGTTCTCTTTTATTCTGGATACTTTCATTACGGGTGAAATGGTTTTTAGTGGCTACGAACTCCGCATAGTTTTCTAAATTTTCCAACTGAATTTGAGAATTACCATCATAGATACGCATTCTATCTATAACCCCCTGTGCTCCAACGGAAGGGTCTAATTTAAGACGGATATGGTTTGAGGCACTATCCTCAATAATACCAATCTGGAATTTAAGGTATGACTGGCGAGGGTCAATATAAGACATAAAGGAAGGCACTTCAAATCTCATAGTTTCTCCATCTCTGTAATCTTGCTGATGGTCGCTGGGAACAATAGTAGATTTACTACCGACGGTCGTTGCGTATGGCGATGACTGAAACATTATATACTTCCTAAATATTAAAATTTCCAGAAAAATTTAACTTTGTATATTATAAATGCTTCGTTGGATATATTGGGCTATTGGGGTTAGAAACCCAGAACAATCTATAACTCATAATAGTATGGCTAAAATTCCAGATAATAAGTATATAAATTATGCGAGAACTAATAAACCTACAGAGATAAAAGAGAAATCTCTTAAACAAAAGAAACAATTAGAAACTTATTATGATAGATACAATCATTAATAAATTTTTAGTATTTAGGCATTCGTCTTCCTCCTCTTTTACGGCGACCTTTAGCGTTTGGTGGTGGAGCAAGATAAGATGCTCTATTACCTCCCATATAAACATTAGGGGGTGATACACTTTTAACATTAGGGGTCATAAGAGGTTTGGCTGTTCTTCCTCTTACCTTACCACCTGGACGAATTTTAGGTTGTCTTTTCTTAAGGCGACGCATTACCTTTCTTTTAGACCTTTTTGGCTTGTTGTAATCAGCGGTAGTTTCAGGCATTATAGAATATGAATATATTATAATTCAGCCCTTAACTTTTTCATTTGTTCGTATGATGCTTTTTTCTTTGCTAAAATCTTTTCTCTATGTTTTTCATAATATCGTTTTGATGCTTTTGCTGTTGCTTGTTTTCCTTTGATACTTTTATGATATTTCTCCATAGATACTCTGCGGGCTTCAATAAGAGCATCATAAAGTTCTGCTTTGGAAGGTCCGCTGTCTTCTTCAGCAACAACCCAATTACCAGAGGCATCCCATTCTTTACTAAAATCATAACTATTATTATCGGTCATTATATACTTTCTAAATATAATAATATTCTATATTTAAACACAAAACTATCTTCGCCATTTACCGATAGTATTCCAGTTCTTTCCTGTGAGTTTAGGTGCTTTTATACATTCCCAATCTTTAAATTTTTCTACCAATTGAGGAGCATAAGTTTCCCTCCAATCTTTTCTACCCAGATGAATTTCCATAGTTAGATATTTAATGTATTCTGGTATTTCCTCTAATTGTGAAAATAAATTATATTCAGCACCTTCACAATCAACCTTAACGACTTCTGGTTTTATTCTATCTAATTCTTTTTTAAAATTTACTGCTTCTACAGATAATTTCATTCTTCCTCTTTTAATGTATTGAGAAGAATTTCCTAAATTAAATCGTTTTTTATTTACGAAAAAATCTACGGATTTACTATCATCAGGAACTAACGCCTTCATATAAGCAAAGCAATTAGGATAATCAGCCACATTCCTTTTAAGAACACTAAAATTAGTTTCTAAAGGTTCATAAACATATACCTCTTTAGCACCTTCTTTAAGAGCCAGAGCAGAGTAAGCACCGAAACAACCACCTATATCTAATACTATTTTATCTTTGACGGGCATCCAGGAGTAAGTTGGTTTTATTTCTTTGATAATCTCTTTATCATAAGACCCTTCTCTGTAGTAAAGGTTTGACTTTTCGTCTTTAAGAACATTATATTCTCGTTTTGAATATTCCATTATATCACTTATTTAGATTTTTTCTTTTTTCTGTTTTTCTTTCGTTGTTTAGGTTCTTTTGATTTAGAAGTATCAAAGCACTCGTTATTTGCTGGTTTCTTCTTAATAGGAAATTTTATGTCTATATTTTTGAAGAGTAAATGAGGTTCTTTAATACAATCATAACTACCTACAGAAATGTTGGTTTCGCTATGATATTTGTGTTCTTTAATATCGTTCATTATTATAATATAGGTTTATTTTATAATGAGTTTAATCACACTTAAAAACGACGCACAACAGTCGCCCTGGAATTTCCGTAATTATTTCCGCGACCCTATCGTATTACCACCTAAATCATCAGTTTCTCTAAATTCTGCTGTGGTATATAAAGGTGAAGAAGTGGATACAGAAGAAAATAATACTGGTATGGTTATGGTCGGGGATATAGATAGTGGTTTAAATCCTGCTTACCCTTTTGTCTTACCTTTGAATGCTAATGGCGGAACTACATTCACTCCTGTTGGATTAGCACAGGCATTAAAGAGTTCTGTTAATGGAATTATGGGACAACCCGCTTATGCTGATAATCTTAATGGGACTGAAACTTTTAATGCTGAATATATCTCTACTTCAAAGAAAATTATTCCTACCTTTACGCAGAAAACTTTACCTCCTCTTGCTCCATATTCACAGCCATTAGGGAATACTAATGGGATATTTTTTAACCCTTCTACGACTGTCGCAGGAGCAACCAGAGTTGTTCGCAACGGACTACCATATAATCCTGCGGGCGGAATAGAGCCAGTTCAATCTGCGACTTGGGGTCAATCTGTTCCTCGCAACGGAGGGGTATTACTATTTCAGTTTAAACAGAATGCTTTAGGTCAATATTCACCAGGAACATCTGTAGGTCTTGGTATGACTACATCGGGCGGAAGTGATGAAGGTTCTTATGCTGTTAATAATCCTCTTGCTCCTGTAGGAATAATTAGGGTTGCGACATATGGTCCTGGAGGAACAACACCTTCTCGTTGTAGAGTTGATTTAAATGAGGGTGATTTAGAAAATGCGAACTATGTGACGCTGACTGGTGCTATTACAACATTAGACCCCGCTAATATCTATACTTTTGCTTTTTACTGGGACGGTCCATATTCCATAGCCCTTAAATATTCTACGAACTACGCACCTCCTTTTGAAAATCCTGCTAATGTATGGATTGATGTTTATTCTATGAAGGGAGCAAATCCTACTAAATCTGTTCCTACTTTTGTTGATAATTTATCTGTTATTGTGAGGGCTGAAAATACGAGTGAAGTCGTTGATGTATTAGGAACATTAGGTAATTCTGCTTATTGGGATTGGGAAACAGATGCCGATATTGGTGGTAGGGACGATATTCTTTTTGAAATCGCTGATGATGCTGTTTTTACTGATACATTAGAAGGTGTATATCCAGCACAATTCCTTAAAAAAGATATAAGAATTCTTAATGATACTGAAGCAAATGATTTTCCTTTGGAACAACAATTCTGGGATGTTGCTGCGGATGTTTTTGAAACAGAATTAGGTAAATTACTCGGTTGGAGCAACGGAGGGGACGCACCATCAGGAGCATCATTACTTTTATCACCAGCAACCGCAGGACAATATCAAATATGGAATGCTAATCCTTCTGGGACAGTCGCTAATACTAACCTCTTACCGACCTTACATATCCAATTAACTAACTTTGGAATTGATAGTAAAAATGGTGCTGTATCTAATAATGTAAAAGATGTTGCTGTAATCCCGCAGTTTAATATTAATACAGAAGATAAATCATCACTCCAACATTTATATTATCAGTCGGGTTATGAAAATAGAATTAATCTTAATAATCTACAGGAATTAACTATCAACCAGATTGATTGCTTATTGACCTACGATAATAATACAGAGGCAGTTGCTTTAGAGGATTTCACTACATTAATCATAAAGTTTCATAAAGGCAAAGAAGATTAATATTTACTCTATATATAATGGGACATAGAGAACGACTATCATTAATGAAAGTGAGGGATTTGAAAAGAGAAATCTCAAAACAAAATATTAAAGGATATTCCAAGATGAAAAAAGCAGAGGTAATATCTTTAATTATCAAAAATAAAAGTAGGTTTAGTCATCTTTTTCCAAAAACAACTTCCTCTGGTGGAACTCAAACGGATAAACCAAAACCTCCTGCTCCTGCTGTAGCAAAGAAAGCATTAGCAAAGAAGGTTGTTAAAATGAAAAAGAAAATTACACTTCCAGGAACTCCAGCAACAAAGAAGAAAGAACCTCGTAAAAGAGTGTATAGGTTTAGGGTAGATGGTAAAGAATTTAAAAAGACAAATGATAGTTGGGCGAGAATAATTGAAAATCCTGGTGGATTACCTATCAAACAGCAACCTAAATTATGGAGTGCCGCTGCTAATCAAATGTATTCTAAATTAAGAACCAGAGGTCTATTATCCTTTAAACATAATATTAGAACAAAAGATAAAAGTGGAAAACCTTATCAACCTTTAATGTTGCTATAATGTATAATGACTTATCGTATAACTTCTTATACAAGAGCGAGAGCAAGAGCAATTGGCGTTTCAGTCAAAGTAGCAAAAAACCAGAAGAAAAAATTAGATGTATTTAGGGCTGGTAAAAAGGTGGCGACTATTGGAGCAAGAGGAATGGGCGATTACCCTACTTTCTTAAGGACTAAAGGAAGGGAGTTCGCTAATAAAAGAAGGAAAGCATATAAAAGCCGTATGGCGAAGAACAGAAAGATAGTGCGTTCTAATGGATGGTATGCGGATAAACTTCTTTGGTAATTTATTATTTTTGCGTTTATTTAGGCATTTTATTATATTATACTATATTATAACAAGATGGAAACTGAAAATTCACAGACCCTTCACCAATCACACCAGCAATACTGGAACTCACACCAACAACTCCAATACCCTAATATGAAAGAGTATTGTGAAGACCAACTTTTAGGTAAAGCAAAAGAACTATCTACTTTAGATATGATTAAAAAAGTAATGGGAACTCATATGCGTTGCTCCAGCGATAAATATGCTTGTCTTGATTATTATAGCACTATCTATAAAGTTAAAGGAGAATGTAAAGCCCGCAGAAATACTCGTAAAAAGTATCCTACAACTATGGTCGGGGAAAATAAAATTATTGAAGCAGAAAGGTTAAAGAAGAAAGGTTATGAAGTCATATTCTTTTTTAATTTTACTGATGGTTTATATTATTTCAAATATAGTGATTTTGATAATATTAGAAGTCATAAGAAAATAGGCGGAACATATCGCAGAGGATTACGAGAGATGAAAATGTATCGTTATATTAATGTCTATGATTTAATAAAAGTTGATGTAAATTGCCCTATTGATTATATAAAAACAAAGAGGAAAAAGAAGTCAAAGATAGGAGAGTTAATGGAAAAGAAAAATGTAAAAGTATAGTTAAGTTTTTTCCAACTTTTTATATATGTTTAGTATATAATGAGTTTTGAGAGTTTATTGCCTACGATTAATCCAAATCTTGATGAGATTGCGGAAGATAATGTCCCCCTACAACCTCCAAAGAAGAAACCCACTCCAGATGAAATATTTATGGAAGTTCAAGCCACCAATAAAAAACATCGGCAGGCGAAGAAAGAGAAAGTTCCCGACGAGGGTGAAGCGAAGAACCAATTAAACGAACCAACCCAAAATCAACGACAGGCGGAAAGTCCAAATGTAAAGGTAGAAATAGTGGAAAAACAAGATAAAGAACAACGAGCCACAAAGAAAAAGTATCCTCATCTGGAAAAGGCGAGGGCTGTTGCTTCCGCTAATCGCAAAAGAAAAGCGGAGGAAAAACGGGCTTTAAAAGAACAACAAAAGATAGAAAAGTTAAGGGTCAAACAGGAAAAAGCAGAACTTCGTAAGGAGAAAAATAGACAACGGGCTTTGGAAAACTATCATAAGAAAAAGGACTTAAAGAGGATAAAAGAGATAAAAGAAGAAGAAGAAATTATCTCACCCCGAAGAATTAGTTCCGCTATGGATTACGATAAGTTCGCAGAATATATGAATAAGTGGGAGAATAGTAAAAAGAAAAAAGTGGAAAACTTACCTTCAAAACCTATCCCAGTTCGCAAACCACAATATATCCCCCGACCAGTTTCCCCTCCCCGAAGACCAAAACAACCAACGAACTATTTATCATTCTACAGAGAAAAGAAAAGTGTAAATGATTTGTTTAAATTATAATCTATATTATATATAAATGAGTTTAGAAATACTCCCTATAACGCCACTTAAGGATACTGAAAACCTCTCTTATCACCCACATCTCCCTTCGGTAAAAAAGAACAGAGGATTTATCTTGAATTTAGTAGGAAGCACCGCATCTGGGAAAACAACATTAATTAACAATCTACTTTTAAATAAAAATTTCTGGGGTGGGACGAAGAATGCTTTTGATAGTGTTTATATATTTAGTCCTTCTATTTATATGGACGATAGTTGTCGTTTTTTAAAAGAACACTTTGATTGTTTTACTGCTTATGATGATGGGATACTTTCTTCTATTCTTTCAACGCAGGAAACTTATGATGTTAAAGATATGCCTCGTATATGTATAGTTATTGATGATAGTGTAGGTATGATTGGGAGGTCATCAAAATTAAATCATTTCTTATCAAGATATAGACACTGGAATTGTAATGTTATTATGTCGGTTCAATCATTTAAAGCAATATCACCTATAGGAAGAGCAAATGCTACTGATGTCTGTTTAATGAATGGGATTACAAATTCTAAAGAGTGGGAAAAGATTTTAGAGGAATATGATAGTATGTATAAAGGTCAATTGACTTCTTTATATAAACAGGCAACCGCTCAACCTTATAATTTCCTTTACTTAAAAATGAGGGCAAATCCACCAGAAGCATATCATAACTTCCAGCAGAAAATGAGTTTTGGAGGAACTCCTGATGCCGATGAAGATAAAATTTTAGAGGAAAAAATAAAATAGTGTTCTATTATATGAATGTATCTTCTACCCCTAATAATTCTGTATTACAATCCACTTCTCCCTTTGAGTATTCTACAATTGCTCTGGGGGTTTTACTTTTAGTTAGTGAAGTATTACCCTTCTTAAAATCAAAAGGTAATGGGATTACCGAAAAAATTGTATGTCTATTAAGAGGTAGTGAATGTGTCGCTAAAAAGGTCGCCGATACTTTAGAAACAAAGGAGGAACAATTACCCTCTGTTTAAATTTCTTTTTATTTATTATATATTATCTAATTATATAATGAGTTCAACTTACAGAAATCGTTTTTCGTCATTCGCTGGAACTTCTGCGGAAAATCAAACTTCTTATGATAGATTTCTTTCAAAGAAACAAGATGCTATTAATAGTAATAAATCTTCAATTGCTTCAGCGAAAGAATTAGCAACTCAACATCTTACGGGTGAATTTATTAAAGGTGCTTCTGTTGAAGGTGCTGTTCGTCTTTTGAAACCTCAATTAACAAAGGGTTTAGATTATCTTGATAGAGGTGGTGTTAAAGGTGGGGCAAGATTATCCAATTGGGTTGATAGAAAAATGGGTATGAATAAATTCCAACCTCGCGCGGGAGAGGGTGTTGATGGAACTACCCCTTCTGGTGTGGAGGGTCTTGAGGGTGAGGATTTACCTACTGTCCGTAGAGGTGGTGATTATACAGTCCAGGAAGAATATGACCCCGCTATGTCGCAAGCCCCCGAAGGTAATGGTGCTACTGATGTCGCTAATAGCCAACCCGATAATGTGGAAAGGGTTCGTCCAAGAGCCCGTATGGGTGAAACTAAAGAGGATATTGGTAATGAAGGAACTGAAATGACTGATAATCCATCTGCTTCATCTGCCGCCCGAAATGCTGATGCTACTACAGAAGGTTTAGGTGATGAGGTCGCTACTGAAGGTGCTGATGCTGGTGCTTCTGTCGCTGCGGAAGAGGGTGCTGCCGCTGGTCTTGAAACTGCTGGAACTGCTCTTGACGCTACTGGTGTCGGGGCTGTTATAGGAGTTCCCTTACAAATTGCGGGTGCTGTTCTTGAGGGTGGTGCGATTTACGAAGCGGGTAAGAGTATTGTGGATTGGTTTGAGCAAGATATTCTGGGTAATAAGCCGAAACTAAATGTTCCTCAAATTAAAGTGCCTAATAGGTTCTCTACACTTACATCTGCGGGTTTAGGTGCTACTCCTACGATGGATACAACTATGGACGCTCCTTCAGGTGGAGGTAGTTGGTGAGTGCGTATTCCTATGACTTCACACCTATAATGGTAATAATGCGTTTTATTTAGCAAAAACTAATATATTGTTATATTATAATATATGAGTATAACTAACTCAAATGATTTTTTACCGAGCGGTATATTAAGTATGCCGAAGAAGAAGGGTCGTCCCAAAAAAGCACCGAAAACAAAATTCAACCTGAAAACATTTTACAAGAACAAGCCAACTGGTAATGAAGACCAATACGGCGAACCTATTAAACCTAAACTCTCCAAAGATGCCTCTAAATACCTCGCTAAAAACTGGTTCAATATTAGTCCATTCAATTCAAAGTTGATGAGGGCTGGTTTAGTAAAAGATAGGTTGGTATATAATCCCTATACTAAAAGAACAAAAAAGGTAGGCGGTTATGAAGCGGCGTATGGTAGTCAAGACACATTAAATAATGCTGAAGCGTTTTTAATAGCATCTGGAAATTTTGGTCCAAGCGATGTGAGAGGTGGTTATGACCTCGTTAATAGAAATGGTGTATTATCTGTCGTTCCTAACATAGCAGTTCCAGGCAGATATTTAGGACAACATTTCGGCAACTATGATGGCTGGGGTCAATTAAGAGAAGTATCTAAAACTAATACATTAGGATACAAAGTAATTAAATTAGAAAATAAACCAGATTTCAAAAATCCTGCTTTAGGATTTGTGGATAAATTCACAAGACCTTTAAGTATTAGTGAATTAGATGTAGCAGTAGCGGCTGGGAAAAAATTTAATGATAGTGGTCCTGGAGGTAAATGGGGCGGAGTTTTAGAAAGGCGGTTAAAACCATCGGGTCAAAGAATTACGAATACTGCTGGTATGTCCTTTTGGGCGAGCGAACCCTGGAATGCTACTGGTGGTTCTTTTGTAAAAGCAGATTATACTTATGAGGAAAATGTCCCACCTAAATATTCTACAACTCCCAGAGCATTTACTCCTGTTGTTTTGGCTCAATTGCTTTTTGAATATATTAGAAAAGAAACCACCGATATTACTGATACTAATCTTTTAGATACTGGTTTCACTAATAAAAATGCTTACAAAGTATCTATTAAATTTACTACGACTAATGATGGTGATGGCTCTCCTGGAACTAACTTTTTTGGTAAGAGAGCGTTTAAATGGATGCCGTATCAAAATTTCGCCAGATTTAAAAAATATGTTATGAAAGCAATTGCTCGTCTTGATAAACAATTACAATCCAGTCCTGATGCTGGAGAAGAGGGTGATGAGGAAGTTCCTGATACATTTCTTGAGGCGAACAGAATTAAGTTTATTACTATTGCTATTATTCCTGAAGTAATGGTTGGTTCTTGTAATGCGACATCTTATAGTTCTACGATTATAAGTAATGTTAAAGTTATATCTTATCGTTCTACTGGTAATAATTGTTTATTTACATCTATAACTAAACAGAATTGTATGCGGAAAAAGTCATATCCAAAAGGTAATGAGGTTCGGGTAATGTTAGGTATAGAAAGAGGTGTGCCTGTTGGTATAGAACATCTTGACGCTCTTGCGGATATATATGGGGTCAATATTAAATGCTATACAATTAACGATGATAAATGTGAGGAATTGGCTGTTGGGTTCTGTGCTAAAAATGATGAGGTCGCAGAGGTATTATTACATCTCGGTCATTATTACCATATCGTTCATAAAGATTGGTGCGGTAGAAAAGTTAAATGTAAAAGGTGTAATTGTCCTATCATAGTAAGTAATCTTCAAAAGCATATATGTAATGAAGGGAATGTGACTTTCGTTAATAGGTATGTTATGAAAGATAGAATGGGTAAGTCAAAGATGCGGAAATATGTTGATGAGTTTGATGGTTCTAAATTAAAGAATAAAATGAACGGCAATAAAAAAGAAAAGAGTGTAGAAAAATATCCAATTCATAATTTAGTATATGACTTTGAAACTTTCGCTTGTGCTAAAAATGGTAATTCATTAGTTTATGCTTCAGGATTATATTATGTTGAAGAGGATAAGTATTTCCAGTTTTACGGCAAAAATGCTCTTAAGAATACTATGGATTTTATCTGGAAATTAAATGATGAGTTTAATATAGGGTTCAATCTTATATCTTATAACGGGGCTGGTTTTGACCATTACTTTATCTATCATTATTTATTAGAACAGAAATATAAGTTTGATAGTCCTCCGTTAATAAATGGTGGTAGAATTCTATGTATGTCGTTCTGGAAAAATAGAACATTTGATTTATTTTTATTTGCTTGTCCTAATTCATTAGATAGTTTATTAAAAGGTTTTAAAGTTAAAGAAATAGCCAAAGGTGTATTCCCACATCTATATCCTAAAAAATGGGCTGATGTAAAATTTAAAGGTCATATGGCTCGCAACTATTATCCAAAGCGGATGTTAATGAAAGTTGATGACCCTAAATGTGAATGGGCTGTAATCCCAGAGTTCTTTGACTTTAAAAAAGAATGTCTTAAATATTTAAGAAGTGATGTATTAGGTTTATATGCTGTCTATGAAAAGATGCGAGTAGAATTATTAAATATAACTGGAGTTGATTTCCGTTCATATTTAACTATATCGCAGATGTCTTATGATTTTAATTGTTCTCTAATGAATAAAGATGATACAGCAGAACTTCCTCAAGATAGGGATGTATATGATATGATTGATAAAACTATATATGGAGGCAGAACAACTCCAATTAAATTACGCTTTACTAATGAGTATCTTAAAAATAGATTTATTAAATGTAAAGGCAATCAATCTAAACTCAAAAAATTAATTAAAAAGATTGTTAAAAAACGAGTGGAGTTTGAAAGTCGTATTGAGGCAGGCGAGGATTGGGACGAGTTAGTTTATGAATATAAGAAATGGGAGTATCTTATTCCTTTTGATGTTAAGAGTTTATATCCTACAACATATAGTAAGCCATTTCCAGCGGGTAAAGGTAAAATGATGACTGGTGAAGAGTTTTGGGCTAATCGTCATATGTTAATGTCGCAAAGGGGTAATGTATATAAAAGAATGTATTTAGATACTAATCGTAAAGTTAAATATCAAAAAGGCACTTATGCTTGGGGGATTTATGAAGTAGATATTATTAGTATTCCAAAACATATAGTTCCTTTACTTCCACAGAAAGACGAAATAACAGAGGGGACTGTCTGGGATTTAATACCTCGTAAAAGTCAAATGTATAATACTATTGATTTAGAAGAGGCGGAAAGGGTAGGTTATAAATTCGTTATTAAAAGGGCATTCGTTTATAAGATGGCGAAATGCTTATTAAATGATTTCGTTCAAAAAGTATATGCTATTAAAAAAGAGCAAGATATGTTTAAAAATAGTGATGACCCCGCATTAAAAGCAAAATACAATCCAGCAAAAAGAATGACTATTAAAATTATGTTGAATTCTTTATATGGTAAAATGATACAGCGTCCAGTATTAGAAAGTAGTGTTATTATTGATAGTTTTGAAAGTTCAGTTGAATTCCATAAAAAATATGATTGGAGTGGTTTTGAATTAGTTGGTGATGATAAAATATTAATGACTGGTTTAATTAAAGATTTTGAAGGTGTCTGTAGTAAGCCCGTTCAGGTTGGTAGTTTTATCCTCTCATATAGTAGGGTAATTATGAGAGAGTATATGGATATGGTTGATGAATATCGTTGGATTGATAATGAGAAATCTATGAAAAGGTCATTTTATTATACAGATACGGATTGTATATGGATTAGTTCTTTTCAAAGGTATTTATTAGCACATCGTATAGGTGAGGAACTGGGTGATGTTGAAGATGAATTAGAAGGTGGTATTTGTTATGATACATATTTTATTTGTCCTAAAGTTTATTTAGCATCTTACTATATTGATTATGGTGATAAGGTCGTTAAGAAAACTAAAATGCGAGCAAAGGGACATCCCTCCTATTGTTTAAAACCAGAATATTTTAAAACCTGTTGGGAAGAGGGTTCTGTAAAAACTGATGAGTTTATGATGTTAAAAAAGTTAAGGTTTAAACTCACTAATAAAGAAAAGGAAGAAGGGCATACAGAAATATCAATTAGGAAGTTGGATTGTCGTCGTCGCTTAAATCGGGACACTTGGAATGGGCGGACGAAGTTGGTGAATGGGGACACTTATCCTCTGGGATTTTTTGATTTACAGGAACAAAATCAGTTGGACTTATTCCAGGAAGAGGTTGAGAGTGAGGAAGAGGAGATTTCGTTGGGGCAATTGACCGATACGCCAACTTAAGAGTATCTTTATTTTCTTTCCCAGTAATTAAACTATCATAACATCTCCATTCAAACTCTCTTTCTTTTAGCCAGCATTTTCTATGTGCTTTGCGATTAGGGTGGTCTTTTGATTTAGAAAATCTTTTTATAGTTTTCCCACAATAAATACACTTCGTTCGTTTCGGTTTATTTTTATTATCCATTATGTATATATGATAGATAATAAAATCAAAAAAGAATTGTTGAAAAAACAAAAGCGTCGGGAATATATGAGAAATTATTATAGGAGGAAAAAAGAAGGAAAGGTAAAACCCCGTATTCCAAAAGAACCTTCTAAATTTAGTATGAAGCGAGGAGAGTTTATTGTTTCTTTCCAATAAGTTTGCCGTATTCCATTTTAAATCTATTTGATGGGTTAGATTGTTCTCTTCTTATTTGCTTGATGTCTGGTTTGTTATGGAGAGGGTTAGGTTTTTTAAATCTAACTAATGTTTTGGTTTTTGTCTTTTTCACATAGAACGGCATATATAGTATGATAATAAAAAAATTTATTATGATACAGAATAATTACATATTTTTTTTTTTTTTATTTTTTATTTAATCACTTACATCACCACCATTCGCTTTGAGGTATTTCTTCGCTTTGAGAATTGCGACAATCATTTCTTTTTTAGCAGGATACTTCTTGTTATTTTCTGGAGTGTGTTCTTCTTTAGCAACATATTTCGCATATTGTTTCCTGACTGTCTTAATAGAATTCTTCACTTTAATTTTCTTTTTCGCAGGTGGAGATGGAGGGGGAGTTGGAACTTCTACTTCAGTATCACTTACACCTTCCTCAACTTCCTCTGTTGCTGATGAACCAGTATCGCTTTCATATTCCTCGTCATATTTCTTGGACGCTTCTGCGAGTGCTTTAGCCATCGCTTCCTCTTTTCGCTTACGGGCTTTATCTACCTTCTGCTGTTTCTTGATTGCCTGTTTCTTGAGAGTGTCGGCTCTGTCGTTCCAGATTGCTTCAATACAAGCCTCCCGATAGGAAAACATCTCGTCTAATGTATGACTACCATTTTCATATTGGTAAGCGATGTATTCTTCACAATTCATTTTTTCATTTTCCTCCTCTTCATATTCAGGATTTTTCACAATTGCTTTTTCACTTTTACCAATCTCACTTTGAATGAGGTCAATAAATGCTTGGACGAATGCGAAATTTTCTGGAGTAATAGATTTTTCAGTAAGCGTTGGAAGTTCGGCTGATTTCCAATTTTGAAGTATAGATGGGACTTTCTTTGCCTTCTTTTTCTTCGGTCCTTTTTTCTCTCCCGCTGGAGGACTGTAGAAGGGCGTAGGATTTTTCTCACCTTTAGTTAGAAGCCAACAATTCTGGTGATAAGGTCCTTTAATAATTTTCTCTCTCGGGGTTTGAGATTGAGATTTATTAGACGACTTGAAACCAGTTGGTCCATAAGCCGTCCCATAGTTTTTGTGAAGTTCAATATGAAACTTCTTGTCGGTGGCTTTGACGATTTTGCCCGAGCCAACTTCACCTCCCTCGCGGAAACGGAAATACACAATATCATTTACCTTACACATTATATATATACTACTGGTGCTCTGTTTAAGTTGTTTTGTATTAATATTATTATTAGTTTTTTTAATTTCAATTTTATTATTTTTGGCTTCACCGCTGGTGGAGGAAGCCGTTAAAGTTTTAGTGGTGTTTTGCGTTTGGATTGCTGAACTCATAATT